>Ga0070739_10006274_pt1 | contig 13165 bp, 10 predicted proteins | sample Coa_R1_7_FD_66445 | JGI IMG/M metagenome (GOLD analysis project Ga0070739, IMG submission 66445) | Surface soil microbial communities from Centralia Pennsylvania, which are recovering from an underground coalmine fire - Coalmine... | ecosystem: Environmental > Terrestrial > Soil > Unclassified ... | reverse complement strand
GTGTACGGTCTGGCCTGGCTGGACGTCAGCCGGGACCCGAAACGTCGTGCGAAGCGCCGCCGGGTCAGAGAAGCGGAACACGCCGGGATAATCTCCTGCCGCGCTGTCCTGCCACCACAGAACCTTCACGCTGTTGTGATCGGGGTCGGACACCTGTCCCTCGAGACGAACCATCTCGCCGGCTCGCACGGAGAGTTCTGCCGGCCCGTTGATCCTGAGCTTCGGGGGATGGTTCGCGTCACCGTATTTTGGGGTTACGGACCACTTCAGGCGCGCCGCGAAATCGTTCTGCGCGGCGGAAAAAAAGCGGGCATTCGCCGCGGCATTGGCCGGTGGGATGGGGGGCAGGCCGGAATCGCCGGGAACGCCTGACTGCCCCGTGGCGGGAGGAACTGCCGTCCCTGCATTCTCAGGCGCCGTACTGCCGGCGGGCGCGAGGCCCATCGCCACGCCTGGATCGTCCGGACCCGCGGGCGTGATCGAACCGCCTCCCAACCCGAGCGGCGGGACGTCGGACGATCGCACCATCCCGCCCCAGCCGCTCCAGCGGCGATTCTCATAAGCTCGAAGCCCGTTGTCCACCAGATTGAGAAAGGTCGGCGTGTCGCCTTCGCTGATGAAAGAACCTTTCTCCTGCGGCGGCATCCAGACCATGTACCCCATTTTTCTGAGCTGATCGGCCGTATAGCCGGACAGCCCGAAGAAGTCCGTCCGGTCTCCCCTGACCATCTGCTTGCCGTCGCCCCACACTCGATACAGCGCGCCCAGAGAGCCGCGGCTGGAAATGTTGTCTCGTGTCCACGCCGCGCTGACGTAGACCTGGTCCTCCGGCGCCAGTCCATGGCGCACGAAGTAGCCGAAATCCATCGTGCTCAGCTGCCGCTCGCTTACTTCCGGCCAGTTCGGGCGGATGTATCTCGCGTATGTGCCGTCCTGGTCGCCGGAGGGAATGACGATCAGCTTCTGCGATACTTTGTCCCGGATCGCCTCCCATTGCGGCGTGCTGGCGTACTCATCGTGTATGGATTTCAGCGCGCGTGCAATCGTGCTCTGTCCGCCCTGTGCGGTTACATAAAGCGGACCCGGCTGATCATCCAGGAGAAGAGACTTAATCAGGTTCGAGCCTTCGGTGTCCCTGGAGTAGTCGCCTTCGAATGAAACGTTGCCCCACTTGATCTTCGATTTCAGCTCAACGGGTGGCGGGTAATTTGGATCATGGACCTTCAGGTTCGCGTAAACTTTCGCGTATGCGTCGGCGATATCGTCGATAAAGTGCTCGTCTGGCGCCCAGCGCCATGACGGGCACGGACACAGGCCGAGCCGGGTGTATTCACGTCCGGGGAGGTATTGTGTCGTTCCCCTGCCATCGCCTTTCCAATGAAAAGTGCTGCTGGCGTAGACGAGTCCTTCAATCCGAAGGTCGGAGCTGTAGAGGATCGCGCGGATGAGTGTGTTGTTGTCGTCGAGTTCCGGGTCTGCCGTAATGACCACTCGCGGCTTGCGCTGCTGAGCGGCCGCGAGGACCGCAATGAGCGCGATTGCCGTCACACTCCGCACCAGTGCCGCCGGCATAACCAAGACGAGCATAGCGTAAGCACTGCATCTTTTGGGGGGCAGGGCCTCGCCCTGCGGCGGGCTCCCAGCTCGCCTGGTCTGGTATGCGCCCGTTCGCGGTTTACTCCGCGGCTGCGCCGTCGGCCTTCGCCTCGTCCCGTTGATAATACGTGTGGTAGTAGGTGTACTTGCTGTACAGTTCGCCGCGTCGCGCGGCGTTCACAACGATGCCCAGCACGTTGTTCTGGCACAGCGACTGCATCGCCCGCGTGATGGAATCGATGGTGGTCGCCCCGATGCGCACCACGAGAATTGTTCCGTGGCTGAGCGTGGACAGCAGGTTCGCATCGGCTGCAAACAACAGCGGTGGGCTGTCCAGAATAACCCAGTTGAACAGCTTCGGCAAATCATCCAGCATCTGCTTCACCTCGCGCAGGTTCAGCAGCTCCAGCGGATTGATCACCGCCTCACCGGCGGGCATGATATACAGGTTCGTCCCTGCGACCTTCCGAATCGCCTCATGCAGCTGGATTTTGCCCTGTAGATAATCGGTGATGCCGGGCGCCCGCTCGGTCTGCAGCAGGTTGTGCACGATCGGGCGGCGAAAATCGAAGTCGCAGAGCAGCGTCGGATTGTTGGCCAGTTGTGCCTGCGATAGCGCCAGATTGACCGCCGCGAATGATTTTCCCTCGGCTGGCGAGGGACTCGTCACTACCGCGGTGTGAATGGGCGACAGCGTCTGCAGATGGTTCAGCCGCGTGCGCAGCGTACGGAACTCCTCCGTCGGCGCCTCATGCGGATGGCGCGGGTCGATCAGCAGCGCCTCTGCCGATGGCGCGTACGGAATCTCTCTTACCCGTTCGAGCAGGCCTTCCAGAGGAAAGGGAGCCAGTGCGGTTGCCGCCCCATGCCCCTGCGCCGGGCGGCCGTCTTCCACGGCGTGCGCAGCGGCGGTCTCGGTCAAAACCGGCGGCGGCGCCGGAGGGCGCGGACTCGCCTGCTCGGCTCGTCTCAGTGCTTCGTGAACTCGGCTCATAGTCTCTCCGTCATGCCCTCGTCGCGTAGTAATAAACGATCGAGCTGCAGATGATGGCAACACCGACCAGACACGCGGTCGACCAGGCCAGCCAGGCGATACGTCTGCGCCTGCGCACAACCAGATCATTCTCCAGCAGGGGAATGCTGCCCAGCACGGGGAGCTTCGTATAAGCGCGCACGTCCTTCAGGTTCTTCAGAGACGTGTCTTTCATCTCGCGCACGCCGGCCAGCACCAGGCCGAGCACAAGCCCGATAGCCAACCCAGCGCCCACGTACGCGGAACGCTTCGGCTCCGTTGGACTGGTGGGAACCGACGCCGGATCCAGAAGCTCCAGCCGTTCGCCCTGGCTCCGGTTTTGCAGGTCCGTCGCTTCCCTTGAGATATTCAGCCTTTTCTGAAGACTCTCGGCTTCTTCCCGCGCCGTCCGCGCTTCGGCCATCAGCTCGCCGTATTCCTTTTCGCCCACCGGAACGCCTTCAATGCGCGCCTGGTATTGCCGCATGGCCTCGTTCAGATTCGTGATTTCCTTCTGCCGATCGCGCATGTCGAGGTCCTTGGCCGCGATCTGCGCCTGTAGCTGCTGGATCTGGATCTCGAGCGCGCGCGCATCATGGCTCAGTGGGGCGCTGGCGGGCTTTGCCGAGGGGTCGACTTTTTGTACCGTCTGCTGCTTGATGAGCGCGTCCCGCTGCGCCTTCGCCGCTGCCAGCAATCCCATCACCCGCTGCACGTCCGGATGCGTGTCCTTGTATCGCTGACGGAGGGTGGCCAGCGCCGATTCATAGTCGGAAACCTCTTTCTGCTTCTCCGCTACGGCCTGGTCCTTCTGGATCTGCGCCAGTTGCTGCTCGGGATTAATTTCCTTCAGCGAGCTGAGCTGCTCACGCGCGATGCGGAGCTGATTTTCCAGCAGCAGCTTTTCCTGGTTAATGCGGCTCATGGCGGCGTCCACATTGCTCATCTGCACGTTCAAAGCGTTGAGCTGCTGGATATTGTTCTGCACTTCATCGGGCAGCCGGCCCATGTTCTTCATGCGGAACGCGGCCAGCCTGCCTTCGGCGTCGTCCAGTTTCTTCTTCGCCGCTACGTACTGATCGTTCAGAAAGTCCGTGGTGTTGCGAGAACGCTCTACCAGCTCCTTCTCGCTCTCCGTCAGGAACTCCGAGGTGAGGTCCTCGACGACCTTCGTGGCCATGTGTTTGTCGTAATATTTGAAGCTGATCTGGAACGCCGTCACCTGGCCGCGGCCGTTGCTGGAATCCGTGTTCTGCACCGCGCCGATGCTCACATCCTTCTTCTGCATCTGCTCCAGAACGTCTTCCAGCGGCATCCGGGCCCGCTCCTTCGGATACAGATTGAGGGTCAGGATCATGGTGGTCAGCTTGGTCCGGCTCATGATCTGCTGCGCCATGGCCATCACGCGGCTGGTCAGGTCCTCATTAAGGTTGGTCTGCACCAGACTGGCGGGAACCTGCGGAGGCACAACGCGAATCGAGGCCACCGATACGTACGTATCAGGCCACAGGAACGCGACCACCACGCCCACCACCAGCCCCAGAAACGCGGGGCCAAGGATCCACGACTTGTGCCGGCGCAGGATATCGATGTAATCCTCGATGTCCAGCGCCCTTCGGGGAACGGTAATGGGATCGTTTGGCTGCATTGAAATTCCTTCCTCCTGTCGCGGCGGCGCGGGCCGCTGCTCCTCCTCAGAACCTATTCATCAGAACCTATTCGTCCACGAAGACGTGATCGCCATCCTGAAGATAGATGTTCTGGTCCATGTGTTTCCCATGGCTGACTTGTTTGTAGTTGAACTTCAGCGTGGTCGTCCCGCGCAGGATCCGGATTTTCTTCGTGTTCGCGAACTCCCGGAATCCGCCGGCCTGGCTCAGCGCCTCGAGAACCGTAGTGGGAGTAATCAGGTGGTATTCTCCCGGCCGGTTAACGGCGCCGTCAATGTAGTATTTCTTGCTGTTGACCTGCTGGACCGAAACCAGAACCTCTGGATTATTGATGAACTTGGTGAATGCCTGGGTCAGGCGTTTCCCCAGATCCTCGGGGGTGGCTCCGGCGGCCTGAATTTCGCCGATCATGGGCATGCTGATCTTGCCGTCCGGACGGACCACCACGGCCCGGGTCAGCTCCGGCTCGCGCCACACACTGACGCCCAGCACGTCTTCCGCGCCGATGATGTAGGTCTTGGTGTCCACCGGCGCGCCGGGGCTCTCCGGGCTGAGCGCTCCGGGGCCGGTGGCGTTCGCGCCCACCGAAAGCGGTACTGCGGAACCGGGCGTAGCTGCTGAATTTGCCGGCTCGCGGCGGGTATCGCCGGCGCTGCTCTGGCCGAACACCAACGAAACGCCACACAGGATAATCACCGGCCCGGCGAGAAGACAGCGAGACACGTAATGCATTGACCTCGATATGGTTTTGCCCGCGGCCAAACCCCCAGCGGGGCTGACGCACGAACAACTCATTGTACAATGTGGCGTTTTGGCGCGACTGCAGCCGCTTTCGTACGGGTGGTTCCAGGACCGGCATGGAACCACCGCATCAGTACCGGCGGATCTCAGGAGACGGCGGCCGCCGGATCGGCCAGCGCACCCGCTTCATTGAAGCTGTACCCGAAGCCGCGGACAGAACGGATCATTCGCGGATTCGCGGGGTCGGCCTCGATCTTCTGCCGCAGCCGAAGGATGTACACATCCACGGTCCTGTCCGTGACCGCCCGGTCCTGCCCCCACACCGAATCCAGAAGCTGCTCACGGCTGAACACCACCCCCGGCCGGCTCATCAGGTATTCGAGCAGCCGGAATTCGGTGGCGGTCAGAACCACCTCCGCGCCATTCAGCCGGACCGTGCAGGAATCCCGATCCAGCTCCAGCCCGCCGAAACGAAGCAGCCTGGGAACGGCGGCGGTCTGGCCGCGCAGGTGCGCCTTCACGCGGGCCACCAACTCGCGTACGAAGAACGGCTTCACGATGTAATCGCTGGCGCCCAGTTCGAGACCGATGATCCGGTCGGTTTCCGAGGCGCGGGCGGTAAGGAAGATTACGGGTACGTGGGCAAGATCGGGGTGGTTCCGCAGCGACTTACAGATTTCCAGGCCGTCCTGATCCGGGAGCATGATGTCCAGGATGATTAGGTCCGGGCGCTCGCGCCGGAAGAAGTCTACCGCTGCCCGCCCGGTCTGCTGGCCTGTGAACGTGAACCCTTCCTTCTCGAGGTTATAGCGGATCAGCGAGAACAGGTCGGTGTCATCTTCGATGAGGGCAATTTTCTTCATATGGCCTGCAAACCTGAATGTAACGGCGCAACGTTACAAACGGATTACAGTTCGATGACGAGCCTCTGAACCTATTCTAGAGCGTAGGTTCTAGCGGCGGGTTCGGATCCGGTAATCGTCAATCGCGGGCATTCGAATCACACGGCACATTTCAAAAAGACGCGATCGGGCGCGGCTCCCCAGCCTTTCCTCGAGGAAATAGCGCGAGTTAATGTCGTTCTCGAGGCCTGAGCCCCGCCGGTCCCCGACCTCGGGGTCGCGCAGGTTCGTGGTGGCGATGAGCGCTTTCCGATGATTACAGCGATGCGTGATGATGGCTGTAATCGTATCTTCTGTGAACTCGGTTACGCGATGCGCGCCGAGATCATCGAGCAGCAGGATGTCGGTATCGAGTGCGGTGCGGTAAGCCTCGCGATCGCTTGTCCCCGAGGCGGCATCGAAGCTGGCGCGAATCCGCTCCAGGAGGTTCTGGTAATCGAAGAAAACGCCCTCGAAGCCCCTCGAGATCAGCTCTTTGAGAGCGGCCACGGCCAGATGTGTCTTGCCCGTCCCAGGGCTTCCGATGAACAGCAGGCCTGGCTTGTCCGGGGCGGGGAACTCGCGGACAAATCGGCGGACCTTCAGGACCACCTCGGCCATGAGTGTGCCCGAAACGGGGTTGTCCCGAGGAATCAGGAAGTTATCGACCGAAGCGTTGCGGTAGTTCGGCGGGATCGCGGCATCTTCCAACAGATGCCCGGCTCTCTCGTTCTGCACGCACTCACAGCGCTCTGCGCCGGAAAGGCCGGCGTGCTCGCGTACCACCCACCCCGATCCCTGGCATTTGGCGCAAACCGCGGTCGGCATGTTGCCCAGTCTACTCGATTGTGAGCAGCACCGCGCCGGCGGTGACCGCGTCGCCGGCTTTGGCCTTGACCGCGACCACGCGGCCGTCGCGGGGCGCCCTGACCTCGTTCTGCATTTTCATCGCTTCCACCACGGCGAGTCCCTGGCCGTGCTGCACGGCATCGCCTTCCGCCACGAGCACGCGGATCACTTTGCCCGGCATCGGCGCGCCGATGTTCTGGCGGCCTTCGCCCAGTGTGTGCCGCCCATGGCGGCCGCCGGCGCGCGGGTCGCTCGCTACAACCTTATAATCGCGGCCTGCGACGCTTACCAGCACGGCGCCGTTCACGGGCGCGACCCGAAAGAGAAAGCTGCGTCCGTCCTGAAGCACGGAATAGACGCCCGGCTCTACTTCGCGCATGTCCGGCAGCTTCGCCAGATCGATGGGAATTTCGCGATCGCCGACCACTACCCGCCAGTTCACCGCAGCACCCCCGCACGGCCGTTCGCAAGCCACCGGCTCACCGATCCCTGCCGCTGCGCGCCCGCTCCGTTTCCGTTCGTGTTTCGCGCGCGGACGTGCGCCGCGGCGATCAGCGCGGCCATGTCTTCCAGCTCCGGACAGGGCGCCTCGCGCGGTCTGCGCTCCAGGAAACCCGGAATAAAGCCGGTATGAAGCCGGCCGGCGATGAATTCGGGGTCGTCCATAATGTGTCGCAGAAAGCCAAGGTTCGTCTTTACCCCGGTTATCGCGTATTCCTCCAGTGCGCGGCGGCACCGGGCAATCGCGGTGGCCCGGTCGCCGGCCCAGACCATCATTTTCGACAGCATGGGATCGTACTCGAACGGAACCTCGAACCCCGCATACAGGCCGGAATCCACGCGTACGCCGGGGCCGCCCGGTTCGCTCAGCTGCGCGACGCGTCCGCCGGTGGGCAGAAAGCCCGCTTCCGGATCCTCGGCGCAGACCCTGCACTCGATCGCCGCGCCTCGCCATTGGATTTCGGTCTGTCGCAGCGGCAGCGTGCCGCCGGCGGCAACCAGAACCTGAAGGTGCAGCAGATCGACGCCGGTGACCAGTTCCGTTACTCCGTGCTCCACCTGCAGCCGCGTATTCATTTCGAGAAAGTAGAATCTACCATCACGGTCGACGATGAATTCGGCGGTGCCGGCGTTGAAATATCCGGCCTCGCGCGCCACCGCCACCGCCGCCTCTCCCATCGCCGAGCGCAGCTCCGGGCGTGTGGCGGAAAGAGGCGACGGGCACTCCTCGATCACCTTTTGGTGCCGCCGCTGGATGGAGCATTCGCGCTCGCCAAGGTGCACCAGATTGCCGTGGCGATCGCCGATGAGCTGAATTTCTATGTGCCGCGGATCGACGATGAGCTTCTCGATATAAACTTCGCCGCTGCCGAACGCCCGTTCGGCTTCGCTGGAGGCGTCGCGAATGGCGGATTCCAGCTCGTCCTCGCTGTCCACGCGGCGCATGCCCTTTCCGCCACCGCCCGCCGCGGCCTTGAGCAGCACGGGATAGCCCAGTTCGGCCGCGATCCGCCGCGCCTCCTCTGCCTCCCGGGTGGCGTCCTCCGTGCCGGGCACTACCGGGACGCCGGCCGCCTTCGCCAGTTGCCGTGCGGCCGTCTTCGAGCCGAGCCGCTTGATGGATTGCGCGGATGGACCAATGAACACCAGTCCTTCTTCCTCGCACGCGGCTGCGAACTCGGCGTTCTCGCTGAGGAACCCGTAGCCAGGATGCACCGCGTCGGCGCCGTGCCGGTGTGCGGCCTCGATGATGCGATCGATGCGCAGATAGCTCTCGGTCGACGGAGCCGCGCCGATGTATGCGGCCTCCTCGGCCATTCGAACATGCAGAGCGTCGCGATCGGCATCCGAGTACACGGCCAATGCCGGAATGCGCAGCTCATGAAGGCCGCGCACGATGCGCACCGCGATCTCTCCGCGGTTCGCAACCAGAACCTTTCTGAACATGGACATTGGATTGTAACAAGCAGGCTGGAACGGCTGTTGTGGGCGCGATGACAGGCGCCACCCATATGATACGTCCGAATGCGCGCTACGGCGCTTCGGTGTCGATGTCGGTGAAGCGGCGGCGCTGGAACAGGGAGAAGTCGCGTCCGTCCTCGATCGTTTTCCACCGCGCGTCCCGGCGGAGCAGGGAACACAGCGCTGCATCGGGAGGCAGCAGCACGGTGTTCACACTGTAGCGGTGCAGCACGGCTTCCCAGCCGCGCGCGCCGTTGAGCGCGGTCATGTACTCGTCAGCGAGCCGAGGTCCGTACATGTCGGAACGTCCGTCGATAAACACGCGGCCGTAGGGATACAGGCGCCAGGTGAGGTAATCGCCGGTCGAATCGGTGGAAAAGACGCGCGAGTTCGCGAGCAGGGCCGCGTATCTGGTGACCATGGAGACCGGGTAGCGCGGCTCCGGAAAATCCGTCGGAAAGGGGAGCGCGTTCGTTGCGGCGAACAATGCGAGGGCGATCGCGGGCCAGACGCTGATGCGTCCGATGGCTTCCGTGTAATCGCTGGCGATGGAGTCGAGAGTGCGGCGAAGCGCCCCGGACTGTGCGCTTCGAACCAGCCACTGCCAGGCTTCTTCCAGTTCCCCGGCCGCGAGCGGCAGAGCGACGACCGCCAGCACCGGAAGGTGGCGCACCGACTGAAGCCCCGCGTGCAGCCACAGGCCCAGCAGCAGCGCACGGGGGATGTCGCCGCGCATCGCCAGACGAAGCGCAAGCATCGCCGCGCCCAGGACGAGGACCTCGGCGTACAGACCTGGCATCCCTTCAAACCGCGGACCCTGAAACTCGAGCACGATCTGGCGAATCCAGGCGGCATTCATGTAGCGCGCGATGTGCAGGTGCTCCGCGAACCCGTAGGGGTTCAGGCCGGATGCGAGGAGGCACGCGCCCGCCACCGTCGCGTACCGGCGCGCTCGTCTGAGTGCTACTTGGCGCCCCGTTGCGGGCTGAAGCGCTGCTCCGCAAACGTGGCCCACGGAAAGGCAGAGGAGGCTTGCCGGGAGCGCGATGAAGCCGCCGTGGAGGTTGGCCCAAACGGCGGAGAGCGGCACCAGCAGATAAACCCGGCGGTCGCGATCGATCACGTACAGCGAAACCGCCATGAAGAAGAACGTGAACAGGTGCGGCCGGGCGAGAAAGTGCAGGGAGCTGACGGCAATGCCGACGTGCACCAGGAAGAGCACGACCAGCGCGTTCGCGCCGCGCCACACCATATGCCGCACCAGCACCGCGATAGTCGCCGTAATTAGGGCCGCGCTGAAGAGCACGATCGCCTTCAGTCCGCCGATCAGGTTCAGCGCGGCGAAGAGCACGCCCGAGAGCCACTCCCATGCATACCAGGGCTGTCCGCTCCGCGTGAACGAGAAAACGTCAATGCGCGGGACCGCGTGCCGATGGAGGATGAAATCGCCGACGCGGACGTGACAGCCGGTCCCGGCGTCCTGCAACAATCCTGCGCTCCCGCCCCCCGCGGTAAAGGCCACTAGCCAGATCAGCAGGGCGATGCACAGACAGTCGAGCAGTGATGGGCGCAGCCACGCTGGGACGCGTAAACGCGCCGTTTTCGGTTCCGCCGGCTGGACCGTGGTGATTGCGCTCACGTCGGACACCCTTCCCCGTGTATTCCATCGGCATCCGCGGCCAGGCGCTTTACCACCGGCGGGCTACCATCGGGAAAGCGTCTATGCCCCTCGTCGATAAGCTACTTGGCCGGCCGCTGGCTTCCAGTGAGGCCAAAAGCGAACGGATCGGCCCGGCGGCGGGAGTGCCCACTTTCGGACTGGATGCGCTCAGCTCCGCGGCTTACGGTCCCGAGGCCGCGCTTACCATCCTGCTGCCTCTGGGCGCGCTCGGACTGGGGTACATCATGCCCATCACGGCGGCGATCGTCGTCCTGCTGGCCATCGTTTATTTCAGCTATCGGCAGACCATTGCCGCCTACCCGGGCGGCGGCGGTTCATATACCGTCGCGCATGAAAACCTCGGCGATTATGCCGGCCTGCTCGCCGCCGCGGCGCTCGCCACCGATTACGTCCTGAACGTCGCCGTCGGCATTTCTGCTGGTGTCGGGGCGCTGATCTCCGCCGCGCCCGCGCTGCAGCCGCATACCCTCGGACTGTGCCTCGGAATTCTGGCGCTGCTCACGGTCGTTAACCTGCGCGGCGTCCGGGAGGCTGGCTTAGTGTTCATGGCCCCCACCTACCTGTTCGTCGCCTCCCTTGTAAGCATCATCGGCTGGGGTGTGTGGCTGACGCTGGCCAGCGGCGGGCGCTTGCACCCGGCGGTCGCGCCGCCTGCGATGAAGCCGGTCGCCGAAGCAGCGAGCATCTGGATCGTCCTGCGCGCCTTCGCCAGCGGTTGTACCGCCATGACCGGCGTGGAGGCCGTCAGCAACGGCGTACAGGCGTTTCGCGAACCGGTGGTGGACAACGCGCGCCGGACGCTTACCATCATCATCGCCATCCTCATCGTGCTGCTGCTCGGCATCGCCTGGCTGGTGCAGGTTTACCACATCGGGGCAACCCAGCCCGGCAGCGCTCAGTATCAGAGCATTCTTTCGCAGCTCATTGGCGCCGTAGCAGGCCGTGGCGCCGTTTACTGGATCGCGATCTCGTCCATTCTGATGGTGCTTTGCCTGTCCGCGAACACCTCGTTTGCCGATTTCCCGAGGCTGTGCCGCGCAGTCGCCGAGAACAGCTTCCTGCCGCACTCATTCGCGAACCGCGGCCGCCGGCTTGTCTACACCGAGGGCATCTGGGTGCTCGCGGTCCTCTCCGGCGTGATCATCACCGCCTTCGGCGGCGTGACCGACCGCCTCATTCCGCTGTTTGCGGTCGGCGCGTTTCTGGCTTTCACCATGTCCCAGGCGGGCATGGTGGCGCACTGGAGAAAGCAGCGCGAGCGCCGGCATATCGGCAGCATGTTCATCAATGGACTCGGCGCGCTCGCGACTGCGGCCACCGTCGTCGTCGTCATTCTGGCCAAATTCGTCGAAGGCGCATGGATGGTGGTGCTGCTGGTTCCGGCGCTCATGGCCGTGATGTTCGCCGTGCGGCGGCACTACGACCGCGACGCGGTGCAGACGCAGGGACCCCAGTGCATCTCCACGAAAGGTCTGAAGCCGCCCCTCGTTGTGGTGCCGGTCGAGAACTGGACGAAGGTGTCGGAAAAGGCGCTGCGTTTCGCGCTGACGCTTTCCCGCGACGTCATCGCGCTCCATATCGAATGCGGCGAGCAGACGAAATCGCTCCGCCAGGAATGGCCGGCTTGCGTGGAGCAGCCGGCGGAGAAGGCGGGACTCGGGGCCCCAAAACTGGTCGTCCTGAAATCGCCGTTTCGATTCGTGATCCAGCCCATCGTCGATCACGTTCTGAAGCTGGAGCACGAGCACGCCGATCGCACCATCGCGGTGGTGCTGCCGGAGCTGATCGAACGCCGCTGGTACGAATACTTCCTGCATAACCAGCGCGGAAAGCTGCTTGCGGCGCTGCTGCTGTTGCAGGGTGATCGGCGCATCGTCATCGTGAATGTGCCGTGGTACCTGACGTGAGCCGCGGTCTGTGCGCCGCCCGTACCCTCCCCGGTGCTATGGACCGACACTGGCCTGAGATGCGGCCTCCGCGTGGCGGCTGCGCAGGGAGACGGAAACCATGGCCTGCAGAGGTTCGAGGGCCGAAACCAGAATCGTGTAGGCGCCCATGTTCCCGCGCGCCTGAAGAGAGTGACCGGTGCGAACGCCTTCGCGGGTATGAACGGCAAGACCGTCGATGCGAACCGTGAGCAGCACCTTCTGAGCAGCCTCGCTGATGTCGTTCACGATTACCAGACACCCTCCATCGCTGCTGGTCGCGGCGCCGCCCCGCCGCACCCACCGCGGCGTCAGCACCACCGGATCCGCAAGCACTTCGCCCCCGCTCACCCGGCCCGGATTGGAGTAGGCGTGCGCGCGCTGAATCTCCAGATCCTGCAGCCTGCGCCGCAGCCGATGGATCTCCCCATGGTCTTCCGAGCGCCGGAGAGTTTCAAACACCAGCCATCCCGCGAAGAAGGCCGCGACCAGCAGAATGGTAACGAACAGCGCGGGATTGTCGTGAATTCCCTGGCTAAAAGAACGCCAGTCCTGCATCGCTGCTCATTTTATCGGAACCCCGGCTTTCAAAGGCCGGCGGGAGGATTCTCGAGTTCGAAAACGTCCCGCAGGCGGATCCCCGTGCGGAACTGCCCGTTTCCTTCGGGGCGGGAATGCAGCACAGTCCCGAACAGGACCAGCCGCCCGGTGCGGATGGCGACTTCTCGGCCTGGCGCAAGCGCGCAGGGCAGCAGCACGCCCGCCCCCGAACGGGAAAGGTCCACCACCTCGCCCCGCACCGAAAAGGCGCTGCCCGGCGTGATTACCGCCACGTCGCACGGTCCCTG
>Ga0070739_10006273_pt1 | contig 13168 bp, 10 predicted proteins | sample Coa_R1_7_FD_66445 | JGI IMG/M metagenome (GOLD analysis project Ga0070739, IMG submission 66445) | Surface soil microbial communities from Centralia Pennsylvania, which are recovering from an underground coalmine fire - Coalmine... | ecosystem: Environmental > Terrestrial > Soil > Unclassified ... | reverse complement strand
CGTGAAGCGACCGGCGGCCGAACCGAAGCCACCGTCGGCGACCGAATCCGTCACCGCGCTCGCCGTCGTCATACGGCCGCCCTGATTGGCGTGCTCCGATTCCGATCGCATCGGCATCAGACTCGTCGGCCCCAACCCGAGCGCTGTGAACGCCGAGAGCTTCCGCGAATTCAGCGTCCTCCTCCGCGTCAATGCCGAGGCCGTCCGCACTCGCAGTCCGGCCCGAGCCGTTCCGCACCCTGGCATCAGCACTCTCGCGACCTGCGCCAGCCCGCGCGCCGACCGCGTGCAGGCTCTCGGTTGTCCCGCGCCCGTCGCCACGGCCGTACCGGTTTGCGACCGCACCGCCGCCGGCGGTCTGCCGCGCGCTGGCGAGGACGCCCTCGCGCGCAGCGCCTCGGTCTGTTGCCAGCGCGAGCCGCAGGTGGCCACGGACCGTGCGGTCCGGGTCGCCGATCGCCGGATCGAGCAGCAGCCCGACTTCTCGCATCGGTCGGCGCAGCGCGCGATACGGGTGGCCGTCGAACAGCGTCTCACCGCGTCCGCGCTCGAGGTCCACCATCCGGCGCAGCAACACCGTCTTTCCGGCCCCGGTGCCGCCGAGCACTCCGGTCACTTGCCCGGGACGCACATCGAAGCTCACCGCGTCGAGAACTGTGCGGCCACGTCGCCGTACCGTCAGGTCGATGGCTTCGATCACGCCTGGCGCCTCCTGGATATTCGCTGCTGCCCGGTTGAGCTGACCTCCCTTCGATCGTCGGGCGCGGGCGACGAGCCGGACGGGCTGACACGCTCGCGGCCCCAGAAATCACCCGCATGGGGGCGCGCAGCAGCTGAATATGCGTGACCGAGCTGACTTGCCGTCAGCCGAGGTCAGCGACCTGCATCGGCTAGTTCGGGCGCAGCATCGGCGGGTTTAGCAAGGTGACATCACCCAGACGGAACAACTGCGCCGGACGCCCGCCCTGACGCGCCGTCGTGTCGCCGACCGGGATCAGGAAGCCCTGCGTGCCGGTGACCTTGCGGTGGAAGTTGCGCGGGTCGAGCGCCACACCCCACACGGCCTCGTAGACGCGGCGCAATTCGCCGACCGTGAACTCGGCCGGGCAGAAGGCGGCGGCGAGCGGGGAGTACTCGAGCTTCGCACGGGCACGCTCGACGCCGTCGGCGAGGATCTTCGCGTGGTCGAAGGCCAGCGGCGCACCGGCCGGACCCGCACCCGCGTGGCCGGGGAAGAGCTCGGGCAGGATCGAGGCGACCGGCGTCCAGGCCGCGGCGACCACGTCGCCACCCGCGCGAGGGGTGGGCAGATCGGGGGCGAGCGCAAGATAGGCGACCGAGATGACCCGCATGCGGGGATCCCGGTCCACCTCCCCGTAGGTGGCGAGCTGTTCGAGATGCACCGGCAGATCCGCCAGGCCGGTCTCCTCCGCGAGCTCCCGTCCGGCGGCACTGCCGAGGGACTCGGACTCTCGAACGAAGCCACCCGGCAGCGCCAGACAACCCGCGAAAGGCTGCTCGCCGCGGCGAACGACCAGTGCCGAGAGGGCGCCGTCCCGAACCGTGAGGACAACCAGGTCCACGGTGACCGCGAACGGCGGCCAGTCACGGGGGTTGTAGCCTGCCGGACTCTGCGACGTCGCCATGAGCGGGCATCATATATCGTCCGAATGACGATAACCAGCGATGAAAGGTTCTTACGCGCCATCGTCTCAGCGCCCCCTGTGCAGTCGGCCGGACTCCCGCTCCTGCGCCGCGTAGTGCTCGGCGTGCATCTCGTCGAGCCGACGCGCGGTGCCTTGAGCCGCCTCGCGGACCAATTCCGGGCCGACACCCCGCTCCAGGCCCTGCTTGATCAGCCCTGCGAGTGCGTAACCAGGCACCGCGTTCGCCGCCCGCTCTAGGCAAAGCCGGCTCCACGCTCCCCAGCCGAGCGCCCAGGCGGCCCACGCCGCGATCGAGTAGGCGGCGGCCGCTTGCTCCGCCGTGACCGCGCGCCGAGCCAGCTCCACGCTGAGCGCGACCGCCTGCCCGGCGCGATCATCGCCGCACCAGGTCGCCAGGTAGTCGCGCACCCGCACGTCCGTCAAGGCAACGAGCAGCGCGCCTGCGGTCTCGTCGGTCATCGCTCGATCCGGCGGCACCTGACCGTCGCAGAGGCTGTCGGCGAGCTGCCAGGCGCGTGTCACGTCGTCCCAGTCGAAGTCGAGAATCCGGCTCGGTGTCGGTGTCCGGCGACGCTGGGACGCCTCGGGTGCGGGTGGCTCAGGTGCGGCGATCGCCTCGTCGCAAGTTGAGGCGTCCAGTGGCGTATCGGTGGCGTCGCAGAAGATTCCTTCGGACTCCTCTTCGGGGGTTACGCATCCGCGGGCTGCGCACTCGTCGGATTCGGATTCGTCGTCCACGGCGCCCTGCGGTGTGCTGGCTCCGATCACCAGGGCCGGCTCAAGCGCGGGATAGAAAGGGATGCCGGTGTCGTCGCCGAGGCCGCCATCCGGGAAGCAGGCCGCACCGGATCTGAAGGCGGCTTCCGGCCGAAACGCGGAATCACCGGCCGACTCGGCCGCGAAGTGCGCAGCGGCGATGCGGCTGAGTGCGTCATCGCACGCGGCCCGCATCCGCTCGACCATCTCACCGCCATACGGCTCAAGGCTGGCTGCGAGAGCCGCGCGGTTCGGCAGCACCGCCAGTCCCGAGTAGGCGCTGAGCGCGGCGATAGCGCTGGCGCCGCTCTCCACCGGCGAGCCGTCGGGAGGGCAGCACGTCGGGCTGTCGCATAGGAACGACCACCAGCGGCCGTCCGCGACAAACAGCACGTCAAGTGGCGGCACACCGGCCAGGCGCAGCGGCGTGCACATTCCGGCCACCAGACGCCGGTAGTCCGCCATCCGCGCCGGACCGCCCTCCGGCGGGTAGATCACGCATAGCGTCTCGTTCGCCCCGGCCTCCACCAGCCGCCCGGCAGCCCAGCGACCGAACGCGGCAGGACCGTGCGCCACCGACGAGAGGTCGACCCGCAGTCCGTGGCTGATCCCGGCCCGGCAGTCGTGCTGCGATCTGGCGAGCCCGAGCATCACGATGCTCGAATCGGGATGGAAGCCAAAAAAGTGCGGGATGGCCGCGGCCACTTCCGCCGGGGAGCCCAGCCGTACCGCGCCAGGTAATCCGCCCTCCAACTGCGCGGCCAGTGCCTCCGCCTCGTCCTCGCTGCCCGCGGTGAGATGGATTCCGTTGAAGCGGTCCGCCTGTGGCTCCATGATCTGCGCTCCCGCGCAGTCCGATTCGGGACACTCCCGCCCGCCGCAACACACGCCGCCCGCCGCGGTAGCCGTCGTCATGCTCATGCCCTGCCTCCCTCGCATCGTCTCCGCCGCCGACCGGCGGATCGGACGGTGCTTGCCGCAGCCGCCCTGAATCAAAGATCACCGGTTTGCAAGCCCTGTGGGGAAGATTTCCGAGCACCTGTGGACAACTGCCCCTTGTGGACAAAGACCATCGCCTGAACAGCGCAGTTGATAATCCGACCATCGATTAGCCTGGGACGTAGTTGTACGAAATCAGGAGGATCGGACGGGTTCCGAGGCGGCTTGTTGGCGAGGCTTTCGGCGCGTCTCAGGACCTTCTCAGCGCGTGGGGTAACACTTCGGGCATGCGGATTCTGGTGGTTGACGACGACCAAGCGGTGCGCGACTCGTTGCGCCGCTCGCTGGCGTTCAACGGATACGACGTGGACGTGGCCACGGATGGGCTCGCCGCCCTCGAAGCGATCGCGCGCAACCGCCCGGACGCGGCGGTGCTCGACGTGATGATGCCGAGGCTGGACGGCCTGGAGGCGTGCCGCCGGCTGCGATCCGCGGGCGAGGACCTGCCGATTCTCGTGTTGACCGCGCGCGACGCCGTCTCCGATCGGGTCGCGGGCCTGGACGCGGGCGCCGACGACTACCTGCCGAAGCCGTTCGCGCTGGAGGAGCTGCTGGCGCGGTTGCGCGCGCTGCTGCGTCGTACCCAGTCCGCCTACAGCCCGGGCCAGGACATCCTCACCTTCGCCGACCTGTCGCTTGACAGCGCCGCCCGCGAAGTGACCCGCGGGAATCGCACTGTGCGCCTGACGCGTACCGAGTTCAACCTGCTGGAACTGCTCATGCGTCACCCCCGGCAGGTGCTAACGCGCGCTCAGATCCTCGAAGAGGTGTGGGGTTTCGACTTCCCGACCACGGCCAACTCCCTTGAGGTGTACGTCGGCTACCTGCGGCGTAAGACCGAGGCGGAGGGTGAGCCCCGACTGATCCACACGGTGCGCGGTATCGGCTACGCACTGCGGGAGACGGCGCCGTGACGACGGCCGCACAGGAGAAGGCGGAGCAGCAGGACCGGAAGTGGGCATTCAGGGCGCCGGCCTGGTGGAACGCCCGCTCCATACGCGAGGCACTGCATCGAATGCCGTTGCGTGCCCGCGTGTCCCTGCTGGTCATGGTCACTGTCGGCTTCACGCTCACCATTGCGTCGATCGTGAGCTACGTCGTCGTGCGCGACGAGATCTCCAACCACTTCGACGACGACCTGTTCCAGCGCGCGATCTTCGTCGAGGCATCGGATCTGGGGAACCCGAATTTCCTGGCGACCAGCACTGAAGGCGCCGAGTTGCTGCACTCGCTCGGCCTACAGGAAACGATCATCCTTCCTGGTCAAAACCCAGTGCAGCCGCCGACTGTCCCCATCTTGATGCGTGGACAGACCATCACCGTGCATCCTGCGGCACCCTTCGGGCAGCCGGAGTTTGATGTGGCGTCAGGTTATCTGGAGCGGTGCACACGGACGGTCCAGGAAGGCGGCACCACGTACCGCGTCACCTCGTTGCCCTTGGGTGGTCGAGGCAGCGGCGCGGCGTTGGTCCTCGCCGAGTCGATGGCCCCCACGCAGGCAACGCTGCACACACTTGGGCTCGTTTCACTCCTCGTCGGCCTGGCCGGCATCGCCATCGCCGGAACAGCTGGCTTCTTCCTCGGCCGGGCCGCCCTTCGGCCCGTGCAAAGGCTGACCTTGGCCACCGAGTACATCGCCCAAACGGGCGATCTACGGCGCATCGAAGTCACCGGCGACGACGACCTCGCCCGCCTGACGACCAGCTTCAACACGATGCTTACCGCACTCGCGCGCTCGCAGGATTACCAGCGCCGCCTCGTCGCGGACGCGGGGCACGAGTTGCGCACGCCGCTGACATCCATCCGCACCAACCTCGACCTGCTCGCGCAAGCCATGGCCGAGCCGGACAATCCGCGGCTCTCCGCGCAGGACCGGATCGACCTCATGAACGACGTGCGCGCGCAAATGGAGGAGCTGTCCCTGCTCATCTCCGACCTCGTGGAGCTGTCCCGGGACGAACACCCGGCCCACGCAATCGAACAGATCGACTTCGCCGACGTTGTTGAGCACGCCGTCGAACGCGTTAAGCGCCGCGCACCTTCGCTTACGTACGACGTGCACCTGGACCCGTGGTACCTGGAAGGCGATCCCGCTGCGCTGGAGCGCGCGGTAACAAACCTGTTGGATAACGCAGCGAAGTGGTCGCCACCCGACGGCACGGTAACCGTCAGCCTGCGTGAAGGCGCGCTCCAGGTCGCCGATGAAGGCCCCGGCATCGCGGAGGAAGACATCGCGCACGTCTTCGAACGCTTCTACCGCTCCCCCGAAGCCCGCACGATGCCCGGATCCGGACTCGGCCTTGCGATTGTCCGTCAGGTGGCCGAGAACCATGGCGGGCGAGTCGCCGCGGCGCGTGCGCCCGGCGGCGGCGCGCTGCTCGGCGTCTGGCTGCCGGGCAAAGGTGCCGATCCGTCCCTTGACGCGCCGACCATCACGGCGCTGCCGCCGACGGCCGCTCCAAGCGGCTCACACGGCGGGCCGAGCGCACCTGAGACTAACTAGTCTCAACTCCATAACCAGTTCTGCACGCCGTCTCAGCCGCATCTCAGACTGAGGGAAGAAAGTTAGAGCCATGACCGAGACGCCTGACAACCGCGCGACCCACCCGGCGGACGACTCCACCGGCTCAGCGACCGGATACGAGCCGCCGGCGCCCGCAGCACCCTCCGACGCGACCCCCGGGACTTCCGAGTCACGCCCCCAGTACGAGTCGCCGTCGCCATATGCGCAGCAGGCCGAGTCAGCCGTTCCCGAGCCCACGCGGCCTGTGGAGCCTGCGCCGAGTCAGGCGCCGCAGAACCAGTCGCCGGCCGCCGCGCCGATACCGGCATCCGAGGCCGGCCGGGAGCAGCAGACTCAGGTGATCAACCAGCCGCTCGGATCGCCCGCCGGACCGGCGCCGCTGCCGACCGCACCGGTCTGGGGCACGCCTCCGCAGCCGCAGTCTCAGCAGCACCAGGGGTGGGGAGGCGCGAGCGCCCCGTCCGGCGCCGGCGCTCCCCCGCAGCCGAACTGGGCCATGCCCGCCCCGACCGGCCTGCCGCCGTACGGCTCGCCGGAGTCCGCGAACGGCGGCGGCCCCGAGCGCAAGCGCCCGGTCGCCAAGCTGGCCCTGGTCACCGCGGTACTCGCCGGCCTGATCGGCGGCGGCCTCGGCGCCGGGATCACCTACGCGGTGACCAAGAACAACACGACCACGACCTCGTCCCTGGCGGGCTCCACCAACAACACCACCTCGAGCGGCCTCAACACCGGCTCGGCCAACGCCAATCAGGTCACGGCCGCCGCCGCCAAGATCCTGCCGTCCGTCGTGACGATCTCGGTGACCGCCTCCGACGGCACCGGCGACGAGGGCAGCGGCATCATCATCTCCTCCAACGGCGAGATCCTGACCAACAACCACGTCGTCGCGGCCGCCGCCACCTCGGGCGACAGCATGACGGTGACCTTCGGCAACGGCAAGATCACCCCGGCGAAGATCGTCGGCCGGGACGAGGCCAGCGACCTGGCGGTCATCCAGGCGAGCGGGGTCAGCGGACTGACCGCGGCCACCCTCGGCGACTCCTCGAGCCTCGCAATCGGCCAGAACGTCGTCGCGATCGGCGCTCCGCTGGGTCTGTCCAACACGGTGACGACCGGCATCATCTCGGCGCTGAACCGCCCGGTGCTGCCGTCCAGCGACACCGGTTCGCAGAGCTCGACCAACTCGGTGCTCGACGCGATCCAGACCGACGCCTCGATCAACCCGGGCAACTCCGGCGGACCGCTGGTCAACCTGAACGGCGACGTCATCGGGATCAACTCGGCGATCGCGACCGCGAGCTCCGGCGGCCTCGGCGGCTCCTCGCAGAGCGGCTCGATCGGCCTCGGCTTCGCGATACCGGTGAACCAGGCCAAGTGGATCGCCAACGAGCTGATCACGAACGGCAAGGCGACGCACTCGCTGCTCGGCGTCAGCGTCACCGACCCGGGCCAGACGGCGACCCAGGCCGGCGCCGTGGTGAAGTCGGTGACCTCCGGCGGCGCCGCGGACAAGGCCGGAATCAAGGTCGGCGACGTGATCACCAAGGTCGACGACCAGCAGGTCAACAGCGCCGACTCGCTCGTGGCCGCGATTCGGTCCTACAAGCCCGGAACGCCCGTGACGCTTACCTACGTGCGAAACGGCCAGACCTCGACGACGCAGGTAACCCTCACCGCAGCCTCATCCTGACCTGACGCTCCATCCGACTGACCGATAGGTATCGAATACCGACGATGTATGGGCACGGCTCCGCGCACGCGGGGCCGTGCCCATACGTATGAGCTACGCCTAAGCCCTCAGGAGCACGCGGCACGCGGTAATCGACACGGCGACGGACGGTTCGCCATCCTCCCCCGACCATGAACCGTCAGATGCCTGAAGCGCTATGAGGCGCGCGGCGATGCGCCGCGTCCAGCGATCGCCGCGCGGCGTGTTCGAGCCGAACTGGACCAGATCAGCGGCGGTGAGCCCGTCGAAACTTCGGCCGACCACGTCCAACAGCCGCCGTGCGGCGAGGTCACGACCGGCGACCCGCAGTACCCGTGCGCCGAGCCAGTGCGCGACGAGCGGGCCGGGCAGCCGGCCGTGCGGGTCGAGCGACCATTCGAGCGCCTGCGCGGCCTGCTCGATGGCCCGCTGCGGGCCGGAGTACGCGATGAGCGTACGCGCGCAGTTCCCGGTGAGGTACACGCGGGCGGCAGCCGAGCCCGGCATGAGTGCGTCGGGAGTGCGGTGGCTCGGTCCTTCCCGCCACGTCCCGTCGTCCAGTTGCGTCGAAGTGAGGAAGGCGATCGCCGCTGGGATGTCGACGGCGGGCGGCGGTGAGCTGAAGTCGGAGAGCAGGTCGAGCATGTGGCACGTGGCGTCGAGACTGGAGGCGCCTTCGGACCACGCCGCCGGCCAGCCGCCGTCGATATTCTGCGGCGGCTCCGGCGCTATCGAAATGCCGGTTTGCTCAGATTTCCGGTTCGTCGCGGCCAACAGCGCGGAAAAGCGGTCTAGATCGAAGGGTCCCCCGTGACCCTGAATGTAGTCCGCGGCCCGGTCGATCGCTCCGGACGCGCTCTCGGGTGTCTCACTCACACGCTGACGTTACCGGGAGCTGGCGCTCGTATGGTCACCGGCTAATAACGAAAGCCAGACTAAAGACGATTCGGCGGCCACGGGAACACGTTCCGTGACCGCCGAATGCGAGGTATATCAAAGTTATTCGTCTGCCGCGGGCTTGGTTCTCTCGTGCACGAATCAGAATGCGGATCCGATCAGCTCCGGGTTTTCCACCTCATTCTGCTGCGATTGTGCGGTTTCGATGCGCAGTCCGCGCAGGAACGTCACGGTCATCGCTGCCGCCGCCAGCATCAGCACCGCCGCACCGATTGCCGCCACGTTCATCCCGTGCGTGAACGCATCCCGCGCTGCCGTAAGCAGCGAGCCGCCAGTGCGGCCGGGCAGTTGGTGGGACACGGTTACCGCACCGCCGAGCGTGTCGCGCGCAGTGCTCAGGACTCCTGACGGCAGTCCGTGCGGCGCGTTAGACGCGAGGTCCGATCGGTAAATCGCGGCGCCAATGCTTCCAAGCACCGCCATACCCAACGCACCGCCGAACTCCGTGCCCGTCTCGACCACAGCCGCCGCTGCCCCAGCCCGCTCGGGCGGTACCGCGCCCATGATTAGCTCGCCGCCGATCGTCATGACCATGACGAGCCCGCTGGCGTAGATGCCCGCCCCGACCAGCACGACCCAGATGCGGGACTGCGCGTGCAGCTGAGTGAGCAGGCTGAATCCGGCGCAGCCGAGCAGGAATCCGGCTCCCGCGATGTACGCCCTGTCGAAGTGCTGCACGAGGGCGCCCGTGAGCGGGGCTATGGCGCCTATACCGAGCGAGGGGACGAGCGACCAGAGCGCGGCCGTCATCGGGCTCATGCCCATCACGGATTGGAGGTACTGCGTGGTGAAGATGGCGAAGCCGACGATGGCGAACATCGCGATGGCGTTCATCAGGACCGAGCCGGTGAAGCCGCGGCTACGAAACAGCTTCAGGTCGATCATCGGGTGATCACTGCGCACCTGGCGCAGTAGGAAGAGGCCGCCGACGACGGTCCCGGCCGCGATGTAGGCCGAGCGTTCGCCGGACACTCCGTTGGCCGCGATCTCCTTGATGCCGTAGATCACCGGCAGCACCGCGCCGAGGGAGAGCAGCGAGCCGAGCAGGTCGAACCGGCCGGCCTGCGGCGCGCGGAACTCCGGCACCAGCGCCGGGGCGAGTATCAGCAGCATGAGCATGAACGGGACGTTGATCAGGAAGATCGAGCCCCACCAGAAGTGGCCGAGCAGGAAGCCACTGAGCACCGGGCCGAGGGCGATTCCGCTGGTGGTGCCGCCGGTCCAGATCGCGATGGCGGTGCGGCGCTGCTTCTCGTCGTGGAACATGTTGCGGATCAGCGCGAGCGTCGAGGGCATCAGGGTCGCGCCGGCCACGCCGAGCACGGCGCGTGCCGCGATCAGCTGTCCGGCGGAGTGCGAGTAGGCGGCGCCGAGCGAGGCCAGGCTGAACGAGGCCGCGCCGATGAGCAGCAGCCGGCGCCGGCCGATCCGGTCGCCTAGTGAGCCCATGGTGATCAGCAGCCCGGCGAGCACGAACCCGTACACGTCGAAGATCCACAGCTGTTGGGTGCTGCTCGGTTCCAGGTCCCGGCTGATGAACGGGACGGCGAAGTAGAGGACGGAGACGTCCATCGAGACCAGCAGGAGCGGCAGCAGCAGCACCCCGAGCCCGATCCATTCCCTGCGTCCGGCCCGCGGGCCGCTCGGCTTAGTCGTCATGCCGGGAACTGTACAACCGTCTAATACAACTGTCTAGTACGGTTGTGCAAGACGATCGTCCAAGGCGGGAGTATGCTCAGGACATGGGAAATCGCGAGGATCTGCTCGAGGGCGCGAAGCGCTGTCTGCTCGAGAAGGGGTACCGGGCCACCACCGCCCGCGACATCGCGGCGGCCTCCGGAGTGAGCCTGGCGGCCATCGGCTACCACTTCGGCTCCAAAGAGGCGCTGATGAACCAGGCGGTCTACGAGGCCGTCGGCGAGTGGAGCGAGGGCTTCGAGGAAGCCCTGGCCGCGGTGGACCCGAACGCCAGCGCGCTGGATCGGATCGAGACCCTGTGGACGCACATGGTGGCCTCGTTCGAGAACAACAAGCCGCTGTGGCGCGCTCAGTTGGAGCTCATCGTCGAATTCGATCGGAACCCGGAAATGCGCGCGTTCTTCGCCCGGATTCAGCCGGAGGCGCACCTGGGCCTGTCCCAGTTGTTCCCGGGTGCCGACCCCTCGTCCGACGAGAAGGCGAGAATGCAGATCGGCAAGCTGTACCACGCGATTCTGATCGGCGTGATGGCCCAGTACGCCATCGATCCGGAGACGGCGCCGTCAGGGCACGATTTGGCGGAGGCGCTGCGCATGATCGCGGCGCACATCCAGACAAAGGACGCAGAGCGCTGAGGTAACCGCGACGAAGCGTGCGTTACTTGCGCTTGAGCTGCTTAAGCAGCACGGGCACATGGCTATGTTCGACGTCCTTCGTGGCCGTCAGCAAGGTGACGGTGTGCTTCGCCGCCCGAGCGCGTAGCTCGTCCAGTTTCTTGCTCTGATCCGGCCCGTCGAGTTCGGCCGTGTACCGATCGGCGAACTCCTCGCGGCGCTCGTCCGGTGCCGCGTGGAACCACTTGCGCAGCTCGTTGGATGGCGCGGCGTCCTTCGCCCACTCGTCGAGCGCGGCTCGCTCCTTGCTGACGCCGCGCGGCCACAGCCGGTCGACGAGCACGCGCTCGCCGTCCTGCGGCGATGGGTCGTCCTGCACGCGCTTGATCCGGAACCCACCAGCCATCGCTCACCTCCGCAAACGCGACGGGGGAATCGGTGTGGCACCGATTCCCCCGTCCACGGGACTTCACACCCGGGCCACACCCGTACCCGAGCTCAGCGGCGTCAGCGGCGGCCTAGCGCGGCCGCCGCCTGGGCCGTACTGGTGGAGCGTACGTATTCCGGGGCTGCTGTATTCCGCCTTCAACCGCACGGCATCTAACCTGATCTCAGTCGACGAGGGGGTTGCCGTGCGGGCGGATCTGGCGGAACTTGCCCGATTGGTGCCACCACCACTGGGACCCGTGGCGCCACCGCCCTGGCACCGATCAAAGACAGAGTTCGGGTTAGAGCTTCCGAGTGACTACCGAGCATTCGTCGATGCGTATGGCGGTGGGGAACTGAGCAAGGCCGGCCTCGGCGGTCCGCTCTTGAGCGTTGTGACTCCATGCAACGCGCCCTCGCCACACAGCTCGTCGGCCGGGTTTCCTGCGCTGCTCGAATACCAGCTCGGAGAGGCTGAGCTGTTCGGGGAGTTCGACGAATCCGACTGGGACGGTCCGGTGTACCCGTTCCACCCGACTCCTGGTGGCCTTGTGGCTTGGGGCCAGAACATGATGGGTGACGCGTTCTTCTGGCTGACCCAAGATCCCGACCCGGATCGGTGGCCCGTGCTGATGTGGGCTCGTGGCCCGGTAACGACCTACCGGTTCGATGGCGGGATCGTGACGTTCTTGCTCGCGCTCCTGGCAGGTGATCATCCGGCCTCGGCGCTGCTCGAGGGCCCCGGAGTGCACTGGATCATGCACAACGATTGGCTCCGCCGGGATTTGGCGGTGTCGGCCGGGCCGCCGGCATAGCCCTTGGCCCGTGTTGCATTGAATGCAACACGGGCCTCGAAACGACAAGGGCGGTGGAGCCGGTCCACCCGACTCCACCGCCCTGAACAGCAATTTTAACCAGCTAAGGCCTCATTTTCAGCTGCAGCCGCTGGTGGAGCCGCAGCCCTCGCAGGCGTAGCAACTGCCGGCCGGGCGCATCTTGGTGCCGCAGTTGAGGCACAGCGGGGCGTCGGCGGCGTGGCCGAGCTTGGCCTCAAGCACCTCGACCGAGGAGCCGGCGCCGGAGGGGGCGCGGCGGACGCTGGCCTCAGCCTGCGCCGCGGAGTCCTCGGCCTTGGCCTGGGCGGGCTTGGCGTCGGCCGACTTCGGGGCGCGCTCCTCTATCGGCGCGGACTGGGCGATCTCGGTGAGGTCGGCGTCCTCGTCCGGCAGGTAGGAGCCGGTCTCCACCTGGCGCTGGCGCTCGGTGGCCGAGTAGATGCCGTAGTCGGCGCGCACGTCGAAGGGCAGGTAGTCCAGGGCCAGGCGGCGGAAGATGTAGTCCAGGATCGACTGCGCCATCCGCACGTCCGGGTCGTCGGTCAGGCCGGCCGGCTCGAAGCGCATGTTGGTGAACTTCGAGACGTAGGTCTCCAGCGGCACCCCGTACTGCAGGCCCACCGAGATGGCGATGGAGAAGGCGTCCATCATGCCGGCCAGAGTCGAGCCCTGCTTCGACATCTTCAGGAACAGCTCGCCGAGGCCGTCATCCGGGTAGGAGTTGGCGATCATGTAGCCCTCGGCCCCGCCCACCGCGAAGGAGGTGGTGCGGCCCGGGCGGTTCTTCGGCAGGCGGCGGCGGACCGGGCGGTGCTCCGCCTCGCTCGCGTCAGCGCTCTGCGCCGGGGCGGGGGCCGCCTGCTGGGCGGCGGAGGCCGCGGCGGCCGCGGCACGCTTCGCGCCCTTGGCGTCCTGCAGCGGCTGGCCGACCTTGCAGTTGTTGCGGTAGATCGCCAGCGCCTTGAGGCCGAGCTTCCAGCCCT
>Ga0070739_10006271_pt1 | contig 13169 bp, 9 predicted proteins | sample Coa_R1_7_FD_66445 | JGI IMG/M metagenome (GOLD analysis project Ga0070739, IMG submission 66445) | Surface soil microbial communities from Centralia Pennsylvania, which are recovering from an underground coalmine fire - Coalmine... | ecosystem: Environmental > Terrestrial > Soil > Unclassified ... | reverse complement strand
CTTTTCCCACAGATCGGAGCTATGCTGCTTCCACGCTAGCCTAACAACCGGCTGGATACAAGGAGGTCAGTATGACTCCGTTTGTCAATGACATTCGATTTTCCTCCCGAAGGAGCCTTCTCCCTGCCTTAATTGGATGTGCCGTAGCTGTGTCACTCCTCTTTTTGGCCTCGGCTTTTAGGTACTCCAACTTCACCTATAATCCCGCCGGTCCTCCGCGAAATGCGGGTCCCGGAGACCGAATACCACGTAGCATTGTAACTGGCGAAGCGAACCAAACGCTCATACTCGCTGTACGGGTCGGTTGCCACTTTTGCGAATCGAGCATGCCATTTTACCGACGTCTATATAACGTTGCAAAAACACACACCAACCCAAAGCAACTCCGCCTTCTGGTAGTGGCCCCCGATTCGTCAGACGTTGCCCGGTCCTACCTCCGTAGACACGCCTTAGATATCGATGTTCGAGCGGAAGTTCCTCTCAAGTCCCTTCAGATTCTTGGAACCCCAACACTAATTTTGATCGATCGAACACGCATGGTCCGTCGTGTATGGATAGGACAGCTCGACGCCAAACAAGAAAACGACCTACTTAGCAGCATCGGCATGCTTTAACAATTATCTCAGCGCGTGGTTCGTGGAAAGGGCTTATATGTTAAAAACAGTTCCCACCATTAAGCAGAATCAAGATTGGGTGAAGTGGGGGTTGGGCGCATGCATATTCCTGCTTCTCGTCTCGAATGGAATTATGTTTCTGGGCAATCGACGCCTAGTGGATACGATAACGGACATTCACAGCCAAATTGACCTTCCACTCGGAGCCAAGATGCCCGCTCTGCATGGCAAAACTCTGGATAATGCCGACGTCGCGATTGGCTTCGGCGATCGCGATAAACGGGGCACTCTACTCCTGATTTACAGTCCTGCTTGCCCAGTATGCGAAGAAAACTGGCCCAATTGGACGCGATTAATAAGCAATAAGTTTTCGAGCAACTTTCGAATAATCGCGATTGATTTGGCTAACATTACCCGCGCGGACTACATCGACGCCCACAACATGCGCCGCCTCATGATTCTGCGAAACATGGATCCGCAAACCATTCTGGCCTACCGCCTGAGAATGACGCCTGACACTATCCTCCTGAACCATTCCGGGGTGGTGAAAGGGTCCTGGACAGGAGTTCTGTCAACCGATGCTGTAGATAAGATACTCACTTTTGCTGGGTAACTTTATGCTGCCAACCCCACCGCTAATAAAACGTATCTTACTTGCTTGTATCCTCGTGATATTAGCGGTCGTGGTGATAGCGCTAGTTGATCGCTTCATACACCCGCACTACACCTATCAGCGAACCACCTTCAGTCCTGCCTGCGATGGCCTCCCTTGCCGCCAACCAAAGGACTGTGGCACCAGATGTACTTGCGAGTTTGAATCTGGTAATTCGCTAGGCACCTGTGTCGTGAAGGGTTTTCTTCAAAGTCCCAACAGAAAGGAGGTGAACAAATGAAAAAGCTGGTTCTGAGTCTGGGCGGTGCCGTATGGGTACTCGCGCTTACCACAGGAACTGTCATGGTCGCAGTTTCAACGTCGACTGTCGTGAGCCAAAAAGCTCTCGCAGATACACCGACGTGTGACGGTTTACCATGCGGTCCCTGCGGCAGCAAGTGTGTCTGCAATGACCCCACACAAATTTGTCTTGACAATACGGAATGACAATCAGACATGGGCTCGGGTCTGCGGGCGACGTAATCGCGCATTGGCCGCCGTGTGGACCCGAGTCGAACTTTACCGAAGTTAGTAACCTTTTCAGAATGCCACGGTATTATGCGACATGAAACAGGATATTATACTGGCGCTCCGTTCCCTGATTAAAGACCTTTCTTTTCTTGCCGTCTCATGTCTTTCTTTAGGAATCGGTTTCGGGCTCAATATCACCATCGCCGCTGCTGCGATCCACTTACTGCTGCAACCACTACCATTTAATGCGTCCCGGATTGTCACGATCTGGGAATCTAATCTACATCAAAAGCTTCCACAGGTTACTCTATCACCCGCCAACTTCTTTGATTTCCGCACTGGCTCACACTCCGTTACCGACCTGCTGTGCTTCACACACCACAGCCCCGTTATGCAACTTAATGGGAGACAAGAGGAGGTGTCAGCGGCGTTTGTTTCCTCTCCGCTCTCGACCATAACAAACATTAAGCCGATGCTGGGCCGGGAATTTGGAGCGGCCGATTTCTCTGCAGCGGGTGGGCGAGTGGTCATATTGAGCTACACCTGCTGGAAGGATTGGTTCTCTGGAGCATCGAATACACTTGGGCGGTTGATTACCATTGATCAGAAGCCTTACACCGTGGTTGGTATCATGCCTCCGGAATTTACTTTCCCCTACCCGCTTGTAGCGACGCCTGTTAAAGTGTGGATACCTTCAGAAACGTCACCAGTTGGAGCTACACGTCGATTTCACGGGTATTACGTTCTCGGGCGCTTAGGTCCACATGTAACGCTTCGGAGCGCGCAAACTGAAGCTCATTCAATCGCGACACGACTTCAGCGTTTATATCCTTTCACCAACAAAGACTGGTCGTTCAGCGTTATTCCACTTCGTAAGCAGGTAATTCGCGATTCCTCGCGGCTTCTCGCACTCTTGATATCGGCGGCAGTCGTTCTGCTATGCATTGCCTTGATGAACGTCAGCATTATCTGGCTATCTCGCCAACTCGCCAATATCCGGAGACTCTCGATTCAATTTGCGGTTGGGGCATCGCGTGGGCAGGTTTTGCGTGGGCTGTTGATCGAGAACATAGCTTTTTCCTTCGTTGGAGCACTAATTGGCGTATTGATGAGCCGATCCGCGGCCCCAGCACTTTCACGGATAGCTATTCACTACAGCCTTATAGGTAATACTCGAGTTCTTTACCCCACTCCCATACTGGTCATCGCCGCGATAGCGGCCTCTATCGTATTCGGCGTCGCTTCCGGGATCGTTCCTGCTTTGTTTGTCGTGCGGTCTGCTCTTCGAACTCCTTTACCCGGGTCCTCGCAACTGGCCATTCAACGACCGGGATTTCTTACGGTTCACGAGGCACTTGCCGCTCTTCAGGTCTTTCTTTCTGTAATGCTGCTTGCCAGTGCAACTTTTCTTGTGCAGAACTATCGAGGTCTACTTAAATCGGAATTTGGTAGACGCGCCAATCGCGTAGTCGTGGCTAACATCAGACCTCCGGTGGTAAATTACATTGACCCGGTGCAGCGAGTAACTTTTTACTCTTCTGTACTCGAACGGATTGAACGCTTGCCAGGGGTCGTTTCGTGTGCAGCTGTTAGTGCACTTAGCTTGCCGGAAGGAGGACAACTAGCAGTCTCGTCGTCAGCAAACGATAATAACGAACGGATTAAACATGCCGATCTTTTTGTGATTACGCCAGGCTACTTTCGAACCGTTGGTGCGAGAATCACCACCGGTCGGGGCATTTCCGAGCTCGACCGTTCGTCGGCTGCTCCAATTGTGATAATTAACGAAACGCTACGACAACAAATGGGGACAGCCGGGGGGCTTGGAAAGCAGATCCTGATTCACAACCTCGGCGCCGCCCCATTTACCATCGTGGGAGTCGTTGCCGATATTGATCACTTCTCGCTCGTGCGCCGCCACACTCCTGAATTATATGTCTCGTTCTATCAAAAACCCCTTGTCCAGATGTGGCTGTTAGTTAACACGTCGAAGGACGATCCATCGTCAGTATGGCGGGAATTGCGACACACAGTTTCCGGCCTCGATATGGCGGCCACTGTGACGGGGCTGTCCACCTTCGATCAAATGCAGGAGCAAGAACTCGGTGTTCCTCACCTTCAGGCTCTGTTGGTTGGCGGGATTGGTTTTCTCGCTTTCCCACTTACGGTGCTGGGGGTCTGGGGCGTTATTGCATACCATTCAGCACGCCGAACAAGGGAAGTGGCAGTCAGGTTGGCTGTGGGAGCAGCGTTTTCCGATGTGCTCAGCCTCTTTTTCAAACAGGCACTCATCATCGTGGCTACCGGATTGGTGCCAGGCGTTTGCGCATCCTTTTTCATCGCTAGAGCCCTTCGATCAGTCGTGTCAGTCCCCGTGAGCACAAGTTTGCCGGCCGCCACGATCGTGGTTTTAATATCTGCGTGCATAATTACGCTCGCGTCGTGCTATCCCGCACTCCGAGTAACTAGAGTAAACCCATCTGTGGTTCTTAAGGACTCCTGACGGATCTCCCAGCGGCTGTGAGTGTTAGACGCCATTCGTATGCCAAGGCATTTACAAGTGTCGGCTCCGCCATGGGCGACTAAGGCACGCTCAGCCCTTCTACTTAAACAAACGGCTCCGGCGCAAACCGGAGCCGTTTCCACTGAAGCGCGACTAACCTTTCCTCGTTCTTAGAAGTGAATTCTCACTCCGAGCTGAATAATGCGCGTATAATTTGCCGCTGCTCCCGGAGCATTGCCGAGTGAGAGAGCATTGTACTGGCCTTCCAGAGCGCCGAAATCGGCAGGATCTTGCAAACTCAACGATGGATCGCCCCATTCCATATGATTCAGCACGTTAAACGCCTGCCCATACAGTTGAATCCCGACCCGCTCGGTGATCCGCACATCCTTTGTGAGGCCCAGATCCAGATTCCAGCGCTGCTGGCCGCGCAACGTGCCGCCGCCGCCGCAGCGCCCGTCATAGGCCACCAGGTTCGGCCGGAAGTTGTTAAACACCGCAGCCGGATTGTTGAACAAGAACACTCCGCTGCCGCCATTCGCCGGTAAGCCGTTTGCGCCGATCGTCGGGTCCGTAATGGTTGCGTTAAACACCGGAGCGTTTCCGTAACTCATGTTGGGATTGATCGGAACGGCGCTGCACCCGTTGGAGTCTGCGCCCGTGATGCCCCACTCTTCGCCGGAGCCCGTGTAGACATCGAGCGGAAGGCCGCTGCCATATGAAAAGATCGGCGAGATCACCCACCCCCCGATGATCTCGTTGATCACCGGATTTCCTGCATCGAACTTCTGGCCTTTACCGAACGGCAGTTGATACGACCCCAAAAGATTAAACGTGAACTTGCGGTCAAAGAACTGCGGCCCGTAATCCACGCCCGGATTCCACGGATCGTTCAAGCTATCAAACGTATATGCCTGGTTCAGCCCGATGGTCCCAAGCGCGTGCCCGTAGGTAAAGTTCGCCAGCATAGTCCAATTGGTGCTGCGTTTTTGCAGCGATACGGTTAGCGCGTTGTAATTCGAGTAACCAAATGAAGTCGTCGCGTAGCAATATGTGCCGCACTGCCCTGCATCTCTCGGAATCGATGGACCGAACACGAAACTGCTATCCAGATCGCTCCACATCGTCGCCACGTAGTTGCCGGTGATGTTAGAGGATTCATTCGCGACCACCGCCGCCGTGCAGCTCGAATACCCGGCGCAATAGGAGCTATGAATGCCGCCCAGCGCAGCCTCGAGGAAAGGTTGCGGCGTCACCGTACCCGGCGCGCAGGTCAGAACGCGTCCTGACGGGCAGAGTTGGAAAAACAGATTGTCGTAAGCCTGCGCGAAGGTCTGCCCGTTTAACTTCATCATCCACGGCACCGGGCTGAATTCGACGCCCGCGTATAGATTCCGTGAATACACACCCACATAACCCACTTCCAGAAGCGTGTTGCCCTTAAACTGGCGCTGGATGCTGATGTCGATCTGATCGGAATTGCTCGGCCTGAAGTTTCCATCCAGCGTCTCGAGCAGGGTTGCCGTAGGAGCGTTCACCCCCGGCACCACCGGTGTCGGCAGCGTGGAAGCAATCGCGCCCACCGGAGCTACTAACCCGTTTGTTCCGATGCGGAACGCAGTCGAAGGTGTCGCGCCCTGCGATTTCGTACACGCTCCCGTGCTGGTGGGGTCCGTGCAGCTCACCGGCTGCAGGAATCCGTCGCCCAGCACCGGCGTCGAGACAAGGTCGATACCCAGGTTGCGGCCATAGATGCGCGCGTATCCGGCGCGAATCACAGTCGCTTTATCGCCCAGCAGCGCACCCAGCCAGCCGCCTTTCACATCCGGCGTCCAGGCGATGGAAGCGCGCGGCGCAAATTCGCCATAGTCTAACTGGTACGGATATTTCAGTCCCTTCACCGCGCCGATCGGGCTGAATCCAATCGCCGGATTGTACACAAGCCCCTGACTGGCCGCCTGCAGAATATTGTTGTAGTAATCGGTCAGCAACACGGGCTGGTTGGTGCTGGCATACACCATGATGTCCTGCACGCCATGCGCTTCCGTCGGCGGATACTGAACCTGATAGTTCAGGCCATAGCTCACCGTGAAGTTCGGCCGCACCTTCCAGGTGTCATTGAAGTAGAGATTCCAAAGATTGTCGCGGACGTTGGAGTGAACCGGCGTGCCGATCGGGTTCGCAGATAACTGCGCTCCCTGCCGCGTCACCACCACGTTCGTTGACGACACCAGGCCCAGCAGGTCTGAATAGTACTGCTTGAAGCTGCTGGCTTCATTCGTCGGCAACCCGGCGGGCAGAAGCGAGCTGGGAATGTTGATACCCGAGCTGCTCACTTGATAAATGAGCTGCGTCAGGCCGCCCACTACGTTGTCGTAACGGTCAAATTTCCACCGCTCCGGGAAAAATTCGCCGCCGAACTGGATCAGGTGTGTCCCCGCGATCTTGCTGACGTTGTCGCGGAAATCGTAATCATGGCCGTCCCACAGCCGCGGGCGGGCATCCTGCGTGTTGATATTCAGCGGCACTAATCCGGGCGTTCCGGACGTGTGGCTGTTATCGCCGTTAATCGCCAGCGGCGCGCCCAAACCAGGGTACTGCGCGATCCCGGCGCCGGCGCGCAGCCATTGCCACTGATTGCGCGTATAGCTGAAATGGAAATCGTTGGTCAGCGTGGGTGAAATGGTGCCGGTGATGCCCGCCACGATATAGCGCGGCTGATCGATGGTCGTCGAGGCAACCGCGGGAACGCCCAGCTTATCGCCCGGCAACAGCCCGCCGATATCCACCTGATTCGTCGTCGGATTCGGCTGGCGGTAATACCGGTAGCTGCCGAAGAACCGCCATTTCGATCCAAAATCGTGATCAATTCGCACCACGCCGAAATCATTCGTCAGCGGATAATTCAACTGCCCGATAAATCCGCACGTGTTCAGCCCGTGGTCGCCCGCATTCAGCGTGTTGCATTGCGGCATGTAGGTGTTCCAGATACTCTTGATCACCGGGTTGAACCCGAGCCCCAGCGGGTCGTAGTTGGCAACGTTATATTGCACAACACTACCCGTTGCATTGCGCTCCTCGATGATTCCCTGCCGCAATGTGTTCGACGGCACCACCGCCGTGTACGGGCCGGAACGCGGGAAGCGCTGCCCTTCGTAATTCACATAAAAATACGTCTTGCCGCCCAGCATCGATGGCGTTAGCGGGCCGCCTAACGCGCCACCGAACCGGTTGAAGTGGCCCTTCGGCCTCGCAATGCCGTTGAAGTTGTTATTCCAATCGTTCGAATTCAGCCAGTCGCCTTGGAACCAGTCATAGGCCGAGCCGTGAAACTGCTCCGTTCCGCGCTTGGTCGAAACCATCACTTGCCCCCCGGCAGACATCGAGAAATCCGCCGTCATGTTGTTCGTGTTCACGCGGAATTCCTCTACGCTCTCGGCCGGCGTCGGCATCACGCCGGAGCCGTTGTGCCCGATATACGTCGCATTGTCGCCGTCCAGATCGCTGGTATTGTTGCCGCCATCGAGCATGAACGTGTTCTGGTCAGCCATGGCTCCAGCTACCTGGCCGCTGGTGATGTTTCCTTCGGCCCCGTTGAATGTCGGTGCAGCCGTCGGCTGGTAGAAAACCAGCGACGATACGTCCCGATTGATGCTCGGAAGCTGCAGCACGGCTGAGCCGCCTAAGCTGGTCCCCATGGTCGCGCTCTCCGTTTGGAGTTCTGCGCCGGCTACCTCGCGCACCTCCACCGTCTCACTCGTCGCGCCGATCTGCAGAGTCAGATTCAGCGTCAGGTTCGTACCCGTGCTGACCAACTGATGCGGAACCACCTCTTTGCGGAACCCGGCCTTCTCTACAGAAAGCGTGTATGTCCCGATATTGACGTTTTGGAAAAGGTACAGCCCGGATGTGTTCGTGGTGGTCGTCAGCACGCTGTGCGTTGACTCGTCTGTCAGCGTGACCGTGGCCCCGGGAACCGCTGCCCCTGTCGGGTCCGTTACCGTACCGGTGACATTACCATTTGTTAGCGATGTCTGCGCTCCTAGAATGCCCACGCCCGCGGGCAAAAGCGCCAAGGCAAGCAACAATCGAACTGAAGTCACGGAAGACCTCCTGCAAGCTCTGGAAGTTGACTGCTTGGCGGCAGTATACTTTAGGTCACGCTAGAGGTCAAGAAAAATTGTCCGGATATGGGATCGGCTAACCCCATGATTCCGAAGAACTTTATATCAATACAGTACTTGGAGTCGCAAAACTGGGAAATCCGCCAGGAAGCAACAGTAAGCCATCTTACTGCGGCTCTTCCTTGGCTCCGGCACCGTCCGCCGGCGCACCGGCCGGCTCCTTCGATTTCTCTTTTGCGGCTGGCACGCCTTTTACCGGGCTGATAATGACATGCGCATTGCGGCCTTCGAGCCGCGGCTGGCCCTCAATCGAGCCGACTCCGGCCAGATCTTCGGCGAACCGCAGTAACAGCTTTTTGCCGAGTTCCACGTGCGCGATCTCACGCCCTCGGAACTGCACCACTGCCTTGACGCGATTGCCGTCTTTGAGAAACCGGATGGCGTGATTTTTCTTAAATTCGTAATCGTGGTCATCCGTGTTGGGGCGGAATTTCAGCTCCTTCACCTGGATGACGTGCTGCTTTTTCTTGGCGTCGTGCTGCTTTTTCTTCTGCTCGTATTGCCATTGACCATAGTCCATGGCTTTGGCAACCGGCGGCTCCGCCGTCGGAGCAATCAGAATCAGGTCGAGCCCCAAATCCTGCGCCTTGCGCACTGCCGCCGGCGTCGGCATGATCTCGACCGTTCCGTCGGGAAATACCGCACGGACTTCACGAGCTCGGATCATCTCGTTGACGTTTTCTCGGACTTTGGGCCGGCGAGGCGGGAAACTTCTGGGTGGATACATGCCGGGCTAGCGGACGGAGCGGCGTAGCGCCGGAAACAGGAAGGAAAAAAGATTCAAATGTTGTACCTCTGACTAGTTTACACGGAATAGAAGCATTTTTGAAGAATTTAGCTACCACCTCTCCGCTTCAGATAAGTCCTCCCGGAAGATGGGACTTATTCTGGGCCTTCCCACTCCCGGTTTTTCGTTAAGAAACCTTCTACAAAGCAGTCCATAAAAGTGGAGGCGTTCGATGATCGATCCCAAATTGGACCAGTTGCCGGTGGACGCGGCCGGCGATTTTGAAAATATCCCGGAGCATCAGCTTACCCCGGAGCAAAAGGCTCAGTTGCGGGCCCGGCGGCGTGGGCTGAGTATAAACGACACCGTTGCGGCAGGTCCGAACATGTCGGTTGGTGCTCGCGGCCTGGATTACTCTGGCGTTGAAGGCGGAGCCGGCGCAGGCGCCGGAATGACGCACCTTTCCCCGGGCGAGCCCGGCGAATCACCTGCTCCCAACGTGGTGCCCGGCGCGCGCGGAACCGGCAATGCGCCTCGCGGCGAGTGGAACGTTCCGGATGAGCCGTTTTCCAACCCGGACCTCGGGCCCACGAACGAAGAGATTGCGGCGCGCGCGTACCAATGCTGGCACGAGCGCGGTTGCCCGCATGGATCACCCGAAGAAGACTGGCGCCGCGCCGAACAGGAATTGCGGCGCGAGCGGGCCCAGCGTCAGGGGACGCGTTCCGCGGCCGCGAGTTCCACTTCGCGGTAAATCCCCTAAGGAGTTGTTGAGTTGGCGTACTCATTACTCCGCGCCTGCCCATCCTGTGGAGCTCGCAATCGCGTTCCGGCAAAGCATCTGGCACATACGGGACGATGCGGATCATGTAAGTCGCCTCTCCCTCCGCTCAGCGAGCCGCTTGATGTCGATCAAGCGGCTTTCGATGCCATCACCCAGGAATCGCCAGTCCCGGTACTGGTCGATTTCTGGGCTGCCTGGTGCGGCCCCTGCCGCGCGGCCGCGCCCCAGGTGCATGAGCTAGCCCAAAGCATGGCTGGCCGCGCCGTGGTCTTAAAGGTCGATACAGAAACGCAACCCGAGCTGGCAAACCGCTACCGCGTCCAAAGCATTCCGAATTTTGCGGTATTCCGGAACGGCCGCCTGCTATTTCAACAAGCCGGTTTGGTCAGCGCCAGCCAGATGCGCACCTGGCTTGAAAACGCCGCTGCGAAAGTGGCCTAGCGGCTCCGTTGCTTACGCCCATGCTGTGCTATCCTGCCTGTGTCCGACGTTAATCTGCAAAAGGGGACGTAGTTCAGTTGGTTAGAACGCCGGCCTGTCACGTCGGAGGTCGCGGGTTCGAGCCCCGTCGTCCCCGCCATTCTCTTCAGGTTGCGCCTTCCCTCTTCAGCCAGCCGCTGCTATCCCAGAAAGCCGATCGTCTGCGAGCCGAAGTTCGCGAAATTCGGAAATACCTTCGGGAGATCACCCGGCGCAATTCCGAACCACTGGCAGAGGGTCGCGCCGTACTGATCGATCGCAAGCGTCGGAATCCAGCGGCCGCGCGTATCGGTGTCGTCCGGCCCGCCTAGAACAAACGTTGGGAACTTACCGTAGACATCGCCGCCCTTGACCGCGCCGCCCATCACCAAATGGTGGCTGCCCCACGCATGGTCGCTTCCATCTCCGGTAGTTGGCTGGAAGGTGCGGCTGAAATCGGATTCGGTGAACGTCGTGACGTTGTTCTCAACTCCCAGCTCGATAAGCGCATTGCTGAATGCGGCCAGCGCCTGGCTAAGCTGCGGGTAAAGCTGCTTGTGCGTTTCCAACTCCACCGTGTGGGTGTCGAATCCTCCGAGTGAAGCGAAAAAGATCTGCCGGTTCATGCCGAGGCCGTCGCGCACCTGGATGATCTGCGCTACCTGCTGTAGCTGCGCGCCCAAGCCGGTCTTGGGGAACGTGGTCTTGAGCGGCGTCGCTTTGGCGAGTGCTGCATCCAGCGCCTTGGCGTCGTTAATGCTGTCAGACAGAACGGCATTGGACGCCTGCACCAGCTTGAGACCTGTTTCGAGAGTTAACAGGTTCTCAAGCGCGCTCAACCGCGCGTTCGAGGCGGGCGTACCGTTGAACCCTTTGAGGTCCAGCGACTGGCCCGGGCTCAGCGCGACCGGTTGCGTGGTTGCGCCGGTACCCATCAGGCTGTTGCCTGCAACGGACAAGAACGTCGGGAAGTTGGATGAATTTTGTGACGATACCAAATCTGCCGCGCGCCCGGCCCATCCGGTTGCGCTGTGCCCGGATGGAATGGAGGTCTGCCATTGAAGCTGCTGGTCGGAATGGGAGAACAGGTTCAGCGGCACAGGCGCCTGCTGCTGCTGGTACTGCGTACGCGTAGTCGGCTGGACCAGGCTCCCGACGTTCGCCACCACAGCCAGTTCCTTGTTCGCGAACATCGAAGCAAGCTCCGTGAGGTCCGAATGGAACGCATACGGCGCGTTGCCACTCGCCGCGTAAACGGTCTGTGTCAACTCTGAACTCGTGAGCGCCAGGCTGCCGCGAATTTTCGTGTATGCCTGGAAATTCACGTCATCCACCGGGATCACCATGTTGTTGGAGTCGTTGCCGCCGAATAAAAACACGCAAACGAGCGCCCGGTAGCCGGACGACCCCGATTGCGCCAGTGCCGGCAGCAACCCAAATGGGCGCAGTGCCAGAGAGGCAACCGACGCCGCACCTACTTTGACAAATCCACGTCTTGATAGCATGTGAAACTTTCCTTTCTGTAATTAGTGGATGATCTGATACTCGCCCGACGTGAGTGCCACGTACAGTGCGGCTTTTGCTTTGTCGCTCGGCAATGTCAACGGCGTTAAGGCTTGCGAAATTGCATTTTGCAGATCCGTTGACATATCGTCATGGAAAAGTATGGCGCCGATCATTTCGGTCAGCTTCCCGTTGCCCTCCGCCGCTGCGGCGGTGAAGTTACTGATATCGAACTTAGTGCCGGCATCCAATTGTCCTCCGTAGATCGCGTTGTAAACCGCGTCGGCGCGATTCGCTGAGGTCTGGGTGGAGTATATCTGGAATTCCGGTCCCGTCAGCCCTATAGTGGTGCGATAACTTGGCGAGAAATAGCTGAAGACGCTGGGTGCATAGAATAACTGCTGCCCCAGATTAGTCGCCGTACCTGCGGCATTGCTCGTGCTGGTGAGCGAGCCATGCAGCCCGCGCAGCAGATTTAGAACGAACAAGACCGGCTCGCGCATATGCCCAAAGGAAGTGTCGCCGCTATCATCCGTATCGCCGGCGCGCGCCTCCGGATCGGTCAGGATCGCATAAATAACTGCCTTAAGATCGCCGCGCACCCCGGAGCCGTTGTTTGCAAACACGTTTGCTACCCGCTCCACGTAAGCCGGGCTGGGATTGCTGGTAACAAGATGCTCAATCAGTTGCTTCGACACAAACGGCGGCATACTCGACTGCATAAAGAGGATGTGCAGCGCGTCACTCAGATCCTGTTCAGCGGTCTGCCCGGCAGGCAAGGCGGTACCGAGAATCGTCTTTGCGGTGATATCGTGATTGGCCTCAATCGGCACCATCGGGTTCAAATAATAAGCCGGGTTGTGCCCCTTGGTGACCGCACCCGGCATAGGCGGATAGGTCCATCCCGTGAACGCGTTCGATAGCGCCGTTACGTCCGCCTGCGTGTAGGTGGGAATTGTGTTGCCGGATTGATCGAGAACAGGCGTGCCGTCCATGTTCAGTTTCGCCAGGCCCAAAGTGAACAATTGCATGATTTCGCGGCCGTAATTCTCGTTTGGCGACGTGCCTTTCGCTTTGTTGGCTTTATCGTTGTTCGCCATGTTCAAAAATTTGCCCATGCCCGGATTCAACGTGACGTCCTTCATGAGCTGCTCATAGTTGCCGAAGGCGTCATTCTGAAAAATCCGCATCAGCGGCGGAAATGCGGACGCGTTGACCACCTCCAGCTCGGAAATCACCCAGATCTCGCTCAGCGCAAAAGCGACGCGCTGC
>Ga0070739_10006270_pt1 | contig 13170 bp, 10 predicted proteins | sample Coa_R1_7_FD_66445 | JGI IMG/M metagenome (GOLD analysis project Ga0070739, IMG submission 66445) | Surface soil microbial communities from Centralia Pennsylvania, which are recovering from an underground coalmine fire - Coalmine... | ecosystem: Environmental > Terrestrial > Soil > Unclassified ... | reverse complement strand
GCGCTCCCCGCGCTGTGCGCGGCCGGCGCGGCCCTGGCGCTCGCCGGCTCCGCCGCCGGCCGGCCGGCCAAGCCCCCGCTGACCGTCCACGGCGCGCCGCTGGCCTCCAGCGACACCGCGCCCTACCTCACCCGCGGCACGAAGGTCCGTGCCTCGCGGCTGGGCGTGCGCACGTTCGTAAACGCGCGCGACGGGTTCGCGCTCGCCGACGTCGGCCAGGCGCAGTACCCGGCTAACACGACCGACGGCGGGCGCACCTGGCGCATCGACGGCCCGCACTTCCACGTCAACGCCGCCAACGCGCCGAACGTCGTGACCGGAACCGGAGCCGCGCGCTCGCGTGTGTACTTCGCCTACGCCGGACCCGGCGGCGGGCAGAGCGTGTGCACGAGCACCGATGGCGGCAAGCACTGGTGGCGCACCTACTTCCACGGCGAGCCGGTGTCGCTGGCCTACTCCGGCGGGCGATTCATCACCGTGGTCGAGGTCGGCGCCGGCAGGTTCGCCGGCTATCGCTCCAGCGACGGCGGCCACACCTGGCACTACACGAAGTTCGTCTGAGAGGTGGCAGATGCCCGAACTGGCTTACGCGCACGGGGCTTGCGAAACCCCGCTCCTGGGGGAGACGATCGGGGCCAACCTCGACCGCACGGCCGCGGCCCATCCGCGGCAGGAGGCGGTCGTCGTCGTGCACCAGGGGATCCGCTGGAGCTACGCCGAGTTCGCCCGCGAGGTCGACCGCGCGGCGCGGGCGCTCGTGGCCGCCGGGCTGAGGCCCGGCGACCGCATGGGCATCTGGTCGCCCAACTGCGCCGAATGGCTGCTGGTGCAGTACGCCTCGGCCAAGGCGGGCGTGATCCTGGTCAACGTCAACCCGGCCTACCGGACCTCGGAGCTCGAGTACGTCCTGCGTCAGTCGGGATGCCGGCTGCTCGTCTCGGCGCGCGAGTTCAAGACCTCGGACTACACGGCCATGGTCGCCGAGGTCACTCCGCGCTGCCCGGAGCTCGAGCGCACGGTGTTCCTTGATACCGGCGACTGGGAGGAGTTGCTGAGCGGCGGCGATGAGGAGTCGATCGAGCTGCCCGCCGACCTTCAGTTCGACGACCCCATCAACATCCAGTACACGAGCGGGACCACCGGCTTTCCCAAGGGGGCCACGCTCTCTCACCACAACATCCTCAACAACGCGTTCTTCATCGGCGAGGCATGCGGCTACACGCCGGCCGACCGCGTGTGCGTCCCCGTGCCGTTCTACCACTGCTTCGGCATGGTGCTGGGCAACCTCGCGTGCACGACGCACGGCTCGTGCATCGTCGTGCCCGCGCCCGCGTTCGAGCCGGAGGCAACCCTGCGCGCGGTCGAGCAGGAGCGCTGCACCTCGCTCTACGGGGTGCCGACGATGTTCATCGCCGAGCTCGACCATCCCGGCTTCGACGGCTTCGAGCTTGGGTCGCTGCGCACCGGCATCATGGCCGGCTCGCCGTGCCCGGTGGAGGTCATGCGCAAGGTCATGGACCGCATGCACATGCCCGAGGTCACGATCTGCTACGGCATGACCGAGACCTCTCCGGTGTCGACGCAGACGGCCGCCGACGACGACGTCGAGCACCGGACCTCAACCGTCGGCCGCGTGCACCCGCACGTGGAGATCAAGATCGTCGATCCGGCCACGGGCGCCTGCGTGCGCCGCGGCGAGCCGGGCGAGCTGTGCACGCGCGGCTACAGCGTCATGCAGGGCTACTGGAACGATCCCGAGCAGACGGCGGCCTCCGTCGACCGGGCGGGGTGGATGCACACCGGCGATCTGGCCACGATGGACGCCGATGGCTACCTGAACATCGTCGGGCGGTCGAAGGACATGATCATCCGCGGCGGCGAGAACGTCTACCCGCGCGAGATCGAGGAGTTCCTGTACAGCCATCCCGAGATTCGCGACGTGCAGGTCGTCGGCGTGCCGGACGCGCGCTACGGCGAGGAGATCGCCGCGTTCGTGATCCCGCGCAGCTCGGGCGGCATCGACGCCGAGGAGGTGCGCGAGTTCTGCCGCGGACGCATCGCCCACTACAAGGTCCCGCGTTACGTCGTCGCGGTGGACGAGTTCCCTATGACCGTCACCGGCAAGATCCAGAAGTTCAAGCTGCGTGAGCAGGCGATCGAGCGCTTCGAGCTTCGCGATGCCGTCACCCAGACGGCCTGAGCGCGCTCTCAGCGCGCTCGCCGCGCTGCTGCTCGCGGCATCGGTCGCGCTGCTCGCCCCGGCGCCGGCATTGGCATCCGCCTCGGCCCGACGCGGCCTGCACGTGGCCGGCAACCGCCTCCTCGACCGCCATGGCCGCCGGCTCATGCTGCGCGGCGTGAACCGCTCGGGCACCGAGTACGCGTGCATCCAGGGCTGGGGGATCTTCGACGGGCCGTCGAGCGCCGCCTCGGTGCGCGCGATGGCGGCATGGCACATGAACTTCGTCCGCGTGCTGGTCAACGAGGACTGCTGGCTTGGGATCAACGGCGTCAAGCCCGCCTACGGCGGCGCCGCCTACCGGCGGGCGATCAAGCGCTACGTGACGCTGCTGAACCGCCACGGCATGTACGTGGAGGTCTCGCTCATCTGGGCGGCGCCTGGCAGCTACCAGGCCACCTACCAGCCGGGCGCACCCGACGAGGACCACGCCCCTGAGGTGTGGGCGGGGATGGCGGCCGCGTTCCGTCACGATCCCGGCGTCATCCTCGCTCCGTGGGGGGAGACGATCGTCGACGGCCGGTGCTTCCTGCACGGCGGAGTGTGCGAGGCCACCTACGGACCGGCGAACCGGCCCTACCGCACGGCGGGCATGCAACAGGCGGTGGACGTCATGCGCGCCGCCGGCTACCGCGGGGTGATCTCGATCCCTGGCGTCGACTACGCCAACGACCTCAGCGGCTGGCTGCGCTACGAGCCCCGCGATCCGCTGCACCAGCTGATCGCCGAAGCGCACATCTACGGCGGCAACACCTGTAGCTCCGTGTCCTGCTTCGACCGGACGCTGGCGCCCGTCGCGCGGCGCGTCCCGCTCATCTTCGGCGAGACCGGCGAGAGCTACGACGCCTCGAGCTGCGGCGCCGCAAACACGCGCACGTTCCTGGGCTGGGCTGACGCCCACCACGTCGGGTACGCCGCCTGGACGTGGGACACCTGGGGCAGCTGCGAAGCGCTCATCCGCACCTACGGCGGGATCCCCGACCACGCGTACGGCCGCTTCGTGAAGGCCTGGTACGCGCAGCACGCGCGCGGCACCTACCGCTTCGGCGGCTGACCCGGGGGCGGCGGGGGATCCGCCTGCGCGCCGCCCGGGGCGCCCGGGCTCTCGGCATGCCCAGCCCCCGGTGCCGCCGGGCCCTCCGCTCGCCCGCCCCCCGCGGCCTTGGCCCGGTAGACGGCCGCGTCGGCCTCGCTCAGGAGCCGCTCCGCGTCGTGGTGGCCGATGGCCACGCCCACGCTGGCCGAGAGCGCGTGAACCCCCCGCGCCGTCGTGATCGGCGCGCGGAGCGCCTCGAGCAACCGGCCGGCCAGCGTCCGCATCACCCCCTCGTCGACCTGCTCGCACACGACCACGAACTCGTCGCCGCCGTACCGGGCCACGGTGTCGGTCGGGCGCACCGCGCCCCGCAGCCGCGCGCCGAGCTCCACGAGCACGGCGTCGCCCGCCGCGTGCCCGTGACGGTCGTTGACGTCCTTGAAACGGTCGAGATCGACGAACAGCAGCCCCGTCGCCCCGCCCTCGCGCTGTGAGCGGGCCAGGGCGTGATCGAGGCGGTCGCGCAGCAGTGCGCGGTTGGCCAGCCCGGTCAGGGGGTCGTGGACGGCCTCGTGGCGCATGCGCTCCTCGGCCCGCAGGCGCGCCAGCGCGGTGGCCAGCGTGCTCGCCACCGCCCGCAGCGCGCTCATCTCGTCCTCGGCGAGCTCGCGGCCGCACGCCACGTGCAGCTCGTCATCGTCGCCGATGCGCAGGCACAGCGCCACCGGCTCGGGATTCCCGGCGCGCGCGACCACCTCGGCCCCGGCCAGCACCACCTCGGCACCGTCCGCGGGCAGCGTGGCCATGATCACCTCGACCGCCTTGGCGGACAGCTCGGCGGGATCGGCGGCGCCGAGCGCATGCTCGCCCATGGCGGCCACGGCGCGCAGGCGGGCCTCGTTCGCACGCCGCGCGGAGATGTCGCGTCCGATGGCCAGCAGGAGCGGCCCGCCGGTCGTCTCCACGATGCCCCAGCTCATCTCGCCCACGAACTCGCTGCCGTCGCGTCGCAGGCCCCGCGCCTCGGCGGTGAAGCGGATCGGATGCTCGGTGTTGAAGTACAGCTCGGCGTTGCGCAGGTAGCGGGCCCGCACGCGCTCGGGCCACAGGATCGAGACGGGCCGGCCGAGCAGTTCCTGGCGCGGATAGCCGAACAGCTCCTCGGCGCGGGAGTTGACGAACACGATGCGCCCGTCGCGCGCCGAGGCCACCACGGCGTCAGGCAGACCCTCGAGGATGGCGTCGGGCGCCATCAGGAGCTCGTGGAGCGCCTCCTCGCCGGTGCTTTCCGGCGCCTTCCCTTCGTCCGCGCCGTCCATGACAGGAGATCTCGCTGACCGTATACCCGCGCTTCGCGGGATGGCAACGGTTCTGGACCTTTAGGCCGTTTTGGCGCGCGGGTGCCACGCGGACCGCGGCGGCGCCTGCGGACTGAGATACTGCGCCGGTGCCGGATCGCAACGTGCTCGGCGGCCCGCTGGAGACCTGCAGCACCGAGCCCCTGACCGGGTTCTTCCGCGACGGGTGCTGCCGCACCTCGGCGGAGGACATCGGCAGCCACACGATCTGCGCCGTGGTCAGCGCCGAGTTCCTCGAGCACCAGCAGAGCATCGGCAACGACCTCGTGACCCCGCTGCCGCTGTACGCCTTCCCCGGCCTGCGGCCGGGCGACCGCTGGTGCGTGACCGCGCGCAACTGGCTGGCCGCGCATGACGCCGGCGCCGCCGCGTTCGTCGTGCTGGCCAGCACGCATGAGCGCGCGCTCGAGATCGTGCCGCTGGAGGTGCTCCAGCAGTACGCCGTCGACGTGCCCTCCGACCCCGGCGCGCTGAGCCCGTAGGAGCCGGCGCGTGCGCTACGTGAACCTCGGCGCCACCGGGCTGCGGGTGTCGCGTGTATGCCTGGGCATGATGAGCTACGGCAAGCACGAGACGCGTCCGTGGGCGCTCGAGGAGGCGGACGCCGAGCCCGTCGTGCGCCGAGCCGTCGAGGGCGGCATCACGTTCTTCGACACCGCCGACGTGTACAACGGCGGGCAGAGCGAGGTGATCACCGGCCGCCTGCTGCGCAAGCTCTTCTCGATGCGCGAGGAATACGTGGTGGCGACCAAGGTGCACGGCCAGACGATGCCGGGCGAGAACGGTCGCGGGCTCTCGCGCAAGCACATCATGGCCTCGATCGACGGCTCGCTCCAGCGCCTCGGGCTCGATTACGTCGACCTGTACCAGATCCACCGCTGGGATCCGCGAACGCCGATCGAGGAGACGATGGAGGCGCTGCACGACGTCGTCAAGGCGGGCAAGGCGCGCTACATCGGGGCCAGCAGCATGTACGCCTGGCAGTTCGCCAAGGCCCAGTCGGCGGCGGCGACCAGGTTCGTCTCGATGCAGAATCACTACAACCTCGTCTACCGCGAGGAGGAGCGGGAGATGATCCCGCAGTGCATCGACCAGGGCGTGGGGCTCATCCCCTGGAGCCCGCTGGCCCGTGGGATGCTGGCCGGCAACCGCACCCGCGAGGGCGAGCGGCGAACGACCCGAGCGCAGACCGACGCGTTCGGCGACTCGCTCTACAAGCCCGAGATCGACTTCGCCGTGGTCGACCGCGTGTCCGAGCTGGCCGCCGAGCGAGGGGTCCCGAGCGCCCAGATCGCGCTCAGCTGGGTGCTGCACCGGCCCGGTATCACCGCGCCGATCGTCGGCGCCACCAGGCTCGCCCACGTCGAGGACGCGCTGGCCGCCGAGGCACTCGAGCTGAGCGGCGAGGAGATGCGGCGACTGGAGGAGCCCTACGTGCCGCACGCCATCGCCGGCCACTGAGGCCGGCCGCGCGGCGGAGCTGACCGAGGCGCGCCGGCGCACCTAAGCTGCCCATCCATGCACCGCGACACCCAGCTGGCCCGCGGGAGGCTGCCCGAGCTCGACCGGGCGACCATCCATCCCTACGAGGACGCCGAGCCCGGGCCCTACTACTACCAGCGCGCCGCCCACCCGGTGGCTGTCGAGGCCGAGCGCCTGCTGGGCGAGCTCGAGGGCGGACCGGCCGTGCTCTTCCCCTCCGGGGCGGGGGCCACGACCGCGCTCGTGCTCGCGCTGCTCGAGCCGGGCCGGACGGTTGCCGTGGCCGACGGTGGCTACTACGGGACGGTCGGGCTGATGCGGGGAGAGCTGGCGCGCTGGGGCCTGGACGTCGTGAGCTTCGACCAGACGGGGACGCCGCCGGACGCCGACCTGGTGTGGCTCGAGCCCTGCGCCAACCCGCTGATGAGCTTCCCCGACCTCGACGCGGCCATCGCCGCGGTCCACGCGCGCGGCGGGCGGGTCGTGGTCGACAACACCGTGCTCAGCCCCGTCCTCCTGCGTCCACTCGAGCACGGCGCGGACTTCGTCCTGCACAGCGCGAGCAAGATCCTCAGCGGCCACCACGACGCCTTGGCCGGGGTGGTGAGCTGTGCGCGGGCGGAGGATGAGGCGCGGCTGCGCGCCTTCCGCACCGCGACGGGGATCGTCCCCGCGCCCGACCCGGCCTGGCTGCTCCTGCGCGGGCTGAAGACGCTGGCCGTGCGCGCCCCGCGCCAGTCGGCGACCGCGCTCGAGCTCGCGCGGCGCCTGGCCGGCCACCCGCACGTGCAGCGCGTGCGCTACCCGGGCCTGAGCGATCCGGTGGCCGCGCGCTACGTCGACATGTTCGGGCCGCTGCTCTCGTTCGATGTGGCCGACGGCGAGGCCGCGCTGGGCGTCGAGCGCAGCCTGCGGCTGATCGAGAACGCCACCAGCCTGGGCGGGGTCACGACCACGCTCGAGAGCCGCGCGCGCTGGGAGCCCGAGCGGGTGCCGCCGGGCTTGTTGCGGCTGAGCGTGGGGCTGGAGGACGTCGAGGACCTGTGGGCGGACCTGGACCAGGCGCTCGGAGGAGCTGCGGGTCGCGATTGACGGGTGCCCGCCGGGTCGCCGCCGCCTGCCCGCCGCGCCGCCGCCACCGGCCCGTGGGTGGCCGCCGCCGGCCCGCCGCGCCCCCGCGACGGTGACCGCGGCCAGATGCACACACCTCGCACACCGCCGGGGGGGTCGTGCAAATCACCGCGCTATTCGCGGCCAGATGCACGAACCCCCACCCGACCGCGGAGGTTCGTGCATCCAGCCGCGGACGGGCGCCCGCCCGCGTGGAGCGCGCGGTAGGGTGAGCGCCACGGAAGGGAGGACCTCAGTGGCAGTGCAACCCGCGGCGCGCGGCCGCAATCCTTTCGATGACGACGGCGTCGAGCGCGGTCCCGACGGGATCGCCCGTTACCGCGACCGGCCGCCCTCGCTCGTCCACATGCTTCGCGCCAGCGTCGAGCGCGTGCCCGACGGTCTCGCGGTGGCCGAGGTGGGGGGCGAGCGCGTGACCTACGCGCAGCTGTGGGACCGCGCCGCCCGGGTGGCAGGCGGCCTGCGCGCGGCCGGGCTGGAGCGCGGTGACCGCGCGGCGATCCTGCTCCCCGACGGCCTCGACTGGGTGCTGGCCTTCTGGGGAACGCAGCTGGCCGGGGTCGTGACCGTCCCGGTGAACACACGCTTCAAGGAGCCCGAGATCGACTACGTGATCGAGGACTCCGGCGCCGCGCACGTGTTCCGCCCGGGCGAGCCCCTGCCCGACGGAGACCCGCACGTCGTCGAGGACCTCGAGCCCGGGGAGCTGGCGGCGATCTTCTACACCAGCGGGACCACCGGCTTTCCCAAGGGCGCGATGACCTCGCATGCCAACTTCCTGGCCAACGTCGAGAACGCGATCCGCTGCGTTGACATCGACCGGGCCGAGGGTCCCTCGGTGGCCACGCTGATCAATGTGCCGCTGTTCCACGTGACCGGCTGCAACAGCCAGCTGCTCGTCGTGCACGAGCTCGGCGGGCGGGCGTTCGTGCTCGCGAACGCGCTCGACCTCGAAGGCTTCCTGCGCACGGCCAGCGAGGAGCGGATCCAGATGCTCACCTCGGTGCCCGCGATCTACCACGCGCTCACGCGCCACCCGGACTTCCCCCGGACGGACCTGAGCGCCGTGCGCTGGGTCTCCTACGGCGGGGCGCCGATCTCGGCCGATGCGGTGCACCGGATCATGGAGGCCTTTCCGGACGCCCGCGTCGGCAACGGCTTCGGGCTCACCGAGACCTCCTCTCTGACCTCGTACCTGCCCCACGAGGAGGCGGTCGAGCACGCCGACTCGGTCGGCTTCGCGATGCCGGTCGTCGACCTCGCACTGCACCAGCCCGACCCGTCCACGGGCGTGGGAGAGCTGCTCGTGCGGGGCGAGAACGTGGTCGGCGGCTACTGGCGCAAGCCCGAGGCGACTGCGGAGACGTTCGTGGACGGCTGGCTGCACACCGGCGACCTCGCCCGCATCGACGAGGATGGCTTGCTCTACATCGTCGATCGCGCCAAGGACATGATCAACCGTGGCGGCGAGAACGTGTACTCGATCGAGGTCGAGTCGGCGCTGGCCGGCGCCCCCGGCGTACTGGAAGCGGCGGTCGTGCCCGTGCCCGACGACATGATGGGCGAGAAGGTCGGCGCCGTGATCGTCCCCGGCGAGGGCTTCACGGTGGAGGGGGTGATCGCGCACGTGCGCGAGCGCATCGCCGACTTCAAGGTCCCGCAGTACGTGGCGGTGCGCGACGAGCCGCTGCCGCGCAATCCCGGCGGCAAGGTGCTCAAGCGCCAGCTGCGCGAACAGACCGAATGGGGAGCCCCATTGCGATGAGCAGCGTGGAGACAGTCCAGGGCAGGGTCGACGCCGGCTCGCTCGGGGTGACGCTGGCCCACGAGCATGTGCGCTTTCGCGACGAGGCGGTGGCCGAGAACTGGCCCGGCCGCTACGACGCCGAGGCCGAGTTCGAGGCCGCGCGCACGGCGGTCAACGCCGCCAAGGGCCACGGCGTCCGGACGATCGTCGACCCGACGGCGATGTTCGGCGGGCGCGACGTGCGCTTCATGAAGCGCGTGGCCGACGACACCGGGGTCAACATAGTCCCCTGCACCGGCATCTACACCTACGACTTCCTGCCTCATTACTTCGAGAATCGCGACGCCGACCTGATCGCCGCCCACTTCGTCGACGACATCGAGCGCGGCGTTCAGGGCACCGAGATCAGAGCGGCCTTCCTGAAATGCGCGGCCGACGCCGCCGGGGTGACGCCCAACGTCGAGAAGGTGCACCGGGCCTGCGCGCGCGCCTGTGTCCAGACGGGGGCGCCGATCATGGCCCACTCGATGCCGGCCGTGAACACCGGGCCCCGTCAGGTGGAGATCCTCCTCGAGGAGGGCGTGGCGCCGGAGAAGATCCAGATCGCGCATTGCGGCGACTCGCCCGACGTCGAGTACATCCAGAGGTTGATCGACCAGGGGGTGTACGTGGGGCTCGACCGCTACGGGCTTGAGATGTACCTCCCGATCGAGCGCCGCAATGAGGTGGCCGCGGAGCTGCTGCGCCGCGGGCACGCCGAGCGGGTGATGATCTCGCAGGACTTCTGCGCCACGATCGACTGGTTCCCGGCCGAGGCGATCCCGGCCATCGAGGCCTCGGGCGGCATCCGAAACTGGTCGATGACGCTCGTCTTCGAGGAGGTCGTGCCCTGGCTGCGCGACCAGGGGGTGATGGACGACGCCGTCTTCGAGACGGTGTTCGTGCACAACCCGGCCCGCTGGCTGGGGCGCTGATCGAGACCGCAGCGCTGGGCGCGCCGCTCAGCTCGAGCGCCGGGCGCGGCGGGACCGGGCCCGGTAGATCCGGTGGGCGATGAAGGCCACGATCAGCACGCCGACGGCGACGGCGAAGTAGGCCTCGTAGCGAGTGGCCGTGTTGTAGATCGAGTCGATGTGGCTGCCCGAGAAGTAGCCCACGCACGTCCACACCGCCACCCAGAGAGCCGCGCCGATCGCGTTGAAGACGAGGAAGCGCGCCCAGTGGATGCCGCTGATGCCGGCAATGATCCCGTTGGCCTGCCGCAAGCCTTCGATGAAGCGAGCGACCACGATGATCTTGCCGCCGTGGCGCTCGAAGAACGAGGTCGCGCGTTCCACGCGCTCGGGCGTGAGCAGCACGTAGCGGCCGTAGCGATCGACGAGCGGGCGGCCGCCGAAGTGACCGATGGCGAAGCCGACGTTGTCGCCCAGCACCGCGGCCGCGAACCCCAGCAGCCCGACCAGGTAGACCGACAGCCGGCCGGTCCCGGCGTACACGGCGCCCAGGATCAGCACTGTCTCACCGGGCACGGGCACCCCGAAGTCCTCCAGGAACACGAACCCGGCCACGGCCAGGTACCCGTAGTGGTTCAGCGGCCCCTGGAGGGTCTTGAGAACCCCGGGGAGGTGCTGGGGGGCGGCCGCGGCCAGCATCAGCAGCGGCGAGGTCACGTCGGGGCGTCGGGGGGCGCGAGCGGATCGGACATGCGTCGAGGGCTTCTGCATACCCGGGACCCGTCCTGCTTCAGTGTGCCGGCGGCCTGCACGCGATGCCTCCCGTCAGCCGCCGTACCGAACGTGCCCCCACGCGGCGGCGGTCGCGCCACACCCAGCGCGGCCGCCGCCGAACTCTCTCCGGGCGCGCGGGTTCGCGTGCTGACGGGCGCGCGGCCCGGCCCCGGGAGCCGGGTAGCCAGGACGCGGAAGGGACTGAAAAGGCCGGAAGCGAGGACAGAGATGCAGAAACTGCTCGGCGGGCACCACCTCGAGCGCAATGGACGCCAGCTCGCCGGGCTCGTCGCTCTGGCCGCGCTGCTGTTCATGGCCGGCGCCGTCGGGCTGGCCTACGTGGCCGGCTTTCACGCCGTGCGGCAGCGGCTCATCCATCCCCACTGGCCATGGCTGGTGGCCAGCGCGGCCGTGGAGATCGTCTCCTTCGCCGGCTACCTGCTCGCCTACCGCGGGCTGAGCCGCGTCGAAAAGGGTCCCGACCTGCGCGGCAAGCCGCTGCTCGCCGTGGTCGCCTCGGGCTTCGGCGGCTTCCTGGCCCAGGGCGGGGGCGCGCTCGACCACTACGTCATGAAGGCCACCGGCGCGAGCGACCGGGAGGCGGCGGTGCGCGTCTCCGCGCTCGGCGGGCTCGAGCACGGGTCGATCCCGTGGATCGTCTGCCCGACCGCGATCGCGCTGCTGATCATCGGTGTGCACAAGCCGCCGGGCGACTTCACCCTCCCGTGGGCGGTGATCCCGCCCATCGGCTTCCTCGCCGGTGTGGCCGCGGCCGAGCACTGGCGCGATGAGTTGCGCGGCCGCGACGGCTGGCGGGGCAAGATGGCCGTCTTCTTCGACGGGGTGCACTACGTCTGGATGCTGTTTCGCCATCCGATCCGCTACGACGCGGCGGTCATCGGCATGCTCGTCTTCTGGGGCGCCGACATGTTCTCGCTGTGGGCGGGGATGGCTGCATTCGGCTTCCACATGACCGCCGGCGCGCTGATCCTCGCCTACGGCACGGGCTACGTGCTCACCCAGCGCACCGCGCCGCTCGGAGGCGCCGGCCTGCTGATGGTCATCCTGCCGCCCACGATCATGTACTGCGGCGCCCCGCTGGCGGCCGCCGTGCTGGGGGTGTTCGCGCACCGCTTCTTCTCACTGTGGCTCTTCATGCCGGCCGCCTTTGCGGGACTGCCCACGCTGCGCGCGCTCGGACGGGCGGCGCCCGACACGCCGGGCGAGGGGACCTCGGAGACCCAGGGGGAGCCGGCGCTCGAACACTGAGGCGTCCGCCGGCGGCGGCTTGTAACCGGCAGCCGCTTTCCCGATACTGCGCTCGTGGGCCAGCAGGTCGCCGCCACGACCTTCAGCCGCGAAGATCGGCAGCGCTACCGGAGGAAGGTGCGGGCCTGCCTCGACGTCTTCGCGCGCATGCTCACCGAGGCGCGCTTCAACCCCGAGCGCCGCTCGTTCGGTCTTGAGATCGAGCTCAACCTGACCACCGACGCCGGCGACCCGGCGCTGGTCAACGCCGCCGCGCTCGAGGCCATCGCCGATCCGAGCTTCCAGACCGAGCTCGGCCAGTTCAACGTCGAGATCAACGTGCCCCCGCGCCTGCTCGAGGGCACGGTCTTCTCCGACCTCGAGAGCACCGCCCGCCGGAGCCTCAACGACGCCGAGACACGCGCCCGCACGGTCGGCGCGCACATGATGATGATCGGGATCCTGCCCACGCTCGGCCCTGAGCACCTGCATGCCGAGTCGTTCAGCGCCAACCCCCGCTACGCGCTGCTGAACGAGCAGATCTTCGCCGCGCGCGGGGAGGATCTCGAGATCTCGATCGCCGGCGTCGAGCGGCTATCCACGCACGCCGACACGATCGCCCCCGAGGCGGCCTGCACGAGCGTGCAGCTGCACCAGCAGGTCGACCCCGAGGCCTTCGCGCGCTACTGGAACGCCGCCCAGGCCATCGCCGGAATACAGGTCGCGGTGGGGGCCAACTCGCCTTTCTTCTGCGGCAAGGAGCTGTGGCGCGAGACCCGTATCGCGCTCTTCGAGCAGGCGACCGACACCCGTCCCGAGGAGCTGAAGGTCCAGGGTGTGCGCCCGCGCGTGTGGTTCGGCGAGCGCTGGATCACCTCGATCTTCGACCTGTTCGAGGAGAACGTGCGCTACTTCCCGGCGCTGCTGCCGGTGTGCGAGCAGGAGGATCCGCTCGAGACGCTCGAGCGCGGGGACGTGCCCCACCTCGCCGAGCTGCGCCTGCACAACGGCACGATCTACCGCTGGAACCGCCCCATCTACGACGTCGTGCGCGACCAGCCGCACCTGCGGGTGGAGAACCGCGTGCTGGCCGCGGGGCCGACCGTGGTCGACGTCCTGGCCAACGCCGCCTTCTACTACGGACTGCTGCGGGCGGTGGCCGACGACGAGCGGCCGCTGTGGTCGCAGATGTCGTTCTCGGC
>Ga0070739_10006268_pt1 | contig 13170 bp, 11 predicted proteins | sample Coa_R1_7_FD_66445 | JGI IMG/M metagenome (GOLD analysis project Ga0070739, IMG submission 66445) | Surface soil microbial communities from Centralia Pennsylvania, which are recovering from an underground coalmine fire - Coalmine... | ecosystem: Environmental > Terrestrial > Soil > Unclassified ... | reverse complement strand
TCACCACCCAGATCGCGCTGCTGATCACCGTGGCCGCGCTGACGAACGACCTGTTTGGCTTCTATACCTCGTGGAGCGACCTGTTCGGCGTCGGCTCGCAGCGCTACCAGCTCAAGGACTCCGGCGTGGTGCAGCCCAACGTCAACGCGTCACAGCTCCAGGGCGGCACCACCGCGACCCCGGCCTCCCAGTCCTCTGCGAAGCCGAGCCCGCCGCCGAAAGCCACGATGGTCAGCACCACGCTGGTCGGGCTGCGCAGCGGCGTAATCGCAGGGCTCCAGGTCTTCCTCCCGCCGGAGTACTACGCACCCGCCGACGGCCGCCGCTACTACCCGGCGATCGTCGTCGACGACACCTCAGACCCCGGCGTGGCAACTCTTGCCTCGGACCTCATGTCCGGCAAGCAGCGGCCGCCGCAAGCCGTAGTGGTCATCGTGCGCGGCGACCGTCATCACAACATCCCGTGCGTTAACGAGCCGGACGCCGCGTCAGCCGAGCAGTTCTGGGGCCAGGACCTGCGTACCGCAGTCGCCGACTCGTACCGCGTGCGGCTGAGCCCGGCGGCGTGGGGCGTCATGGGCGGCGGCCCGGGTGACGGCGGCAACTGCGCGGTCGCGCTGGCCCTGGAAGACGCCGGACGGTACTCGGCCGCCGCGGTGTTCGGCCGCTGGCAGCGTTTCGGTGCGCCGGACTCGCCGGCCGACCCCGCGTGGTGGCTGCGCAACTATCCCGCGCCGCCGAGCCGCCTGCTGTTCGCGGCCACCGGAGAGCCGCCGCAGGCCATACTCGGCCCGGTCCGTCCCCCGCTCCAGGTCATGTCCACGCCCGGCCCGACCACCGAGTCCCAAACGCTCGACTGGCTCGCGCAGACCCTGCAGAACGGCGCGCCGCAGTCATGACGGCCAAGAACCCGGCAATGAGGCCCCTGTCATGAGCCTGACGGGTCTCCCCCTCCTGGTCCTGCTCGCGGTGCTGACCGCCGCGGGCTTCTTCGCCGTCGTCCGGTTCTGGCCCAGGCTGGCCGGCCGCGGCCCGCGCGCGCTGATCGGACGCGTCGGTGCCCTCGCCGTCGCCCAAGTGCTGCTGCTCGCCACGGTCCTGGCCGCCGCGAACAACTACTTCGGCTTCTACGGGTCCTGGCACGACCTGGTCAGCGTCGCCACCGGCAATTACGCCGCCTCCGCGCCCGCACCGCTCGGCGCCGCGCAGAACGGCTCGGGCATCACCGTCAACAGCCACAGCACGCTGCCGATCCCCGGCGGCGCGGACCCCACCCAAGGCGGCAGGCTCGACGACGTGACGGTCCGCGGCCAGCTCACCGGCCTGTCCGCGCACGCGCTGATCTACCTGCCGCCGCAGTACTTCCAGGCCGGCTATCGCAAAACCCTGTTCCCCGCGGTCATCGTCTCCAGCGGCTACCCCGGCGACGTGACCAAGCTCGTCACCTTGCTGCGCTACCCGGCCCGCCTTGTCGACGGCATCAACGCGGGGCAGGACAAGCCGATGGTCCTGGTGATGATGTCGCCGATGATCATCTCGGGCCGCGACACCGAGTGCACCGACGTGGCCGGCGGCGGTCCGCGCGCGGGCGAGTTCTGGGCGATGGACGTGACCTCCGCTGTGGAGCGCACCTACCGGGTCAGCAGCGACGCGTCCGGCTGGGGCCTGGTCGGCGACTCCACCGGCGGCTACTGCGCGCTCAAGCTGGCGATGCTCAACTCCGACCGGTTCTCGGCCGCGGCCAGCCTGTCAGGATACTTCGACGCCCTGCAGGACGGCACGACCGGCGACCTGTACGGCGGCGACCCGGTGTTCCGCCAGCAGAACGACCTGCTGTGGCGGATCGAGCATCTGCCCTCGCCGCCGATCGCGGCGCTGCTGACCACGAGCCGCACCGGCGAGACGAACTATGGGCCCACGATGCAGTTCGTCCGCGACGCCAAGCCGCCGATGCGTGTCTCAACCCTGATTCGCGCCTCCGGCGGCCACAATTTCAACACCTGGAACGCCGAGGTCCCCGCCGCCCTCCAGTGGCTCAGCAGCCACCTGATTCCCGCGACCGGCTGACCCAGGGCCGGCCCCGCCGCGCCCTTTTCCTGTGGCCATCAGCACAGGCGGCTCACCCTGCCCACAGCCCGTCTGTTGCCTCTACCATCAAGGATCATGGCGGATCGAGGGCGGGGACCCGACTACATCGTCTGCGGCGCCAACACACTCGCGCACCGTCTCGTCGCCGAACTGACCGAGCTGTACGAGGTCTCCGTCGTCGCGATCGTGCCGAACCGGGAGCGGGACCACGCGCCGCAGATCACGAAGCTGCTCGGCCGGGATTCGGTCATCGCGGTGCCCACGATCACCGAGGAGGTGCTCAAGTCCGCCGATGTGGCCACGGCGCGCGGCATCGCGCTCGTGGACGGCGACGACCAGAGCAACATCCACGCCGCGCTTCGCGCCCAAGCGCTCAACCCGCAGCTCCGCGTCGTGCTGCGGATGTACAACCAGCGCCTCGGCAAGCACGTCGAGCGGCTGCTGAACAACTGCGCGGCGCTCTCCCGTTCGGCCACCGCCGCCCCGGCATTCGTCAACGCGGCGCTGCGCCGGCCCAACTCGGTGCAGGTCGGCGGCAAATCAGTGAGCGTCGAGATCGGCGCGGACGGAGAGCCGGCGGACTTCCTGTGCACCATCGCAGACCGCATAGACAAGCAGGACCTCACGCAGATGCGGCTGCTCCCCGACGCCCCGGGCCCCGCCGCCACCTGGATCAGCGGCGTCACCCGAGAACCCCCGATCCCCATAGCCGGATCCGCCCCGCCGGCCGCCATGTCCCCCGATCTCACCCCGGCCCCGATCACCGACCCCGCTGATCCCACCAGTGCCCCGCTCGCCCCCGGCACCCGAGCCGTGCTCCGCTTCCTCGACGGCGTGCGCCCGCACACCCCCTCCTGGTTCTCCCGGCTGCGCTGGCGCCTGGTCGATCTGCGCCGCCTGATCGGCACGACGCAGCTCAGCCGGGTCTTCCTCGGCGCGTTCATCGCCGTACTCGCCTCGTTCTTCACGGTCTGGTACTTGAATCAGCGCTTTGCGTGGGCCGTCTACGACACCTTGCTCGACCTGGCGGGCGCGGCCCAGCCGGACGTGTTCGGGCAGCCGAGCCAGACCGGCGGCTCCTGGCAGCGGGTCGCGCAAGTGGTCACCACGTTCTGCGGCATCATGTTCATCCCGGCGATCACCGCGATCATGCTGGACGTCATCGCGCGCGGCCGCGCCGGCATCGCCCGCCAGCCGAGCGCGGGCGTACGCGGTCACGTCGTGGTCTTCGGTCTCGGCAACGTCGGCGTCCGTGTCGCGACCCTGATTCACCAGATCGGCATCCCGGTGGTCTGCATCGAACGCGACCCGACCGCACGCGGCATCGCGGCGGTCCGCGGCATGGAACTGCCGGTCCTGACCGGAGAGGCGCCGCTGGAAGACCAGCTGCGCAAGGCCCGCGTGCACCGCTGCCGGGCCGTGCTCGCCCTCACCGGGGACGACGCGGCCAACCTGGAGGCGGCGCTGGAAGCCAGAGCCCTGGCTCCGGACGTGCGCGTCGTGCTGCGCCTCTTCGACGACGACTTCGCCACCCAGGTCTATCGCACCTTCACGAACGCGGCCTCGCGATCCGTGTCCTACCTGGCCGCCCCGGCCTTCGCCGCCGCGCTGATGGGCCGCGAGGTACTGGGCACGCTCTCGGTGTACCGCCACGTGGTTCTCGTCGCGGAGTTCGTAGCCGACGAGGAGTCAGGACTTGTGGGTAGGACCCTGCGCAACATCGAGGTCCCCGGCGAAGTGCGCGTCATCGCCATACGCACGAAACACGCCCACGACTACCAATGGCGGCCGGACCACGCGCGCCGGCTCGAAGCCGGGGACGCGTACGTGCTGCTGGCCACCCGCGCCGGCCTCGGCCGCCACACCAGCCGCGTCTCCTGACTTCGCCCCCCTCACCCCCTCACCTTCCTCCCCCTTACCTCCACACCTCCCGCAACGCCTCCTCCCTCTCCTCAATCAACCCCATCCGCGCGTTCCATTCCTCCGCCTCCGTGTGCGCCGGCTGCGCCGTGACCTGTCCGGGCCACTTGCGGTAGTAGAGCCCTACTTCGCCATGGAAATAGCCCGGCGCCACCACGCTCGCCGCGACCAACAGCCCCGTGTCGTCCGAACCCGGCACGCCCATCCAGCCGCCAAGCGCGACGAGCAGCCGCCGTCGCATGCAGAGCGTCACGCCGTGAACCGGCAGCCGATACCCGTGCGTGCGCCAGTAATCCGCCACGAAGCCCGGCTCCAGACGCCCCGGCTGCGGATCGTGCTGCGACGCGACCGTCGAACCGTCCGGCAGCAGGTCAAGCGCCCGCGACGTCGTCCACTGCACCTCCGGCTCACGGCTCAACACGTCGATATCCCGCGCCAGGCAGCCCGGCCCCATCACGTCATCGCCGTCGAACGCCTTCACCAGCTCCCCGCGCGACCGCGCCAGCGCCATATTCCGGGTCTGACCTACCCCGCCGTGCGGCCGTCCCATCCCGACCCGCACCCGCGGATCCGGCGGGAGCAACCGGCCCACCTCACCCGTGCGGCCGTCCTCCTGCACCACCCACTCCCACACCCACCCCGCCGGCATCTCCTGCCCGGCGAGTGATTCATAGGCCTGCATCAAGTAATCCGGCTGCGGCTCAAAGATCGGCGTCACCACCGACAGCACCCGTTCGCCGGTCACTCCACGCCCATCTCTTCCTCGCCCACCGTCTCGACCGGAATCTCATAACGCGGACGGTATGGCGGCGGGATCACCATGTCAGCGGTCTCCACCGGCTTGTCACCCGCATAGTGCGTACGCTCAATCACAATGATTGCGATCCCGGCCCGCAGGCCCAGGGTCTCCGCCTCCGGACCAGTCAGCGTGCGCGGCACGATCTCCTCCACCGCGCGGGTGACCGTGATGCCGACCTCAGCCAGCCGGCGGATGATGCCCCAGCCGCCGAACGGGCCGCCCTCGGGAGTCTGCGCCGCGGTGGTTCCGGTGAGCCCGAGCGGCTCCCAACTGGTCGCGGTGAAGGTCGGCTTGGCATCGGCCGTGTACTTGTACGCCGTCCGCACCACCGAGTCGCCGGTCGCGATCGCGAGGCGCTCGGCGATCGCCGGAGGCGCGCTCGCCGTCTCCGAATGCGCCTCGAACGCTCCAACGCGCCCCTGCGCCGCCATCTCGGCGTGCCAGGGCGACCCCGACGGCGGATCGAGGTACCAAGCGCGCACGAGGCGGATCACCTCCGGCCGTCCGCGCACCCGCGTCGCCGCGCCCGGGCGAGTGTCGGTGAGGCCCTCGTCGAACAGCATCTTCGCTGCTCGGAACGCGGTCCCCTCGGCGACGCCGTAATCCTCCTGAATCTCGGCAAGGGTCGGGAAGCGCGCGCCCGGAGGCAGCCTGCCGTCGATGATCCGCGCCCGCAGATCGTCCGCGATGATCTCGTACTTGCGCTTGGTGATCGGTCTCACCCCGCCGGGAAGTGGAATGTCGGCGTGGATAGCTTGACCGGCTCCTTAGGGAGGCCGCAAGCTCTCTAGGGTGAAGCTCCCTAGAGAGCAAGTCCGCCGACGGCCCACGGGGGGACCGCACCCACCATGCGCATCTCGATCACGCTGCCAGGCTTCTCGTGCATGGTCGCCGCGGCCCGCCTCGCCGTCCGCGCGCTGCTGCCGGGCAATCCGCGCGCCGAGGACGCCGAGCTGATCGTGTCCGAACTGGCCACTAACGCGATCCGCCACTCCACCTCCCGGGGCGGCCAGTTCGAACTCTCCGTCGACCTCGCGCCCGGCCGCATTCGCATCGAGGTCAAGGACGGCGGTCCGTTCGGCTACCCACCTCCGCCGAAGCCTGAATCCCAACCTCCGGCCCATGCTCAGGCCCAGGCCCAGCCGGAAACCGCTCACGCGCCTGCAATCCACCCCTGGACGACCATGCACCACGAAGACCTCAACCGTGACCGCGCTGCCGAAGCCGAGGAGTACGGGTTCGGATTGGCGATCGTGACGTCCGCGTCGGACAAATGGGGCCACAGCCGGTACCCGGACCATGCCGTCTGGTGGGCCGAACTCGCCTGGCCCGCAGAACCTACACCGAGCCCCTCGTGACCGACGCCTTCCTCCTCAGCCGCGCCGGAATTACCTCCGACTACATCACCGCCGACAAAGCCCGACAGCTCTACGACGACGCGCGTGGCCGTCCCGAGTCAGGACTCGAAGGCGACCTCGAGACCGGCTTCGGCTTCTGGTTGCTCAGCGCTGACGGCACGGTACGCCTCGTCCGCTGCACCGTAACCCCAGTGCACCCCGTACCGATCACCTGAGCCGCGCAGTACAGTCCCGTCTACCTCCACCTCCCACGCGGCGCAACGAGGCAGGCGCGTATGACGCAGGCGAACATGACCGCCGTACGGACCGACGCACGCGAGTGGACCGACGAGCAGATGGCGGATCTGTACTCTGACGGCTTTCCCGAGTTCATCGCCGCGGACAAGTTGGCCAAGCAGTACATCGGCCGGGTGCGCGAATGGTTCCCCGAGTGGAACCTCACGCTCGTCGATGCCGAGCAAGCTCCGGTTGCCACCGGCTGGGGCGTCCCAGTGCGCTGGGACGGCACCGTGGCGGACCTCCCCAGCGGCTACACGCAGGCCACCATTCGCGCGGTCGAAGGCCGCGAACAGGGAATCGAGCCGGACACCCTGGTCATCTGCGGCGCCATCGTCGCCGGTCGACGAACCGGTCAAGGCCTCGCCGGCCAGCTTCTCGCTACCCTGCGCGACCTGGCCACCGAAACCGGGCTGCAGCGTGTCATCGCTCCGGTGCGTCCCACCCTCAAGCAGCGATACCCGCTGACCCCGATCGAGACGTTCATGACGTGGACCCGCCCGGACGGCTCGGCACTGGACCCGTGGGTGCGCACCCACCTGCGCATGGGCGCGACCATCCTCGCTGCGGCACCCAATTCGCAGACCATGACCGGCACCGTCGCCGAGTGGGAGAAGTGGTCCGGCATCCCCCTGCCGTCCACCGGCGACTACATCATCCCGCAGGGTCTCAGTGTGCTGCACATCGACCGCGAAGCAGACCTCGGCACGTACACCGAACCGAACATCTGGATCCGCCACCGATAGCCCGAGCCTCGCCTCATGGGAGCATCAGCCGAGGCGGTACCGCGCACTCGCTAGGCTGGCGGCCGTGGACGGGGAACTGAGCGGCGGAATCATGAACGCGGGTGCGGTCTTCCAACGCGGCGAAATCGTGGACCGGCCGGCGCAGACGCACGCGCCGGCCATTCATCGTTTCCTGGAGGCCTTGCGGGATCACGGCTTCACCGGCGCGCCCAAGCCCGTCGGCCTGGCCGACGGACGCGAGCAGCTCACCTTCGTGCCCGGCGAGGTCGCGCTTCAGCCGTATCCCGCCTGGTCGATGACCGAGGCGGCACTGACGTCGGTCGGCGCGCTCCTTCGGCGATTTCACCACGCGTCGTCGGCGATTCCACTGGAGCCGGACGTCCCCTGGGCTACGGACCTGGGCGATCCGCGCGGCGGCACGATGCTGTGTCACAGTGACGCCTGCGTGGAAAACGTCGTCTTCCGCGACGGCGAGGCGTACGCCCTGATCGACTTCGACATGGTCGCACCGGGGCGTCCGCTGTGGGACGTCGCGATGGCTGCCCGCTACTGGGTTCCGATGCTCGACCCCGAGACGGCCGCACTTTTCCCGTCCTATGTCGGCCTCGATCCCGTGCGCCGCCTTCGGGTCCTCGCCGACGGCTACGGGCTGTCGGCCGATGATCGATCCGAGTTGCTCGGTGTCATCGGCGAGGTGACTGTGGTCGAGCGCGCAGAAATCGCCGCCCGGCTCGAAGCCGGCGACGCATCATTCGTCAGGGCCTTCCATGACCACGGCGGATGGACCACCTGGGACCGATTGCAGGCCTGGCTCGCAGATCAGCGCGCGATCTTCCTCGCCGCGCTGATCTAGTCGATGGCCCAACACCGCCGTCAGCATCAATGACAGCCGCGGGATCACGTCGAGGACCGGAAACTGCACGTGCGCTGCGGCAAGGAACAGGCCACTGAACCCTTCACGCCAATCTTTCGAATTCAACGTCACAGATCTCTGTCAAACCCTAGTGTGTAAGGCATCTTCGGCGATCACTGACCGAGGGGCCTGCCGCGGGATGTGCTGGAGGTTCGGTGACGAGAGCGCCAGGCGTCGATGAAATCAGCGAGCCAACCACGAGTACTATCGCGCCTCGTCTTCGCAGACGAACGATCTTCGGTGGCTTGGCCAGTCCATGGTGGCTGCTTCCCGCTACCGCTGTAGGCACGCTTGGCACATTCGCTGGCTTATATGCACAATTCTCAGACCAGCCGAAGGCGTCCCAACTGATTCTCTCCGCCTTCAGCGCGCTCGTCGCCGGCGCTGGGACGTACGTCGCGCTACTCGCGGTGGTCTATGACCGCGAGCGCAGGTCGCAGTTCGGTCCAGCTCTCCCGCATCGGTCGGTAAGGATCGTCGTCGGCTATGTGGAGGCGGACCATTCGTGGGCGTGCTGGGCGGCGGAAGGACTGGGGACCCTCCCGGAGGTCGGTGTCGCCATGCAGGTACTGCCGATGGACGGGACCAAGGATGCCGACCTCGGGGCAGACGACACGAGGGTGCTGTTCATTCTCTCGGCGAGCTTGTCCGCACTGCCGCCTGACCGGCGCGAAGCGGTGACGCAGTGGATCGCCGACGCGCCCGACGACCGTTTGCTGATTCTCTCCGTTGAGCAGGTGGCCGATGAGGCTTTGCTCGCTGGCCACCACTGGCTCTCCGCTGTCGGCTTGAGCGAGATGTCCCTTTATCAGGCGCTGGCGACGGCGCTCTTGGGTGACCGGCCGATTCCTGTGCCGACCGCGATGCAGCTGCCGTCGCAGTCCGGTGTGTGGTGCCCCGCGAACGGCCCCGACATCGAGGACCTGCTCGACCGGAACCCTGATTTTCAAGGCCGCGAGGAGCTCATCGAAGCAGTGCACGCCAACCTCACGATGCGGTTCCCGGACCGGTTAAGCAGTTGCTTGCTCTGGGGAATGGCGGGGGTGGGGAAGTCGAGCATCGCGCTCGAATACGCTCACCGCTACGCGACTCGCTATCGCATCGTGAAATGGATCTCTGCCGAGTTGGCGACCCAGATCGTCCCACAGCTGACTCGGCTCGCTGAATCGCTCGGCGTACCTCGCGACCCGGACCCTGAGAGGATGATCGCTGAACTTTGGGAGAAGCTCCATGCGAAAAGCGATTGGCTGCTCGTCTTTGACAACGTCGAAGACGATGACGAGTTCGCGCAGCTCGTTCCGACGGCGTCGCTGCGCGGTCACATTCTGATCACCTCGCGCCAGCGTTTCGCAGCCTCCGTACATCGCGCGATCCGGGTGGAGAAGATGGCGCCTGATGAGGCCACCTCGTTCCTTCTCGCGCGTACGGCCAGCACCGACCGGGACAGTGCCGCGCGGATCGCCGAAAGCCTTGACTACCTGCCGCTCGCGCTTGACGTTGCCGCCACGTTCGTGACGGAAACCCATCACGAACTGGCTTTTTACCTGGAACTACTGCAGGACGCCGTGGTCGAAGTCCTCTCGCTTCCGGGCCCGCGCGCACATCCGGCAGCCGTCTCAGCCAGCCTGTCGGTCTCGGTGCGGAGCATCGCCGAGGCCAAGCCCGGGGCCGAGAACCTGCTGCGTCTGTTCGCCATGCTCGCGCCCGACGACATCCCGCGCGAGATCGTCGCGGCGCATCCGGAGACGCTAGCCGCGCTGGCGAAAACGCGGATCGCGTACGAGCTCACGCTCGCAGAGCTCGAGCGGTACTCGCTCATCACGATCCAGGGCGACACCGGCGGAATCGCCCTGCACCGACTCGTCCAGCTCGTCGTGCGTACCGAGATGCAAACCGAAGGCGAGCGCTTCTGGTTAGCGACGGCGGTAAGACTGCTCGCGGCGGCGTTCCCCACCGACGTCAAACGTCGGGATCGATGGGCCGAGTGCAGTCGGCTTGTACCTCATGTGATCTTTGCCGCCCAGCACGAGCAGAGGCTAAGCGGCACGCCGGGGCCATTCGAAGATGTGGCACCAACCATGGGAACGCTGCTCCATCGCGCAAGCATCTACCTCTTAGCTTGCGGGCAATACGATCAGGCGGCGAGCTTGATGACCACATGCATCGCGGTGCGTCGAAGGGTGCACGGGGAATACAGCGTCCAGGTCGCCGAAACGCGGGTCCGGTTCGCGGAATTGCAGTATCGACGGGCCGATCTGCCGGACGCTCATCTTGCTGCGCTTGAAGCTCTTAGGGTCAACGACGAAGACGGCGACGCCGCGCGTCTGGTGGACAACTTGCTGTGGCTGGCTCGCATCGAGGTGGAGCTTTCGGAGCTGGCCTCAGCCGAAGCCCGCGGAATCCGCGCGCTATCGATCGCGACCGAGTCGCTGCCCGCTGAGTCGTTCTTGATCGCGGACATCGACCATCTCGTCGGCATCACACGGTGGCGCCTCGGCCGCTTCACCGAAGCGCTGACGTCGATGCGTGACGCCTACCGCATCCGTTCCGAAAGAAAAGACAGCGCTGCCGGTGAACTCGTCGACATCATGAAAGATGTCGGATTGGTGGTGCGCGAGCTCGCATTGCTCGCCGGCGACGCGAACGGTCTCCGCGAAGCTCTCCGCTGGTACGAGGAGGCACTGCGATTGTCCACGCAGGCTCACGGAGACGACTACGTTGAAGCACTGCGTATCAGGGTGGACATTGGGAACATCCTCTTCGAACTCGGCGATTACACGCAGGCTAGAGATCTTCTCGAGCCCGCGGCCCGGGATTGCCGCGATGCGTTCGGCAAGCATCCGAACTCTGCCCTGGCAGACTTGCGCCTGGCCCGCGTCTATGCACACGACGGGGCGTTCGAGCGCGCCGAAGGCCTTATACGCGCAGCCATCGGAACATACGGCGAGATGTTCGGGCAGGATCATCCGTACGTCGCGGAGGCGCTCGCCGAGCTTGGCCCGATGTTGCGCGCCGCCGGACGAATGGAGGAGGCTGAGCGGGAGTTGCGTCATGTGATCAGCTTCGTCGAAGCCGCCTACGGACCGGATCACCCGAAGCTCGTCGTGCTCCTGGATGAGCTGGCATCGGTGCTCCGGCCGTCTGGTTCGGCCGAATGCGAGCAGCTGACCAGGCGTGCTGCCTCGATTCGTTTCACCGCCCTCAATGCGGGCGAGAATTCGCAGGACTGACAGCCGATCCGTACCGCCGCGGGTCGTATCGTGCTAGTGCCCCTCGGACCTGGAGGATGAAAGATCGACACCGCGCAGTTTAGGACCGTCTTCGGCGGAAGTATTCGTTCCCTGCTGAACTGGGCAGAGATCAGCGGTCCGCAGTTCTCTGTTGATTCGAGATACAGCAGATCCATGGCGGCCTTGGGCGACTTGTTCACTGTCTGGTACGCGACACCCGACGGTAAGGCGGCAGAGTTCCACGACGACGACGCCAGGCCTTTGTCGGTGCGCGAGGCCGCGACCGAGCAGATCTGGCCGGCAGATCGGGAAGCCCGGCTCGCGGCTCTGACCGATTCGTTCAAGGCTCAGGCCGAGCCAGTCCAGCTCGTGCTCGCGGCGATCATCGCGCCCGACGACCGCATCGTGATCGTGGACGGTACGCATCGCGCCTGCGCTGCATACCGCGCACAGAACGAGATCCGAATGCTGCTTTTCACCCTTCATGGCCCTACATCGGCGACGGTACTACCCGATCTGGCTCACTACGCGGCTGGTGGCTGATGAACGGTCACACCTCCGGTGACGCACAGACAGTGGACGAAGACTTGGCCGAGACCCTGGAGCGGCAGATCATTGCGGTCGATCGCAGGGTGCGGCTGGGTGGCGACGTGTATGCCGAGGAAACGGAAGAGATCCGGGTCGCGGCTCGCCACGCCCAAGCGCTACGAAACGAGCTGGGCCTCGGGCGACTCGTCGGGTCTCTCACGCCAGCAACCGGAAAGCCACAAGTCTTACTCGCCTTCGCGAGCGAAGTACACGGTCCTGTCGTGCTGAAGGTCTACGGCACGACCCGGCAAGGGGAAGCAGCGTCGCAGCGGTTCTGGGTGGCGAAGGGCGTGCGCAGCGTGCCGATACTCGACAGCGGCGACACACCGGTCAGCTGGCTGCTGATGGAACGGATCCCGGACGCCCCGCTGTGGCCCGACGACGCTGACCCACAGACGAGACGGCGCTCGCTTACACGCGAGTTGGCTGCGATCATGATGGAGGCACATGCCTGTGGCGAGCCGGACCCGGCCTCGACGCACGGACTTGTCCGGTCTTGGCTTCGGCACCTGACCATCATCGTCAATGTGCTGCACCGCCACGGGTATGACGTACCGCCCCGCTGGGCAGACGTCGTGCGTTCGGCTGGCGTGCAGGGCCGGCGAGTGCTCCTCCATGCCGATCTCACAGTAAGCAACCTGATACGCGACCGCCGCGACGGCCGCCTTCGCATATTCGACGCAAGCGGAACGATAGGTCCCGCTGCCTTCGACGCGGCGAGATGGTGCGCGCGAACCGGCGGAGCCAGCGCAGCCGAGGAACTCCTCGACGATTGGCTCGCGGTCGCGCATTACATCGATCGAGCCCAATCGCGTGCGTTGCTCGGCGTCGAATTGCTTATGCAAGCCGGAGTCAATGAGCTGGTCAAAGCCGAAAAGGGCGAGTCCGTCGATACGCCGGACGCAGTGACGACCGGCTGCCTGGAGCGGTCCGCAGAACTTCTCGACGAATTCGACGCCTGAGAGGCAGGTCAAACCGAAACGTGCCTCGAACCCACCCTGTCGGCTCCTCCCGACTGGCACGTATCGGGCAGCCATCATCTCGGCCACGCGTACATGACAGCGATCCATCTGACGCAGACCGCCTGAGTGCGCTTCCGGACCAGGGAGCCGGGGGCCAGGCTCCGGCGGCTTTTTCAAGGACTGCCCAGACTCGGACTGACTTCCATGGACTGACTTCGCGCGCTCCACACTGCGCCCACATAGTGCCAAGGGGACCACGCGAAGGGATTGCTTCTTTCGCAGAGTGCTGT
>Ga0070739_10006266_pt1 | contig 13174 bp, 10 predicted proteins | sample Coa_R1_7_FD_66445 | JGI IMG/M metagenome (GOLD analysis project Ga0070739, IMG submission 66445) | Surface soil microbial communities from Centralia Pennsylvania, which are recovering from an underground coalmine fire - Coalmine... | ecosystem: Environmental > Terrestrial > Soil > Unclassified ... | reverse complement strand
CTGGCCCGGCTCGGCATCGCTCCGGTGGCCATCCTGCCCGGGGATCGCGGCGCCCCGCAGTGGCCGGGCGGGATCGTCGGCAGCATGACGCACTGCACGGGGTACCGCGCGGCCGTGGTCGCTCGCAGCTCGCAGCTGGCGACGATCGGCGTGGACGCGGAACCGCACGAGGCGCTGCCGCCGGAGGTGCTGACCACGGTCACCGTCGCGGAAGAACGCGAGCGTCTGAAGCGGCTCGCGGCGGATCGGCCCGCGCTGCACTGGGACCGGCTGCTGTTCAGCGCGAAGGAGTCGGTGTACAAGGCGTGGTTTCCGCTGACCGGCCGCTGGCTCGACTTCGAGGAGGCGAGCATCGACTTCGCGACGGAAGCGGACGGCGCGCCGAGCCTCGAATCCGGTTCCTTCTACGCACGGCTGCTGGTCCCGGGCCCGGTCGTGGCGGGGATCACGCTGCTCGGATTCGCCGGACGCTGGCTGGTGCGCGATGGTCTGCTCCTCACCGCGATCACCGTGTCGGCCAACGGATCTTCCACAGAACGAACGATCGTGCTATGACTAGTCGGGTGAGCAAGGGCGAGGCGACCAGACAGGCGGTGCTGGACGAGGCGACCAGGACGGCCGCGCGCCTCGGCCTGGCCGGTCTGACCATCGGCTCGCTCGCGGCCCGGCTCGAACTGTCCAAGAGCGGGCTGTTCGCGCACTTCAAGTCCAAGGAATCGCTTCAGCTCCAGGTGCTCGAACGGGCCCGCGACCTGTTCAGCGAGGAGGTCGTGCGGCCCGCGCTCAAGGCGCCGCGCGGCGAGCAGCGGGTGCGCGCGTTGTTCGAGCACTGGCTGCACACGATCATGGACGGCGGCTCCGAGTGCCTGTTCGTCTCGGCCTCCGCGGAGTTCGACGACCAGCCGGGGCCCGTGCGTGACCAGCTCGTACGCGACCACAGGGACTTCGCGGACTCGGTGGCCCAGATGTTCCGCACCGGCATCGCGGAGGGACAGTTCCGGCCGGACGCCGACGCGGAACAGTTCGCTCACGACCTTCACTCCGTCATGCTCGGCTTCTTCCACGCTTGTCGCCTGCTCAACGACCCTAAGGCGGAGCTCCGCGCGCGGCACGCTTTTGAAGCACTGATCGATGCGGTACGCGTGACGTCGCGCGTTACGTAGCCGCCGATCGACCGATCGATCCGCTAGCACATCATCCGCCCGCCTCAGCCACCAACCGCTACTCAACGGGAGATTCCAATGGCCGATTCAACCGCCAAAAAAAGCACGATCGTTCGTTCTTCTTTGCTGTCGCGTCAGCGCGCGACCCGTGCCGCCTTCGGCACGCTGGAGCGTTGCGCGCCGCGCCTTGGCGCGCGCTGGGCCGAACGTGTCTGGTGCACCGTGCGGCACGCGGACCGGTCGCGCTCCGCCCCGGCCGCGCCGGGCCGCCTTGTGACGCTACCGCTTCAGGAGGGTCCGGGGCCGACCTGTGTCGCAGAGGTCTGGGGTCTCGGCGGGCCGGTGGTCTATCTGCTGCACGGCTGGGGCGGTCACCGCAGTCAGTTCGGGGCGTTCGTCGCGCCGCTGACCGCCGCCGGGTTCCGCGTCGTCGCGATCGACGCGCCGAGCCACGGCGATTCCGGCCCCGGCCGCTTCGGCGCCGATCGCAGTCTCATCACCGAGTTCATGGCGGCGCTGGCCGCCGCGGTCCGTTCCTTCGGCCCCGCCCACGCGGTCATCGGGCACTCGCTCGGCGGCGGGTCCGCGGCCCTCACGGTGCTCGACGGGCTGCCCACGAGCCGGCTCGTGCTCATCTCGCCGATGACGGATCCGACCCAGTTCATGCGCGGATTCGCCGCGATGCTCGGCTTCGGCGACCGCATCCGGACCGGCCTCATGCGGCGTCTGGAGCTTCGGACCGGCCGACCGATGTCAGACTTCGACGCGGTCGGGCGGGCGCAGGCGCGGTTCCGCACCGAACCGCCCCTCGACGGCGCGCACCTTCCCTCGATGCTGGTCATTCACGACCGCGAGGACAAGCAGATCCCGTTCGGCATGGGCAAGGCGATCGCCGCGGCGTGGCAGGGCGCGGAACTGCTGAGCACGCACGGCCTCGGGCACAACCGGATCCTGCGCGAGCCGGAGGTGATCCGCAGTGTCGTCGAGTTCCTTCAGGTCAGCGCAGTGGATGCGTATCGGGACTCTGTGCCCGGAAAGACGGGACAGGTCGCGTAGCGAGGCGCCCGGCTCACACGACCGGCAGCCCGACGTAGTTCTCGGCGAGCGAGGCGGCCGCGGCTTCGGACGAGGCGATGTAGCGCAGGTTGGAAAGCTGGAGCCGGTGCGCGAACTCGTCGGCGTGCGGATCCCGGTGCAGCATCGTCGTCATGAAGTACGAGAAGTGCTCTGCACGCCAGACCCGGCGCAGCGCCGTCTCCGAGTAGGCGTCGAGCAGGCTCTCGTCGCCCTTGTCGTGGGCCTGGATGATCGCAGCGGCCAACAGTGTCGCGTCGGCGGCCGCCAGATTGAGGCCCTTCGCCCCGGTCGGCGGGACGATGTGCGCGGCGTCTCCGGCGAGGAAGAGGCGGCCGTACCGCAGCGGCTCGGCGACGAAGCTGCGCATCGGCGTGATCCCCTTCTCGGTGATCGGGCCGTGTTCGAGGCTCCAGCCGGGCAGCTCGAAGCGGGCGTCGAGTTCGGCCCAGATCCGCTCGTCCGGCCAGGCGTTCAGGTCCTCATCCGGGGCGACCTGCAGATACAGCCGGCTCACTTGCGGCGAGCGCATGCTGTGCAGCGCGAAGCCGCGTTCGTGGTTGGCGTAGATGAGCTCGTCGCAGGACGGCGGCACGTCTGCGAGGATTCCGAGCCAGGCGAAGGGATACTCGTGTGACCACGTGCGCAGCAGGCTGGGCGGCATCGACTGCCGACCGATGCCGTGGAAGCCGTCGCAGGCCGCGACGATGTCGCACTCCAGGGTGTGCTCGGCGCCCTCGTGGCGGTAGCGGATCAGGGGACTGCCGGTGTCCGCCTTCTCGATCGCGAGCGCCTCGGCCTCGAACCGGATCGTGCCGCCCTGGCGCTCGCTGAGCGCGATCAGGTCTTTGACGACCTCGGTCTGCGCGTAGACCATGACGCTGCGGCCGCCGGTGTGCGATGGGAAGTCCACGCGGTGCCCTTCGCGGGCGAAGCGCAGCTCGATGCCGTCATGCCGCAGGCCGAGGCGGTCCATCCGCTCGCCGGCGCCGCTGGAACGCAGCGCGTCGACGGTGTTCTGCTCCAGCACTCCGGCGCGCTGCCGGTGCTCGACATAGTCGCGGGTCCGGTTCTCCAGCACCACGTTCTCGATACCGGCCTGGCGCAGCAGATGTGATAGCAGCAGGCCGGCCGGTCCGGCGCCTATGATCCCGACGCTGGTACGCACGTCGCCATCCCCCTCTGCGTTCAGGCTTCTGATTCGGTGTCGAGCTGCGCGAACACCTGCTGGGCGACGGCGAAGGCCGAGTTGGCCGCCGGGACCCCGCAGTAAACGGCGGTCTGCAGCAGAATTTCGCCGATCTCCGCGCGGGTGAGCCCGTTGTTGAGTGCTCCGCGCAGGTGCATGGCCAGCTCGCTCAGATGCCCGTGCGCTACCAGCGCGGTGAGCGTGACGGCGCTGCGCATCCGGCGGTCGAGTCCGGGCCTGGTCCAGATCTCGCCCCACGCGTACCGCGTGATGAGGTCCTGGAAATCGGCGGTGAAGTCGGTGGTGTTCGCGATCGCGCGGTCCACGTGCGCGTCACCGAGCACGGCGCGGCGCACGGCCATTCCCGCGTCGCGGCCGGTGGCAGGGTTCGCATTCGGCTGGCCGGCAGGCTCGGCAGCCGACTCGGCATTCGGCACCGCGACTGCCTCGGCGGCGAAGTGGGAGCGCAGTGCCTCCGCGACGGTCCGCGGCTGCTCGACGCAGGCGAGGTGGGCGGCGTCGGCTACTTCGAGCAGCTTGGCGCCGGGGATCGCGTCGGCCAGTTCGCGGGCGTGCTCCACCGGCGTCGAGATGTCCACACTGCCTGCGATCACCAGTGTGGGAGCGCTGATCGCGCCTAGCTGCCCGCGCAGGTCGAGCCCGGCGAGCGCGTCGCAGCAGGCTGCGTATCCGGCCGGGTCGGCGCCGCGCAGGTCGTCCAGCAACGCCTCGGCGATCGGCGCGCCGGAGGCGGCGAAGCGCTCGGTGAACCAGCGCCCTGGTGCCGCTTCGGCGACCGGGCCGGTGCCCTCGTCTCGGACGAGTTTCGCGCGCGCCTGCCAGTACTGCGGGTCGCCGAAGTGGGCGGAGGAGCAGACCACGGCGAGCGAGGCGATCCGTTCGGGCCGATGGATGGCGAGCCACATACCAATCGCGCCGCCGAGCGAGACGCCGGCGTAGTTGAAGCGCTTGATGCCGAGGGCGTTGGCGAGGTTGAGCACGGTCTGCGCCAAGTCGGCGATGGTGATCGTGTCGGGCTTGAGGCTGGGCAGCGCGCTCGCGGGCGTGCGGCCGTGGCCGGGCAGGTCGTACCGGATCACGGTGTGGTCGGCCGCGAGTGCGGGAACGACCTCGTCCCAGAGCCGTAAGCTCGTGCCGATGGAGGGACCGAGGATCAGCGGCGGCCGCTCGGCCTCGGCTTCCTCGCGGCCGTCGCGGCGGTAGTGGAGCAGCGGGCGGTCAGCCATCGAGGTTCGCCTTCATTCGGTCCGGAGCGACTTTGAGGCCTTCGAGCAACGTGACCGCGTGGTGTGCGGCCTTGCCGGTGAGGACCAGCAGGTCCCTGACGGCGGCGTCTTCGGACTGCCAGCGTCCGGCGGCGCGGTGCAGTTCCTGCGGCAGCGCGGAGAAGACGGTCGCGACGAGGCCGGGTGCGCGCTGGGCGAGGGCGACCAGCTGGACGGAGCGGGCCGGGTTGCGCTTGTCAGGCATCGACGAGGAGTAGCCCAGCGCGCCCTCTTCCAGCTCGCCGAGCTCGGGCTGTGACAGCGTGATCACGTCTACGCCGATCTTGGCCAGCGCGCCGATGGTCAGGCCGAGCGCGGTGGCCAGGTCCACGACGCGCGTACGCACGGTGTGCCAGGGGCGTTCCGGAGCCGTGAGCCCAAGTTCGGCAGCGAAGGCGCGAACCAGCTCGGGATCGTCGAGGTCGCCGATCGGGCCGCCGAGCTGGACCGCGAGGGATTGCTTGTGCACGGTGGCCAGGCGCGCGCGGGCGTCTTCGACGGCTGATTGCCAGGAAGCCAGGAGATTGCCGAAGGTGCTGGGCAGGGCCGGTTGAAGCAGGGTGCGGGCGCGCTGTGGCGTCTCGCCGAATTCGGTCGCCAAGCCGCGGACGGCCGTGACGCATCGATCAAGCAGCGGCACGGTGAGGCCGATGTTCCGTGACGCTTGGAGCATCAGCGCTGTGTCGATGATGTCCTGACTGGTCGCGGGCTTGTGCAGGTACTGGTGATACTCCTGCGGCAGCTGCGAGCGCAGGCGCTCGACTAAGGGCACGACGATGGTCGCGTGCTCCTCGCCGAAATCGCGCACCTCGTTGTAGTCGTATCGCTGCTGCGTCGCGCGCACGATCGCGTCAGCGGCGGCCTGTGGGATCCGGCCGAGCTTGGCCTTGGCCCTGGCCAGCGCGGCCTCGGTTTCCAGCAGCGTGCCCAGCGGATCGTCATCCCATGGGGAAGGTGAGAAATACCGTCTCGGCGTCGGCCTCATCACCATCACCTCCCTGAATGCGCACGTCGAAGCGATACGTCCGCGCTCCCTCCGATTGGGCAATCAGGGTTGCCCGACGGCGCGGTTCGAGCGATGCGAGCAGCGGATCGGCGGCGTTCGCGCTTTCCAGGTCGGAGAAGTAGACGCGGCTGTACAGGTGGTGCAGCAGCCCCCGCGCGAAAACGCAGACGGAGAGGTAGGGGGCTGATGCGCCCAGTGCGGCGGGAATGAGGGTTCGTAGCGCGTAGTGCCCGTCGGCATCGGTGGCGACGCGGCCGAAGCCGGTGAATCGGGTGTGATCGCGGCCGAGGAGCACACCCGTGGTCTGGTCGCTGCGCAGTGAACCGGGGGCGCCCGTCCGCGAGCCGTCGGGACCAGCCTGCCAGAACTCCAGCAGCGCGTCGGGGATCGGCAGGCCCGCGCCATCGAGCACGTATCCGTGGACGGTGACGGCGTCGGGATGCGAGGCCGGCGCCATCTCGCCACCGCGCGCAAAGGGCAGTGCGTAGCCGTAGAACGGGCCGACGGTCTGCGACGGCGTGACCGGGAGCGTCGCCGGGGTATTCGGTTCGGCGGTCATCAAAGCCCTGCTCCGTTCGAATCGCCGGGCTCGAACAGCGTCGCGGCCGGGCCGTCGAGCACGATGTCCCAGCGGTAGCCCAGCGACCATTCCGGACTGGACAGGTCGTGGTCGTAGGCCGCGACAAGCCGCTCGCGCGCGGCGTCGTCGACGACCGATTGGTAGATCGGGTCGTAGCGGAACAGCGGATCGCCGGGGAAGTACATCTGCGTGATCAGCCGCTGCGTGAACGCGGTGCCGAACAGCGAGAAGTGGATGTGTGCGGGCCGCCAGGCATTGAGGTGGTTGCGCCAGGGGTACGGGCCCGGCTTGATCGTCGTGAACTGATAACGGCCGTCGCCGTCGGTCAGGCAGCGGCCGACCCCGGTGAAGTTCGGGTCGAGCGGCGCCGGGTGTTGGTCGCGTTGGTGGGCATAGCGACCTGAGGCGTTGGCCTGCCATATCTCGACGAGTTGGCCGCGGATGGGTCTGCCGTGCCGGTCAAGGATGCGGCCGGTGACCGTGATGCGCTCGCCCAGTGGTTCGCCGCGGTGCTGCCGGGTCAGGTCCGCGTCCAGGGCGGCGACGTCGCTGACGCCGAAGACCGGACCGTAAAGCTCGGCCGCCTCGGGATCGGTGATCTCGATCGGGCTCTGTTTCGGGTGCCGCAGAATGCTGCTGCGGTACGGGGCGTAGTCGCGGCGCGGATGCGGCGAATGCTGCGAACCTGGCTGCGCGCCTTCGCGCCGCGCCGCCGAACGCAGCGCCTCGATCTCGGCGTCTATGTCGGATTGCTTCTCGACGTCCGGGTTGAGCAACGCGGACACCTCCTGCGATGGCATCAGGGGACGATGACGGTGGCGGCCGTGCGCGCGGCCAGGTCGTCGGCGGTGGTTCCGGGCGCCGTCTCGACCAGGACGAAGCCCTTGTCGGTGACGTCGAGCACGCCGAGGTCGGTGATGACGCGGTGTACGCAGGCGCGGCCGGTGAGCGGAAGGGCGCAGCGCTCCAGCAGTTTGGGGGCGCCGTCGCGGGTGGTGTGCTCCATCAGGACGATGACACGCCGGGCGCCGTGCACGAGGTCCATCGCTCCGCCCATGCCCTTGACCATCTTGCCGGGGATCATCCAGTTGGCCAGGTCGCCCTGCTCGCTCACCTGCATCGCGCCGAGCACCGCGGTGTCGATGTGGCCGCCGCGGATCATGCCGAAGGAGAGGGCGGAGTCGAAGAACGCCGCGCCGGGCAGCACCGTGACGGTTTCCTTGCCCGCGTTGATCAGGTCCGGGTCCACTGCCTCAGCGGTCGGATACGGTCCGACGCCGAGGATTCCGTTCTCCGACTGGAGCGTGACATGCACGCCGGGCGGCAGGTGGTTCGGGATGAGCGTCGGCAGGCCGATGCCGAGGTTGACGTATTCGCCGTCGGTCAGCTCGGCAGCCGCGCGGGCTGCCATCTGCTCGCGGGTCCAAGCCATCAGATGCCCGCCGTTCCGTTTGCAGTGGTCGAATTCGCCTGGGCTGACTTCGCCGGGGCCACATCAGGGTCCGCATGCGGCACGGTCACGGTACGCCGCTCGATCCGCTTGTCCGCGGCCTGTTCGGGGCTGAGCACCACGATCCGCTGCACGAACACGCCCGGCAGGTGCACCTCGTCTGGATCGAGTTCGCCCGGCTCGACCAGCTCCTCGACCTCCGCGATGGTGACCCGGCCGGCCATGGCCGCCAGCGGGTTGAAGTTGCGGGAAGACTTGGCGAACAGCAGGTTTCCGTGGCGGTCACCCTTTGCGGCGTGCACGAGGGCGTAGTCGGTGACGATGCCGCGCTCCAGGACGTACTGCGCGCCGTCGAACTCGCGCACCTCCTTCGGCGGCGAGGCGAGCGCGACCGTGCCGTCCGCCGCGTAACGCCAGGGCAGTCCGCCCTCGGCGACCTGGGTGCCGACGCCGGCCGGGGTGAAGAAGGCCGGAATGCCGCAGCCGCCGGCCCGCAGCCGCTCGGCGAGCGTGCCCTGCGGGATCAGTTCGACCTCCAGCTCCCCGGCCAGGTACTGCCGCGCGAACTCCTTGTTCTCGCCGACGTACGAGCCGGTGACCCGCGAGATCCGGCGGGCGGCGAGCAGCACGCCGAGGCCGCCGCCGTCCACGCCGCAGTTGTTGGACACGACGGAAAGCCCGGTCGGGCCGGCCGCGTACAGCGCGTCGATCAGCACATTCGGGACGCCGCTGAGACCGAAGCCGCCGACCGCGAGCGAGGCGCCGTCGGGGATATCGGCCACCGCCGCCGCGGCCGAGGCCGCCACCTTGTCCATGCACCGCTCCCGCTTCGTGCGTTGCGAGTTCCGTGGCGCATCGAGCCGCGCCGCCTCTTGAGTGTGTTCGCCTGGTGAACTAAAGTTCATAATCGGCTGCCCTGAGTTTCCGTCTCGGCTATGCCAGTTGTCAACGGGTCGGCTTGTGATCTGATCCCGGAGGGCTTGGGCGGAAGGAGCGGAGGTGGCGCCAGTGACTGCCGAATCGGTGAGTTCCGAATCAGTGGCTGCCGAGTCTGGGGCATCTGAGTCTGGAGCTCCTGAGTCAGCAGCTTCCGAGTCAGTGGCCCCGCTGGAGCGTGGCCTCGCGGTCCTGCGTGCGATCTGTGCGAGTCCCGACGACGCGGTACGGCCGGGCGACCTGGTCCGCGAGACCGGCCTCGCGCGTTCGACCGTGGACCGCGTGCTCAGCACCCTGACCCGCCTGGACTTTCTGCGATCCGACGGGCGCGCCTTCTCGCTCGCCCCGCGCGCGATGCAGTTCGGCGACGCCTACCTGGCCGTCTGTGGCCTGTCTGAGGTACTGGAACCGCTCGCCGTGCGGCTCGCCGACGAACTGGACGAGTCGGTGTCGGTGGCGGTGCCCGACGGAGACGGCGTGCGTTTCGTCATCCAGATTCCGCGGCGCCGGACGATGACGCTCTCCTTCCGGGTCGGCGATCTGCTTCCCGCCGAGCGGTGCGCCCCCGGCGCGTTGTTCGCGGCGCAATGGTCGGCCGAACAGCGCGCTCGTTGGTCGCGGCGCCTGGTCGGATCGGGCCCGCCGCGAATGTTCTTTCCACTTCCTCCGGCCCCCGACGGGCCGACGCCCCAGGAGGTCGAATCAGCCTTCGACGAGCGCGCGAACGCCGCCGCGAAGGAGGGGTGGGCACTGGACGACCAGCTGATCGAGCCGGGGCTGATCGCGATCGCGGTGCCCGTGCTTGACCGAGCCGATGGACGCGTAGTCGCCGCGGTAAGCGTGGTGAGCCATTCCAGCAGGCACTCGGCCGACTCGCTGCGAGAGCACGCCCTGGGCCGGTTGCGCGAGACCGCCGCGCGGATGCAGGAGGCATTGACTGGCTCGCGCCTACAAACCGAGCCACATCGTGCATCCGGCTCGGGTCCGGGTCCGCGCGTCGCCTCGTCCGCTCCTGCGCCGATCGATGAGCCCAAGCGCGACCTCGGTCCGCACTATCTTCGTTCCCTGGCTCGCGGACTCGCGGTACTAGTCGCGTTGGGCTCGAAACGGGGCGGCATGACGCTTAGCGCGGTAGCCGACGTCACCGGCCTGCCGCGGGCGACCGCGCGCAGGGCCCTGATCACCTTGCGTGAACAGGGATACGTCGACTGCCTCGATCCCGAGGGCCGGCTGTTCGCGCCGCTGCCGTCGGTGCTCGAACTCGGATACGCGCGGCTGTGCGGGCGCACCGTGGAGGACTTGGTGCGCCCGCACCTGCTGGAATTGAGCAGGCAGGTGCACGAGTCGGCCTCGGTCGCGGTCCTGCGCGGATCGGAGATCTCGTACGTGGCGCGCGTCGCGACCAGTCGGATCATGCAGGCTGCCATCACCGTGGGCACCCGGTTTCCGGCGTATGCGACGTCGATGGGGCGGGTGCTGCTCGCCGGACTGCCGGAGGCGGAGCGGGAGGCGCGGATCGCCGCGACCGACCTCAGGGCCCTGACCCGCTTCACGGTCACCGATCCGGTGGTCCTGGCGGAGACGTTGCGCCGCGTCGCAGCGGACGGATATGCGCTCGTGGATCAGGAGCTTGAAGAAGGGCTGCGGTCGATGGCGGCTCCGGTTCGCGATCACCGCGGCCGCGTGGTCGCCGCCGTCAACGTCTCCATGCATGCCGGGCGGGTCGAAGCCGACCACGCGCGCGAGGTCATCCTGCCCGCGCTCACCGCGACCGCGGCGCGCATCAGCGCGGACCTCGCCGCGATGGGCGACCGGCTGGACGTCGCCGCAGCGTGACGGTGCGACGACGTCCGTGGAACTCGCCCGCCGGCCTGCGTCAGACGCCGCGAACCGCCAACTGCCGCGCCTCGGGGGAGCCGATTTCGACGAACAAGGCGTGGGCCTCGCGCCAATGCGGCAGCGCGGCCTGCTCCCCCACCTCCAGCCGAAGGACGTCGCCGAGGACCCGCAGCGCCTTGGCCTGCTCGAGCCGGCAGCCCACCTCGGCGCTCAGCGCCGCCGAACGCTCGGCGTGCTGGTGCGCCCGGTCCAGGTTGCCGAGCGCCAGGTGCGTCTCGGCGAGCTCATTGAGCGCTCGCGTCTCGTACACCCGGCAGCCTCGCTCGTGGCTGAGCGCGAGCGCCTGCTGCGCCTCGTGCAGCGATTCGTCCAGCGCACCGAGCGCGCGGCGCACCGAGGCACCGCTGTATAGCGCCAACAGCTCATGGTCCGAGTCGCCGAAGCTGAGGGCTTTGCGCAGCACCTCGTCGTAGTACTCCAGTGCTCGCGGGAAGTCGCGTTCGCCCTCGTGAATCAGACCCCACGCATAGTCGGTCTGCGTCATCGCGCGCGGCGTCCCCGCCTGCTCGCCAAGCGATTCAGCCCGCGTCGCGTGGTAGCGGGCCTGCGAGAAGTCGCCCAGGGCGCAGTGCACGGCGACCAGATCGCAGTGCGCCAGCCTGGCGCTACGAGTCTCGCCGTTGGCCTCGGCCAGGTCGAGCGCCTGGTCCAGCAGGCGGCGCGCTTCGGAGAAGTCGCCGGCGAGCGAGTAGGCGAACCCGAGGACGCATAGCTTCTGGGCCCGCACGCGCGCGGAATCGCTGTCCGGCTCCGCCTGCTCGGACTGGTACTGCGACAGCAGTTCGATCGCCACGCTCAACGGGCCGGTCTCGCAGTGCACCAGCCCGAGATTGCCCATCGCGCGGTTCGCCCCGGCCTTCGACCCGCTGCGGCGGTACCACTCCAGGCTGCGGGTGAAGCAGACCTTCGCCGACTCGACCTCGCCGCCATCGAAGTAGTTCAGGCCGAGCCGCATGGTGGCCGTGGCGGCCCCTTCGAGCCAGCCGGCTTCGTGCGCCGCCTCGCTCGCCCGCATGAAGTGGCCCCTGGCCAGCGGAAGATCGCTGCGCAGCTGGGCAACGTCGCCGAGCATGGTGCCGAGCGCCGCGATGCCGAGCGGGCGCGACTCACCCTCCAGCGCCCGCTGCGCCGCGGCCACCACGGTGAACCAGTCGGTGTGCAGCTCCGCGCCGTAGAAGTGCGCCCGCAGCTCGAAGGCCATCCGCCAGGCGCTGGAGCGAGGGCCGTGCTCGGCGGCGTGGGCGATGACGGCGAGCAGGTTGCGATGCTCCGCGCGCAGCCAGCCCAGCGCCTCGGAGATCTCGGCGAAGTCGACATCGAAGGCGGGCTCGGCCGGCCGGTCCGGCTGGTCGATCGCCGGCAGCCGGTCCCGGTCCGGATAGACCAGCGCTACGGCCGCGTCGACCCCGGATTCGTACCAGGTGGCCAGCCGGCGCGCGGTGGCTTCCCGCTCTTCCGGGGCATCCTCGGCGCGCGCTCGTTCGACCGCGTAGTCGCGCAGCAGGTCGTGGCAGTCGTAGCGGCCCGGCAGATGCACGCTGAGCAGGTGCGCGGCAGCAAGTCTGTCGAGGACCTGCTCCGCTTCCGCGGCGGCGCAGCCGAGCAGCGCTGCCGCCGATCCCACGGTCAGATCCACTTGCGGTATCGCGCCGATCGTGCGGAACAGCCGCTGGGCCTCCGGATCCAGCCGGACGTAGGAGAGGCCGAAGACGGCGCGCACCTGGCTGGATTCGTCACCGCCGAGCACGAGCGCGTCCAGCCGTGCCTCGGCGAGTTGCGCGACCAGCTCGGCTACCGACCGCTCCGGGTGGATGACCAGTTGGGCGGCGGCGATGCGCAGCGCCAGGGGAAGCCCTGCGCAGGCGCGCACCAGCTCGAGGATCGCCTCCGGTTCCGCCGCCGTGCGCGGCTCGCCGAGGATCCGGACGAGCAGGTCGACGCTCTCGCGCTCGGTGAGCACGTCCAGGCTGATCGGTTGCGCGCCGTCCAGCGCGACGAGGCCGTCGAGCCGGTCGCGGCTGGTGATCAGCACCCGGCAGGCTTCCGCCCCGGGCAGCAGGGGACGCACTTGCGCAACGTCGGCTGCGTTATCGAGTAGAACCAGCACTCGGCGATTCGCCAGCAGCGAGCGGAACAGCGCGCCGGCTTCCTCAACGTCCACGGGCACGCTGCCGCCGGTGACGCCGAGCGCCCGCAGAAACCGGCCGAGCACGTCGATCGGCCGCTCCGGCGCCGAGGAGGAGAAGCCGTGCAGGTTCGCGTAAAGCTGGCCGTCGGGAAACAGCGGAGCGACGCGGTGCGCCCAGTGGACGGAGAGCGCGGTCTTGCCGATGCCTCCGGCACCAGTCAGCGTGGCGATGCGGTACCGGTGGCCCGGCGAATCGGCGTCACGCGTCAACGCATCGAGGCGCGCGAGAACTGCGCCGCGTCCGGTGAACGCATAGGTGTCGGCAGGGAGCTGAGCGGGAGTCAACACGTCGCGACTCGCGGTGGCCTCGGGCTCCTCGAGCTCTTCGTCGAGAACTGGCTGTTCGACCTCTTGGCGCAGCACGCGCGTGAGCGCCTGGCTCAGCGCACGACCCGGGTCGGCT
>Ga0070739_10006265_pt1 | contig 13175 bp, 14 predicted proteins | sample Coa_R1_7_FD_66445 | JGI IMG/M metagenome (GOLD analysis project Ga0070739, IMG submission 66445) | Surface soil microbial communities from Centralia Pennsylvania, which are recovering from an underground coalmine fire - Coalmine... | ecosystem: Environmental > Terrestrial > Soil > Unclassified ... | reverse complement strand
TCCACGATGGCCTCGACGTCGGACGGGTAGCAGTTCACGCCGCGGACGATGATCAGGTCCTTGGTGCGGCCGCAGACGAACAGCTCGCCTTCGTACAGGAAGCCGAGATCTCCGGTCCGCAGATAGGTGTGTTCGTCGTCGCCCGCAATGCGGGCTTCGAACGTCTCCGCGGTTTTCTCGGGGCGGTGCCAGTAGCCGCCGCCCTTGGATGCGCCGGCCACCCAGATCTCGCCGATCCGGCCCTCGCCCAGGCCTTTTCGCGTTTCAGGGTCGACGACGCGGACCGTATTTCCGACCAGAGGTTTGCCGCAGCTCACGACTGGAGCCTGGTTTTTGTTCTCGGGAAGTGCCTTTTCCACCCGGACCAGGTTTTGCTCTAGCCCGCGTTTGTTCAGTGCCAGTGTCTGGCGGCCCTGAAGGGACACGATCAGGGTGTTTTCGGCCAAGCCGTACGCACCCGTCAGCGCGTCAGGCCGCAGACCGTAGGGGGCGAACCGCTCCCGGAAACGCGCAAAGCTCTTGGCCCGCAACGGCTCGGCCCCGATGACGATGCTCTCCAGGCTGCTCAGGTCTATCCCGGCCAGCTCAGACTCGGGCAGCTTGTCCTCGCGCAGGCAGTACTCGAGTGCGAAGTTCGGCGCCGGCGTGTGGGTGGCGCGCACCTCGCTGACCAGCCGGAGCCAGGCAGATGGCCGCTTGAGAAAGTCGAGCGGCGACATCGCATGCGTGGAACCACCGACCACCAACACGAACAAGTAAGCCGAGATCAGCCCCATGTCGTGATGCTGCGGCAGCCAGCTGACTGCCACTTCACTGCCCGTGAAGGCAGAGGCGTTGGCGATGATGTTGGCGTGGCTGACGATCACGCCCTTGGGATCGCTCGTGGACCCGGAGGTGTACTGCAAGAAGAGCACCGGCCCCGGCGTGTCGGCTACCGGACCGCCGCCGAAGTCCTGGGTGCCATCCGTGGCGAACCAGGGCAGTTCCGGGGGCCGCTCGGTGTCCGGCCAGGGCAGCCCGCCTGGCCGGGCGCCGAGCAGCTGGCGATAGTCGTACTCGAACTGCTTGGTCGACAGCACCGCCTTGGCCTGGCAGTCGCGCGCGATGAAGCTGAGCTTGGCCAGTCCCGCTTCGAAAGCCATTGGTAGAGGGGGACTGACCGGTACGGCGATCACCCCGATGCGCGCGCAGGCGATGAACGCCGCCACCATCTCCAAGCCGGGCGGGTAGACCAGCAGCGCCCGGTCTCCGGGCCGCAGGCCGGCCTCTGCGAACAAGTAGGCGGCCAGCTCACGGGTCCGCTCGGCGAAGCTTTGGTAGGTGTAGTGCTCGATCTCGCGGCCGTCGGCGTCGACGAACCGGTAGAGAACCTGGTCCGGCCTACGCTCTTCCCACGCCTGCAGGTAATCGATAAGCGTCTCCATCGTAGGAGTATCCCCTTTCCAGGTCGGTCTCGACCGAGATCAACAGAACTACTTCGCTCACTACATCAGTAGTATCGATAATACCGCCGCCGAAGAATATCAAGCAAAGCTAGAGAACGCCTTATAGGTACTCTACATCCAGTTCACAACATTCTTCCAGGCTAATTAATCGGAAGGGGGTCAACGGCCGCTTCCGGGATCCCACGACGCTCGCTCAGTCGACTGCAGAATTAGCGGCGACCGCCGCTGCAGCTGGTTCCGTGAGTACTGGAATCAGTAGATCAGTACCTATATTACCAGGTGGAGACAGAAAGTTGGCCGTAGATACGCGAATACTGACCTACGGAACTACTAATTGCAGTATTTAATGGTAATTCCGCTGAAGCGACGTCGTAGTCAACGTCGTTTCGATTAGTAGCAGAAAAGCCGTGCAAATTGAACTTCGACCGATTATGTGATTTATATCATCACAATTCCGGTACCTTAGCAATCGTTTAAGTCATTAGCAGCTATCGGCCAAGTCAGGTGGTCACAGGCGATGAAGCGCCCGTCGCGGCCGAGAACGAGCGTGCTGATGGCGCCTAACTCTGCCGTCGAGGCAGCCTGAAGGGCCAGGGCGGCCGCTGTAGACCATCCAGCAACACCCCGGCGATCCCAAACCTCCCATCGTGCATGAACTACGGATACACTGAACTGACGTACTGACATACTGACGTACTGCCGCTCAGGGAAGGTCGCCACATGAATGCCGACGCCGACCGGTCGCGCACCCACGCTGCCGCATCACTTACTCCCGCCGTTGCGGCGGCACCCACCGAACCCGTCATCCTCGGACGAACCCGGGTTACGAAAACGCGCCGAACCGTTGATCTCTCGCCGGCGCAGCACCGAGCGCTCGACATCTGGCAGCGCGACGCCGCCGACCGGCTCGGCGTGGCCCGCGTCACCGGACAAGAGGTGCTCTCCGCGCTCGTCGACCAACTACTGAGCGATCCCAAACTCTCCGCCCAGATCACGCGCGCCATCCGCGCTCGGCGCTGAACTTACGGGGGATCGCTACGGATGCCGCGTGACGTCTGGGGTTAGGCGGCGCCGAAGCCGCGCCGTTGACGCCGCGACCTGGGCGATGCGGATACGCGGCCCCGCCCGCGCCGTGAGCTTGACGATTCCGACGAAACGCTCCCCGTCGATGATCGGCGACAGTGGCTCGTCCTCGGCCTCGATGCTCATCTCCCGGCCGTTGATGTCGCGCACCGCAGACCCGTGCACCGTCCCGTTGGTGAGCGCCGCGGGAAGCTGGACAGCGATCAGCGACGGTCTCAGCTCCCCGGCTTGGAAATGCAGCGCACCAGGTTCGGAGGCCTTGGGGAAGAGCCGGAACGGACCGCCGATACGAAGGTCGATTGCGCCGGCATGCAGCAACCTGTGTGCGCGCGTCGGGACCTCCTCGCCGTCGATGACGACGCGGGCGTGCGTCGGCACGAACAACTGGGATGCCCAGTTCTCTCTGGCCATGTGGCCGGGGGCAACCTTGCCGGTTAGGTAGTCGCCGAACAGCCGAGCGATCACTCGAGCGACGGCCCCGCGGCCATGATCGGGGTTGGCGTAGTACTTGTCGTAGAACCGGTTGCCGACACCGCCGGCCGCGCACCCGAAGCAAATGCGATGAAAGCTCGCCCCGTCCGCAGTTTCGCCGTCGAGTTGCAGTGTGTCGAGCCACATTTCGGGCGGAGGCTGGTCGGTTTCGGCAGCTGTTGCCAACGTGCGGATAATCGCATCGGCCCGCCCGCGTACTCGCGCCTTGCGCGCGACAGCGTTGACGCTGCCGTTGTTGGTCGGCACGAACGTCGGCCAGCGTTGCGGATCGGCGTCGCATCGCTGGACTTCGTTGATCAACCAGTGCAGCGCTCCGTCGCCGCCGTCGCCGACAAGGTGTGTGACCCGCGGATAGAGCTGTTCGACGACGCTCCGGAGATCCTCGACCGACGCGGTTTCGTGCACCTCGCCGCACCGGCCGACGAGGCGACGCAGCTCGGCGCTGCGATCGGCCGCCGCACGATTTTTTCGTGCCAGCGGATTGACGATGACGCCTAGATACATTCGCAAGCCATCGACGCTTGGCTGGCAGCTACCAGTCGCCGCCGCGCCAACGGGTAGCTGTCGTCGGAAAGGGCTAGATCGCGTCCCAATTGCGTACTCCTGGTTCGATGGCCGTCGGGGCGCCCAGGGGGATTGGCGCGCGCTTCCCAGCGACGATACCGGGAGGCTCGCGTTGGTCAGGGAGACGTCTGGACCGGCTACACGCTCGGTAGGTCCAGCCGCTAATCCGTGTCAGGACCTCGCGCAACGTCGGATTAGGGTGTCTGCCATGGCTGGTTGGACCGCAGCAGAGCTGCCCTCGTTCACCGGGCGCACCGCGATCGTCACCGGCGCCAACAGTGGCCTGGGCGAGGTGACCGCCCGCGAGTTGGCCCGGGTCGGCGCTCACGTGATCCTCGCGGTGCGCGACATGCGAAAGGGTGAAGCCGCCGCCCAGAAGATGGCCGGCGGCACCACCGGCCACCTCGAGGTGCGCCAACTCGACTTGCAGGACCTGTCATCGGTGCGGCAGTTCGCTGATGACATCGATCACGCCGACGTTCTGATCAACAACGCCGGCATCATGGCCGTCGACTATGCGCTGACGGCCGACGGCTTCGAGCGTCATATCGGTACCAACCACCTCGGTCATTTCGCGTTGACCAACCTGCTGCTGCCCAAGCTCACCGACCGGGTGGTGACGGTGTCCTCGCTGATGCACCACTTCGGCTACATCAGCCTCAAAGACCTAAATTGGCAGTCCCGGCCCTATTCGCGGTGGCTTGCCTATAGCCAGTCCAAGCTTGCCAACCTGCTGTTCACCAGCGAGCTGCAGCGGCGCCTGGACAGCGTCGGCTCCCCGGTGCGCGCGCTGGCCGCCCACCCCGGCTGGTCGCACACCAACCTGCAGGGCCGGTCCGGCCGCAGAGTGAGCGACGCGGTGGTCTTGGCGGCCGACCGCGTCGTATCCACCGATGCCCACTTCGGCGCCCGCCAAACGTTGTACGCGGTATCGCAGGATCTCCGGGGTGACACGTTCGTCGGCCCGCAGTTCGGCTTCTACGGCCGCACCCAGCCGACCTGGCGCAGCCCACAGGCCAGGCGCGCTTCCACTGCCGCCGCGCTCTGGGAGCTGTCCGAGCAGCTCACGGATACCAAATTTCCGCTCTGAACCTCTAGAGAATCAACAGCATCCGGGAATTGCCCAGGATGTTCGGCTTGACATAGCTCAGGTCGAGGAACTCGGCGACGCCCAAGTCGTAGGAGCGGCACATTTCCTCGTACACCTCGGCGGTCACCGGCGTGCCCTCGATCTCGGTGAAACCGTGCCGGCTGAAGAACTCGGTTTCAAACGTCAACACGAACAGCCGCTTCAGCTCCAGCTCGCGCGCCACCTCGATAAGACGGTCCACGATCGCGTGGCCGATGCCGCGACCCGTCATATCGGGATGTACTGCGACCGTGCGTATTTCGCCGAGATCGGACCACAACACATGCAGGGCGCCGCAGCCGATCACCTCGCCGTCGAGTTCAGCCACCCAGAACTCCTGGATCGCCTCGTACAGCGTCACCATGTTCTTTTCCAGCAGGATCTTTCCGGCGTAGGTGTCCACCAGCTGCTTGATCGCCGGAACATCCGAGGTACGCGCGCGCCGGACCACGGCCCCATGGTCCGGTGAACTGCCCGCTGGCTCCACGGGTGCACAGTATCGGCATTCGGGACGCACCAGCTGGGCACCCGTTATTCTGATGCCGTGACGGGACAGCCTCAAACCGGTCCCACGGTACGGCGGGTCCGTGTCACCAACGTCGCCAACATGCTGACAGGTTTGCGGCTGGTACTGGTCCCGATCTTCGTCCTCGCGTTGCTCGCCGGTGACGGTCACGACACCACCAGCCGCGTCGCGGCTTTCGTCATCTTCGCTGTGGCGGTCATCACTGACCGGTTCGACGGTGCCCTGGCCCGCACCTACGGCATGGTGACCGAACTGGGCACGCTGGCCGATCCGATTGCAGACAAGGCGCTCATCGGCGCAGCGCTGATCGGGCTTTCGACGCTTGGTGACTTACCGTGGTGGGTGACCGTGGTGATCCTCGTGCGCGAGGTCGCGGTGACCGTACTGCGGTTCGCCGTGCTGCGGCGAGGCGTTATTCCGGCGAGCTGGGGCGGCAAACTCAAGACGCTCGTTCAGGCTGTGGCGATCGGCTTGTTCGTCCTACCGCTTTCGGGTTCCTGGCTGGTGGCCGCGACGGCGGTGATGGGCGCTGCCGTCGTGCTGACGGTTGTCACCGGGGTGGATTATGTCGCGTCGGCTGCCAGGGAAGTTCGCTGCACGACCCGCTGACCACGGACGACCCCGGCGGGGAACCACGCCGCAGCGGTGGGCGTTGACGTTAGTAACCGCTGCGAATAACCGACGACCCGGACAAAGGAGAGCGCGATGGCGTCACTGCTACGGGAGGTCATCGGCGAGGTGCTGCGCCGGGCGCGGACTTCCCAAGGTCGAACGCTGCGGCAAGTATCCGAATCTGCGCGGGTGAGCCTCGGATATCTCTCCGAGGTCGAGCGCGGCCGCAAGGAGCCCTCCAGCGAGCTGCTGAACGCGATCTGCGACGCGCTGGAGGTTCCGTTGTCCGAGGTGCTCATCGACGCCGGTGAGCGGATGGCAGCCCATGAGCGTGCGGCCGCTCCGACCACGGCCAGCGCCGCCAACATCGATGCGAGCACCAAAGTCGTCATCCCGCCGGTGTCGCTGGCCGTGGCCTGACCCGGTCGGTGTTTGGCTTATGCGCAACACGGGTGGGGCAATCGACGCCGAACCGATAAATTGAGCAGCAGGGGCCGGCAGTCCATTCGGCGCACCTCGACACGAAGGCGGAGCTAACCCATGGCCAATCCGTTCGTCAAAGCGTGGAAGTACCTCATGGCGCTGTTCAACGCCAGGATCGACGAGTACGCCGATCCCAAAGTGCAGATCCAGCAGGCCATCGAAGAAGGCCAGCGCCAGCACCAGGCACTGACTCAGCAGGCGGCGCAAGTGATCGGCAACCAGCGTCAACTCGAGATGCGGCTCAACCGCCAGCTGGCCGACGTAGAAAAGCTTCAGGTCAACGTCCGCCAAGCCTTGGCGCTGGCCGACCAGGCCACTGCCGCCGGCGACACCGCCAAGGCCACCGAGTACAACAACGCCGCCGAAGCGTTTGCGGCCCAGTTGGTCACGGCCGAGCAGAGTGTGGAAGACCTCAAGGCGTTGCACGACCAGGCGCTGCAAGCCGCCGGCCAAGCCAAGAAGGCCGTCGAGCAAAACGCAATGGTGCTGCAGCAGAAGATCGCCGAGCGCACCAAACTGCTCAGCCAGCTCGAGCAGGCCAAGATGCAAGAACAGGTCAGCGCGTCGCTGCGGTCGATGAGCGAGCTCGCCGCGCCGGGTAATACTCCGAGCCTCGACGAAGTGCGCGACAAGATCGAACGTCGCTACGCCAACGCCGTCGGCGCCGCCGAGTTGGCGCAGGGCTCGGTTCAGGGCCGCATGCTCGAAGTCGAGCAGGCCAGCGTGCAGATGGCCGGCCACCAGCGCCTAGAACAGATTCGGGCGTCGATGCGCGGTGAGGCTCTGCCGGCCGGGGGACCGTCCGGCGGCGCGGCTGCGGGCAGCCCTGCCACTCCTGCGGCAGCTTCGGAGCCCACCGCGGAAAAGCCCATCGGCCAGAACTAAGCGGAAGGTCGGCACCATGGCGGTGAATGCGAGTCAGCGGGTCACGGTCAGCGGAGCGTGGCGCACCTTGATGCAGCGTGGTTTCGACACCGCCAACGAGCTTTCGGATTTTGTCGCGCAGAAGATCAGCGCGGTGACCGATCCACGTGCCCGGCTGCTGCGGCGGCGCCGCCGCGCACTGCGCTGGGCCGTGATATTCGGTGTCGCATCAGTATTTTGGGCAGTGGTGACGGTGTTGCTGGCGGCCTGGGGATGGTTCGTGGCGCTGCTGGTGGTCACCGGCTCCATCGCGGCGGGCTCGGCGATTCCGGCGACGCTGTTGCTGCTGCGCTATCGCTGGCTGCGCTCCTTACCGTTGCCGACACAGCGGGCCGCCAACGCGCGCCGGCTGCCGCCGCCGGGCTCGGCGGCGCGACCCGTGATGCATGCGCTGGGTTCGTCCGAGCGCGGCTTCTCCTCGTTGTTGGGTGTGATGGAGCGCGGCAATATATTGCCTGCCAGCGAAATTCGTGAGCTGTCCGATGCGGCCAATCAGACTTCCGCTGCCATGGCGGCCACCGCAGCAGAGGTGGTGGCGATGGAGCGCACCGCCAACTTCAGCCCGCAGTCGCGGTCGTATCTGGTGCCCACGATCAATGCGTTCACCGCGCAGTTGAGTGCCGGTGTGCGTCAGTACAACGAAATGGTAACTGCGGCAGCGCAATTGGTATCGTCGGCGAACGGCGGCGCGACGGCCGCCTCCCCGGCGTCTCAGCAACGCTATCGTGATGAGCTCGCCGAGGCGACCGATCGCCTGATCGGCTGGGCGCAGGCGTTCGACGAACTGGGTGGGGTGCGCGCGTCTAGAGGCTTCGGCACCTAGAACGACGGACGCAGCGACGGAAACACGGTAGCCGCTAAGCCACGCAGGGGCCGTGAGCTAACCCAGATACCCACCTAGCCTCGGGATTTGCACACGCTGGCACACGGCTACGGTATGGGTAGGGTACTGCTTCAATTAGCCCCTGGCCGCCGGGGTGGTGCGCCGGGGGCCGCCCCCGATCCAGCGGAAATGCATCACCGAAAACCATGTGATCAAGGGCGGGGAACCGCTACATCGGCGTTCGGGATTCGGGCTCCTGCAGTGTCAAAAGAATTCCTTCCTGCGGGAGTGGGTATGCGCGTCCGGATTTTCCTATTCGTCGTCGCGGCGATTGGAGCGGCGGTGTTAGGCGCTGCCCCAGCAGCCGTTGCAAGCGGGCCGACTACGGTCCTGGCTAGTTGTGGCACGGGCTACTACACAAACTCGGACGGGCAATGTATTCCCGATCCATCGTCGGGCGGCACTCTGCCTCCTAACGGTGCGCCAGGGCTCCTCACGGTGCCCGGTGGCCCCCTCCTGGAGCTACCGCCATCTGCCGGGACGGCGATTATTCATCCAGCACACCACTCGGGTACCTGCTCGGGACACGGCGGCGTACGGCAGTGGCTGACAAGCTGACTGCTACTTAGCCCAACAGCCCCACTCGGGCAAGACTCTCGGAGCCTGCCGTTTAACTCCGGCAAGCCGCCGCGCCGCGATGCCGACTTCATCTTCGGCGGCGACGCCTGCTACATCGATGACGAGAGCCACAACAACCTGCAGTACGTCGCCGAGAGCGTGGTGGTAACGCATAAGCCTGCTCAACCGTTACTAGCTGTGACGGATGAGGCTTATACACCACGCGCGAGCGGAATCTCGGCATTGAAAACCGGCGTGTCTACCGCTCCAGTGTCACCCCACGGTGATTCACTGGTCGGCGGCTCGGCCCGAACAAGATGGCCAAGCCCGGTAGCGCCCGCCCGCGCTACCGAACCGACCAGTCGAAAGGCTACAACTAGATTGTTCCCCGCAAATGTACTAAAGGTGTTGATCGCCACGCCGGGAGATACCGGTGCTGAAGTTAAGGCGATCATCCAAAGCATCCATAGCTGGAATGGCCGTCGCGGCGAGGCAGAGGGGGTGATTCTGCTTCCCCGCCATTGGAAGTCGGACACCGTGCCTCTGCTCAATGCCGAGGGTGGCCAAGCGGTTGTCAACTCGCAGATCGTTGACGACTCCGACATCGTCGTCGCTGTGTTCGACAGTCGCCTTGGCAGCGCAACAATGGGCGCCGTCTCGGGCACTGCCCACGAGATCGAAAGCACCTCCGAGGCCGGGAAGCCAGTGCATGTCTACTTCTCGGACGAGCCGATCCGCCGCAGCGCTGCTGACCCCAAAGAGCTTGGCCGACTCAACAAGTTCCGCGTCGAGATGGAAGCCAAGGGATTGGTCGGGGTGTACGTCGACCCGACTGATCTTGGCCACCAGGTTCGTGAGGCCATCGAGCACGACCTGATGAAGTTGGATCTCGGTGTGCCGGCGCTGCCGGTTGCAGCCCCCGTCGAACACGCGATCCCTTACCTGAGCTATGACGAGTTCAACAAGCGGTTGATGGTACAGAACATGAGCACTAGCGTGCGTGCCAATCAGCTCACACTCGAAATCCCCAATGGCAACTACCGCATTGACTATGACGGCGAGCCGATCGACCTGCCGCCGCTCGCACCGGCGCAGTGGCCAGTGATTCTGTGGATGGGGTCGGACAGGCAGGTGAAGATCACAATTCGTTGGCTGGAAAACGATGAGCCGCAGGAGGAAACCCAGACGGTGTTCTTCTACTGACGCCCGGTAGCCGGTCGCCCACCGCTCTGTTGGATTCAATCGCCAGGGTGACCGGCTACTTGCCGCGCTTCTTGCGCGTTGGCGTGGCGCTGCTCTTGGCGCGGCGACCCACCTTGCCTGTACCCGCGCGGGCCTGCCGGGCGAACCGGGCGCGGTGCGCGGCTTGCTTTTCGGTGGCCATCAGCGAAACACCAACCTTTCATCTTTCGGTGGGTTAGCAACCGGGGCGGGCCCGCCCCGGCTGCTGCTTATGGGACCGCAGCGACGGCGGCCCAGCGCTACCGGCCGCTCGCTACCGGGCACGGCGACGCCCCGGCCTAGCTCGCAGCGGTACCCGCTTGTAGGTGCTGCCCTTGCGTTCGGGTAGCGCCGCATAGCGCGCCTTACTTGCCTTACCTAACTCGTGTTGTTCGCCGGTCGCGTGCCCTTTGCCCAGTGCCCACTTACGATTACGCGGCAGGTTGGCTGGACGAACAGGCGGTGAAGCTCGAGACCGGCAAGCTCAAGGTCAGCACCTACGAGAAGTATCAGGCTGTGCTCGCGCGGTATGCGCTTAAGCAGTTCGGCGACAAAGCAGTTGTGTCAATTACGCCGCGTGACTGCGAGCGTTTCCGCGCCGATTTGGTCGAGAGGCTGAGTCGCAAGTCGGTGCGCGATGCCTGGCAGCCATTCCGCGCGGTGCTGCGATACGCCCAGCGGCATAACGCGATACCGGCCAACCTGCCGACGCAATCGACTTCGGCAGCATGCACGCGGTGGGCGATGACGCCGAGACGCCGCGCCGGGCACTAACCGGCTCACAGGTCGCAGCCCTCGCCGCGAAGATCGTCGAGCGGTACCCGGTGTATGAAGTGCTGGTGTTGTTCCTGGCGTACAGCGGGTACGTGCCGCCGAGGCGCAAGGGCTGGAAGTGCGCGACCTGGTTATCACGAAAACCGCTGCCGGCCAGAGTCGCTGCACGGTGCGGGTCGAACGCACGAAGTCACGGCGAATGGGTCACCGGTACACCAAAGAGCAAGCGCAGTAAGCGCACCGTGCCACTACCGCCTTCGTTGGCGGAGCGGATGGCCGACTACCTCGCGGAGCACCCGCGCGCCGACGATCGACCGCGCCGTTGTGGCCGAGACGCCGACGCGGAGGTTACCGCCCCAAGGGGCAGCGGGGCGGTTCGCAGCCGGACTGGTCGCAGCCGTGCGACCTCAACGGCCTGCACACGCGAGTGATTCGTCCGGCGCTCGCCGAGGCCGGGTTGCCGCATTGCCGCGTCCATGACCTACGCCACACCTTCGCCGCGCTCCAATTGTCAGCGGGAGTTCACTACATGCAGGTGTCGAAGTGGATGGGCCACGCAACCTACGTCATCACGTTGACGACGTATGGCGAGTGGATACCGGAGGATGACGGCGGGGTGCCGAACGCGCTACCGGAGCCGGTTGCAGGGGTGCCGGGTACGAACGTAATTAGCCTGTTTGGCGAAGCAACCAACTGCGGCTGAAATTAGTGGAGCTTCCCATCTGGGCCGATTGTGTTCTGGAACGGGTGATCGGTGTATCCGCGCCCGTGTAGGTAGTCCAAGCACCCCTTCAGAACTGAATCGTGGTCGTAGGCCAAGTTCAGGCCACTGCGAGCCTCGTCTGGATTGACGGCACCCGTACGGCCCATTGCCCAGAAGGTCATCCCATTCTCGCAAGCAACGTTTGGGGTCAGTCCTGCCTCCGCACCGGTGACAGCAGACTGGGGTCCAATTTCGTTGTATCCCAACTGGTAGGACTTGGTCTGAAGCGGTGTCTGAGATGGCTTGGAAACCTTCGCAACAACGCCAACCGCTAAAAGCAGTGCGGCTACTGCAACCAAAGCTGCAACCCATGTCCAACGTCGCTTGTAGATCGGACGTGCGTGCCTGAAAGTCGCGTACTGCGGGTGCGGCGGCGGTGGCTGGTAGTAGTAGCCCGCTGGCTGCTGATCGCGGTACTCCGGACCGGTCATCCCATTGCCTTTTCTGTCGGCGAGCGCCTTTCCTCGCGACCACGTTAACTCCGCAGTACGGCCCCACACGGGGGAAGTGCGGAAAGTCGCCACGAGCCACGCAGCGGTCGATGGATACAACGCAAGCCCCGCCCGCTCGCCGGGGTGAGCGACCCGGTTAGCCGACGGGTCGCCTAGCCCCTACACCGCCGTGGCGCCGCAAACGCGGAGGTCAGAACGACGGACGCAGCGACGGAAACACGGTAGCCGCTAAGCCACGCAGGGTCGCCTTGAACATGTCGTAGAAGTCAAAGTAGTCGCGCCACAAGGTGATTCGTCCATTGTGGACCTCGAAGACGCCGCAGACCCAGAACTGCAGGCGCAGGGGACCGAAGATCAGCGCGTCGGTGCGTTCTGTGAGCACCGCGGCGCCGTCGGATGCGATGCGGTGGATCTTGACCTCGAAGCTGGCGCGGCCCTGCATACTGCGGAACAACTTCATCGTCCGGTCGCGGCCGTAGATAGTGGGCAATCCGACGTTCTGGTAGACCAAGTCGTCGTCTAACACCGCGCCTGCGGTGTCGAAGTCTTCGTCTTGCAGCGCGTAAAGGAACTTCTCGACCGTTCGGGTGTTGTCAACGGTGGTCGGCTGAGTCATGGTTGCCAGCCTAGTGGTGATCGCAAGCGCGGCGGAGCCGGGCGCAGCGGGTCGCCACGCATCAATCTAGCGCGGTAGCTGTGGCAGGGTAGGGCAAGTGCGAGTCGCCGTGGTCGCCGGCCCGGATCCCGGGCACTCGTTTCCCGCGATCGCGCTGTGCAAACGCTTCTTGACTGCGGGTGACAAGCCGATCCTGCTGACCGGCACAGAATGGCTCGAGACCGCCCGGGAGGCCGGCGTCGAGGCCGCCGAGCTGGAGGGACTCGAGCCCACCGCGGCAGACGACGACCGCGACGCCGGGGCCAAGATTCACCAGCGGGCGGCGCGGATGGCGGTGCTCAACGTTCCGCAGTTACAAGAGCTAGCCGTCGATCTGGTGGTATCCGACGTCATCACCGCCTGCGGCGGCATGGCTGCCGAACTGTTGGCCATCCCGTGGATCGAACTCAACCCGCATCCGCTGTATCTGCCGTCCAAAGGGCTGCCACCGATCGGCAGCGGGCTGGCGGCGGGGACCGGTATCCGGGGGCGGCTTCGAGATGCCGTACTGCGGTCGCTGAGCGCGCGATCGTGGCGCGCGGGCCTGCGCCAGCGCCAGGAGGCCCGGGTCGGCATCGGTCTGCCGGCCAGTGACCCGGGACCGTTGCGGC
>Ga0070739_10006262_pt1 | contig 13179 bp, 14 predicted proteins | sample Coa_R1_7_FD_66445 | JGI IMG/M metagenome (GOLD analysis project Ga0070739, IMG submission 66445) | Surface soil microbial communities from Centralia Pennsylvania, which are recovering from an underground coalmine fire - Coalmine... | ecosystem: Environmental > Terrestrial > Soil > Unclassified ... | reverse complement strand
AGAACAACACGGCCAAGGGTAAGGTGACGCAGATAACGAAAACGCTGCGGAAGTGCATCAGGATGAGGAGGATGGCAATGCTGGCGATCAGCATCTCGTGCCACATTACTTCCGTGACGTTGTGGATGGCTCCCTGAATGAGTCGCGTTCGGTCGTAAGCCGGAACGATATGCACGCCGGGCGGCAAGGCGGATTGCAACTCCTGTATTTTTTGCTTGATGCGCTTGGTGACGGCCAAGGGATTCTCGCCGTAACGCATCAGGACGGCGGCGCCAACCACTTCGTTGCCGCCCTTGATGAAGATGCTACGGCGGAACTGCGTGCCTAGCTGCACTCTCGCCACGTTCTTGACATAGACCGGCGTGCCGCTGCGTTGAGTGATGACGGTGTTCTCAATGTCCTTGGTGTTCTCGATCCAACCGACGCCACGGATCAGGTACTCCGCGTTGTTCTTCTGTACGACGCGGCCACCAACCGCCGAGTTGCTGCGGGCCACGGCTTCGTACAGCTCGCCGAGCGTGACGTTGTAAGCACGCAAGGCATTGGGATCGACATCGATCTGGTATTCCAGCGGCGTGCCGCCGACCGAACCAACTTCGGCCACGCCAGGCACCGAGTTGATTTCCGGGCCGACGTAGTATTTCTGTAAGGCCCAGCGCCGCCCCGGCTCTAGCTCGCCGCCTTCAATGGTGTACCAAAAGATTTGGCCGACCGCCGTGGTGTCAGCAGCGAGATAGGGTACGACGCCTTCGGGGAGGAACGTACTTGCCAGGGTGAGGCGTTCCAGGACACGCTGCCGAGCGAAGTAGAAATCGATCTTGTCCTCGAAGATCAGCGTAATCATCGAGAAGTTGAACTCTGAGGAGGAGCGCACTGTCTTGATGCCGGCCAGTCCTTGCAACTTGAGCGATAGCGGATAGGTGATTTGATCCTCGATTTCGCGCGGGCTGCGCCCCATCCAGTCGGTAAAGACGATGACCTGGTTCTCGCTTAGGTCCGGCACGGCGTCCATCGGCGTATTGAGAACGGCGTAGACGGCGAACATCGCCAGAGCCGCCGCCACGAACAAGATCAGGAAGCGGTTGCGGATCGAATACTCAATTAGTTTCTCGATCATGTTCGCTATCTCCGAATGATCGCCGTTGAGTTCGGGTGGGGGTGCGGCAGGAACTAGCTCAAAGCATCAGCGCGACCCGATTGCTTCTCCGCCGTCCTGCCGCCCCCGTCGATCCGGCGCCTACTGTTACTTGGGCATCGACGCCGCCTTGGCCTTCAGTTCCTTCACCTTGGCGAGCGTTTGATCCGGGCCGGCCAGCGCATCGTCCTTGCAGGCAGGGCAACAGAGGAAAATCTTTTGCCCTTTGATTTCCAGGATCATCGGCGCTCCCATCGAACCCAGGAGATTATCCGGCTCGACCGGGCAGTATTTCTGTTCCTCAGCCATCCGGCGATCTTCGGCGCTGAGCTTGGCGAGGTTGGCCTTCACCTTAGCTTCCCGCTTGCTGCTTGGACTTAATGAGGCTGACATACTTGGAGCGGGACGCGGAGCGCCGGACTGGCTTCGAGCCGTCAGCTCGGCAGCTCTGGCAAGCGTCCTCTTTTCATTGGCCTTGGCCTTCTTGATACACATCTTGCAGCAGAGGAAGATTTTCTGGCCCTGGATCGTTACCGGGACGGGAGGCCCCATCGAGCCGAGCCGATTGCCGAGAACCGGGCAATACCCCTGCGCTTCAGCCAGCGGCCTCTCCTGTGGGCTGAGCTTGCTCAGAACGCCTTGAAACTTGGCGTCCTCATCGCGCGTCATCGATGGGCGAGCGGCCATCGTGGAAGAAGGATGATCGCTTTGCGGTCCGCCGCTGGCACCGAAATAGGTCGAGGCGGCTCCGGCAGTCAGGCGTGTCTCGGCATCGATCAGAAACGATCCGGTCGTCGCCACGCGGTCGCCAGGATTCAGGCCACGCAGAACGGGATAGAAGGCACCGCTACGCGGTCCTAGCTGCACTTCCAGCTGGTCGTAAACGTCCGGCTCGGCCTCTCGGTAGACGAACTGCCGGCTGCCGGTATCGATCACTGCTGGTTCGGGCACGGCGAGCACGAAATTCCGCGCGGCGATCGCTTCCTCTGTTGCCGCCATCAGCAACGAAGCTAAACCGCCGCTCATCGCTGGCAGCGCCGGTGACAACAACGCAGCCCTCGTCAGCTCCCCTGCCGTCTGCTCGCGCCATATCCGTTGGCGTTCGTCACGCAGCATGGCCAGGCGCGCGATGGGCGATTGAAAGCGCACGGTGGCGTACATACCCGGCCGCAGCTCGTGTTCCGCATTGTCCATATCGCAACGCACCTTCAGCGTCCGCGTTGTCGCGTCTAGGTGTGGTTGAAGGAGGGCCAGTTTGCCATTGAAGTCGCGGTTGGGGAAGGATTTCGTGGTGGCCGTGACGGGCAGATCCAGCTTGAGGAATGCCAAATCGTCCTCGTAGACTTGGGCCTCGACCCAAACGGTGGACAGGTCGGCTACATCGTACAGGCGAGCGCCTTCCTCGACGTACTCGCCCTCCACTTGGTACTTCTTGATGATATGGCCGTGGATCGGCGAGCGGATGGTCACATGCGTGATCGGCCGGCCGGTTTTGAGAATGTCATTGATCTGATCGTCTTCGATGCCCCACAGACGCAGGCGATCATAGGCAATCTTCTCTAAGCTCCGGTTGCTGCTCTGCCGGGCATCGAGCAAATTCTGCACGGTGACAACAAGATCGGGGCTGTATAACTCCGCGAGTGGTTCACCCTTCTCGACATGCTGGCCGGTGACGTTGACGTAGAGCTTGTCGATTCGCGTCTTGCCGGTCACACGCGCAGAAATGCGAGCCAATTTGCGCTCGTCAAATTCGACAAAGCCGACTGCGGAGATTTCCTTCATTAGTGGCCGATAGCCGATCTCCGCCGTCTCGATGCCGGCGACGGCCACCTTGTACGGCGTGATTTGCACGCGCTGTGAGACGCCCGGCGGCAACGCCTCTTCCTCGCTCTTGTCACCCTTTTTGCGTTTGGATAGCGGCATAGCGCAGATAGGGCATTTGTCCGGGTGATCGCGGACGATGGTTGGGTGCATCGGACACCAGTATTCCGTATCAGAGCTGACGGCCGTTTCCTGGCCGAACAGGGGTCGTGTCCATTTCTCGTAGTAGGCATTGATCGTGTCCCAATAGGCGATAACTCCGCCGATGGCGACTAAGATGGCGATGAAGCGCAGCCGGGCCAGCTTCACGAGGATGGCGAAGTGAAACCACCACCATGCCTTTCCTAGCGGTCCTAGCCCCTGCGGCGCGTGCAAGCCGCCTTCATCGCTACGCGAATCCCCGTTTTCCATCGGTTCCCGGTGGCGAAAAGCATTGCGTTCGGTCATTACGTTATCTCCCCAGCAAAGCGCCGAGCATCGGAAAGCATGAGGCTTCCGACCCTATGGGCGGCATGAGACGGGCTTGGTTCCTGGACCTTGGCCCGCAAGATGGTTGCATTGGATGTTTGTGGCGAATGGGAGCGGCTCGGCCTCGTCTTCCGCAGTTCACGTCATCGGGCCTGAGAACCGGGCACACATACAATGGGCAGAACCGTTGTGAGAATGCCGGAGTCGGACACGATGCGATGCCTGTAACTGAAGGCAGGGCCGATCGCGCAGAATGGGCCGATTAAATCAGAAAGCGCTGTAGAACCGTGATGAGATCGGTCGGCGGTGGCCAATGGCAATGGTTGGCGAACAAACAATCGCAAGCTCCGAAACCCTCTTGTGCCATTGTGGTTTCAGGAGCGAGAACGAACAGTTGAGCTGTCAAATCCTGCGCAGGAGTTTTTACGGAAGCCGTGGGAACGGCAACGATTCCCTCAACGAAGGTCCGCTGACACTTTTCCTTCCTTAACTTGGCGTCGGTTCGAGAATCATCTCTCGCCTTTTCCTGATAGGGCTTGCAGCAGCAGCAGTTCTCCTTGACGCCAGCTGCGGAATGAGAAACGTGCGCAGCGAAAACTTTCCCGTCGTCCTCCTGGGATGTGGAACAGCATGAGCCGTCACAGCATCCGCCATTCTTCTCGGAGTGGAGAGTGAAACAGAAGGGCTTGATGTGGCCATTCGGGCAGTTGCAAACGAAGTGCGGAGTGCCAGCGATGAGCGTCATGATCGCCGTCAACCAGATCGCACCAGTTTGGACCGCGCGACTGAGAATGGCCATAATTGCAAGCTTACGTCGCACTCGCTTACCGCGTCAAGACCATATGGAGGTACAGTTTGAAAGTTACTATCTTGGTTCGCGGGCGAGAACCTCTTCGAAATACGCGTGTCGCCGCCAGGCGCTCGTGATTGCTCTTGTTTTTCACCGTTACACTGATTAGTGTACTTGTAGATCAAGGAGATGCTTGCCATGCCTTCGACCCGAGCCGCCCCGAAAACCAAAAAAGATTCGGCCTGTCGCCGTTGCGATACCACTTCCGGCGCAAGCCCCATCCTCTCGCCCGCTCGGGCTGGAGAATTGATGGGTCTGTTCAAGGTACTGGCCAATGATACGCGCTTGCGTCTGCTCCACGCCTTGGTCTGCCACAGCGAACTATGCGTAAGCGGCTTGGCCGACGTTCTGGGCATGAAGCCACAGGCCGTCTCCAACCAGCTTCAGCGTTTGCTCGATCGACGCATCCTCGCTACGCGGCGCCAGGGCAATAGCGTCTATTATCGGATCGTCAATCCGTGCGTCACGGATTTGCTTGATCGGGGATTGTGCTTGGTGGAGGAGCGTTGCGACGAGTCGTGAAGGAGCGTTAGCCCAACCCTTTTCATGGACGAGAAGGAGAACGGCATGAGAGCCCAGACGAGTACTCTCATCGGCATTGCCTCGGCGCTGCTAGGACTGAGCGCGGTGCTGAAGCAGACAAGCGAGACAGTTGCCCCCCAAGGATCGGGTGAAGCTGCCATGCCGGCGGCGCACGGGCGCAAATATGTCTTCGTACTGTTCCACGAGGAAGGAGGCGCGGGCAAGCTAACCATGTGGCAAACCCTGCAAGCGGCGCTGAGCAAACGGCCGGGCCAGGCAATGGCGGTGAACATCCGCGTGAACGATCCGGCCATGAAACCGGTGGTGGATCGCTATGGCATCAGCCGCTCGCCCCTGCCGCTCGTCCTGGCCATCGCCCCTAACGACGCAGTGACGGGCGCTTTTGCAATCAAGTTGACGGAGCAGGACGTAGCCGGCGCGTTCGTTAGCCCCAGACAAGCCGATTGCATGAAGGAGGAGCAGACGCGCCAGCTCGCTTCTCTGCTGCTCGCACCTTCGACCGCAGTATGGCCAATGAACTCGACCTGGTACTGGTTGACGAGCCGCCCGGCTAACACGAATCCTGCAATCGTGAGCCGTTGCTGTAGTTGCTTCAAGAGTTCCGCCGCGCGGGAAGAACCTGCGCAGTTTACCGATCACTGCTCTTTGACCGATGCGTTTACATCACGGCCACGAAATAAGGAGGGGCTTTCACCATGTATCTGTCGCTAATCGCCGCCTTGGCTATGGGAGCTGTATCTTCGTCGGATAGCGATACCGGGCCATTCGTGCGCTCCTTGTGGTTCGTGCAACGCTACGGAACGGCAGCTGCCACCGATCCAGGCAACGATCAGCGGGTCAAGGGAGCCTTGGCCAAGGCTTTGAGCAAGGATGGCGGACTGGCGGTTTCCAAGCTCGAAGGCTTTATAGACTCTGACGCAATCAAGCACCTGCCCGTCGCGGATGGCCGGATCAGTGCAGCAAAAATCAAACAGGCAGTGGACGCCGCCGTACCCGAAAGCCGCACACGGCTACGGCCCAAAGTCAGGGAACATGCCGATTTCCTTACCACATCCTTCGACATGATCGACGAACCGCACCGGCTGGCCGGTGGGACGCTGGTAGATTGGATCGCCAAGAATTACCGGCCGGGCCAGCGGCTTGATGTAATCGTGGTCTGTACGGGCAATACCCGCCGGAGCATCCTTGGGGCGACGATGGGCAACATTGCTGCCGCCTATTACGGGATGCCAGAGATTCGCTTCCACAGCGGCGGTACGGCTCCGACGGCGTGCAACCCCCGCACGGTGGTCGCGCTCAAGGCCATCGGAGTCGAGGTCGAGCCGACCGGCAAAGAAGAGACGCGGGGCGAATCCCAGACGGCGAATCCGGTTTATCGCATCCGCTGGGGAAAGCCCGACGATGCGGCATATGAGGCACTTGAGTTTTCCAAGCACTACACTGATCCGGCCAATCCCCAGCGGGGTTTTGCCGCCCTGATGGTGTGTGGCGAGGCCGACGCCGAGTGCCCACTCGTCAAGGGGGCCGCGCTGCGGGTGTCGATGCCGTACCTTGATCCCAAGAGTTATGACGGTGGGGCTTACGAGGGTGCTAAATACGCCGAACGGCGGGATGACATGGGGCGGCTAATGCTGGCCGTGATGATGCAAGCCCGCCAGCGTATCACATCGCTCGGCGCGCAGCCGCAAAGGAGTCGCTAGCGGATTCTTACCACCTGGGAGTTGCCAATGGAGCCAGACACCAAAAAAGTGCTGTTCGTCTGTGTCGAGAACAGTAACCGCAGTCAAATGGCCGAAGCGTTCGCGCGTTTGCACGGCGGCGATCGGATCGAGGCGCATAGCGCCGGCTCGCGGCCTTCTGGTCGCATCAATCCGCGCGCCTTGCAGTTCATGCGCGAGGTCGGCTACGACTTGGCCGCACATGAGTCGAAATCGCTCGATCGTTTCAATGGCACGGAGATTGAGGTGGCGGTGACGATGGGATGCGGCGATGCCTGTCCATTGGTGAGGGCCGGACGGCGCGAAGAGTGGAACATTCCCGATCCCAAGGAGCTGCCCGACGATGAGTTCCGCAAGGTCCGTGATCTGATCGGGGAAAAAGTCAAGGAACTGCTGGCGAACCTGTGAGCGAGGAATCCATGACGACAGCAACGACGACGCAACCTGTGACCGGGAAGATCCGGCCGGCGCTCTCCAAACGCATGAACGCCTTCGAGCGCTATCTGACACTGTGGGTGGCCGTGTGCATGGTGGCAGGCATCGCCCTCGGCCGACTCGCTCCTGAGCTTATCACTCGGCTGCGCGGCCTGGAGTTCGGGACCGGAAGTCAAATCAACGCTCCAATCGCCGTGCTCATCTGGCTGATGATTGTGCCGATGATGATGAAGATCGACTTCTCATCGCTGGCAGGGGTGACACGTCGTCCACGCGGCCTGTTGGTGACTCTGTTCGTCAATTGGGTGATAAAGCCGTTTAGCATGGCCTTGCTGGGCTGGCTGTTCTTCAAGGGCCTTTTTCTGCCGCTGATCGGCGAGGAACTGGCAAAGCAATATACAGCGGGCGTCATCATCCTGGCGGCGGCGCCCTGCACGGCGATGGTCTTCGTCTGGAGCTATCTGACCGATGGAGACCCGGCCTACACATTGGTGCAGGTAGCGGTCAACGACCTTATCATGTTGGTGCTGTTTGCCCCCATCGTCGGCCTGCTGGTAGGAGTGTCGGGTCTGGCTGTGCCGTTCAACGTCTTGGTAACTGCAGTGGTGGTGTTCATCGTTGTGCCGCTGACTGTCGGTATCGTGATTCGGTCGGCGCTGATAAGCGGCAAAGGGCGAGAATGGTTCGAGCAGGTGTTCCTCCCGCATTTTCAGCCGGTTGCAGTGACGGCTCTGCTGGCCACTCTGGTGCTGATATTCGCGTTCCAGGCAGATAACATTCTCAGTGCTCCCCTTCATGTCGCCCTGATTGCGGTGCCGATCCTCCTTCAGGTTTACTTCAATGCTTCGCTGACCTACGGCCTGATGCGATTGCTGGGTGTGTCCTATTCTGTGGCCGCACCCGGCGCGCTGATCGGAGCGAGCAACTTCTTTGAGTTGGCCGTGGCGACGGCCATCGCCTTATACGGGCCCGGCTCCGGAGCCGCTTTGGCCACGGTGGTCGGCGTCCTCGTTGAAGTGCCGGTCATGCTGTCGGTCTGCGCCGTTTGCAACCGGACGCGCCACTGGTTCCCGGTGGACGCCGAGCGGGTGATGCCTCCCCTCCACTAACAGGGCACAGTAAGTAGAATCCCAGTAACGCCACGGATGGCGTACAACATTCTCGCCCGCTCGCACAGCAAAGGAAAGAGATTGCGAGATGGCAGCAATCAAGACTCTTCTGCTCGTTGAAGACGATTTAATTACTCGTGAAGCCCTCTCCGGCCTTTTGCACCAAGCAGGCTACAAAGTCATCTGGGCTGCCAATGGGGCCGAAGCGCTTGCTCTTCTGAGTGACTTGCGCCCGGACTTGATCTTGCTCGATATGCTCAGGCCGGTCCTGGATGGCTGGCACTTTCTCCAACAAGTCAAGGCAAAGAATTATCCACCTGTTCCGATCATCGTCGTGACGGCGACGGTCCTGACCAGCGAATGGGCGCAAGATCACGGTTGTCGCGGTTTTGTCCGCAAGCCTGTAGAGCCGGATGCGATGCTGGAAGAGATTCAGCGCTGTCTGGAAAATCGGTGAATTATTTGTGAAGTGTTGTCAGTTCCGACGGTTCCCGACTTGACCAGATCTTGACGAGTAAGTAGCTTGCCGCCCCTCACCAGGCAATGTCATCGCGTCCGAGGAACGGGCTTCGCCAGCCGGACATTTTATTCGGCTGGGGCAAAGCATGGCCACGGTTCGAGCAAGGAAGTGAAGAGAGCTACTTTGCACAAGACAGGCCAACTGTGGAGGCCGCGCACAAATTCGCTTGACCGTTCTCTCGACTTATTTGGCGTGGTTGGCGCTGCTTGTTGGTCCCCTTCCGGCTTACGGAGACGACCGGATTGTGACTTCCCCTGCCGAAGAGTCACCTGTTTCTTCAGACGATTTGCTTCGCCGGATTCAGCAGCTTCGTCTGGATTATGACCAACTGCGGAGGAGTCAGCGCCCGCCGAGCTGGTTCCATCCCGATGCGGACATACAAGAATTCAACGTTCTTCCCTTTCCTCGCCCGCAAGACGATGACAGCCTGTTGTCGCCAAGCAGCGAGTCCGGACTTGCTCCTGGCACCTTGCCGGAAGACGTAGCCGAACCGTCTCCTTCCCACGGTCTCAGCATATGCTCAATAGCTTATCTTATCCGAACGCACGCCTAGCGAATCAAAAGAATTTTGATGCCGAGATCAGCCTTCTGCCAGTCGCGGTCGGCCGTGAGCACAGCCAGCTTGCGAACCTTGGCCGTCGCCAGGCAGGCCCGGTCCGCGAAGGAAAAATTCAATTGCCGCGTTGCCGGACGCAAGGCCGCGGCCGCCAGGGCATACTCCTCGTCGAAAGGAACCAGGGTGAGTTTCAGGCCGGCCAGGGCCTGCGTGACCGTCTCCATCGGGACCTTGCGATCGAGGGACTTGGCCACCGCTTCGGAATAAGAAACCGCAGACAAAACCCCGTCCCGACCGCGGGCGATGGCCTTCTCAGCGCCTGGCTCATTGAACAGCAGGGCCAGCAGTGCTGAGGTATCCAGGACGATGCTACTCACCGGATTCGCGGCGGGCTTCGTCGCGCCGCTCGCGGATCAGCTCGTCCACGACGCTGTGGCCGGGGATGCGGTAAGGGGCGAAAGCTGCCTGGGCCGCACGGATGCCCTGGGCAAAGGTCTGTAAGTGGATGCCCTGAGCGTCCTCGGCCAGAGTCAGTTCCTGTCCCGGCTCGATGCCCAGCTTGTGGCGCAGCTCCGCCGGGATGGTGATGCGGCCGGCCGTATCGACGCGAACGCGGGTTAATTCTGGTATCTGGGAGTTAAGCATAAATTAACATTTGATAGTTAAAATGTCTTATAAAATGATAATGCCATAATGGAAGTAGCCTGTCAAGCAGACTGAAGCATGGGCACACCTCCTAGCCCATACAGCAGGAACGTACTGCACCATTCTCCCAGGCGAATGACACAAAAACCTCCTCGACAAGGGGTCGATGCCGGGTTAGGTTGGCGCGTTCTGACTGTGCAAGATAACTGCTTTTATCTTGCACAGTCACCAAACCGAGCCAAGAGGCTCATCTGACCCAGGAGCACCACCATGACCGATGCCCATGAGTTAATTCCTGTTAATCTCCAGTCGCCCGCCGACAGCACCGGCCGCGACCTGTTGCCGCCCATCCTAGACGGCTGCTACACCTTGAGCGTTGAGGAGAAGGTGCGCCGCTTCGTCCTCAACGTCCCCGAGCTTTTGGAGCGCTGGATCAGCCGCCGTGCCAGCCCGCACACGCAGCGGGCCTACCGCCAGGATCTGTTCACTTTCCTGACCTTCGCCAAGATCGTCTGGCCCACTCATGCCACGGAGCTGTTTGCCGTCACCGTCGGCCAGGTCCACGCTTACCGCGACTGGATGATTGGCCACGGCGATGCTCCCAAGACAATCAACCGCCGCATCTCATCCCTGTCAGGTTTTTTCAAGTTTTTGCGTGAGGTGGCCGCCGAGATGCGCCTGCCCATCCAGGTTGCCAACCCGGCCGACAAGGAATTCGTTGCCCGCGACAATGCCGATCCGGTCGAAGAGCGTCACCACTTCTCGGCGGCCAAAGCCCGCCAGCTTTTCTCGTTGCCGGCCGGCGAAACCATCCTGGACTACCGCGACCGGGCCATTCTCAAATGCCTGCTGTTTGCCGGCAGCCGCATCGGCACGCTGTTGCGCCTGGATGTCAAAGACTTTCACGACGACGAGCACGACCCGAAGCTGCGCGTCCACGAGAAAGGCCAACGCCGCCGTACCATTGGCCTCAACGTGCAAGCTGCCCGTGCCCTCCGCGAATACATCGATAAGGCTGGGCTGACCAGCGGCCCACTGTTCCGCCCCCGCCTCAATCCTCGCAGTAAAAAGCTCGCAGCCGGGCGCATGAGCTACCACACCGCCTACCGGCTCTTGCAGGGCTACTTCGCCCAGCTGCCGGGCGCCCTCAAGGAATTGACCGGCGACGGCGAAACGCCGCAGAAGAAATGCATCTACACGCCACATTCAACGCGTGCGACGACCGCCACCCTGCTTTTGGAAGACGGCGAGGATATCCGCAAGGTGCAGGAACTTTTGGGCCACCGGCACGTCACCACCACACAGATTTACGACAAACGCCGCCGCATGACCTCCGAAGGCGCATCGCACCGTGTGCCCATTTGACGGCGGAATGCCACCCTCGACGAGATCAAAAAAAATCAGATTAAGCCACACAGTCGGTCGGCATGTTCGTTAATCATTGAGGAGGGTTAGCCTGAAGCAAATGCGTAGGATGGACGTGGTGAAGCGAACGCCGCGATGGCAAGACGACGCGGACCGAAGAGCTAAGGGCAGTAGCCCTGGCTTTGTCGCCAAACTCGAACGTCAAGCGGACGACGAAGAAAGCCTATCGATCAAGAGGGTCGAAGCCATCCGCCGCCAACTGCCGCGTAAGGACCGGCGGTTGATCGACCTGTACCTAAGGCAGGCGGCAACTATTCCGCCGTGGCAAGATGCCTTGGCCGTCACCGCAACGCCGTCAGCGATGACTGCTACCGGCTGTTCCAATGGATCGCGGCATCAGCCTAACAATCACCACGGCGGGCTTTCTCTCCGCTCGCCCCCTCGCCTCATCTTTGGACAACGTCCGATTGTAGCAGCTTTGCCGAAGGCTCAGCACTTTTGCCCGTGGCATTAGGTTTGAACGCGGGTATACTAATAAGTGGTTGTCCAAAGCAGCGAGCGGCCCGGGAAGGGAGTTTTCCCATGCTTCAAATGCTTTTATCCGACTGGATCGTTCGTATCTTTTTGCTCTATCTTTTCGTGGTCGGCGGGTTGGCCCTGATTCTGCATCGGCAACCGGCTATTTCCCGTCCGGTCGTTTCCTCACCCTTATCCGATATCCGCGACCGTTGGGCGGCTAGAGCAACCTGGTGGGTGGCTTCGTGCGAAATGTGGTTTGCCAAGTACCCTACAAGAGACAATTCAGGTATAAGAATTGGCTATAATGAGCGGAACAACAGCGAGTTTTGGCGGGACGGCGACGGTTTGAGGTATACCTAACCCTCATCGTGTTTACACATAGCCCCCGGCTCGCTGGGAGGCAGCGAAGCACCCCGGCTTGGGCACCCCCTCGCGGTACTGATCGCGGAAACCCCGCTTGGGAAGGAGGAAAACGAGGAATTATGTTCGCGAAAAGCGCTCTTCGGCTTGTCGAGCAGCGCGGCCGGATTTGCCATGCTCATCGAGCGGCACGGGATCGCCCCATAGAGCGCGGAACGCGCTGATCCAGAAGAAATAACAGTAGAGGGCCAGGATGCAAGAATAGAGCAGATGAAGGGGATAGCGAGGGTCAAATCGGTCGAAAAGATTTTGGCGCGCCCAGCCGATGACTGTGATACTCAGCAATAGGCATATAAGTAGCGACAGCAAGAGGGCCAGTGTCTGTCCAAGCCGGCCCAAGAGCGCTTCGCCAATTTCGATGACAGCGCGTCCGCCGTCGAGCGGCCACAAAGGTAGAACATTCAGCATTGCCCAGAAAGCGTTGAGCAGCAGTGCAATCTTGGCGGCGTTAGCGACGAAGACCGTCCAAGCCCGGCCCAGTTGTTGGATAGATAACGGGTTCCATAGCGGATCCAGGAACACCCACAGGAGGCCATACGTCAGCACATTTCCCAGCGGTCCCGCCAAAAGAATCAGCACGCGCTGCCAGCGCTTGCGGTCTTCCAGGCCGAACACAGTCCCGCCCATTCCCGACAGCACAATTCGCACGCGCGAGCCGAACAGACGAGCTGCGAGAATGTGGCAGGTTTCGTGTGTCAGCAGGGAAATCAGGATGGCGGCGATCCAGAACCAGAACATCGCCATGCCGCCGATCTCGGGATCGCGGTAAAAGAGGAGGCCGAGCAACACGCATGAGACCCAGAAAATAGGCCGAATGCGAACCTCCGCGCCGAACATTCGCCAATGCAAGTCCCAGCGCGTCGGACGCGGTTCGAGCAGGAGCATGAGGATCTCCGGCGAATAATTACCAGCCGCAGCGCCAGCAAGAGCCGCTTCGCTGGCGATGCGGGCTGGTGGAATGGATGCACGCGGTTAGCGCTTCTCGTTGCGATCACCGCCGGGAACCAGTCCCTTCCAGTCTTCGACGAGCGCCGGCTTGACCGGCTGGCCTTCGCTTAGCTCGCCCTGGTTGCTG
>Ga0070739_10006261_pt1 | contig 13180 bp, 10 predicted proteins | sample Coa_R1_7_FD_66445 | JGI IMG/M metagenome (GOLD analysis project Ga0070739, IMG submission 66445) | Surface soil microbial communities from Centralia Pennsylvania, which are recovering from an underground coalmine fire - Coalmine... | ecosystem: Environmental > Terrestrial > Soil > Unclassified ... | reverse complement strand
GCTTCTGGAGAGCTCTGCCATGAGGGGACGAACTCGCCTGTGCTGGACTGCGGCAGTTCTTGTTTGTCTTTCCGGCTGTCGTACGCTGAATCTGAGTCCACTATCCTTCGGTCTTAACTCTTCCACAAGCGATTCGGGATTGTACCTGATTTCTTACAACCCGGAAGCAAAGGCGGCGGCATCCTCTGGTTGCCGCCCAGCCCTTGTAATCGTCCTCGACGGAGCAGGGGGGTTCGAAGCAGCATCGCGCACCATCGGCAAAACGGTCCTCGAATGTAAGTTACCCTTGGAGGTACACGGCTTTCACTGGACGCATGGATACTGCCGGGTGTTTTCCGATCAGGTACATGCCTCGCACACCCGGCGAGAAGGGCAACAATTGGCCCAATTGCTGTTGAAGTGCAAGCAAGAAGCGCCGGACCGACCGATCTATCTGATGGGTCACAGCGCCGGTTGCGGCGTGGCATTGATCGCCGCCGAGATGCTGCCGCCCAATACGCTGGAGCGAATCGTCCTGTTGGCCCCGGCTGTCTCGTGCAAACACGACCTGCGCGGGGCGTTGCGAAGTTCCTGCCAGGGCATCGATGCGTTTATCAGCAGCCACGATTGGGCCTGTCTTGGAATCGGGACAACGCTGATGGGAACCACGGATCGTCACTGGCTGTCGGCAGCGGCGGGAAGAATCGGCTTCCAACCGGTCCTCAGCGGTTGTGAAGACGAAGCGCTCTACGCCAAGTTGCGACAGTATCCGTGGAATTCGAGCTTGCTGGAGACAGGACATAAAGGCGGACATTACGGCGCTTATCAACCGGGGTTTCTCCGCATGTTCGTTCTTCCACTGCTTTGTCCGTAGCATCCGAGCCGAGATCCATCATTTGTTTAGCCGCGAGCCGTACAGGACCGGCGAGACGCCGGTCCCACCATTCCCACCGCGCTCGCCTACGGCTCGCGGCTAGAGCGCCTTTGAGGCTGGTGTAGGGGGTCCGGCTCGGCTCGCCGGACCTACCGGTAGGTGCCGCGAGCCGAGCGGCACCCGCAACCGCTACATCCACCTGAAACACGCTCTAAACGAATGATTAGCGCGGGCCACTCTACAAAACTCGGATTACTTGGCTATGGACTCCAGAACAGAGAGAAGCTCGCTCACATCGAACGGTTTGGACAGCGTGGCGGAGAAGCCGGCCTGGGTCATTTGTTCCTGCTCATGGCTGCCGACGTAGCCGGTGGCGGCGATCACGGGGAGGTGACGCAATCGCTCGTCGCTCCGGACCAAACGCAACAGATCGTAGCCGTCCTGCTCCGGCATGCCGATGTCTGTGATGATGACATCGGGCAGATCGGCGCGAGCGGCTTGCAGTGCCTCAGCGACGCTGGCGGCCTCCCGTACCTGCAACCCCTTGGAAGCGAGCAACCAACTGAGGACCTGGACCGTATCCAGCGAATCATCGACGAGCAGAATGCGCAGCCGGCCGGGCATGCTCGTGGACTCGGGAGTCGGGGAGTCCAGCTCGGCTGGCACGATGGGAAAGCGGAAGGTGAAGCGGGCGCCCGAACCGTTCTCGACGTTGGCCACGCTCAATTCGCCGTCGTGCAACAGGGCGATCTCGCGGGCGATGGCCAGCCCCAGGCCGGCGCCGCCGTACTGACGCCGTGAGGACAGGTCCGCCTGCCAGAACGGCTCAAAGACGTGCGATAGATGCGACGGAAGAAGCCCCGGACCACTATCCACCACTTCGAGGAAGACCTGCGAGCCGCCGGATTTGTCCTGGCGGTCTTGCGCCAGCCAGGCCGTCAAGCGGATGCGCCCTTTTCGCGGAGAGAATTTGACGGCATTGTCCAGCAAATTGGCGATCACCTGCTGCAAACGCACCGGATCGGCCAGCAGCGGTGGGAAGGTGTTGCGCAGCTCCAGGCTGAGGATTTGCTCCTTGGCGGCGGCGCGCGGCTCGATCATCTCCACGGCGGTTCGCAGGCATTGGGCCAAGTTGACGGCCTTTTTTTCCAGCGACAGCTTGCCGGAGGTGATGCGTGCCATGTCGAACAGGTCGTCGATGAGGCGGGCTTCCTGGGCCAGATTGCGATCCATGGCATCAAGGATGGACTGCCATTCGCCGCCCCGCAGACGGGTGCGGAGCAGATCGATGCCGGCTCGCAACGGCGTCAAGGGTGTGCGCAGCTCATGCGAGAGCGTGGCCAGAAAGCGATCCTTGGCGGCGTTGGCCTCGGCAAGTCGCTGATTCGCCTGCATCAGCTCCCCCGTGCGCGCCAGGATGCGTGCTTCCAGCTGCTCGTTCAGCTCTTGTAGCTGCTGTTCCCGCTGAGACGCCAGCAGGCTCAGGCGGTGCTGGTCGATGGCCTGTCGGATGGTCTGCTTGAGATCCTCAATGATGCAGGGTTTGATGAGGTAGTCGTAGGCGCCGCGGCGCAGGGCGGCCACGGCAGACTCCAGCGAAGCATAGCCGGTTAAGATGATGCAGCAGGACGTCGGCGCCCGTTTGCGAACCTCGGATAGCAAAGCCAAGCCGTCCGCCTCGGCGAGGGATAGCTCCAACAGCACCACATCGTAGGAGCGCTTGTCCAGACAAGCCAAGGCCTCCTCGGCGCTGCGCGCAACGGCAACCTCGTAGCGTTCCTGACGAAGAATGCTGGAAACAGTGCGGGCCGCATCGGCATCATCGTCAACGAGCAAGACGCAGGGGCGTTCTTCCGAGGAGCGCGTCACGTTGCCGGATCGAGTGGCTTGACTAAGCATGATCGTCCCCTGTTGTGGATCGCGTTCGGTTCGACTTATTGTAGAGAGGCCCGCCCCAATCTGTCGGCGGTCGGGGCACGAATCACGCGAACGAGCATGGTCCGCGGCGCATTTCGATAAGAGGATACGTCCCTATTCTAAGGTGAACCTCCTCCGCTTGCCAGAGGTTCCGTTCAAGAGATTTTGGCCCGTCTTGACGCCCCGATGCAAAGTCTCTACCATCGTCCCGCCGATCGCGCGCAACGCACCGAGGATGGCGGAAATATCCCTCACAAGCGGAGACCGCCCCATGCAAAATCAAGAAACCAACATCAAGCCAGCGCCTTACACATTGGACCTGCGCTACCTAGCTCTCCTGGTCGTGGTGGCTGTGGCGGTGCGCGGCTGGCAGATCACGCATACCGAGGTCGCCTCGCGCGACAGCATCAGCTACGTCCGCATCGCCTGGCAGCTGGAACACGCGCCCTGGAAGCAAGTGATGCCGGCCTCGCCGCAGCATCCGGGGTATCCCTTGGCCGTCCTCGCCATGTCGCTGCCGGTGCGCCATTACATCCCCGACGATCTGCCTCGCGCCTGGCAGATCAGCGCGCAGCTTGTCAGCGTCCTGGCCAGCGTGCTGCTGCTTGTGCCCATGTTCTACCTCGGCAAAGAGATGTTTGATCGCCGCATCGCTTTCTGGGCCTGTTTGCTGTTTCAGTGCCTGCCGACCAGCGGCAAAGTCATGGGCGATGGACTATCGGACACGCTGTTTCTGCTGTTCGCCTGCGCCACCCTCTGGCTGGCAACCGTCGCCCTGCGGCGGCGCACGGCCTGGCCGTTCGCGCTGACGGGTTTGGCCGGCGGACTGGCGTATTGGGTACGGCCGGAAGGCGCGCTCGTCGTCGCTGCTACCGGACTGGTCCTCTTGGCAATGCAGAAGAGTGCGTATTGGCGGCAGCAATGGCGAAAGGTGCTGATACAAGGATCGGCCTTGTCGCTGACGGCGCTGGTTGTCGTGCTGCCGTACATGCTGATTATCGGCGGCCTGACGGTGAAAAACACGCCCAACCTGTTGATGAACCAACAGCGACCCGACGCCGATTGGGAGAACCGCTTGCGTCCTCAGCCTCCGTCTCAAAAAGCCGAACCGCATACCGAGGCCACGCAGCCAGGCTCGGCTCTGTTTGCCTCATTTTTTGGACCGGGGGATCGCACCTTTGACAAGCTGGCCGCCAAGATAACAGATTTGCGCGACGTGCAAAACGCTCGGCAGCCCTCGCGCTATGTGTGGGCTTTGCAGGCGTTCATCTACGAAGCGGGCAAAGGTTTCTTTTACGTGGTATGGATGCCGATGCTCTTAGGCTTATGGTGGCGGCGCGAGCGTTTCCTGGCCGTGCCCGGCATCTGGGCAGGGTTAATCGTGTGTCTTGCTTTGATGGCCTTGCTCTATCGCATGGCCGAAAAGATGGGCTACTTGTCGGATCGCCATTTGCTTTTTTTGATCCTGTGCGGCACCTACTGGGCCGTGGCCGGCACGCTCATCATCGGTGAAAAAATGGTCCTGGGAGCGACCCGGCTTTGGCCGAAACTTACCGGCTACCGTTGGCTGAACGGATGGACCTGTTCGCTCGCTTTGCTGCTCTTGTTGATCCTCGCTCCGCTGCCGCGCACGCTGGCTCGCTTGCACTCCGAACGAACCGGATTCCGCTCTCTAGGACACTGGCTCGCGAAACATACTCCGCCCGGCGATTTTATCGAAGATCCGTATTGCTGGGCGTACTACTACGCGGGACGGGTTTTCGTCGAAGGCTGCCGCGGTGTGCCGGCATCCAAGCCGAGTTGCTTTTATGTCGTCTTGGAAGAATCGAAGAATCGCCATCAACGCCTGGAATTCTTACAATCGGCCGTCCGGCACGTCTTGCAGCAGCGCGGCGCGAAAAAGATTCACGAGGAAGAGGCCCGCCGTGGCAGCGACAAGGCGACGCTTCAAGTTTGGAAAGTGCCGGGTCCGTACCAGGTTACGCCGCTGCCGGCGATACCGACCCAGCGGAATCCAAAAGAATAGCCACCACGAATCACACGAATAACACGAATGAAAGACAAAGAATGTCCTTGTCTTACATTCGTGTTATTCGTGTGATTCGTGGTGGCTAGTGTTTGTGTTACTCGTTGGCCTTGATCTTCTTTTGCACTTCCTCTTTGCGCTTCTGGTCGCGTTTGCTCTCGGTGGCCACGGCCACGCCTTTCTTCCAGGCCTCCACCGCTTCGGCTTTCTGGCCCAGCGCTAACAGCACATCGCCCAGATGATCGTAAATCTCGATCGATTCCGGCTCGTCCTGCTCGATCGCATTTTGCACCGCTTGCCGGAGATAGCGCTTCGCTTCGACGTACTTCTTCTGCTTGTAGAGCACCCAGCCGAGACTATCGAGGTAAGCGCCGGGTTCCTTGATTTCTTCCGGCTTCAGTTCGGGATTCTTTTCTTGCAGCTTCTTGCGCTCCAGCTCAAGGGCCTTGCGGATCATCTTCTCCGCTTCGTCCAATTTCATGTTGTGGTCGGCCAAAACGTAGCCGAGATCGTTGTTGTACGTCGCATTGTCCGGATGCTTGGCCACCAGTTCCTTGAGAACCTCGACGGCCTTGTCCACTTGATCCAGCTCGATATAGATGCCGCTTTGAGCATAACGGGCTTTATCGATTTCTTTCTCCTTATCCTTCTTTTTGAGATCATTATCCTCTTTTAGGCGCTGAATTTCGTCCTCGTAGGCCTTGATCGCATCTTCATTCTTTCCGGCGAGGCGGAAGGCGAGTCCCTTGAGTTCCAGGCCTGGCCAGTCGTCGGCGCGCTCGCCGAGAATGCGATCGATCAGCTTGATCGCCCGATCGGCATCGCCTTGCAGGGCGACGGCATTGATCTGCGTCTCCAGCATGAGGGAGATGAAGAACTTGAGTTCTTTCTGCTCGTCGTCCTTTTGCTTTTCGGCGGCCAGGTTCTGCAGGGCAGCAATGATGGTTTCGTTCTGGGTAGCTTCCGCGCACAATTTCTCCGCCTGGGCATATTTGCGCCGGTTGTACAGGGAATTGACCAATCCCAGGTAGGCGTCCATGAGTCCCTTGGCGCTGCGCAGCTGCTTGGCCTGATCCAGATGCACCCGATAGAACTTCTCGGCCGCACCGTAGTCCTTGAGTCGGAAGGCGATGGTGCCCAGGATGAGCGTGGCATTATAGGTGAACGGCTGCGGCTTCTCAGCAGCCATGCGGGCGGCTTCGGCCACGAGTTTTTTGGCGGCGGCCTTGTCTTTGAGCAGCTTCTCTTGCTCGCCGAGCCGCGCCTCTTTGCCGGTGATCTCGTTGAGCTTGAGGGCTTGCTTGCGCAGATCCTCATTGCGATCCTCGGCCCGGACCTGCGCCGGCGTCAGAGACGCCAGCACCGTCAGCGCCGCCATCGTTCCGAATAATTTCCTTGCTCTTGTTCGCATGGTTCGCTCTCCGCTTGGACCCTGGTTACTGATGGCCCGCCCGGCCGCTCCGGGACGCACAAGGGCCCACTTTTGCCCATCGTAGCCAAGATGCCGATTCTACGCCACTGGAACCGCACTCTTGTGGTTATCAGGCCGTCGTTTTTGGTCTATAGTTGCAAAAGGTGGTAAGCCGATACAATCCGGAACCTTTTCTCTGGAGGAGAGCGTCGCATGAGCCACAAAATCCACGACAATCACAAGCACGTCCACAGCGAACACTGCGGACACACGCGCATTCGGCACGATGGCCACGTCGATTTTCTGCACGATGGCTGTCTCCACTCGGCCCACGACGGCCATTACGATGAGCACGTTTTGGACGTGAATGCGACGAACCCGGATCACTGCTCGCCGACGCCGTGCCAGTGCAAGCACGAGGGTTGCGGACACGAAAAAGTGCCGCACGGCGATCATTTCGATTACCTGGTCAATGGCCGCCTGCACCATCCGCACGGCGACCACTGCGACGACCACGGCCCCGTTAGTGTGGTATAAAGAAGAACTAACCACAGAGGCACAGAGACACAGAGAAAAACACAGAAAAGGCAAATAGAAATCAGATAGTATATTTAGATATCTTTTTAATATTATTTATGCGCTTTTCTCTGTGTCTCTGTGCCTCTGTGGTTCACTCATTTTGACTTCCGCGCCGTCAGCGCCTTGATCACTTCCGCCAACGATTTGGTGTTGAACACGTCGCCGCGTTCCAGCCAGCCGCGCCGGGCCACGTCCACACCGTAGCGGTACAGTGCGAGTTCTCCGCTACTGTGCGCATCGGGATTGATGACGATTTTCACGCCTAGCGCCTTGGCGCGCTTACAGTGAATCCAATCGATATCGAGCCGTTCCGGATGCGCGTTGATTTCGATCATCGTTCCGCACTCCGCCGCGGTCTGCAACACCGCTTCGAGGTCCACCGGATAACCTTCCCGCCGCATCAGCAAGCGGCCGGTGGCATGGCCGAGCATCGTAACGTGGGGATTGCGGATGGCCTTGATGATGCGCGCTGTCATTTCTTCGCGGGACTGCCGAAAATGGCTATGGACGCTGGCCACGACGTAATCGAATGTCGCCAGCAAATCGTCGTCGTAATCGAGCCGGCCATCGGCGAGGATGTCGCATTCGGTGCCTTTGAAAATCTTGAATCCCTTTAACTTCTTATTTATGCTGTCGATTTCTTTTTGCTGTTGGCGAACACGCGCGGGACTGAGACCATTGGCGACGGATAGCGATTGCGAGTGGTCGGCCAAGCCGAGATATTTCAGGCCCAGCGCCTGGGCCGCCCGCGCCATTTCCTCGACGCTGTTCCGCCCGTCGCTGTAAGTGGTGTGACAGTGAAAGACGCCCTGGATGTCGTCCGCTTCGACGAGGTTGGGTAATTCGCCCTCCGCTGCGGCATCCATCTCGCCGGTGTTTTCGCGCAGCTCCGGCGGAATGTAGGACAAATCGAGCGCTTTGAAAATGTCCGCTTCCTCGCGGGCGCTTACCCGGCGATCCGGCCCGGCCAACTCATACTCGTTTAATTTGAGTCCGTAATGGATGGCGCGCTGGCGCATGGCGATGTTGTGTTCCTTGCTGCCGGTGAAGTAGTGCAGAGCAAAGGGAAACTGCTCGTCGCTGACGATGCGCAGATCGGCGTTCATGAGCAGCCGGCCGTCGCCGTGGACGATGACGCTCGATTTCGTGGGACCGTGCGCGATCACCTGGGTTACACCGGGCAGCGACACGAAATGCTCCATGATCGGCTTGGGCGCATCGGAGCTGATAAGAATGTCGATGTCGTTGATGGTTTCGCGCCGCCGCCGCAAGCTGCCGCACAGTTCCATGCGGAGGATGCCGGGCGCTTTGCGCAGTCCGTCGAGGAGCCAGTTCGCCAAGTCCAACGCCTGGTCGATGCGCACCCGCGAACCCATTTGACGTAGCGACTGAATGCCTTCGAGAATCTTCTGCTGCGTTTTCTCGCCCATTCCCTTCAGCTTGGCCACGCGCCCACTCTCGCAGGCTTCCGCCATCTTATCCAGCGTGTCGATGCCGAGCTGATCGTACAGCAGTTTGACGCGCTTGGGCCCCAAACCCTGAATGCGCAGAATATCGAAGAGACCGGGCGGCGTTTTTTTGCGCAGATCGTCGTAAAAAGGGAGCTTGCCGGTAGTAACGAGCGTAGTGATTTTGTCGCGCAGAGTGGCGCCAATTCTGGGCACATCAGCGAGCCGACCTTCACGGACGACCGTGGCCAGATCTTCTTCGAGCTGTTCGATCGCGCGCGCGCCGTTGTGGTAGGCGTTGCAGCGGAAGGGACTTTCGCCCTGAAGTTCCAGGAGTGTGCCGATTTCGTCGAGGATGGCTGCGACTTGATGTTTGTCCATGTGAGGCAACCCATGAGGGAATCGGAGAGAACAGCAATAGAGAGAATACTAATCGGACGGGAAGAGATGCAAGCGTCGCCGGCGAGCGGGGTCGCGTAAGCGCCCCGAGTGCTTCGCTCTCTCGGGGCGCTAACGCGACCCCGCTCGCCTAGCGACGGGACATTTACGCGGCCACGGCGCACTGAACGTACCGCGACGGATGCAGCAACATTTCCAGCGCCGTTACCAAACGATCCGGCCCGCGGCCATCGATCAGCTTGCGTCCGCAACGCGCCATGGCCTGGCGCTCCAAGGCGTCGCCGAGCAAATCGGCGACGGCTTGACGGATGGTCTGCGTCGAGACGTTGGCCTGCCAGCCCAGGCAGGTAGCAGCCCCTTCCTCTTCAAGACGTTGGGCCGTCGGCCAATGCGCTTCGGACTGAACGATTACAATCTGCGGCACGCCGACGCAGGCCAATTCCAACGACCACGCGTTGCCGGCACTGACAGCGAAGTGACAGCGCGCGATACGGAAGGGAGCTTCGCCGGATTCGTGAACGATTTCCAGCCGTTCCGGACAGGCTTCCGCCAGCGCTTTCAGCTTATCCAAATCACGGTGGTAGGGCCGAACCAGCACGTCCACGCGATCAACCTTCGGGCAGTTGAGCAAGCACTTGGCCAATTCGCCGGACTGATTGTGCGGATCGTCGTCGCCCAGCGCGACAATGGCGCGGAACGGTTGCGCTGGTTCCTGCGCTCGCGCCGGCCGCTGCCGGCGAATCTCCGGCCGCACAAGTGCGTAGCGCGCTCCCAGAAGCAGTTGCGTGCCGCGCGCGAACTCGTATGACTCTCGGCCCAGACCCAGCAGCGGATTGACGATCAGATGCGAAGAGAAGACGGTGTGGGCCAGGCTATCCATCGACACGACCAACACGCCGGTGCCGCGTAGGATCTTCAGGTACTCCTCCTTGACGTCCGGCGAATCGACGATGACGGCGGCGGGCCGCAGTCGGCGAATCTCTTGCACCAGCTCTTCCAGATCGTCGTCGGTACCCGCTGGGTTGCCGGCGTCCAGCCAATCGTTGCCGCCCCGCTTGATGGTCAATCCCAAGGAATTGGGTTCCAGCTGCGAGAGGAAATACGCCGGCCGCCGCCGCCGCTGGATCGCCGCCGCCAAGGTCAGGCAACGAGAGAGGTGTTCCCAGCCGAGGCGCGGCGCGGCATCGACGCGGAAGAGAATGGGAGCGCGAATCATCTTTTCTGTTCCGTGAGAGAAGGATTATGTATGGAGCCGGGCCGGCACCTTCCGGACGGAGGCGGTCGTAGCAGACATGCACTGAGGTGGAGGAAAACTCCTCTTCTCCGCTGGCCATCCTGGCCCAACGCGAACGGTTCCGAGTCGTCCGCGTCCCGAGTCCTTTCGTTGGCAAACGCGTGCCAACGAGGCGAATCTTACTCCAGAATCGCTTTTCCTGAAAAGAGCAATCCTCCGCATGCGGAATGCAGAATGCAGAAGGAAAGACATGTCCGTGTTTTCCTTCTGCATTCTGCATTCTGAATTCTGCATTTCCTATAACGACTGCATGTCTGATACTCCCACATCCCTGCTGGTGGTCACCGATGTGCCGCGTTTGGCGTCGCGGCCTATGGATTCCAACAAAGGCACCTTCGGCCGCGTGCTGATCGTATCCGGCAGTCGCGGTATGTCCGGCGCGGCGGTGCTAAGCGCGAGTGGAGCACTGCGGGGAGGCGCCGGCTTGGTGCGTCTGGCCGTGCCCGAAGGAATCCTGACCATCGTTGCCGCCGCCAATCCCTGTTACATGACCGCGCCGCTGCCCCAGGATGAACACGGCCGGCTCAGCGCCGCCGCTGGGCCGGAATTGCTGGATCTGGTGCGAAACAATAGCGTCGCCGCCCTCGGTCCCGGATTGGGACAAAGCGCCGCGCTCGGCGACATGATCGCCGCCATCCTCGAACAAACCACGACGCCTCTCGTGCTCGATGCCGACGCCCTCAATGTGTCGGTGGGTCGGCTGGATGCCTTGCGCAAGCACCGAGGACCGGTTGTGCTGACACCGCATCCGGGTGAATTTGCTCGCCTGCTCGGCTGTGACATCGCCGCCGTGCAAGCCAATCGCCAAGAGCTGGCGGCGGAGTTCGCGCGGACGCATGGCGTCATCGTGGTGCTCAAGGGCCACGGCACCGTGGTGACGGATGGCCGCCGTGTTTTCGTCAATACAACAGGCAATCCGGGGATGGCTACCGGCGGCACAGGAGATGTGTTGTGCGGCTTGATCGCCGCTCTTGTTGGTCAAAAGCTAGAAACATTTGCCGCGGCGCAGCTGGGAGTGTATCTTCATGGTCGAGCCGGCGATTTGGCGCGAGAGCAACTCGGCGAAGCCTCGCTCATCGCCACGGATTTGCTCGATTTTCTGCCGCACGCCTTCCAAGGGCACGGCGGTCGCGGTTCGTTTCGCCGCGAGGCGTAGGCGAGCGGGGTTGCGTAAGCACCCCGAGACTCGGGGCGCTTACGCAACCCCGCTCGCCTACCGCTCGCGGCTAAACAGCGAACAAGGAGGATAGAACTTTTATGAATCTTCTCTGCCCCAATTGTCAGAAAATGCTCACCGTCCCGGATGAGTTCGCCGGACAAACGATGAAGTGTCCGCTGTGCAGCGGCAACTTCACCGTGCCTGGCCTGCCCGGCGCCGCGCCGCCGTCGTCGTCATCCGCTGGCCCGGAGACGGATGTTTACTCGATTCGCCATGAGCCGTCTCCGCCGCCGCCTCCTCCCCTATCGTTTTCACCGCCGCCGCCGCCTCTGCCCGAGACAGCGACCACACTGACGCCGGCGTCGGCCCCAAAACCATCGCTTACGGACACGGACTATCAACACTCCTTGTCCGGGTCTCTCAACCCCCATGTGTTGCCTTGGATTGCTCCGGTGTGTTTGCTGCTGGTGTTCTTCTTGCAATTCTTCGATTGGGATGGGATTTATCCCGGCGGCGAACTGGCAGTCACGGGCAATGCCTGGCGTGCTGCCTTCGGGGCCTATACGGTGGATGGCGATCTGAAAAACCTCGTACGCTTCGGCGAGGACGACATGCTGAAACCCGGAGTAAGCGTCCTGACGATTTTCTATCTGATCCTGTTCTTCCCCGCGCTCATCGTAACGATCGGGAGTGTCGTTCTGCCGATGCTTCAGATTAAGCTGCCGCCCCAGGTAGAGAGGCTGATGCCGTGGCGATGGGGAATCGTGGCGGCGGCCAACCTCCTTGTGTTTCTCTTCTTGGCGCTTCAGCTGCTTCTGGGATTCAGTCTCGACAGCTACTACCGAGATTGGGTGGACAAGGAGACGAAGATCACCGAGAGCAATCCAACGACGCAAGCGCGGAAAACAACGGATGCAACGCGCGGCGAGCTTCTGGAAAGACTGCGCCATACCTTCTGGCTGCGTCTGGTTGTACTGCTACACTTGATAGCGATCCTCAGCTCGGCCCTGATGTTTTGGATCGACCGGCGTGGCGCCCTTCGCCCGCTGCCGAGATGGGAATTGCGTTGGTGAGACGCTTCACTCCCACACCGCCGCCTCTTCCCCGTCCAGGCGCAGCGTCAAGCACTTGGCGCTGCCGCCGGACTTGATGAACTCATCCAATTCCACGGCTACCGAAGCATACCCCCGCGCCTGCAAATCCGCAGACAGCTTGGCGCAACCGCTGTTGAGCACGACGGTTTTACCGACCACGACCGCATTGCAGCCGAAACAGTGCGCCTCCGCCTCATTGGCCGCAATCAAGTGCGGAATGTGATTTTCGATCACCCGCCGGCCATAGGCGTCAAAAGCGCCGGGATACCAGATCGCCTCTCCCGGCGATAATGGGCAAAAGCACGTATCAAGATGATAAAAGTAGGGATTGACCAATTCCAGCGGCAGAACCTGTTTTTTCAGCACACGGCCAAGGTATTGATGGCCCTGTACGTCGCTGCGAATGCGATAGCCGGCGAACAGTGTCGGGCCACAGAAAAGCGCATCGCCGGCCCCTTCGAAATACATATTTTCCGGCAGATGCTCGACAGTGAAGCCGTGGGCGGTAAACCAGGCATCGAAGTGCGGCGTCTCACGAGCACGCTCCTCATGGCGGAAACGCGAGCTGAAAAAACGATTGCCGAACATCAGACCGGCATTGGCGGTGAACACCAGATCGGGCAACCCCGGCTGCGGTTCGATCAATTCGACGGCAACGCCAAGCCCGACGAGCGTGTCATGCAATTTCTGCCACTGCTGCCGCGCCCGTTCGCGCGAGCTGCCGCGCGCCCGGTTCATCCACGGATTGATCTCGTATTCAATGCCGTAGTAGTCCGGCGGACACATCAAGATGCGCGGCTGCCGCATGTCGGGTCTCTCAAATGAAAAGGACGCCAAGGAGTCAAAGGACGCCAAGGACAGAAGAGAGCATTCTGTCCTTGGCGTCCTTTGACTCCTTGGCGGTCTATTTTTCTTTCGCCAATTCTGCAACCAACGCTCGCAAGAACGGTTCCACGTCGGTGACGACGCCGACGGTCTGGATGCTGCCGCGGTCGGTCAG
>Ga0070739_10006259_pt1 | contig 13182 bp, 10 predicted proteins | sample Coa_R1_7_FD_66445 | JGI IMG/M metagenome (GOLD analysis project Ga0070739, IMG submission 66445) | Surface soil microbial communities from Centralia Pennsylvania, which are recovering from an underground coalmine fire - Coalmine... | ecosystem: Environmental > Terrestrial > Soil > Unclassified ... | reverse complement strand
GAAGAATTCACCGCGGCGTTAACCATCGAACCCAATGTCGATGCCTATTACCAGCGCGGCCGCATTTATCAGTTTCTGGGCGACCATCGCAAGGCTATCGAGGATTTCACGGCCGGCGTAGAGGCCCTGCCGGAAGCGCCCTATCTCTATCGCGCGCGCGCCACCTCCGAGCTCGCCATGGGCGATAAACAGGACGCCGCTCGGGACCGCCGCCGCGCCTACGGCATCGAGAATCGCTTCGTCTCCAACCCCCCGCCCGACGACGAGCCCTAATTGCCGAATGTTGATTCCCCTCACGCCTCTGCGCTGCCTGATCCGGGCCGTGGACGTATTCGGATCGAGAGTCGGCATCATCTCCGGCGCCCGCCGCTTCACCTACGCCGAATTCGGCGAGCGCGTGGGACGGCTGGCCACCGCGCTGGTGCGCCTCGGCATCCGCCCCGGCGACCGGGTCGGTTATCTCAGCTTCAACAATCACCAGTTGCTCGAAGGCTATTACGGCGCGCCGCAAGCCCGCGCCATCGTGATGCCGTTGAATGTGCGGCTGGCGCCCGAAGAGCTGGCCGCCATCCTGCGCCACTCCGGAGCCCGCGTGCTGTTCTACGAACCCGACTTCGCGCCTATCCTCGAGCATCTGCGCGGCGCGTGCCCCGCGGTCGAGCATTGGATCGGCCTGGACGATAACTACGAGGAACTCCTGCGCCAGGGCTCGCCGGAGCGCGCCGATATCCTCTCTTACGATGAAAACTCCATAGCCGAGCTGTTTTACACCAGCGGCAGCACCGGCACGCCGAAAGGGGTGGCGCTCTCGCACCGCACGCTATATCTGCACGCGCTGGCGGTGGCGATCTGCTACCGCGAGCCGGCCACGGTCGCCGAATTGCACACCATCCCGCTGTTTCACGCCAACGGCTGGGGACGGCCGCAGGTTTCCACCATGCTCGGGACCAAACAGATCATGGTGCGGCGGTTCGAGCCCCAGGCGGTGCTCTCCCTCATCCAGGAGCATCGTGCTACCGACATGTCCCTGGTCCCCACCATGGCGCAGGCGCTGATCAACTGCCCCGGGCGCGCCGCGTTCGACACCTCCAGCCTGCGCCGCGTGATGATCGGCGGCGCGGCCGCGTCGCCCGAACTCGTGGGCCGCTTCGAAGAAGCCTTCCCCAGCGCCGAGTGCCTGGCGGGCTACGGCCTGACCGAGACCTCGCCCGTGGTCACCACTTCGATCTGGAACGGCCGTCCTTACGCCTCCGAACAGGACCGGCTGCGCCGCCAAGCCATGGCCGGCTGGCCGATTCCGGGGACTGAGGTTCGCGTGGTGGATGCGGAGATGCGCGACGTTCCGCGCGACGGCGCAACCATCGGCGAAGTGGTAGTTCGCGGCGACCAGGTGATGGACGGCTATTTCCACGATCCCGAAGCCACACGCGCGGCCCTGTCAGAAGGCCAATGGTTCCATACCGGCGATATGGGCGTCTGGGACGACCAGGCGTACATCGCCATCGTGGACCGCAAGAAGGAGATCATCATTTCGGGCGGCGAAAATATTTCCTCGATCGAGGTGGAGCGCGCGATCGCGGCGCACCCGGCCGTGCTCGAATGCGCCGTGGTCTCCGCGCCGGACGAGAAGTGGGGTGAGGTGCCCGCCGCCATCGTCACGCGCAAGCCGGAGATGACCCTCACCGCGGAGGAACTCAGCCAGTTTCTGGCCGGGCGGCTGAGCCGCTACAAACAGCCCCGCATCATCGAAATTCATGACCAGCCTCTGCCCAAAACCGGCACCGGAAAGATTCGCAAACTGCAATTGCGCGAAAAATACTGGGCGGGCAAACAGAAGCGGGTCCAGGGCTGAGCCGGTTCCATGTTCGTCGTTCGCCTGAACGCCCCGCCCGATTACGACCTCCTCCTCGCCGAGCTCTGGGAGGGCGGCACGGCGGGCATCGCCGAGGGACCCGGCTACCTCGACGCGTTCTTCGAAGACGAGGCCGCCGCGCGGCGCTTCGGCGAGCCGCGCCTGGCGCCCGGCGCCGACTGGGTCCGCGCCGTGGAGGATGCCTGGCCGCCGCTGCTGGTGGGCGAAAGATTCTTCGTCGCCGCGCCCTGGCGGACGGAGCCCACGCCGCCCGGCCGCCTCCGCCTGGAAATCAATCCCGGCTTGCAATGCGGAACCGGCCAGCATCCGTGTACCCGCCTGTGTCTGGAAGCGATGGAAAAAATCATCCGGCCCGGCGATTCGGTGCTCGACGTGGGCAGTGGTTCGGGCATTCTCTCCCTGGCCGCGAAGCTGCTCGGCGCGGGCCGGGTGGTCGCCTGCGACGTCGATCCTGAAGCCGCCAGGCCGGTCCCGTTTTTCGTGGGCAGCGTCGACGCCGTGCGCTCGAACTCGTTCGATGTGGTGGTCGCCAACATCAACGAAGACGTGACCGGGCCGATGCTCCCCGGCTTGCGGCGCGTCGCGCGTGTGAGAATTCTGTCGGGTTTTCAGGACGAGCGCGGCGAGTGGACCTGCGTGGTGGACCGCGAGGATGGAAGCTCCACGCCCGTCTTCTAACGCTTACTAAATCGGTGGGGAGCTCGCGAGGGGAGCGGCTCCGGAGGCAGCTTTCCGCGGAAATAATCCACCCGGGCCGGAATGTTCTGCGCGGTGTTCGCCGACGGCGCCACCACCAGGAAGAAGGCGTCGATATTGCCCGGCGGGTTCTGGTGCTGCGCGCCGCCACGCGGGAAAACATCGCTGCTGGTCTGGCCGGCGACATACGCGTTTCCGGCGCGGTCGGTGGCGACTCCATACGCGACCTGCAGACCGGGGCCGGTGATGTAGCTCCCGTAAATCAGCGCCCGCGACGGATCGATCACCGCAAGGAATCCGTCTACGTTGTTTCCGAGCGAAGTGGGATAGGCCGCCGTCGAGGACACCGGCAGGTTCGGCGAAAGCGTGTAGCCGCACAGATAATACCGGCCGCCCGGATCGCGGCTGAATCCGTAGGTCACTTCGCCCTCGCTGCCCCCGTAGTAGGTCGCGTAGATCAGTTCCGCCGCGCGGCTTGCCGCGGCGGGATTGAGCGTGATCACGAAAGCGTCGCTGTTGCCGCCCAGAACCGGCTGCGAGGCGTTGGGCGTCACCGGAAGATCAGTCGAAAACGTGTAGCCCGCAACCGAAACCTGCCCCGCGGGGCCCAGCACGATATTCGTCCCGATATCGATTCCCGACCCGCCCAGGAACGTCGAGTACACCACCACGTTGGCACTGGGATCGATCACCGTGAGAAAGGCGTCGCCGTTGCCCAGAGGCGTGGGCGCATAGGCGTTGCTGGTGGTGGGGAACGTCGCTTCCGTGGATTGCGTAGAGCCGGTGACGTAGATCAGGCCGTTGGCGTCCACGGCAATTCCGTTGCCTTGGTCCGTCAGATAGCCGCCCAGATAGGAGGCGTACACCAGCGAGGCCGTGCCGCTCTGGCCCGGATCGAATGCCGCCACAAACGCGTCATAGCCGCCGCCGCGCGTCGACTGGAACGCGCCGCCGGTGAGCGGCAGATCGTCGGAATTGGTCCAGCCGGTGATATAGAACTTTCCGTCCTGCGTCGCGATGCCGTTGATCTGCTGCACCTGGCTGCCCGAATAGTAGCTGCTGTAAATCAGGCTCCCGCTGCCCTGCTGCGTGGTGTCCAGCACGGAAACGAATCCCTCGTTCTGCGCGTTCGTGTTGGCGAGCTGGGATTGAAACGCGCCCGAAGTCACCGGGAAATTCGATGCCAGCGTGGTCCCGGCGATGTATACCTTGCCGCTGGCGTCCACCGCCAGCGTGCGCAGGTCGGTGTCCAGATTGCCGCCAAAAAACGTCGAATAAAGGATCACGTTGTTCGGATCGCTCGAGAACGGATTCATCTGGATGATCCAGCCATCGCGCACTCCCGAGAACGGCAGGACCGAATAGCCGTTGCCGCTCGCCGGAAAATCGTCGGAGTAGGTGTAGCCGGCCAGGTAAACCAGGCCCTTCGGATCCACCGCGATCGTGGTCGCCGCGTCGGCGTTGGTGCCGGACAGATACGCGGTGTACAGGATTGGATCGATCACCAGGGATTGCCCCCGGTCGTAATCGCCCAGCGAAACCCCGATCATGCCGTCCTCCTCCAGCCGGTAGCGCGACTCCACCGCGACGACTTCGCCCGAAGCCTTGCGCTGGTACACCACCGCCGCGCGCTGGATCACTTCGCCGTCTCCGAGTTTCAGCGCCAAATCGCCGCGTTCGTTCACGCTGACCTGGTCCGCGCCTTCGAAACGCAGGCGAATGCGCGAGGCGTCGGCGCCCGGCGCGAGATCGAAATCGTATTCCAGATGATCGGCGGAGCCGTAATAAACCACGTCCACGCCTGGATACACTTGGCTGCGTCGCAGCTTGGCGAAGGCCCGCGTGGAGCGGAACTCGCGCCCGATGAAATAATTCGTCTGCGCGCCCTGAGGCTCCAGCGCCTCGAACCGGGCCTTGGCGTTCGATCCCGCGAAACTCAGCCGCAGCGTGCGATCCCCTACGTGCAGATACGCCCCGCGAGCCTCGAAGCGCAGCGCGTAGCCCACCCCCCGCGCGCCCCACCGTCCTCGGGCATCCTGCTCGAACCGCAAGGGAACCGACCGCAATACGTCTTCCGGCGAAGGCGCGGCCGCCAGGGCGCATCCCGCGATCCATAATCCTGCCAGCAAACGCATGAATCTTTGACGTGACCTTCTCATTCTCAGTTGCAACGGAAAAATCAATTCAGGAAATACGTCCGGTAGAGCGAATCGCGCTGCTTGGGAATGAAGCCGGCGTCCCGGATCAGCCGCCGCAGCTCCTCTTCGGTGGCGCGGTGGTGCGTCCCGGCGGCGCTGACCACGTTCTCCTCGATCATGATGCTGCCTACGTCGTTGCCGCCGAAGCGCAGCCCGAGCTGGCAGGTCTTCAGCCCCGGCGTCACCCAGGACGATTGAATATTTTCGATATTTTCCAGGTACAGCCGCGACAGCGCCAGCATCTTCAGGTATTCCACCGCGGTGGCTTCCTCTTTCACGAACCGCCCCAGCGAGGTGTTCTCGCGCTGGAAGCTCCACGGGATGAACGCCGTGAATCCGCCGGTTTCCTCCTGAATCTGCCGGACAATATCGAAGTGATTCAGCCGGTGCTCGATCGTCTCGCCGGTGCCGAACATCATCGTCGCCGTCGAGCGCAGGCCCACCGCGTGGCAGGTCCGGTGTACGTCGACCCAGTCCTGCACCGAAGACTTCAGGCGGCTAATGCGGCGCCGCACTTCGTCATCCAGAATCTCCGCGCCGCCGCCGGGCAGCGAGTCGAGTCCCGCATCGCGCAGCCGGCTCAGCGTGTCGTACAGCGAAAGCCCGCTGACCTTGGCGATGTTCACGATCTCCGGCGCGGAAAAACAGTGGCACCAGATGTCGAAGCGCTTCTTGATTTCGCGCAGCAGGTCCTCGTACCACTCGATCTTGAGCTCCGGATGCAGGCCCCCCTGCATCAGGATGCCCGTGCCGCCCAGGTCGATGGTCTCCTGAATCTTCTCGAAGATCACTTCCTTCGGATGCAAATAGCTTTCGGCGTGCCCCAGCGGCCGGTAGAACGCGCAGAAGCTGCAATACTCCGTGCAGACGTTCGTGTAATTGATGTTGCGGTCGATGATATAGCTGACGATGCCGTGCGGGTGCAGCTTGCGCCGCACCTGGTCGGCCGCCATGCCGATACCGATCAGATCGTCGCTCCGGTATAAGTCGAGTGCTTCGGCGCGGGTCATCATGCGGAAACAGCTCCTGGTATCATCACGCGATCCAGACGCAGCGCGGACTTGAGATACAGCTTCATGCCTTGGTAATCGCGCTCGCCGAGTTCAAAAACAATATGCCGGGTGAGGTATTCAAGCGCCAGCGGCTCGGGCACGCCCCGCACGGCGGGCTGCTCGCGGGCGATTTCCCGGACGTGTTCCAGCCCGTAGCGGCAGGACGCGGCGAAGGCCTGCGCATAGCGTTCCTGGATCACTTCCTTGCGCCCGGCCCACACGGCGAACACCATCGGCAGGCCGGTCATCGCGTTCCACTCCCCGCCCAGGTCCAGTGTTTCGAACGGCAGCGTGGCCGGATCCAAGTGCAGCGCCGGATCGCCGATGATCAGCGCCGCATCGGCCTCCCCCAGCATCGCCGCCAGGTCCGCGGGACGGGAAAAAATCTTGGGATCGGCCCCGTATTTCTCGGCCAGAATGACCCTCGCCAGCATCACCGAACTGCGCGAGCCCGCATCGGCCGCCAGCGTCCGGATCTGCGGGATCGGAACCTTCGAGATCAGCAGGATCGTGCGCACCGGCCCGTGGCAGGCGATCCCCGTTCCCGGAAAATATGCGAGCTTCTGCCGCGCCATCTCGATCACCGGCACGATGCCGATATCCGCTGCGCCCGCGGCCAGCTCATCCGCGCACTTCGAGGGCAGGGCATAGTGCAGGTCGAACATCGAACGCAGCACGGCGTCGGGCGAGCGCTCGAATCCCCAGACTAGCGGCGCCGTGTTCAGATAGCTGACCGCGCACACCCGCGGCCGCACAATGGAGCTTCCCGAAGGCAACTCCTTAGTCTACCAGCGTCCGCGCGGCGCCCGCTCCTCCCGCCGGCCTCACGCGGTTCAGTTCCGGCGGCACGCCCGCCGGTCGGGCGGAAAGGTCTATATCGCGGAAAGGTGTATATCAACGGCCGCAGCGGCGAGTAAACCCTAGCTCTCGATTCCCATTGACACGCTACTTCCGCAGGCGCATACTGGGGCCGTAATCAGGAGGTGCCAGGTAGAACCGGACAAAACAGGGGGCGGCAGAAGGCGGAACGGGAACGCCGGAGGTTAGGATCTCGCACGGCCGGACTTTTACGGCGCTCGAAACGCGCCGCGCTTAAAGGCGCACCAGGATGGCGTTGGCGCAGAACCCTAAGGACGGCCTGTTACGGCCCGCGCCGCCCCTGCTGTATCTTCCCCGGCGCCCATCGAAGCCCCGAGCCGCCGCCGTGAGACGGCGGTGAGCGCCGTCGGCCGGATTCTTAGGCGCCCTTCAGCACCTCGGCGATATCCTTTTCCGGGATGGCGCCTTCCTTAATCACCCGCCAGTAAGGCTCCGTCACGTCCACGGTGGTCGAGCCCGGTCCCGTAACCAGCCCGCCATCCAGCACTAGATCCACGCGGCCGTCCATGATGCCGAACACTTCGATGCCGCTGGCCAGCGTCGGCTCGCCCGAAAGATTCGCGCTGGTGGCGATCAGCGGCTGCGCCAGCCTCTCCAGCAGCGCGTTGGCGACCTTCGACTGCGACTGCCGCATCGCCAGACGGCCCGTATTGCCCGTCACCTTCAGAGGCACTCGCGAAGCGGCCTGCACAATGATGGTCAGCGGTCCGGGCCAGAAGTGCCGCGCGAGCAGAAAGAACCGGTTGGGGATTTCCGTGGAGAGTTCCTCCGCCATCACCACGTCGCTCACCAGCAGCGGCAGAGCCCGCTCCGCGCTCCGGCCCTTGGCCGCGAAGATGTTGCCCACCGCATGGAGATTGAGCGGATCGCACACCAGCGCATACAGCGCATCGGTGGGAATCGCGACCACCCCGCCGCGCCGGATCACGGCCGCAGCCCGTTCGATCGCGCGCATGCCTGGTTTCTCGGGGTCGATCTCGATTAGGTCGGTGGCCACGTTGGATAGTGTACCTTCAACGGCGGCGAACGGCTTTCCGCCGCGGCTGCACACGGATCCGCACAGATGCTCAGCTTTCGAGCTCCAGCTCGATCTTCCTGGCGCCCGCGTCGAGCCCGGTGATCCGGAAGCTGCGGATCTGGCCGGCCCGCGGGGCCTCCGGACGTGCGGCCGACGGCCCTCCGCCCGTCTTCCATTTCTGCGCGAGCATTGCCGTCAGGCTCGAAAGATCGGCCTTGGCCGCGCCCGCTGGCGATTCCTGTTTCTGCTCCCTCAGCCGGGCGAACGCCGTCACGCCTTCGCCCAGTTCCACCTTCGCCCGCCCGCCCGAAACCTCCACAATGCGGCCGCTGACCACTTCGCCGGCCTTGTGCTCGGCCAGATATTCGTCGATGCTGGTGGGCTCCAGTTGCTTGATGCCCAGCTTGAACCGCCTCCGCTCGCGGTCCACCTCCAGTACCTGCGCCTTGACCCGCTCGCCCAGCTTCAGCGCTTCGTTGGGATGATTGAGGCGCTTCTCGCGGCTGATGTCGCCGATGTGGATCATCCCTTCGATCCCGCCGCCCAGGTCCACGAAGGCGCCAAATTTCGCCAGGCTGGTCACCGGCCCTTCGGCGACCGCGCCCACCGGGTATTTCTTCACGGCTTCCTCCCACGGATCGCCGAGGGCCTGCTTTAACCCCAGCGCGATGCGCTTGTCGGCGGGATTTACGCCCAGCACCACCACTTCCACGGCGTCGCCCGGCTTGACCACGTCCGCGGCGCGGACCTGCTTCTTCGACCAGGACATCTCGGAAACGTGAATCAGCCCCTCGATTCCGGGCTCCAGTTCGACGAACGCGCCGAAATCCGCCACGCGCGACACGGTTCCCTTCACCCGCGATCCCTGCGGATATTTTTCCGCCGCCAGCGACCACGGGTCCGGCGAAAGCTGCTTCAATCCCAGCGAGATCTTCCGCGTCTCGCGATGGATCTTCAGAATCTTGACCTCGATCTGCTCGCCCGCCTTCACCACGTCGGAGGGCTTCACGTTGCGCGCGTAGGCCATGTCCGCCACGTGCAGCAGGCCGTCCACGCCGCCTAAATCGAGGAACGCGCCGAACTCGGTCAGCGTGCGCACCGTCCCGCGCACCACCGCGCCTTCCTGAAGGCGGTCGAACGCTTCCAGCCTGGCCTGCCGCTCGCGTTCTTCGAGCACCACGCGGCGGTCCACCACCACGTCCTCGCCGGCGGTGTCGAGCTTGGTGATGCGGCACTCGATCTCCTGCCCCACCAGCTTTTCCAGCTCGGCCTGGTCGCGCGCGCCGCTGCGCGAAGCCGGCAGGAACGCCGGCACCCCGACGTCCACCCGAAGCCCGCCCTTCACCCCTTCCAACACCCGGCCGCCGATGGTCCGCTTTTCAGCGAAGGCCGTCTCCAGGCCCGTCCAGTCCCTCGGGACTTCCACCTTGATGGTGGACAGCAGATAGTTGCCCTCCTCGTCGCGCCCGCGAATCGAGACCAGCACCTTCCTGCCGGGTTTCAAATCCACGCCGGGCGTGAGCGGCAGGACGCCGTCCATCTTCCGGCCGATGTCCACGAAGGCTCCGTCCGGCGTGACCGAGACGACCGTGCCTTCCACCGTGCCGCCTTCCACGTGGTGGGATTGCTCGAACTCGGTGAGGATGTCGCCAAAAGAGGTATCGGGCGTCGAAGCTTCCAGGGTGTCGGGCGCCGGCGAATCCGGCGCATCGGGCGCGGAAGCATCGGACGCATAGGGAACGTTGGATTGGGTCATTCGGGAGCAACCAGCGGTGACTTCCATTGTGTCACAGTGCCGCGGCGGGCGGCTCCGGAAATTCGGCCGGGGCGCGGGGTCCGCGGGCTGACCCGCTAGAATAAGTGTTTCATGTCCAATTCCTGGAGGACGGTTCGTGTACCCGCCTCCAGCGCCAACCTGGGTCCCGGATTCGACGCCCTGGCTCTTGCGCTGGACCTGCATCTGGTGTGCCGCTTTCGGCCCTCGCCCCGGCTTTCCATCCGGGCCTGCGGGCGCGACGCCCACACCATCTCCGCCTCTGATGACAACCTGATCTGGCAGACCGCCTTGCGCGTGGCCGCCGACACGGCGCAAACCATGCCGCCCATCGAGCTCGAAATCGCCAACGACATCCCCATCGCCAAAGGCTTGGGTTCCAGCGCGGCCGCGCTGACCGCGGGCGTGGTCATCGCGAGCCACGCGCTCGGACTCGATTGGGATGCCGAACGCGTGCTGCACGAGGCCGCCTACATCGAAGGCCACCCCGACAACGTCGCCGCCTGCGTGCTCGGCTCGATCGTCGCCAGCGCCATCGATTCCGACGGCATCGCGCGCGCGGTGCGGATGGAATTGCATCCGCACTATAACGTCGCCGTCGTGGTGCCGGATTTCGTCCTGCCGACTTCGGAAGCGCGCCGCGTGCTTCCCAGCATGTACTCGCGGGAAGATACCATCTTCAACGTGCAGCGCAGCGCTCTGCTGATCGCCGCCCTGACCCGCGGGGTGACGGACGCGTTTCCGGCCGCCCTCGAGGACCGGCTCCACCAGCCTTACCGCCGCACCCTGGTTCCCGGTCTCGGCGAGATCACCGGGCTGCGGGCGCCGGGCCTGTTAGGCTGCGCGTTGAGCGGGGCCGGTCCTTCCATTCTGGTGTTTTACGAGCGCGGCCACGAACACGTTTGCGAACGCGTCCGCGACATCTTCGCCGGGCACGGCAAGGCCTCGGAAATTGCCTGCCGCCGCGTCGCGGCCCGCGGATACCAGCTCAGTTGACTCACGCGGCCCGTTTCACCTCCGGAAACCGCAGCTTCGCGGGCAGCGCACTCGGTCCGGAGGCCGGCGCCGGGGGCGGGGCCGCGCTCCTGCGCGAGGGACCCTGGAAATATTCATCCAGAGGAAATAACGAATATGGCTCCAATTCCCGGAAAACCCGCCCGAGTTTTTGCTCGATCCGGTAGATCGCGTGGAAGAAATTTCCCCGGTCCATGTTCAAACGCCGCGTGCACAGCTTCCAGTCCGCGCCCAGAAGAAAATGGTAGCGGAACAGCCGGTACTCGAACTCGCTCAGTACTCTTTTCGAGACCAGGCAAAAGTCGGCGATATACTCCTCATCCTTCCGCCCCCAGGTCATGGGCCTTTTCCGCCCTGAATGAGGCTCCTGCGAGATGCGGCTGAGGTGCCGTTCCTGGGTGCTGCAGCGGATGAACCGGTCATAGCAGATCCGGAAAATCGTTCGCAAAACGCAATTACAGGGCATCAGATCGCCCTTTCTCCTAAGGCGCAATCCAGACCCGTGGCAAAGCGCACAATTGTGTTTGGCCAACGCCAGTGTTTCTGATCGTGTCCATCGCATAAAACTACCTCCCGCACTATGGGTTCCGGCCTGCGGCCGGCTTCAGAACGCAGTAGGGTTATAGTACGTCTAATTCTGGAATAAGTCAAATACTATTTGATATTACTGGATAATTTCCCGATAAACCGCCAAAACATTTCTGGCGGTTTCCTCCCAATGAAAGCGCTGCGCATGAACGCGTCCGGCGATGGAGAGAGCCTTTCTGCGGGCTTCGTTCAACAATAATTCGCGTAATCCGCGCGCGATATCGAAGACATTATCGGGCGTGACAAGTTCGGCGGCCTCCCCCACGGCCTCCACCAGCGGGGGCAGATTGGAAGCCACCACGGGCGTGCCGCAAGCCATGGCCTCCAGCGGCGCAAGCCCAAAACCCTCGTATAATGAGGGAAATGCAAAGATCGTCGCCGCCCGGTAAAACATCTTTAGGGTCTCAATCGGAACGAATCCCAGGAAGCGCACAAAGGGTTCGACGCGCGTGGCGATCACCGCCCGCCGGACCGACGGATTTCGTGATAATTCGTCTCCAATAATCACCAGACCCAGATCTTTATACTGCGGATGATTTTCAAATTCGCCTCGCAGCACCGCAAACGCCTCCACCAGGCGCGGCACATTTTTTTGCGGCCGAACGGTGCCCGCATAGAGAATAAAGGGCGAACGAATGGAGTAGCGCTCCAGGTCCAACTGCTGCGCGTCGTCCGGGCTGCCCAGAAACGTAGGGTCCGGAGCGCTATAAATGGTGCGTAGACGCTCGGGGGGGATGCGCAGCACGGCTTCCAAATCGCGGCGCGTGGAATTGGAAACCGTAATCACGCGGGCCGCGCGAAGAGCGCCGCGGCGGTAGCGCTCCTCGTGCAGCGTGCTCCGGAAGTCGCCGCGCGAAGGAAATAACAGCGTGCTCATATCGTGAATCGTCACAATATAGGGCCGGGGCATCCAATATGCGACCGAATTTAACGGAATATGATAAAGATCCGGGCTAAATTTCCGCAGAAATGCGGGGAATGCAAAGTTATGCGCGAAAGAGGTATCCGGGGCGGCGTATTCGGCGGCGGTGAAATTGGCCGGAAGCGAGGAGAGTTCCGCGATTTCGCTGGGACGGCCAATGAGCGTATACCGGTTTTCGGGATCGATCGCCGCCAAGGCGCGAACCAGGTTGCGGATATAAGTTCCGATTCCGAAATCGCCCCAGCGGCGGACGTCGATGACGGCGTGGAACGGCATCGCCGTAAACGCTCCTCCCTCCGGCTACGCGCTCTTCACAGCCGCGCCGCGGAGACTTCCGCGCGCTTCCAGGCGTAGAGCGGGAAGCGCTCGGTGAGCGCCGCCACCTTCCGGCGCACCTCGGCCAGCGCCGCTTCGTTGGAGATGTTTTCGAGCACGCGCACGATCAGGGCGCCCACTTCTCGCATCTGGGCCTCGCCGAAGCCGCGCGTGGTCACGGCCGGGGTGCCGAAGCGCATGCCGCTGGGGTTCAGCGGCGGATTCACGTCGAAGGGAATCGCATTTTTGTTGGCGGTGATATGGGCGCGATCCAGCGCGGATTCGGCTTCCTTGCCCCGGACCCCCTTGGCGAAGACGTCCACCAGCATCAGGTGCGTATCGGTGCCGCCGGAGACCACCCGGCAGCCGGCGGCGGCGAGCGTGGCCGCCAGCGTCTGCGCATTGGCCAGCACCTGCTTGGAATACGCGACGAACTCCGCCGACATGGCCTGTTTGAAGCACACGGCTTTGGCCGCAATAATGTGCACCAGAGGCCCGCCCTGCGCGCCGGGAAACACGCTGCGGTCGATCGCGGCGGCGTATTTTTCCCGGGCGAGAATCATGCCGCTGCGGGGGCCGCGCAGCGTCTTATGCGTAGTGGACGTCACGATATCGGCGTACTCGCAGGGATTGGGATGCAGGCCAGCAGCCACCAGACCCGAAAAATGCGCCATGTCCACCAGCAGGATGGCGCCCACCTCGTCGCAGATCTCGCGGAACCGCGGAAAATCCAGCGTGCGGGGATAGGCGCTGCCGCCGGCGATGATCATTTTGGGCCGGTGCTGGCGCGCCAGCCGGGCGAGCTCGTCGTAATCGACGCGCTCATCGTCGCGGCGCACGCCGTAGGGAATGA
>Ga0070739_10006255_pt1 | contig 13190 bp, 8 predicted proteins | sample Coa_R1_7_FD_66445 | JGI IMG/M metagenome (GOLD analysis project Ga0070739, IMG submission 66445) | Surface soil microbial communities from Centralia Pennsylvania, which are recovering from an underground coalmine fire - Coalmine... | ecosystem: Environmental > Terrestrial > Soil > Unclassified ... | reverse complement strand
CGCAACAAGCCGCAACAAGCCGCAACAAGCCGCAACAAGCCGCAACAAGCCGCAACAAGCCGCAACAAGCCGCAACAAGCTGCAACACCCGGTCTAAACTGCACGCGGTAGGGCGCGCTGCCGCGCGTCCGAGAGGATGGAGGATAGAGGATGGCAAAATCCCACCCCAGAACCCCGGAATTTTAAACTCCGTGTTTGGAGTCCCGCCTTCAGGCGGTGGTCAAATCCCACATTTCGGAGCGGCAACTTTAAACTTTAAACCTGAAACCTTAAACTTCCTCCCTCAACCCTCAACCCTCAACCATTCGCGGGGGGGAGAGGGGTGTTTTCCGCGGGATTTTGTGCAACTTTATGAAATTTTGCGGAATCTCAAGTACTTACAACTTGAGCCATTTCATGCCCCTGCGGACGAGGCTCACCTCCGCCAAGGCTACGGTGAACAAGCTGTCCGCGCTCCCACGCCGCCTTATCCGACACAAGGCGACATTATCCGACACACACTAGCCAAAGTATGGGACCGGACTGCGGCCTACCACCGAATGGGCCTCCTCCTTTCAAGATCCAATCAGACGCATTCCCTGAATCTGGAACCCGGAACCGATTTGAACCAGCAAGGCACAAAGAACAGCAAGGCAGCAGAGGTCTTCGCGGGTCCCAACTCGGAACCCGGAACCCAGAACCACGAACCCAGCGCTCTGCGCTGGTATGTCAAAGAACAGCGCGAACGATAAACGTCCACGCGTCCGCCGTGATTCAACGGAGGGGCGGACGTCCTCCTTCGCAATGAGGAGAATAGCAGCGCCCGGGATTCGGTCAACCACATTTTATCAGCATTTCTGTACAAAAAAAACGAGCGGGGATTGCTCTCCGCTCGTTTGAACCAACTAACCAGAATGACGGGGCTATGCGCGTTTACCGGCCAATTTTGCCTTGGCCAAAAACAACAGACCCGCTCCGAATCCCAACAGCACTAGGGAAGAGGCCGTATCAGGCGCGGCGGTTGGGGGCGGTGTTCCACCGTTGACGCCACCGCCGGACGCGATATTGATGCTCGTGTCGCTGATCAACTCCGGAATCACATAACCGGGTGTCAGCGAAATTGAGCCTTGGGCCATCACCACGCCGTCGATTTCCACTTCGCCGGGATTATTGAGGCCTCCGCTGGTCGAGACTTTTCCACCTACATTGAAAATGACATCGCCGGGTGTGGAATCCAGGAATTGCGCGGCCTGATTCAGGGTGAAATCGCCGGTGATGTTAAAGACATAGACTTTCCCCGCTGTTAAAGTATAGGTGCCACCGCTGATATTCCAACTGGACAGGGAATAAACTCCAGGAGCGACCGCACCGGCGGAAGGCGCCGTAGTGATGGCGGGTGTCAAACCATTGTAATATTGAGCAGCACCGCCTGCTCCGAAGGCGATTGCCAAATCCGTTGCTGGAACGCTGCTGCCTGTATGGACGTTTGCACCAGAAACGCCGCTGGCTGTCGGTCCTAAATAGACCTGGCCAAGCAGTTGGCCGCTGGTGGAGGTGCTGATGTTGCCCGCATTGTCCGCAAGATTCCCATTAATCTCTCCCTCCACGACCGGCTGCCCATTGATGATGACAGTCGCAGGATTGAATGAAATGCTGAAGTTCCCGTTGTCAAGAATTGCCAGGCTGCTGGGCCCCGCAGCGCCAAGTTCGGTGGTTGGATCTATCGGGTCGGCGAAGCACAGTGATGTGGCAAGAACTGCCGCAATCCCGAGGGCGCATAAGAATATTTTCCGTTTCATTTGGTCTTCATTTGGTTGTGGTTGTAAAGATAGTCAACCTTTCCTGGAGCAAATGACGCCGCCCCGGAATCCGCATATTTAGATTTCGACAATGCTGTAACAGCTACTCACGTGCCAAACGCAGGAGATATTATCTAACTGTTTGATACATAGGCTATTGAAACTGGACCCTATCTCGTCCAATTTCGAAAAACGTAAGGAAAGCCGACGAAAATCCCGTATTTGTAGGATAACCGGGGGTAAGCGGCTCTGCGGTAGCCACATACGTGGTGAAAATCAATCGTAAGCAGAATTGACGTAAAAGTCGGCTCGGCGCGCGCCTGCTGACTCTCAGGTTTTCCGAATTTTTTTGCGCGGTGCTCAACACCTCGTTCCTCAAAATCGCAATCAGCATCGCCCGTGCCGGATTGGCCTTGCTCCCAAAAGGGTCCGACAACGTCGTCGGGTCGGATACGGACAGTCCGTAGAAATCCTGACTCACTTTGGGACACTCCTTCGCAATACGCTGCGGCATATGAATTGCTCGGTCTGAAACAGTTGAATTGCAGTTGGCTGCAACCACCGAATTTAAAATGAAAATAAAACGATTCACAGGCCAGAAAAAAGCCGGGAAGCTGGCCTTCACGCTGCCGGAAGTCCTGATCGGCACGGCCATCGCGGCGTTTGTCTTTTCAGGTTTCTTTTTGTGCCTGAGCGAGGGCATCGCCGTGACGCGCGTCGCCCGCGAAAACCTTCGCGCCGGCCAAATCCTCGAGCAACAGATGGAAACCATCCGGCTTTACACCTGGAACGAGATCAACAGCAATGGCTTCGTCCCCCCCTCTTTCGTCATGCCGCTCGATGCCACCAGCACCAACACCAACACGATCTCCATTTACGTCGGCAGCATCGTCATCACCAATGCGCCGATGACGGAAAGCTATTCGAACGACCACGTCCTCGTTACGGTTTCGCTGACATGGACCAACGGCAACATGCCGCGCACGCGGCAGATGAGCACCATCGTTTCGAAATACGGACTGCATAACTATTACTACTGAAGCCAATGAAAATCTCCATTTCCAGCAGCAAGGCGGCCAAACGGGGCTTCACTTTGTTTGAAATGATCGTGGCGACCGGCGCCGGCGGGCTGCTCTTTGCGGCGGTCGCGGTCATGATGATGTACGGCGGCAAAAGCACCGCGATGATGGGCAATTACGTGGCCCTCGACCAATCCGACCGTGACACGCTCGATACCATCACCACCGACATCCGCCAGGCGAACATGGTGACGAGTTACGCCACCAATCAATTGCAGCTCCAGACCACGGATGTGAACACCGGTGCCACGAACACGCTTACTTATACCTACAATGCGACGAACGGAACATTGACGCGAGTCTTGTCGCCTTTTGGCGTGGCGTCCGTGGCGACCAACACCACGACGACACTCATCTTGTCGAACATTGTCGCGAACAAATTTTCATTCGGCATGTATCAACGCAATCCCATTGGCGGCGTCGTGGACCAATATACCACGACCAACGCCTCCCTTTGCAAGGTGGTGCAAGTCTCCTGGACCTGTTCCAAAAGCGTCCTCGGCATCGGAGAAACCGAGAGCGTGCAATCGGCCAAGATCGTGATCCGCAAAGAATGATTGGTTCATCAAGTCGTATGAAAATAGCTCCTTCAAAAAGCAACTCGGGCAACGTTTTGATGACGGTCGCAGTGGTTGCCCTTGCCATTGCCAGCTACATGACCCTTGTCACAAACGAAAATAACACCGTTGCGCGCTCGCAGGCATGGAACCAGTGCATTCCCGTTTGCGAAAGCGGCATCGAGGAAGCGCTCACGCAAATCCATTACTGGGAGAATAATTTTACAGCCACGAATAATTGGACGCTTGGCGCGGATGGCTATTATCACAAGAGCCGCACGAACAGCGACGGCAGTTATTGCGCAGTGAGCATCGTGCCGACCAATCCCCCCACCATTTATGCCACGGGATACGTGGTGGCGCCGATGAAAACTTCCAGCAGTTACGTTGTGCGAAAGGTTAAGGTGACCACATTGCGTCGGCCAGCGGATGGAATCAACGCAAAGGGCGTCATCAGCTTCAGCGGCAACTCTACCATTGACAGTTTCAATTCGGCCAATCCAGCTTACAGCACCGGCGGGCTATACGATTCGACAAAGCATGAGCAGAACGCGCTTGTGCTCACTGATTCCGACGCCAAGCCGGCCATTCAGATCAGCACAGGCACGATTTACGGCTCAGTGGACACAGGGCCAACTGGCACCGTAAGCGTCGGTGGAACGATCACCGGCACCACTGCGAATAATGCGAACGTGCAAATCAATGACGTCCAGCCTCCCTTTACTTATGGCACGGGCATCACCCCGACAAACGGGAGTTACAATTATAACGGCACGAACTATTACTATTTGCTTGGCACGGGTAACTACAATATTTCAACGGTGTCACTCACGTCGGGAAATGCCCTTTGTGTGAATGGCGACGCGGTCCTATATGTGAACGGGCCTTTTTCAATCGCCGGCCAGTCCTATATCTACATTGCTCCAGGCGGCGTTCTCAATATGTACATCAACGGAACCGGGTCCTTTGCCGGCGGCGGAATTGTGAATAGTTCGGGATACGCGACCAATTGCTTTATCTACGGATTGACCAACTGCACGAACGTCACTTACAGCGGCGGTGCAGCCTTCATAGGCGTGATGAATGCGCCCGACGCCGCATTCAGCTATAGCGGCGGCGCGGATTTTTCCGGCGCCCTGACCGCGAGCACAGTGACTTTTAGCGGCGGCACCAGTTTTCATTACGACGAAAGCCTTAGCTCGCTGACTCAGGTGGTTGCAAGCTGGAATGAATTTTAGAAGGTAGTTGTATCAGGAATTTAAAGATTTTTGTGAAGCGTAAAATGACAAATCTCGAACATGGCAGCATACTGGTTGCGGTCTTAATGGTCGTGTCCATCATGGCCATTGCGGTCGCCAGCTATCTCTCTTTGGTTTCGAGCCAGAACAAGACAGTCGCGCGGTCCATCGCCTGGCACGAATGCATGCCGGTGTGTGAAAGCGGCCTCGAGGAGGCGCTGACGCAGCTTCATTATTGCTACACAAACAATCTCACCACGAACGGCTGGACGGTCGGCGCGGACGGCCTTTATCACAAAAAGCGGTCATTCAGCGATGGCAGCTATTACAACGTCGGCATTCTGCCCACCAATCCGCCCATCATCTATTCCACGGGATATGTCGTGGCGCCGATGGGTTTCACCTCCTCAAGGACGAATTACGTCTCGCGGCACGTCCGCGTCAATACCATTGCTCCCGAACTGGGCGGAATATATGCGCAAGGCTCTGTCACCATGAATGGAGCCAATACCTTAGTGGACAGCTATAATTCGACGGACCCCAATGCGAGTGTCAACGGAGGCCAGTACTCTGCGAGTGTGCGCCAGGCCAATGCGACGGTGCTGTCGGATTCCGGCTCCATCTCAGCACACACGATTTTGGGAACGGCCATCACCGGGCCCAACGGCACAGTGACTGGCGGACCCATCGGTGATCTGGCATTCGCGGGCGGCGGAATACAAACGAATCACGTCGCGGACAATGCCAACGTTCAGTTTGATACGAATGCCGCGCCATTTGCCTTTAGTTCGGGAATCACGCCGATATCCAGCAATTACTACGTGTACCAGGGGACGAATTATCAATACATTCTCGGGACCGGGAATTACAACATGACGAGCCTAGGCAATAATCCGACCATGCTGATCAACGGCCAACCCACCGTTCTCTATGTCAGTGGTTCGATTGATCTGACCGGCGGCGGTATTTATATAGCGCCTGGATGCAGTCTGCAGCTTTATGTGGGAGGCAGTCTCAATGTATCCGGAAACGGAATTGTAAATGGGGGCGGTGTTTCCACAAATCTTTACGTTTACGGACTGTCAAGCTGCCAAAGCATGCAATTCAGCGGCAGTGTCAATTCAATATTCGTCGGCGTGGTCAATGCGCCTCAAGCAGCCGTTTCATACGCCGGCAACGCGGATTTTTGCGGTTCACTCATGGCCAACACGGTCACCATCTCGGGCAACGGCAATTTTCATTGTGACACCGGCGTTGTCGCCAAAGGGGTCACTGTAGGAAGTTGGAATGAATTTTAATAAACCACAAACATGCAATTATAATAGTAATAACTAAAACGTCGAAAGTTCGCAGGTGGAAAATGAAAACAAATAAACATGGAGGAAAAAATGGCGGGGCGCTGATCGTGGTGCTGCTGACAATCTTTGTCGTTGCCGTCGCGATAACGAGTTACTTGTCGCTCGTCACAAACCAAAACAATACCGTCGCCCGCTCGCAGGCGTGGAACGAGGCCATCCCGGTGGCCGAAGCCGGCGTTGAAGAGGCTTTGACGCAAATCCACTACTGCTGGATTGATAATCTCTCGACCAATAGCTGGACGTTGGGCGCCGATGGTTATTACCACAAAAACCGCACCAACAGCGACGGCAGTTACTACTCGGTCTGCATCGTGCCGACCAACCCGCCGACCATCTTTTCCACGGGTTATGTGAGGGTGCCGTATTATTCGCTAACGAACACCTATGTTGTGCGACGCCTTAGGGTGACAACCCGCCCGCCATCATCGGGAGGCATCAGCTCCAAAGGTAACATCATAATGGGCGGCAACGGCTATGTGGACAGTTTTGATTCCAGCAGTTCGCAGTACAGCAGCAACGGCCAATATGTCGCCAGCATGCGCGAAGCCAATGCCAGTGTGATAACCGATGAGAGCTTGCCGGGCGCCATCACCGCCACAAAAATTTATGGCAATGTCACGACTGGACCGCTGGGGACAGTTGTTGGGGGATCTGTTGGAGATGTGAACTGGGTGAACGGTGGCACCAACGGCATTGAACCTGGCCACTCCGCGAACAATGCCAATGTCCAATTTGACGACGTTCCAGCGCCGTTCACTTACAGCACCGGCCTGGCTCCAACAGCAAACACGACCTATCAGGGGACGAACTACGCTTATCTTATGCTGTCAGCGGGGGATTATAGCATGCCGCTATTGAGTTTGGCTTCCTCAAGTGTGATGTACGTAGGAGGCAACCCTTGCATTCTCTACGTGAATGGACCTGTTACGATTGCAGGGCAGGCCGAGATTTATATCGCTCCCGGCGCGTGCCTTTATCTTTATATAAATGGAAATGCGAGCTTCGCAGGAAACGGCATTGTCAATGCCTCAGGTTTTGCCACGAATTGCTATGTCTATGGCATGACAAATTGCTCAACAATGTCTTTTGCAGGCAATAACTCCTACAGCGCCGTCGTGTATGCGCCGGATTCGACGTTCACTTACGGTGGTAATGCCGACTTCACCGGTTCGCTGATGGCCGCCAGCGTCGATATCACCGGCAACGGCAACTTTCATTATGACCAAAGCATCGGCGCAAAGGGCGGCGTGGTGAAAACCTGGAACGAGTTTTGATCCAACAGAAAATTCTCCGGTATGCGGGCGACTCATCAAATTTGATAGTTGCCGGATTGTAGAAGTCGACTGCACCAGGCTCGCCCTCACCCCCAGGAGAGGGTGAACCATTCTGCTCCGTCCGAACTGGAACTATGCCGCAGGTTTTCGGTGCTCTGGATAAAATTGAAGAAAGCGGAAATTGAAACCACATTTCCAGATTGCTGCGCGGTGTGAAAACGCTCTCCTTCTCCCCGGGGGAGAAGGTTGGGATGAGGGCGAGCGTAAAACCGAATATGACCGTTGAAGGAATCGCAGAAACAGGTTCCGATTATGATTAGATGCGGTTGGGCCATTGATGAAACGCGGATAAACAAAACGAAGTAAGAACTCAAGAACTCAGGAAAAGAATTGGTTTTCATTCAAAGAAATCCACTTCCTGAGTTCCTGAGTTCCTTCTTTATTCATTTCCTCATCTGTGTTCAATCCGTGTTTTATCCGTGGCTGAGTTGAATCTTGCCCGTCCTTTTCTTTCGCGTTTGTTCATTGGCTCCAAACTTGCTCTCACATTGCGGGTTTGCAATTGCCGCAAATCAGTGCGCGGCGCGGGCAGACCCGTGAAAAACGGAAGACAGATATGACCAAAAATTGGACAGCGTTGTGAACGTGATGCAAGCCTGGTGGATGAAACGTTGAACCTATAGCTTAAAATATTATGCCCTCATTTTCCTATGTGGCCCGGGAGACCTCGACCGGGCGCGAAATCCGCAACTCGGTGGAAGCCGCCACCGAGCAGGCCGCCATCAGCGCCCTGCTCAACCGCAATCTCCTGGTTGTCTCCATCCAGGAAAAAGTCGCCAAGAAAGGCAAGACGGCCGGCGGCCGCGTGGCGCTCCAAGACCTGGTCGTCTTCACGCGCCAGTTGGCCACGATGATTGACGCCGGTCTCGCCATGGTCCAGTCCCTCCAGGCGCTGGCCGAGCAGACCACCAACAAGGTCATGCGCGACGTCATCAAGGACGTTTGCTCGCGCGTCGAGGCGGGCGACAGTTTTTCCGAGGCGCTGGTCAAACATCCCAAGGTTTTCAACAAGCTTTATTGCTGCATGGTGAGCGCGGGTGAAAAAGGCGGTTTGCTGGCCGAAATTTTGGGACGCCTTGCCACCTATTTGGAAAACACCGCCCGGCTGCGCCGCAAGGTGAAATCTTCGATGATGTATCCCATCACCGTCACCGTGGTGGCGATCGGCATCACCATCTTCCTGTTGGTGAAGGTTGTGCCGGTGTTCGGCGACATTTTCCAGAGCTTTGGGGCCAAGTTGCCCGCGCCGACGCAATGGCTCATCAACGTGAGCAATTTCGTGAAGAAGTTCCTCATCCCCATTTTGTTTGTGATGGGCGGTGTGGTTTGGGGATGGATGTATTTCATCAAGACCAAGCCGGGGCGTGCGTTCTGGGACGCGCGGCGAATCAAGCTGCCGATTTTCGGCTCGATCGCGCACAAGATTTGCCTGGCGCGTTTCACGCGCACGTTTGCCTCGTTGATACGCAGCGGTGTGCCGATTTTGGAAGTGATGGGCGTGGTGTCCAACACCTGCGGCAACGTGGTGATGGAAAGTGCGATCCGGACGGCGACGGCGGACATCGAGCGCGGTGAAAGCATCTCGACGGCGCTGGCCAAGCATCCGGTGTTCCCGAGCATGATCATCCGCATGATGACGGCCGGCGAACAGACGGGCAAGATCGACAGCATGTTGGAGAGGATATCGGACTTTTTGGACGAGGAGATAGAGACGATCCTGTCCGGGTTGACGGCGTTGATTGAGCCGTTGCTGATCGTGTTCCTGGGCGTGGTGGTGGGCGGCATCGTGATCTGCATGTTCCTGCCCATCTTCAAGATGAGCGAAATCATCAACAAACATTAAGACTAAGGCCAGGTATGACAAATTGCCCAAGGCTGACAATGCGCCAGAAGGCCCTCGGCGCGCTGGCCCTGATGCTGTGCGGCGCGGCGATGTCCGCCCACGCAGCGGAAACAGCCGAAACGAAGGGGCTCATTTCAATCATCACCGAGAAAATCAAGAACTTCCCCTCGACAGTCCTGGTGGAAGCGGCGCTGATTCTCTCGGGAATTTGGGTGATCTGGAAAATGATTCCGTTGGTGAAGAATTTTCTCGCCACGCAATTGCAGCTTTCGATTTTCCTGCGCCCATCGCCGGATGCCTGGCCGAAGGGAGCCGCTGAAGAAGAGGAATTTTCGAAGTTCGTGATTGGATTTCAGGCCGGGCCGGAACGGACCACCGGCAACGCCGCCAATGGCGCGACCAAAGAAGCCACGCCGGTCGCAGCGATTCCCGCCGAAACGCGCGCCGAAACGCCCGCCACTGGCGCGCTGGTCAAGGTGGGCGAGGTGGAGGAATTTTTTGCCGATGCGCCCGCGTGTTTTTTGAGCATGAGAACACTGTGCGAGAAGATGAATCGCGCACCGAACAAGGCGTCCCAGAGGGACGTGCTTTTTGATCTCACAGTCAAGGTCCAGCACATCAAGACCAGGGCCGGCGTGCTGGAATTGCGGACCATCTGGCAGGTTGCGAGCACATTGGAAGGATTGCTGAAGCAACTTACCGATCGCGTGAACAACATCACTGCTTCCACGTTGCACACGGTCACCGGCGGCGTGGAATTGTTGCGTGATATTTGCGTGCCGCAAGTTAAGGACAATTTTATCACAAGCCCGCCCATCCGCATTCTCGCAGTGGATGATGATGCGGTCAGCCGTTTTGCCATCACTTCGGCGATCCGGAAGGCGTTTGATGAGCCGGAACTGGCCGAGAGCGGAAACGTGGCTTTAAAACTGGCCGGTATGCGCGCCTTTGACATGATTTTTTTGGATGTGCGCATGCCGGGAATGGATGGCTTCGAGCTTTGCTCCAAAATCCGCGAGACGGAATTGAACCGCAACACGCCCGTGGTGTTCGTCACCTCGATGAACGATTTCGAATCCTGGGCGCAATCCGCCATCAGCGGCGGAAATGATTTGATCGCAAAACCGTTCCTGAGTTTTGAGATCACGGTCAAGGTGTTGACGTTCGTATTGCGCGGCCGGCTGAAGGCGATGGGCATTGGCGTTGAACCCGCGGCTCCCCCGGTCGATGCGGTTGTCTGGCCTGCGCCGCCGCTTCCCGACAGCTCGAATTTCATCGAGAAAATGGTGAAGAAAGGCTCGGCGCCCAAACCTATTGCGCCTGCCGAGCCAAACGGGAAAAAGACATTGGCCACCGTGCTTTCAATGGCGTCGGCCTACATCCAGGAAATCCAAAAACAGCTTCCGTTGCTCACGCAAACGACTGACGAGGAAACCATTCGCGAAACTTTGGTGAGCATTTATTTCCAGTCGCTCTCGCTCGCGCAGACGATTGATGTGCCTGAGTTGCGGAGCGCGTTTGAACTTTGTTCGGTGATGGAAGGCTTGTTGAAAAAATTGCGGCAAAATCCCAAGAACTTGAAGGAGTCCACTTACAATACCATCGTGATGGGGATGGATTTACTCAAGGAACTGTGCGCTGAAGGGATACCGAACGATTTGGCCAGCAAGACGCCTGTGCGGATTTTGGTCGTGGACGATGACCCGATTGGCCGCCGCGCAATCCTGGGTGCTTTGCAAACGGCATTTTTCCGGCCCGATGGCGCGGAAGGAGGAAAGGCCGCGCTCGCAATGCTGGCTGACAAGACTTTTGATGTTGTTTTCCTCGATGTGCAAATGCCGGACATGGATGGGTTCGCCGTTTGCCGAAAGATCCGCGAAAACGCGGTAAACCGCACCACGCCCGTTGTGTTCGTCACGAGCAACTACGGCGCAAAATGGCGCGAAGAAGCGACCCAGGCGGGCGGCAGCGATTATGTCGTGAAGCCGTTTCCGTTTATCGAGATCACTGTCAAGGCGCTGACGTTTGTATTGCGCGGCCGCCTGCAAAAGTTCAAGGAAGCTCAAGCTGCGAAGACCCCTGCTGCGGCAGCGTGATTGACCGCCACTGAGACTTCAATTTTCAATGCGCTGCCAGTTCGGCGGCGCATTTTTTATTTTTTAATCGCCTTGCAACAGCCGATCTGGGCGACGCATTAACCAAGCGACCGGGTCCCGGCCCGCCGCGAACCCGGCAGTGTGGTCGCAATGAAAACGCGGACTTAGCTGGCGTGCGGGAATTAAAAATTCCTTCTTTGAAATAAATTTGTTCGTTGGCTCGAGGATTTTTCTTCCAAAAGAATTTTTTTGATTCACGATTCCCATCATGCTCAAGTTCGCCTTTTATTTGCTCCTCGGCGCGTGTTGTGCGCAGGTTGTGGGCGCACAGGAAAACTGCATAAAAAACCCCGGCTTCGAAGAACAAAACGCAACAACCCACCTGCCCGCAGGCGGGTGGTGGGTATTTGAAGGACGCGGCAAAACGACAGCCACGCTGGATTCCACTGTCGCCCATGGCGGCAAATATTCCTTGCGTCTTGCCGGCGAGCCGAACGCCAAATCCACTTTTGTGAGTGAAAAATTTGAGGTCGCGCCCGGAGATGAATTGCGTTTCGAAACGTGGGTCAGGGCGCAAGACCTGCCGACCAACGCCTCGGTTGTCACGGCGGGACTGGCCTTCCGCCGCCGCGATGGAACAGTGTTTCACAGGGATTATTTCCATTTGGACGCGCCGGGCGGTAATTGGTCGCGAATGGCCGGGACCGCAAGCGCGCCGGCCGAAGCCGCAAGCGCCGAAGTGCATCTCGGTTATGCCAATGGGCCGGGAAAAATTTGGTACGACGATGTCGTGGCCTGCATCACGAATGAACTTTCACTTGCGTTGAGCAAGGGCGCGCAATCATGGCCTGGCGCACAGGAGATCACGGTGAAGGTAAGCAACCGGCAGCTTGATGCATTTCGCGGGGCGGTTGTCTGCGCTATTACCGGACACGATTCCAAAGTGCCGGTCATCGTTCCGCCACGCAGCAGCCGTGAGTTCAACATACCCATCGTGCTGAATGGCGTCGGGCGGCATCGTTACGAGTTGAGCCTGCTGGATGACGCGGGAAAGAGTTTGCGCTCGCAGGAAGGAAATTTCCGCACGACCGCGCCGTTGACATTGTTTCCGGCATGTCCCTGTTACCACATCGCAGGCCAGGGAGATGGAACGACACGCATTGACGCGCAGGTGAATGTGAACCCGGTGCAACGTGATGGGATGAGATTGGCAGTCGAAATTTCAGATGCTTCGGGAAAGCCAGTCCAAAAAATGGATGTGGATGCTTCACAAGGCGAGTTTGCCGGCTGCAAGGTGAAGCTGCCCGTCAGCCAGGCCGCTGTATTCACCGTTTCAGCAACGTTGAAGGATAAAACCGGCAAAGAGTTGGCGGATGACAAGACGCAAGTCCGTGTTGCCCCGGCCGGCGAGTCGCGCGTTGTCCTCGGGCCGGATGGTTTTATGCGCATTGGCAATCGGCCCGTTTTTCCGGTCGGAATTTACAACTGCGGTCGCTTCGAAGAAATGGGCCAGGCCGGTTTTACTGCAACGCACGAATATGGCATCGTCACCGGGCCGGCTGATGAACCAATCAATCCCAACGAGCGCCGCGTGGAGCAGTTGCTGGACGATTCGTGGTCGAATGGCCTGCGCGCGATGATTGAACTGCCGCGCAGCGCGATAGAAAAGGGAAGCTGGGCACAAGTCCGCCGGCGCATCGAGACATTCCGGCATCATCCGGGCTTGCTCTGCTGGGGTTCTGAGGAACGCGTCGCGCGCGGAACAACCCCCCTGGCGAACATCGCCAAACTTTATTCACTCGTGCATGAGCTGGATCCGGATCATCCGCTGGTGCTGGGCGACACGCGCGACGTCGTCCAGCATCTTCAGGTGGATCGCCGCAACTTTTTTCCCGACCCCGCCATGG
>Ga0070739_10006254_pt1 | contig 13191 bp, 10 predicted proteins | sample Coa_R1_7_FD_66445 | JGI IMG/M metagenome (GOLD analysis project Ga0070739, IMG submission 66445) | Surface soil microbial communities from Centralia Pennsylvania, which are recovering from an underground coalmine fire - Coalmine... | ecosystem: Environmental > Terrestrial > Soil > Unclassified ... | reverse complement strand
TCGAGGGCGAGCTGGCGGTGGTCATCGGCCGGCGCACCTACCGTGCCACGCGCGAGGAGGCGCTGGGCGCCGTCGGGGGGATCACTGCCGTGCACGACGTCTCCGGCCGCCGTGCCCAGCTCGAGACGCCCCTGCGCCAGTTCACGCTCGGCAAGAGCTTCGACACCTTCACCCCGCTCGGCCCGGCCATCGCCTCGCTCGACGGGCTCGACCTGGCGGCCCTCGACGTGCGCACGACCGTCTCGGGCGAGGTCATGCAGGACGCCAACACGCGCGATCTCATCTTCTCCGTGGCCGACCTCATCGAGTACCTCTCGCGCGGGGTCACACTCGAGCCCGGCGACGTGATCGCCACGGGCACGCCGGGCGGCGTGGGCGACTCACGCTCGCCCAAGCGCTACCTGCGCGAGGGCGACGTGGTCGAGATCTACGTGCAGGGCGTGGGCACGCTGCGCAATCCGGTGCGCGCCGAGGCGTAGCGGCACGCGCGTCCGGGCGCGCGTGACCCGCTCAGCTGTGCAGGGCGTACTCGGCCCAGTCCCAGTCGCTCACGTGGCGGCGCTGGCGGTCGATCTCGGCCCGCTTGAGCGCCGCGAACGTGCGCACGAGCTCGCTACCCAGCGCCTGCACGAGCACCTCATCCCGCTCGAGGGCGTCGAGCGCCGAAGCGAGGTCGGCCGGGAGCGGGCGGCCCTCGGAGGCCGCGCCCGCGGCACGCTCGGGCGGCGGCTCCAGCCCGCGCCGCATGCCGTCCAGGCCGGCGGCCAGGACGCCCGCGTGCAGCAGGTACGGGTTGGCGGAGGCGTCGCCGCCGCGGATCTCCACCCGGGCGCCGCGCCCGCGCTCGGGCGGGATGCGGATGTAGGTGAAGCGGTGGTCGTGCCCCCAGTCCGCTCGCGTGGGCGCCATCGCCTCGGGGACGAGCCGGCGGTAGCCGTTGGCCGTCGGCGCGCCCAGCGCGGTCAGGCCCGCGGCGTGCTCGAGCACCCCGGCCATGAAGGCCAGCCCCTCGGAGCTGAGCGGCGCGTCGCCGGCGGCGAACGCGTTCTCCTCGCCCCGGGCCAGCGATACGTGCAGGTGGTAGCTCGAGCCCTCGGCGTCGTTGAACGGCTTGGCCATGAAATTGGCCTCGAGCCCCTGCTCGGCGGCCAGCTCGCGCACGGACTCCTTGAACAGGAAGGCGCGGTCGGCGGCCTCCAGTGCCGGGCCGTGGTGGAGGTTGATCTCGAACTGGCCGGGCGAGAACTCGTGGTGCATCGAGGTGACGCCGAGACCGAGCTCGTCGAGGCCACGATGGATTCGGCGCACCGCCCCGCGCGGGTCGGCACGGCGCCCGCTCGTGTAGGCCATTCCGGTGTCACCGCCGTAGCGGACGGCCGGCCCCGCGTCGCGCTCCAGCAGGTAGAACTCGAGCTCGGGAGCCATGGTGGCGCTCAGCCCCAGCTCGGCCAGCTCCCCCACCACGCGGCGCAGCGCGCGCCGGGGCGAGAGCCCCCGATCCCCGCGCAGGTCGGCGATGAACCACACCGTGTCGCGCTCCCACGGGACGATCCGAGCCGTGGCCAGGTCGGGCGAGCTGTGCATGTCGGGAAACGAGCTGTCGGCGGCGAACCCGGGTAGCTCCAGCGGGTTACCGTGCAGGTCCTCGATCATGCTGATCAGGCAGAACCCCAAGCCGCCGACGGCCAGCTCCAGGCGGTCGAGCGGGATGTCCTTGGAGCGGCACTTGCCGTATAGATCGCTGTGGCTGACGCGCGCGCGGCGCACGCCCTGGCCGGCCAGGCGCTGCACGATCTCGGCCACGGGGGCGGTGCGAGGGCGCTCTTCGATCGTCATCTCGATGCTCGGTTGCTTCAGCCGCCTCGGCAGCGGCGGGACGAACACGGCCGTGCTGCGGAAAGTTGGATACATTGTACACCAGTGCATCGGAGTAGCCAATGATCGCGTTACGAGGGATCGACCACGTCGGGCTGCGCGTGGGCGACGTCGAGGAGGCGGGCGAGCGCTGGAGCCTGCAGTTCGGCCTGCGGGTCAGCGAGCGCGGCGAGGACCGCGTCCGCCTCTCCTGCGACGACGAGCCGTTCTGCCTGGAGCTCATCGCCGGCCGGCCGGCCGGGTTTGACCACGTGGCCTACGAGCTAGCTCCGGACTGCTCGCTCGAGGACGCCCACCGCCACCTCGAGGAGCAGGGCGTGAGCGTGCACGCGGGCCCCGGCGAGCTCAGCTGCCGGGACGCGGACGGCAACGAGATCCGGATCCTGCCCTACCGGGAGCCGGCCTCTCGCCTGGTCCCGCACGCGCGCCCGGCCGGCCGCGCCGTGGTCGGCCATCCGCGCAAGCTCGGCCACGTGAACTTCCTCACGGGAGCGCTCGACGGGCAGCTTCGCTTCTACACCGAAGCGCTCGGCATGCGCCTCACGGACTGGCTCGGCGACGCCGGCGCCTGGCTGCACATCGGGCCCGACCACCACGTCATGGCGCTCATCGACCACGGGACCCCGCACTTCCACCACCTGGCCTTCGACGTCGTCGACATCGGTCACATGCGCGACATGCTCGACCACCTGGGCCGCCACGGCCGCTGGCTGGGGTGGGGCCCGACACGGCACGGCGTGGGCGGCAACATCGCCTCGTACGTGCGGATCGTCGAGGAGGAGTGCTTCGTCGAGCTCTATTGCGACATGGAGCAGCTCCAGCCGGGCCACCAGCCGCGCCGGTGGCCCGACAACCGCTACTCGTCCAACACGTGGGGCCCCCTGCCGCCGCGCTCGTACTTCCGCTTCGACGCCGCGGCGATCGAGTCCGAGCGCGAGAGCCTCGAGATGCTGGGCATCCCGCTGCCCCCGGAGCCGCACCGGGCCGGCCTGGCCCAGACCGCAGAGAGAGGTGCGCGATGAACCTGCGCGGATACACGATCCCCCGTACGCCCCGCGGTGAGGCCAGCCTCGTCCCCCCGCCCCCGTGGCACTACGTGGGCGACTTCCTGGTCGTCGACTTCTGGGCTGACCCCGACGCGGCGGTCTCGCTGCTCCCCGAGGGGCTCGAGCCCCATCCGGACCCCGGGCGCTGCGCCGCCGTGTTCGCCGACTGGCAGTCGTGCTCGGAGTCCGGCGAGGAACTCGTCGATCCCGTGCGCTCCCACTACCGCGAGTTCTACCTCGTGATCTCGGCGCTGCTCGACGGCGAGGAGGTCACCACCTGCCCGTTCATCTGGGTCGATCAGGACTTCGCGCTGGCGCGCGGGTGGATCCAGGGCTTCCCCAAGAAGCAGGGCGAGGTGTGGATGACGCGCACCTACGCGCTCCAGTGCCGCGCCGCGCCCGGCCTGCGCGACGGCTCGCGCTTCGGCGCCACGTGCTCGGCCCGCGGGCGCGCGATCTCGCGCGCGCAGATCACCCTCGAACAGCCAAGCCGCGACGGCTCCGTCCACACCGCCCCGCCGATCGTCAACGTGCGTCACTTCCCGCGCCTGGCCGCCGGCCGCCACGACGACCCCCAGGTCCACGAGCTCGTGCGCGCGCGCAGCCGGGACAGGGTCGTCTCGGAGGTGTGGGAGGGCGCGGCGGAGCTGGAGCTCTTCGACGCCCCGGCCGAGGAGCACACGCTGCTTGCCCCGGTCGACATCGCGCGCGGGTACCGGTTCACGTTCGCCTACACCGTGGACGACCTGGAGACGGTCAGGGACCTGGTGGACGTGGCGCCGGCCGCGGCGGGGGACGAGCGATGAGCGTCACCGAGGCCGCGCGCGTGGCCGGCGTCGAGGTCAGCCCCGACCACTACATCGGCGGCGAGCGGGTGGCCGGCCGGCGGCGCTTCACGTCGATCTCCCCCATCGACGAGTCGGTGCTGGCCGAGGTGGCGCGAGGCGACGAGCAGGACGCCGACCGTGCCGTGCACGCCGCTCACGAGGCCTTCCCGGCCTGGGCCGCGCTCGGTCCCGTGGGCCGCGCCCCCTACCTGCACCGTCTGGCCGAGCTGATCGAGCAGAACATCGAGCCGCTGGCCCAGCTCGAGTGCGCCGACATGGCGATGCTGCTGCGCTCGCTGCGCGCGCGGGTGATCGCCCGTGGCGCGCGCAACTTCCGCAGCTACGCCGACCTCGCGGTGGCCTACGAGGAGCGCGACTGGCGCTCCAACGGGACCTGGAACCGGGTGCAGCGCATGCCCGCGGGACCGGCGGCGGTGATCACCCCGTGGAACGCGCCCTTCATGCTCTCGACGTGGAAGACCGCCCCGGCGCTGGCCGCCGGCTGCACGGTGGTGCTCAAGCCGGCGGAGTGGTCGCCGCTCTCGTGCTCGCTGCTGGCGGATCTGACCGAGCAGGCCGGCTTCCCGCCCGGCGTCTTCAACGTGCTCCAGGGCATCGGCGAGGAGGTGGGGGCTGCGCTCGTCGCGCACCCGTTGCTGCGGCGGGTGTCGTTCACCGGCTCGCCCGAGGCGGCGCGGCAGATCGGCGTCTCGGCGGCCCGCAACCTGGTCCCGTTCACCGGCGAGCTGGGCGGCAAGGGTCCGCTGATCGTCTTCGAGGACGCCGACCTCGATGCGGCTGCCACGAAGGCGGCCGGCCAGTACGACGACGCCGGGCAGGTGTGCCTGGCCGGGACGCGGCTGCTCGTGCAGGAGTCGGTGCGCGAGGAGTTCCTGGAGCGCTTCCACGCCGCCGTCGACCGGCAGGTGCTGGGCGATCCGCGGCGCGAGGAGACGACGATCGCCCCCCTCATCCATCCCGACCATCTCGAGCGGGTTGACGGCTTCGTGCGCCGGGCGGAGGCCGAGGGCCACCGGCTGGTCCGCGGAGGCCACCGGCTCGAGGGCCTCTTCTACGAGCCCACGCTGTTCGAGCCGCGCTCCAACGACGCCGAGATCGTCCAGCGCGAGGTCTTCGGCCCGGTGCTCACCTTCCAGACGTTCGCCGACGAGGCGGAGGCGGTGCGGCTGGCCAACTCGACGCAGTACGGGCTCTCCGGGCTCGTGTACACCAGCTCGATGGGGCGCGCCGATCGCATCGGCCGCGCGGTGCGGGCGGGCATCGTGTGGGTGAACACGTTTCTCGTGCGCGACCTCACCGCGCCGTTCGGGGGCGCGGGCATCTCGGGCATCGGCCGTGAGGGCGGCGACTACGCGCTCGACTTCTACTCCGATCTGAAGACGCTCCAGATCCTGGACGGCAGCGTCCGGTGAGCACGGCGGCCGGGCGCATCGAGGTTGCGCTGGCCGCCCAGCGGGCGTGGATGGAGGAGCTGCTGGTGCGGCTCGTGCAGGCCCCGACCGAGCTCGGCCGCGAGGAGCCGGGCCAGGCGATCATGAGCGAGGCCTTCGCCGCCTGCGGCCTGGAGCCGCGTGATGTCTGGATGGACGCGGCGGCGCTGCGCGCCGATCGGCATGCCGCGCCCTTCAGCTGGGACGTGGCCGGCAAGCGCAACGTGGTGGCGCGGTGGGCGGCTGCGGCGTCGGGCGGCCGCTCGCTGATCCTCGGCGGGCATGTCGATGTCGTGCCGCCGGCGGCGGCGGAGCTGTGGGCCTCGCCGCCCTACGAGCCCCGGCGCGAGGGCGACTGGCTCTACGGGCGGGGCGCCGGCGACATGAAGGCCGGACTGGTGGCGATCGTCGGGGCGGTCAGGGCACTGCGCGAGGCCGGCGTCGAGCTGGCCGGGGACGTGCACCTGCACTCGGTGGTCGAGGAGGAGTGCACGGGCAACGGCGCGCTCCAGTGCCTTCTCGACGGCGTGCGCGCCGACGCCTGCGTGATCGCCGAGCCGCACCCCGATCATCTGACGATCGCCCAGGTCGGCGTGCTGTGGTTCCACGTCGAGGTGGCGGGACGGCCCGCCCACGCCGCCTACGCGACCACCGGACACAACGCGATCGAGGCCGCCTACGTGGTGCTGGACGAGCTGCGCGCGCTCGAGCGCGAGCTGAACGACGACCCGCCGCCGCCCTACGACACCGTCGCGCACCCCATCAACCTCAATCCCGGCGTCATCGCGGGTGGAGACTGGGCCTCGACCGTGCCGGCACGGGCGAGCCTGTCGTGCCGGCTGGCCATGTACCCGGGCACCGACCCCGATGAGCTCAAGCGGCGCGTCGAGGCGGCCGTGGCCCGCGCGGCGCAGCGCGACGAGTTCCTGCGCGAGAGCCCGCCGCGCGTCCGCTACGACGGTTTCGTGTGCGAGGGCTCGACGCTGCCCGCCGGCGAGCCGCTCGTCAGGGTGCTGAGCGACGCCTACGCGCAGGTGCACGGGCAGCCGCCGGGGCTGCGGCCGACCACGGCGACCACCGACGCCCGCACCTACATCCGCCACGGCATCCCGACGGTCTGCTTCGGCCCTCGCGCCCAGGCGTACCACGGGATCGACGAGCGCGTCTCGCTGTCCTCGATGCACGCCTGCGCCGAGGTCCTGGCGCGCTTCGTCGTGGCGTGGTGCGGCGAGGGCGCCGCGTGAGCCGCTCAGGCCTCCTCGGCCTCGGCGGCGATCGGGTTCCAGTGGCGCAGCGCGTCGCCGATGTGCTCGCGCGAGAGACGCTCGGCCTCCACGCCGTCGCGGCGCTGGACCGCGGCCATGATCGCGCGGTGCTCGCTGATGTCGCTCTGCTGCCACTCGGGTGCGCCGGCGCGGCGGGCGAGCAGCCGCCGGCCGACCTCGACGATCCACAGCGCGCCGAGGGTGTTCACGAGCTCCTCGTTGTGCGTCGCCCGAGCCAGGCCCATGTGGAACATGCGGCTGGCGTCGTGCATGGTGTCGGAGTCGCGCGCAGCCGCCTCGAGCTCGATCGCCTCGGCCAGGCGCTCGACGTCCTCGGGGACGGCGCGCTCGGCGGCGAGGCGCGCGATCCCCGGCTCGAGCAGCAGCCGCACCTCGAGCCGCCGCATCACAGCCTCGAGCCCCAGGTCGGCCACGCGGAACCCGCGCTGTGGCAGGGCGTCGACGAGCCCCTCCCCGGCCAGGCGCCGCAGGGCCTCGCGCACGGGCGTCCGGGAGACGCCCAGCCGCTCGGCGAGGTCGAGCTGGGAGAGCCGCGCGCCGGGGGACATCTCGCCGCCGAGGATCAGCGCACGGATCTGCTCGTAGGCCAGGATGGCGACCGAGCTCGACTCGATGCGGGCGAGCCCCGCCAGGGCGTCGGGTGGGGCGCCAGCACCGGCCTGGACGGTGAGCCCGTCCACGGCCGCGGGCCCCAGGGTCCCGTGTTTCATGGATACATTGTACTCGCAGGCCAGGAGGCGCCAGGCGGAGGCGCCGATCCGGAGCCGCGGAGGAGGAGAGGACGATGGCAACTCACCCCGGCGTAGCCCCGCGGGGCGACCTCGACGCGGTCGAGCTCGCACGCGCCGTGACCGTGGAGCAGCTCGAGGACGACCCCTACCCCCTGTACGCGCGCTGGCGCGAGGAGGCCCCGGCCGTCTACGTGGCCGTGCTCGGCCTGTGGTTCGTGACGCGCTGGCACGACGCCGAATACGTGACGACCACGCCGGAGGTCTTCGAGGCCGCGGTCAAGCCCTCGCCGCTGGACCGCACCTTCGGCGGCACGAACATCCTCACCATCGACGGCCCCGTCCACAAGAGCCTTCGCAACATGCTGCTGCCCTCGTTCCGCCCGCCCGTCGTCGAGCGCGACGTCACGCCGATCCTCGAGCCACTCGTGCAGGAGCAGCTGAGCCGGCTGGGCCGCGAGGGCAACGACCGCGCCGAGCTGATGGAGGAGTACTTCGAGCCAATCTCGGTGCGCAGCCTCGGCGCCGTCCTCGGCCTGGGCGAGATCGAGCCCGACACGATGCGCCGGTGGTTCGCCCAGCTGGCCGAGGGCGCCACGAACTTCGAGGACAACCCGGACAAGCAGGCGGTGGCCGATGCCGCGGCGACCGAGATCGACGAGACGCTGCGCCCGATCTTCGAACGCATGCTTCGCCGGCCCGACGGCAGCGTCATCAGCAACATGCTCCAGGCCGCCGAGGGCACGCTCGAGGAGCGCACGCGGCTGATCATGCCCACGCTGAAGGTGATCCTGCTCGGGGGCATGCAGGAGCCCGGCCACGGCGCCGGCTCGACGCTGGTCGGGCTGCTCACGCATCCCGGCCAGTGGGAGGCGCTGGTCGAGGATCCCGCCGGCCGCGTGCGTGCGGCGGCCGACGAGGGCCTGCGCTGGATCGCCCCGATCGGGGCCCAGGAGCGCCACGCTCCGCACGGCGCCACGGTGGCCGGCGTCGAGATCCCGGCGGGCGCAAACGTCGCCGCGATAATCGCCTCAGCGAACCGGGATCGCCGGGTGTGGGGGGAGAGCGCCGACGAGTACGACCTGTTCCGCCCGCAGCAGCGCAGCGCCGCCTTCGGCTTCGGCAAGCACTTCTGCGTCGGGCATCACTTCTCCAAGGTGCAGCTGTGGGTGGCGCTGCGCCACCTGGCCGAGCGCTTCCCGCGGCTGCGCCTCGACGAGACGCGCCCGCCGCGGATCACCGGCTGGGAGTTCCGGGCGCCGCGCAACCTCGACGTGCTGCTGGACGGCTGAGCGCCCGCGCCGCGCGCTGTGCCGCGGGCCCTCAGCGCGCGGCGGAATGCACTGACCCCGACCCGGTCGGGGACCCTCGTGTGTTCAGCCGCGCATGGCGCGGCGCGATGCACGAACCCCCGGGCGGGGCGCCGGGGTTCGTGCGTTCAGCCGCGGTCGGCGCCGGGGCCGGCGGCCCGCCCGGAGCGGCGGCCGGCGCGGGGCGCCTGCCGCGGCCGCTACGCCACCCGCCCGGCGAGCAGCGCGTCGGAGACCTCGCCGACCACCTCGGGGATCGCGCGCACGTCCTGCTCGGTCGTGCGGTGGTTGACGAAGCAGGCGCGCAGCCAGGTGGCGCCGTCGGCCTCGGCGGGCGCGATCAGCAGCCGGCCGTCCTCGACCAGCGCCCGGGCCAGCTCGCGCTGGTGCTCATCGCAGGCGGCGGCGTCGCCGCAGACGCGGCGGAAGCAGACGACCGAGAGCGGCGGGTCCATGAGCAGCTCGAAGCGCTCGTCGGCGGCCAGCAGCGCGGCCAGCAGCTCGGCCTCCTCGAGGTTTCGCTCGATGGCCGCGCGGATCCGGTCGGCCCCGTGCACGGTGAAGGCGAGCCACAGCTTCAGCGCGCTGAGCGGGCGCGAGTACTCGAGCGTGCGGTCGACGGCGTGCAGCGACTCCTCGTGGGGGATGTAGCCCTCGTGATGGGAGAAGGCGCGCACGAGCGCGTCGGCGTCGTGGACGAGCAGGACGCTGCACGACTTGGGCACGTACAGCCACTTGTGGGCGTCGACGGTGGCCGAGTCGGCGCGCTCGAGCCCCCGGAACGCGCCGCCGGCGCGCGCGGTGGCGGCGGCGGGAAGCCCGTAGGCGCCATCGACGTGCAGCCACACGCCGCGCGCTGAGCACACGTCGGCCAGCTCGTCGAGCCGGTCGACCGCCCCGGTGAGGGTCGTGCCCGAAGTGGCCACCACCGCCACCGGGACAACGCCGGCCGCGCGGTCGCGGTCGATGGCCTGCGCGCAGGCGGCGGAGTCCATGTGGCGCCCCGGCCGGGTGATCGGGATCGCGCGCACGTTGTCGGCGCCGATGCCCAGGACCTCGGCCGCGCGGCGCACCGAGTAGTGCGCCTCCTCGGAGCAGTAGAGCGCCATCCGCTGCGCGCTCATGCCGTGCCTGCGCACGCCGGGCGCCGCCCGCTCGCGCGCCGCGGTCAGCGCGGTCAGGTTGGAGATAGTGCCCCCGGCCGCCATCAGCCCGTGCGCGTCCTCGTCGAAGCCGACGAACTGCCCCACCCAGCGGATCGTCTGGTCCTCGACGAGCTCGGCCGCGCCCGAGCTCGTGGCCACGTTGACGTCGTGGGAGGCCATCAGCGCGTCGCCCAGCACGCCGATCTCCAGGCCCGAGGAGCCGATGTAGGCAAACCACCGCGGGCGCGCCTGGGCCAGCGAGACGTCGAGCACGTCGGCGGCGGCGTCCAGGGCGGCCGTCGGGTCGGAGGGCTCGGCGGGCAGGGGCCGGCTGAGCAGCTCGATGTGGCGCTCACCGGGCAGGGGCTGGCCCGGCCGAGCGCGGTCGAAGCTCCTCCACGCCTCGAGGATGAGCTCGGTGGCGTGCTCGAGGACGCGCTCGCGGCCCGCAAGCGGGAGCGACGGACCGTCGTCGCCGGCCTCGCCGGCCGCCGCCCCCATCAGCGGATGACCGTCGAGCAGTACTGCGGCGAGCTTCCGTCGGGGCTGGTGCAGTTCTCCTGCTGGTCGTACTGGAGCGCCTGCCCGAAGTCGTTCGTGGTCCCGGGGTAGTCGCCCCCGAATGTGAACGCTCCGTCGGTGCCGTTGTACGCGTACCAGGGATAGGTGCAGAACGGCGTGCCGTAGTTGCCCAGCCCGCAGTCCTGGTTGACCTCCGCCTCACCGCCGAAGTCGCTCACGACCGAGTACGACTTGGCCGTGCTGCCGTTGGCGAAGGTGACGCTCTTGATCTGAAGGGGCGAGAACTGAAGCCAGCTCGGCACGTTGTACGAGTAGCAGGGCGGCTTGGTGGCCGAGCCGGGCAGGCAGTACTGGCCGGCCGGGTTGGTGTAGTTGCCGGTGTGCCCGATCTCCCACACGAGCGCGTTGGGCGCGTCGTTGACGAGGCCCCAGTCGAGCGCGTTGCCGATCTTCTGCACGCTGTAGGCGGGCATCAGCGGGCCGTCGACCTTGCTGTTGAGCACGATCGTGCCCGAATGGCCGGTGGTCAGGTCGCTGATCGTGATGTGCATCCCGTCCCGGGCCGCGGTCACGTACTGATGGTCGGTGACCGTGTCGCCCGCGTGCATGAGCAGCGGCCCGCCGGTGGCGCTGTCGACGAGCATCGCGTTGAAGGCCGCCGACTCCGACTTGCCGGTCTTGGACACCTCCCACACCGGGGAGCAGGCGCTGTAGGTGTTGGCCGCGTAGCTGACGTCGTAGCCGCCGCCGGAGGTGCAGTTGGTCACGATGCTGTTGGGATAGAACTGGAGCTCGAGGAAGGCCTGGTTGTCGAGGCTGTTGGGATCGCTGACCGCGCCCCCGATCCAGAACGTCGGTCCGACCGAGTCGACCGGCATCGCGCCGTTGGTCGGCAGCACGATCGTCCAGGTCAGGTTCTGGGCCGAGCCGGCCAGATTCGAGAGCGGGTCGATCTCGGGCTCGTCGTGGCCGGTGCAGCTGTGCGTGTACCAGACGTAGTCCTGCGGGTGGTGGGCGATGCACAGCGACTGCCCTGCGCCCCCGCTGGCCGCGGCGGCGCCCGAGGGCAGCGCCAGCGCGAGCGCGCTCAGCCAGGCGCCCGTCCCCAACAGCATCCGAATCCGTCCGTTGCCCATCTCGCCTCCTCGTCGATGTACGCCGTCAGCGCGGGCAGCCTATCCCCGCCCGGCGACCGCGCGCAAGCGCCGAGCACGCCCGGCGCCGACGTACAGTCAGAACGATGCCAGCCCTCTCCAGACGCTCGGGCGCCTCGTGATCGCGGTGCTGGGCGGACTTGGCGCGGCCGCCGCCTGGGCGATCTCGACTCTGTGCTCGTCGCGCTCGAGCCGGATCCTCGACCCGCCGAGCGTGGTGGCGTGGATGATGCTCGTCGGGCTCGCCGTGTGCGCGCCGCTCGCCGCCGCCGGGGGCGTCCCGGCGCGGCTGAACTCCGCCTCGGCGGGATGGCTGGTGCTGTCGGGCGCAGGCAACGTGGGCGGCCTCATGATCACCTACCGCGCGCTGCGGATCGGGCAGGTCGCGCTGGTCGCCCCGCTGGTCTCGACCGAGGGCGCGGTGGCCGCGATCATCGCGGTGGGCGCCGGGGAGGCGCTGCGACCGGCCGTGGGCGCGGCGCTCGGGCTGGCCGCGCTGGGCCTGTGCGTGGCCGCCATCCCGCGCGGCGGCCTCGAGCGCGCGCGCCGCACGCGGCACCTGGAGTCGGTGCTGCTGGCCGCCGCGGCGGCGCTGGCCTTCGGGACGAGCCTGTATGCGACCGCGCGCGCGGGCGCGGAGCTGCCCTCGGCGTGGGTCGTGCTGGCGGCGCGAGCGGTGGGCACGGGGGCGCTGCTCGTGCCGCTGGCGCTGGCCGGACGGTTGCGGCTGGCGCGATCCGCCGTGCCCCTGATCGTGGCCTCGGGATTGTGCGAGGTGGCCGGCTTCTTCGCCTACACGGCGGGCGCGCGGCACGGGATCGCCATCGCGGCCGTGCTCGCCTCGCAGGTGGGCGCGCTGGCCGCCGTCGGCGGCTACCTGCTGTTCGGGGAGCGGCTTGGCCGCGTGCAGCTGGCCGGGGTGACCACGGTGCTCGTGGCCGTGGCGCTGATCAGCGGGCTCCAGGCCTGAGGGCGCGCAGGCGCGGCGCGGCCGGGGGCGCGCCTGCCGCTCACCCGCCGAGCGAGCACACGTTGGCCAGCTCGGTCGCGCTCGCCCCCGCGGGGCGCGGGATCGTGCCGCTGGGCGGAGGCGCCTGCCCGCGTTCCACCCACGCCGACAGCGCGTCAAGCGCGGCACGCGCGCAGGGCAGGATCGGGCGCAGCACGTTGTCACCGTAGGCGTCGACGCCGTAGTGGTCGTCGAACTGCGGGTCGACGTGGTTGCCGCCGGCCACCGTGTAGAAGCGGTACATGCCGGCCCGGCCCCGCGCGCCGACCATCTGCGCGTAGAGGTCGCCGTCGGTGCGGATCGGCAGCAGCGCGTCCTGATCGCCCTGGACGGTGATGAGCCGATCGGCGATCGCCCCCGTGTTGGCCACCGAGTCCATCCGCCCGGCCAGCGCCGGGAGCGCGGCCAGCCGCGCCTGGTAGTCGTAGGTCGCGTCGGGGTCGCTGGGCAGCACCTGCTCGGCCGGCGGCGAGACGCACGGGGTCCCCACCCCGCTCGTGCTCGAGCACGTGTAGCCGGTGTACTCGGGGTCGAACTCGAGCCGGTAGATCTTCTGGGTGAGCCCCCAGTAGACCGACCAGTGATAGCTCCACAGCGGCTCGGACTGCGGATTGAAGCCCACCGCGGCCAGCGCCTGGACGGCCGACGGCGTGCCGAGGACGTCGCCCGGCCACGCGGCCAGCGAGGTGGGCAGGTAGCTGAACAGGTTCTCCGCGTTGGTGAACAGCGTGCCCTCCCAGTCCACGCCGCCGTCGTAGAGGCGGTTCGGGCCGGCGTCGGTCTCGAGCGCGCGGCGCACCTGATAGCCGCCGTTGGAGATGCCGACGGCGTAGGAGCG
>Ga0070739_10006249_pt1 | contig 13196 bp, 14 predicted proteins | sample Coa_R1_7_FD_66445 | JGI IMG/M metagenome (GOLD analysis project Ga0070739, IMG submission 66445) | Surface soil microbial communities from Centralia Pennsylvania, which are recovering from an underground coalmine fire - Coalmine... | ecosystem: Environmental > Terrestrial > Soil > Unclassified ... | reverse complement strand
ACGCCCTTCGGGATCCGCGCGCCGAGCGCCTGGAACTTCTTCGGGTTCTCGAGGAACTCCTTGATCTCCTGCAGCTCCTCGACCGCCTCGTCCACGCCGGCGACGTCCTTGAAGCCGATCTTCGGCGAGTCGGGCGTCATCCGCTTCGCGCGCGACTTGCCGAAGCTCATCACCTTCGAGCCGCCGCCCTGCACCTGGTTCATCAGGAAGATCCAGAAGCCGAACAGAAGGACGAACGGCAGCAGGCCGGTGAGGATCGACCACCACGGCGACGAGCCGATGCCCTTGGAGTTGAAGTCGACGCCGTTGTCCAGCATCAGCCCCTCCAGCCGGCTCTCCGACTGCGGCGACGCGTAGTGGACGGTCACCTGTCCGTAGCCCTGGACGGTCGAGGTGATCGCCTGCCTGTTCGGGTCGATCACGACCTGCGAGACGGACGTCGGATTCGTCTTCACCTGCTGGAACAGCCACGCCGTCGTGTGCTGCGTGGAGTGCGCTCCGTGCCCGCTCAGCGTGTTCAGCGCAAGCCAGACGAGCGCCGCGATGATGACGAGAGGGAAGAGCGCGCTACGGAAAAAACGATTCACAGAGGCTTCGAAAGCGAGGGTACCAGCGGCATGCCCGTGTAACGGGGATTCGAGACGCGGGGCTACGTGGATTGCGGCGCGAGCGACTCGTCGAACACCGCCACGTACGGCAGGTTGCGATAGCGCTCGGCGAAGTCCAGCCCGTAGCCGATCACGAACCGGTTCGGGATCTCGAAGCCCGTGTAGCGCACGGGCACGTCGATCTCGCGGCGCTCCGGTTTCGTCAGGAGCGCGCACACCTCCAGGCTCGCCGGCTCGCGCGCCTCGAGGTTCCGCACGAGGTAGGAGAGCGTGAGCCCGGAGTCGATGATGTCCTCGACGACCAGCACGTGCCGTCCCTCGATGTTGATGTCGAGGTCCTTGAGGATCCGGACGACGCCCGACGAGTCGGTCGACGCGCCGTAGCTGGAGATGGCCATGAAGTCGATCTCGCACGGCACCGTCAACTGCCGCATCAGGTCGGCGAGGAAGAAGACGGCGCCCTTGAGGACGCCGACGAGCAGCAGGTCGCGGCCGGCGTAGTCGGAGGAGATCTCGACGCCGAGCTCCGCGATGCGGCGCTGCAGGACGTCCTCGTCGATCAGGACCTCGGAGACGGCGCGCTCGAGCTCAGTCGCGCTCACAGACCACCTCGGGGTGCTCGACAATGCCCGGCACCGCGACGACCTCGTTCCCGCGCACGACGAGCGGCCACGCTTCGCGCTCCGAGCGAGGCACCTTCGCGTCGACGAACACGTCCTGGATCTTCCGTCTCCTCCCCGCGAGCCGGTCGCCCGGCCTCCACCCGCGCACTCTAAGCCCTGGCGCGCGCGAGCGGATCCGCCACTCGCCCCAGCGCACCTCCCCCGCGAGGTCGACCGGCCCGCGCTCGAGCCAGAGCCGGTCGTGCTCGCGCACCGCCTGCAGCCCGCCGCCGAGATCGACGCGCTTGGAGCCGACCGGCGCGGCGAGCAGCTCCGCGAGAGCGGGCGGCAGCGTCTCGCGCGCGTCGAGCGCGAGCAGGATGTTCTCGTCCGCCGCCGGGTGGAGGCGCCGGAGCAGCGGCAGGATCTCGTCGCGGATCAGGCCGCGCTTCGTGTCGGCGTTGGACGCGTCGGTGCGGAAGGCGAGCCCGGCGGCGCGGCAGTACTCCTCCGTCTCCGCGCGCCAGAGCGGCAGCAGCGGATGGACGAGGCCGTCGTCGGCGCGGGGCGCCATGCCGGTCGGCGCGCCGCGCGAGACGAGGCGGTAGAGGATCGTCTCCACCTGGTCGGACGCGGTGTGGCCGGTCGCGCGCAGCCCGTCGCCCGCGGCCGAGCGCCGCTGCTCGCGGAGGTCGGCCTCGCTCAGCCCGCGGCCGTCCGCCTCGACGACGGTCGCGCCGAGCACCTCGGCGCAGAAGCGCGCGTCCTGCTCGGAGTCCGCCCCGCGCAGCTGGTGGTTCACGTGCAGCGCCGTGACCGCGTAGCCCAGCTCGCGCAGGAGGTGCCAGAGGCAGCTGGAGTCGGCGCCGCCCGAGACGAGGCAGGTGACTGCGCCGCCGGGCGGGATCAGGTCGTGCTCGCGGACGAAGCGCTCGACGCGGGCGCGCAGCTCCTCCATCCGCCGATTGTGACCTAGAAGATCAGCGAGCGGTACGTCAGCTCGCGGGTCATGCCGATCGAGTCGTAGAGCCGCAGCGCGGGCGTGTTCTCCGGGCGGACGAACAGGCAGACCGTCGGCACCTGCTCGAGCAGCGCACGGCAGAGGTCGGCGAGCGCCCGGCGCGCGAAGCCCTGCCGCCGCGCCTCGGGATCGACCCAGACCTGCTGCAGCTGGACGGCCGCCGGCGTCCACGCCGACGCCTCCGCCTTGAAGCGGATCACGCCGTCCACCTCCCACAGCCAGGACCGGCCCTCCTCGATCTGCTGCCGCGTGCGCCAGCGGAAGGTCTCGGCGTCGCGCTCCAGCGGATCGACGCCGATCTCCTCGAGATGCGCGGCGGCGCAGGCGGGGACGAGCAGTCGCAGGTCGTCGAGCCGCGCCTCGCGCAGCCCCGTCTCCCCCGGCTCCGGCGGCTCACGCAGCGCGTAGACGGGCTGGCCGGGCCGGTCCTCGCGCGGCGGCGGCAGCGAGCGCGCCGTCTCCTCCCACAGCTCGCCGACCGCCCGTTCCTCGCCGATCACCATCCGCGCGCGGCTCTCGGCGACGGCCTCCGCGAAGGCCCCGCACCCGCTGCCGGAGGGAACGACGTTCGCGCCGATGTGGCAGAGCGCCTCCACGTCGTCGCCGCTCGCCAGCGCGATGAAGCGGCCCAGTCCGCGCCGTGCGATGTCCTCGAGGAAGACACGCTCGACCGGATCCTCCTCGCAGAACCGGAGCACCTGCTCGAGGGTCGGCGCCGCAGCGGTGCGCATACCGAAATCATCCCATTCCGGCCACGCAGTTAGAGTCGCGCCCATGCCTATTCATCTCCGCGCCGAGCCCGGCGCCTATGCCGACGCCGTTCTGCTGCCGGGAGATCCGCTCCGGGCCAAGTACATCGCCGACACGTACCTGGAGGACGTGACGCAGGTGAACGAGGAGCGCGGGCTGCTCGGGTTCACCGGCACGTGGGAGGGGAAGCCGGTCTCCGTCCAGGGCACGGGGATGGGCTGCCCGGGCGCGAGCATCGTCTTCGAGGAGCTGATCCAGCTCGGCTGCACGAGGCTGATGCGCGTCGGGACGTGCGGCGGCCTGCAGCCGCACCACGCGCTCGGCGACCTGATCGTCGCGCTGACCGCCGTCCCAGCCGACTCGACGGCGATGCACCTGGTCGCGAACGAGCCGCACTGCCCGACCGCCTCGTGGGAGCTGATCCACGGCGCCGTGCACGCGGCGAAGGAGCTGGGCCAGGCGATGCACGTCGGCCCCATCGTCTCGAGCGACGTCTTCTACAACCCGAACGAGGGGCAGTACGAGCGCTGGTCGGCGCGCGGCGTGCTCGCCGTGGAGATGGAGGCGGCCGCCCTGTTCACGGTGGCAGCGCTCGGCGGCATCGGCAAGGTGCAGGGCATCCACGCCGGTTGTCTCCTCACGGTCTCGGACATCGTCGTCGAGGGCGTCTTCACCCGGATCACGGACGAGGAGCTGCGCGCTGCCGTCGACCGGATGACGCGCGTCGCGCTCGCGACCGTCACGTCCGGCCATTAGCGGCGAGACGACGTTTCTCGTCAACCCGGCGTCCGGGAACGGCGCGACCGGGCGCCGCTGGCCCGAGCTGAGACGGCGCGCGGCCGAGCTCGGGCTCGAGGGAGACGCCGTCCTCTCGGAGTACCCGGGGCATCTCGCGGAAGCAGCCGCGGGCGCCGAGGGGCTCGTGATCGTGGTCGGCGGCGACGGGACGGTCAACGAGGTGGTCAACGCGCTCGCGGGCGGCGGCGCCGAGCTCGCGGTGCTTCCCTCGGGCACGGGACAGGACTTCGGCCGCAGCCACGGCATCCCGACCGCGGTCGACGACGCCGTCCGCGTCGCGCTCGACGGACGGACGAAGACGGTCGACCTCGGCCGCGTCGAGTGCGAGGGCGGCGGCACGCGCCTCTTCGCCAACGTCGGCTCCGCGGGCATGAGCGGCTCCGTCGCGCGGCGTGCGAACTCGATGTCGAAGGCGCTCGGCGGGCGCGCCACCTTCTTCTATGCCCTGACCCGCGAGTTCCTCGGCTGGCGGAACACGCACGTGACGGTCGAGCTCGCCGACGGCGTCCGGCGCGAGGGCCGGATGCACGACGTGATCGTCGCGAACGGGCGCTGGCACGGCGGCGGCATGCAGCTGGCGCCGGAGGCGAGCCAGGACGACGGCGCCTTCGACGTCGTCCTCGTCGGCGACATCGACAAGCTCGACTTCCTCACGACCGCGCCGAAGCTCTACAGCGGTGCCTACCTGTCGCACCCGAAGGTCGAGCTGCTCCGCTCGGCGACGGCCGTCGTCGAGGCCGCGGAGCCGCTGCCGCTCGAGGTCGACGGCGAGCCGCTCGGCACGACGCCCGCGCGCTTCGAGGTCCTTCCCGGCGCGCTGCGGCTGCGGGTGCCCGCTGCTTAGGGTCGCGGCAGTCAGCGCGGCGGCGTTCGCCACCCTCGGCGGGCTGGTCGGCTCCGGCGCCGCGACCGGCCTCGACCGTTGGGCGGTGCAGCACGCGATGCCGTTTGCCGCGGCGGGAACCACGGCGCCTTCGTCCGTGGACTCGCTTGTCCCGCTGCACCACGCGGTGTTCCATCCTGCCGGTGCAGCCGTCGCGCAGATCGTGACCCTGCCCGCGCAGGTGCTCGTCTCGCTCGCCCTCGTACTCGTCGCGGCCTTGGTGCTCCACGGCCGCGGACGTAGCGAGGCCGCGCTCGCCTGGCTCGCCGCATGGGCCGCGGGCACGGGCATCGAGTTTCTGATCCGGCACGTCCTGACCCGGCCGGCGCTCTACCGGGACGGGGTGCACGTGACCGGGTTCGACGCCTCGTGGCCGAGCGGTCACGCGCTCCGGTGCGCGATCGTCGCGTGCGCGGTCGCGGCAGCCTGGCCGCGCCTGCGTGCGCCGCTCGCCGCCTGGGTCGCGGCGTGCGCCGTCCTGCTCGAGCTCGCGGGCTTCCACACTCCGACCGACGTGCTCGGCGGCTTGCTCCTCGCGCTCGCCGCCGCCTGCTGCGCGGTCGCCCTCGAGCGCTCAGGGAAGCTTCGGCTTCTTCGCGGGGTCGCTCTTCGACGCGCTCGCCCGCGAGCCGGCTGAGGGGCGGGGCTTCGGCTTCGCCCCGCTGCTCGTGCGGGCGGGAGTCGCCGTCTTCGTCTTGGCGAGCGCGTCCACGCGCTTCTCGAGCGTCTCGAGGCGCTGGGAGATCCGGTCGATCTCGCGCGTCCGCTTCTGCAGCTCGTCGACGCGGTCGCGGAGGCCGTTGACCGCGGTGAAGACGCGGTCGGCGCCGGGCGCCTCGGCCAGGCGTTGGATCGCCTCTTCGCTCAGATCGGCCAGCCGTCCGAGCAGGTCCTGTCTCCGGTCTGCCATCGCTCCTCCTGTTCGGGTCACCCGACCATACCCGCCATCGCCTCCGCCAACCCGCGCAGCGTCTCTCCCGCGCCGCCGTCGACGACCAGCTCGGCGCGCGCATCCCAGGGCGTGCCGCCGCGGTTGACGATTGCGAGCGTGCCGCCGGCGGCCAGCGTCTCCTCCGGCAGCGCGGCCACGGGATAGACCTGGAGCGAGGAGCCGACGACGAGCAGGAGCCGCGCCTCGCGCGCGAGCGCCTGCGCGCGCTCGATCGCGCCGACGGGCAGCAGCTCGCCGAACATGACCACGCCCGGCTTGAGCACCTCGCCGCAGCTCGGGCACGACGGCAGCGGCAGCTCTCCGACGACGTCGGCGATGGGGACGCGGGTGCCGCAGGCGAGACATTCCGCCTCGCGTAGGGAGCCGTGCACCTCGAGCACCTCGCGTGAGCCGGCTCGCGCATGGAGGCCGTCGACGTTCTGCGTCACGACGGCGTGGATCCAGCCGCCGCGCTCGAGCTCGGCGAGCGCGCGGTGCCCGTCGTTCGGCTCCGCCCTTCCCGCGACGTCCAGCCGCAGCCGGTAGAACTCCCAGACGCGCGCGGGGTCGCGCCGGAACGCGTCGACGTGCGCGTACACCATGGGGTCGAAGCGCTGCCAGATCCCGCTCTGCGAGCGGAAGTCCGGGATTCCCGACTCCGTCGAGACGCCTGCTCCGGTCACCACCACGCACGGCTGCCGCTCGCGGAGCAGCTGCGCGAGCTGCGCGATGTCTTGGTCGGCCACGACGCGAGCGTACGGAAGCGCGCTCCGCCCTCGAACCTGCTGCGGCAGGGGAGCAGACTCGGGCGCGCCATCGATCCGAGGAGGAAGCCATGAGGAAGCGCCGGTGGAGAATGCCGAGCCCTGGAACTCGCCGGGACGAGCTGGTTCTCCACGACCACGCCTCTCGCGGCGGCGGCGGGGACGACGTACCACCTCGGGGAAGGCTCCGGGACGGGCGCGAGCGCCATCACGCTCACCGTCGTCACGGCGCCCACCGGCAGCCAGTGCGTCTACCAGGTGACCGCGGAGGTGATCGCCGCGAGCTGAGTGGCCCGACGTTCACCGCGCCACCTCGGCCCGCGTGCGCAGGCGCTGGTAGGCGAAGGCGCCGGCGAGCAGCAGCAGCCCGAGCGCGAGGAACGAGACCACGCGGTAGCCCGACTGCAGCTCGGCGAGGTCGACGAGGAACACCTTGGCGACGGCGACGCCCAGCAGTCCGAGGCCGCCCAGCCGCAGCCAGCGCTTGCTCCCGAGAAGGCCCGCGGCGAGCGCCCCGAAGCCGAGCACCGCCCAGAAGGCCGAGAGCGCGACCTGCGCGTGCTGCACGACCGAGCCGGAATGCGCACCGGCCGCGTCGACGACGAGCAGCGAGCCGAGATAGACGGCCGCGACCGCGGCTGCGACCAGGAGACCGTCCCGCAGCTCCGAGTCGAGGCGCGCTGTCAGAACGCAGGCCGCGGCGACCGCGCTGCAGGCGATCACCGCCTGCGGCACCGAGGGCAGGCCGTAGACGAGCGCACCCGGCCGCGCCTCCCAGATCAGCGCGTGGATCGCGGCCGTCCCGAGCAACAGGAGCGACGCCCACGCGCCGCGGCGCTCGCCCGTGCGCGCGCCCGCCCACGCGAGCACCACCGCCTCCGCCGCCCAGGCGACCACGAGCGCCGGGCCGGAGAGCGCGAGCGCAAGCCCGACGGCGGCGAGCGCGGAGCCGACCGCGACGAGGAGCAGCCCGATCTCGCGGCTGATGCGGCTGCGCAGGACGCCGCTGCCGCAGACGAGGTGAGCGGCGGCGAGGCCGAGCACCCACGCGGTGGCTCCGCTGTCGTGGTGATGCAGATGCAGGAGCCACCAGCCTGCAAGGGCGGTCAGCGAGCCGTCGACGAGGAGCAGGAAGGCCGACCCGAGACGCAGCCCGACTGTCGGGTCGCGCAGCTCGTAGCCGACGGCCGCGACCACGAACAGCGCCCAGAAGAGTCCGCTCACGACGAGCGGCGCGCCGAGATGCGACCAGCGCTCGCCGTAGAGCCAGTCGGCGAGCTGCGGCGCGCTGACGAGGAAGGCGGCCGGGCCGAGCCAGCTCCAGCGCTGCCAGACGAGGACGCCGACCGCCGAGGCGAGCGCGCACGCCGTGAAGACGAGCGCCGCGGTCGAGTCGCCGGCCTGGACGAGCACCGGAGCGAGCAGTGCGCCGACGATCCCGAGCCCCGCGATCTCCTGCGAGCTCCAGCGGATCGTGAGCGCGACCGCGAGAGCGCCGACCAGCCCCGCGACGACGAGGCCCGCCGCTGCGGGAAGCAGCTGGTAGTGCACGGTCGCCGCCGTGTCGCTCGCATAGAACGCCGCGAGGCCGGCGGCCACGGTCGCGCGCGCGGCCTGCGCCCGCCCCTTCGCCTCGTGCAGCCACGCGCCGAGGCCGACGAGCGCCGCGGACGCGGCGAACGCGAGCGCGATGCGCGTGTCGACGCCGATCCAGCCGTCGTGCACGGCCATGACCAGGAAGAAGACGGCCGCGAGGACCACCGCGAATCCGCCGACCCAGGCGAGGATGCGGCCGCCGAGCAGATCCTCGAGGTCGAGCGGCTCGCGAGCCGTCGGCCACCCGCGCGGGGCGGACGGCGCGGCGGGCGCAGGCGCGGGGAACGGCCTCGGCCGTTCCGGCGGCGGGAAGGGAGCGAGGCCGAGCGCGGTCTCGATCCTTTCGAGACGACGCTCCACAACGGTGAGGCGGGCTTCGACCGAGGCTTCCATCGGGATTCCTCCCTCGCGATCGCTATAGCAGCTTTGCTATGAGCATATAGCGGGTTTGCTATAGATTGCAAGGGCCTCTCATGAAAGACTTCATCTTCTCGACGCCTGTCCGCGTCCGCTTCGCCGACACCGACGCGCAGGGGATCGTCCACAACTCCGCCTACCTCGTCTGGTTCGAGATCGCGCGCGTGGAGTACCTGCGGGAGTTCGCCGGCGGCTACCAGGCGCTGCGCGACCGCGGCATCGAGGCCCTCGTGCTCGAATCGCACGTCCGCTACCGGCTGCCGGCGCGCTTCGACGACGAGCTGCTCGTCCACGCGCGCTGCCTCGGCGTGCGCGGCGCGCGCTTCCGTTACGAGTACGCGGTCGTGCGTGGCGGCGAGATCGTCGCGGACGGCTACACCGAGCATGCGTGCGTCGACGCGGCGACGCTGCGGCCGACGCGCCTGCCCGAGTGGCTGGTCGCCGCGATCCGCTCCGCGGAGGGCGGCTGAACTACGATTGCCGCGTGGCGACGACCGCCAAGCGCACCGAGATCGACCCGCTCGACTTCATCGCGATCGACTCCCTCCTCTCGGACGAGGAGCGCGCGATCCGCGACACCGTCCGCCGCTTCGTCGCGGACAAGGTCAAGCCGTACGTCGGCGAGTGGTTCGAGCGTGGCGAGCTGCCGCTCGACCTGATCCCCGAGCTCGCGCAGCTCGGGCTGTTCGGGATGCACCTCGAGGGCTACGGCCTGCCGGAGGCGAGCTCCGTGATGTACGGGCTCGTCTGCCAGGAGCTCGAGGCCGGCGACGCCGGCATCCGCAGCCTCGTCTCGGTGCAGGGCTCGCTCTCGATGTTCGCGATCTGGAAGTGGGGATCGGAGGAGCAGAAGCAGCGCTGGCTTCCCGCCATGCACGCCGGAGAGGCGATCGGCTGCTTCGGGCTGACCGAGCCCGACGCCGGCTCCGACCCCGGCTCGATGCGGACGACGGCCAGGCGCGACGGCTCCGACTGGATCCTCAACGGCTCGAAGATGTGGATCACGAACGGCTCGATCGCGGACGTGGCGGTCGTCTGGGCGCGCACCGAGGACGGCCGGATCAACGGCTTCCTCGTCGAGAAGGACATGCCCGGCTTCGAGGCGCCGCTCATGCACCGCAAGCTCTCGCTGCGCGCGTCCGTCACCTCCGAGCTCGTGCTGAAGGACGTGCGCGTCCCCGAGGAGAGCCGCTTCCCGGAGATCTCGACGCTGCGCGGCCCGCTCTCCTGCCTGAACGAGGCGCGCTTCGGGATCGTGTTCGGCGTCGTCGGCTCCGCGCGGGCGTGCCTCGAGACGGCGCTCGACTACGCGAAGGAGCGGATCGTCTTCGACAAGCCGATCGCCGGCTACCAGCTGACGCAGCAGAAGCTCGCGGAGATGGCGCTCGAGGTGAACCGCGGCGCACTGCTCGCCCTGCATCTCGGCCGCATGAAGGACGAGGGAACCCTCCGGCCCGAGCACGTCTCGCTCGGGAAGATGGGGAACGTCCGCGGCGCGCTCGAGGTGGCCCGCACCGCGCGCTCGATCCTCGGCGGCAACGGCATCACGCTCGAGTATCCGGTGATCCGCCACATGAACAACCTCGAGACCGTCCTCACGTACGAGGGGACGCACGAGGTGCACACGCTCTCGGTGGGGAAGGCCCTCACCGGCGAGAACGCGTTCCGCTAGGAGAGGCCCGGGCCCTCGGGGGCCGGGAGTGGGCTCTGCGGCAGGCCGGCGCGCGGGCCGCCCTCGTTGTAGTCCGACGGCGCGACGTCGTTCGGCCCGTCGGGATAGAAGACGCTCGCCAGCCGTTGGATCTGCAGCCGGCCGGGCCCCAGCTCGTACTGGCCGCCGCCGTACATGCGGATCCCGCGCTCCTCGCACGCCTCGATCATCTTCAGCAGCTCGCGCACGGTGCCGAAGCGCGACGGCTTGACGTTGAGCCACTTCGGCTCCAGCGGGAGCCCGTCCAGATCCTTCAGCGAGTGGACGGGCGCGTCGAAGCTGAGCCTGTCCTCGGCGCCCTCGAGCGCCTCGCGGCAGCCGTCCTCGAGCCATGCGTCCTCGATCACGGCGTCGGGCAGCTCCTCCGCCAGCGCGCGATAGAGCTCCGGGTCGGGCGCGAGATCGACGCTCGTGCCGCGGTAGTACGCCTTCAGGTCGACGACGCGCACTCGGTCGAGCTCGCGCAGCCCCTTCAAGAGAGCGCGATCCCAGTCCGTCTCCGCGTCGAGCTTGAACTCGAGCTCCGGCGCGTGCTCGAGCCACTGCTTCACGTCGGCGCGCGTCGAGACGACGAAGCGGACGGGCCGCTCCTCTCTTCCGACGGCCGCGCCCAGCCCGAGCTCCGCCTGGCGCAACGCGAGGTCGAAGGCCGCGCTCTCGAACGCCCAGCGGCGGTAGCCCTCGGTCAGCTCCTCGAGCTCGTCCAGTCGATGCGAGAAGTCGTCGAGGCTCCACGTTCCCGCGAGCATCAGCTCGGCCGGCACGTCGTCGTGCATCGCCGCCTCGTAGGTGACGTCCTCCCCCGCCCCGCTCTCGCCGTCGCCCTCGAAGACGACGGTCGTCGTCACGCGCGTCCAGCCGGACGGCGTCGCCGACTCGCGGCGCTGCAGCGAGTAGTCGTCGAGGCGGATCTCGAGATCCGCGACCTCGTCCCAGAGCGACATACTCCGAGCATATGAGGCGAACGCTGGTCGGGACGGCATTGACCGTCCTCGTGCTCGCCGCGCCGGCCTCGGCGGCGCTGCCTCGCGCGGGCGTGCTCGCCCCCGGCCGCTCGCTCGGCGGCGTCCGGCTGGGAGAGAAGCCGGCCGCCGTGCGCGCGGCGCTCGGCTCGTTCTACGGCGTCTGCCGCGGCTGCGAGCGGCCGACGTGGTACTTCACCTATCGCGCCTTCGACGACCAGGGACTCGCGGTCGAGTTCACCCACGGCGGGGTCTCGGCCCTGTACACGCTCTGGCGGCCGCCGCGCTGGCACGACACCTACGGCCTCGTGCTCGGCGCGGCGGAGGGCGCCGTCCGGCTGCGCGGCGGGCCGCACCTGCGCTCGCTCTCGTGCGCCGGCTACACCGCGCTCGTCGCCGACACGCACACGACGAGGAGCGCCTACTACCTCGTCGCGGGCAGGCTCTGGGGCTTCGGCCTCTTCCCCGCCGGAGCGAGCCCGTGCCGCTGAGCCTCGCGCTGGAGGACGTCGAGCACGCTGCGCGACGGCTCGACGGCGTCGCCCACCGCACGCCCGTCCTCACCTCGCGCACGCTCGACGAGCGGACCGGCGCGCACGTCCACGTCAAGGCCGAGTGCTTCCAGCGCGGCGGCGCCTTCAAGTTCCGCGGCGCCTTCAACAAGATCTCCTCGCTGGGCGAGGACGCGCTCCGGCGCGGCGTGCTCGCCTACTCCTCCGGCAACCATGCACAGGCGGTCGCGATCGCGGCGAGCCTGCTCGGCTCCCGCGCGACGATCCTGATGCCGGAGGACGCGCCGGCCGCCAAGGTCGACGCGACGCGCGGCTACGGCGCCGAGGTCGTCACCTACGACCGCTGGACGGAGGACCGCGAGGCACTCGGCGCGCAGCTCGCCGGCGAGCGCGGGCTCGAGCTCGTGAAGCCGTACGACGACCCGCTGGTGATGGCCGGCCAGGGCACGGTCGGGCTCGAGCTGCTCGGCGAGGCGCCCGACCTCGACCTGCTCGTCGTGCCGGTGGGCGGCGGCGGGCTGATCGCGGGCTGCGCGACCGCGGCGAAGGCGCTTCGGCCCGGCGTCCGCGTCGTCGGCGTCGAGCCCGAGGCCGGGGACGACACGCGACAGTCGCTCGCGACCGGCGAGCGCGTCCGGATCGACGTCCCGCGCACGATCGCCGACGGGCTGCAGGCGACCGAGCCGGGAGAGCTGACGTTCGAGGTCAACCGGCGGCTGGTGGACGAGGTCGTGACGGTGAGCGACGAGGAGATCGTCGAGGCGATGGCCTTCCTCTTCGACCGGCTCAAGGTCGTGGCCGAGCCGAGCGGGGCCGTCGGGATCGCCGCACTGCTGGCGGGGACGGTGGACGCGCGCGGCGGCGCCGCCGGAGTCGTCATCTCCGGCGGCAACGTCGGGGCCGCCCGCCTCGCGGAGCTGCTGGCCGCTACTCGGGCTGGCCGTTCTGCTCGGCCGGCGGGATCGGCACCACGTCCTTGACCGCTCCGGCCAGCCGGCCGGCCGCCTGCTGCAGGTCGCTCGGGATGATCCAGACCTTGTTCGCCTCGCCCTGCGCGATCTGCGGCAGCACCTGCAGGTAGCTGTAGGCGAGCAGGTTCGCGTCGGGCTTCCCCTCGTGGATGGCCTCGAAGACGGTGCCGATCGCCTTCGCCTGCCCTTCCGCGCGCAGCGCCATCGCCTGCTTCTCGCCCTCGGCCTCGAGGATCGACGCCTGCTTCTTGCCCTCCGCAGTCAGGATCTGCGACTGCTTCTCGCCCTCCGCCTGCAGGATGGCGGCGCGCTTGTCGCGGTCGGCGCGCATCTGCTTCTCCATCGCGTCCTTGATCGACGCGGGCGGATCGACGGCCTTCAGCTCGACGCGGTTGACGTGGATGCCCCACTTGCCGGTCGCATCGTCGAGGACGCCGCGCAGCTCGGCGTTGATCTGGTCGCGCGAGGTGAGCGTCTTCTCGAGCGTCATCGTGCCGATCACGTTGCGCAGCGTCGTCACGGTGAGCTGCTCGATGCCCTGGACGTAGCTCGCGATCTCGTACGTCGCCGACTTGGGGTCGGTGACCTGGAAGTAGAGGACGGTGTCGATGTTGACCACGAGGTTGTCCTCGGTGATCACCGGCTGCGGCTGGAACGAGACGACCTGCTC
>Ga0070739_10006247_pt1 | contig 13200 bp, 12 predicted proteins | sample Coa_R1_7_FD_66445 | JGI IMG/M metagenome (GOLD analysis project Ga0070739, IMG submission 66445) | Surface soil microbial communities from Centralia Pennsylvania, which are recovering from an underground coalmine fire - Coalmine... | ecosystem: Environmental > Terrestrial > Soil > Unclassified ... | reverse complement strand
GCCGTAACCGTCCCGGAGGTCCCCCATGTCGCTCACCGCGCTCCCCGACCAGCTCTCCGACGCCGCCCGCGGCTTTGCCTCGCAGGAGCACGGCCTGGTCATCGGCGGCGAACGCGTCCCGGCCGCCGACGGCGCCACCTTCGAGACCATCGACCCGGCCACGGGTAGAGCGATCACCTCGGTGGCGCAGGCCGGCCCGCAGGACGTCGAGCGCGCCGTGCGCGCGGCGCGGGAGGCCTTCGATGCCTGGGCGGGCGCTCCGGCGGCCCAGCGCGCGCTGCTCCTGAACCGGCTGGCCGGCCTCATGGAGGACAACGCCGGCGAGCTGGCCGAGCTCGAGGCGCTTGACAACGGCAAGCCGGTGAAGATGGCCCGGATCGTCGACGTACCGGGCGCGGTGGCGCATCTGCGGCACTTCGCCGGGTGGGCCGAGCGCATCATGGGCGAGGTCATCCCGGTTCACCAGCCGAACACGCTGTGCTACACGCGGCGCGAGCCGGTTGGCGTGGCGGGGCAGATCATCCCGTGGAACTTCCCGCTGCTCATGGCGGCGTGGAAGCTGGGGCCGGCGCTGGCCGCGGGTTGCACGGTGGTGCTCAAGCCGGCTGAGCAGACGCCGCTCACCGCGCTGCGGCTCGGGGAGCTCGCGCTCGAGGCCGGCTTCCCCCCCGGCGTGGTGAACGTGCTCACCGGCGACGGTCGCACGGGGGCGGCGATCGTCGAGCACCCCGGGATCGACAAGATCGCCTTCACGGGCTCGACCGAGGTCGGGCGCGAGATCGCCGCCAAGGCCGGGCGGGCGCTCAAGCGCGTGACGCTTGAGCTGGGCGGCAAGTCGCCCAACATCATCCTGCCCGACGCCGATCTGAAGGCGGCCATCGCGGGCTCGTTCAACGGCATCTACTTCAACACCGGCCAGGCCTGCAACGCGGGCAGCCGCCTGTTCGTGCACCGCGACCAGTTCGACGAGGTCGTCGGAGCGCTCGCCGAGCGGGCCCGCGGCTCGCGGCTCGGCCCCGGGCTCGACCCGGGCACGCAGCTCGGCCCGGTGGTCTCGGCCGAGCAGCACGAGCGGGTGCTCGGGTACATCGAGGCCGGCCGGGCCGAGGGCGCGGAGCTCGTGACCGGCGGCACCGCGCGGGAGGGCGAGGGCTACTTCATCGAGCCGACGCTGTTCGCCACCACCCGCGACGACCTGCGGATCGCCCGCGAGGAGGTCTTTGGGCCGGTCCTGGTCGCCCTCCCCTACGAGTCGCTCGAGGAGGTCGCCGCCCGCGCCAACGACACCGAGTACGGGCTGGCCGCCGGCGTGTGGACGCGCGACGTCTCGAGCGCCCACCGGCTCGCCGCGCTCCTGAAGGCCGGTTCGGTCTACATCAACTGCTGGGGCGAGGTCGACCCCGGCGCGCCCTTCGGCGGCTTTAAGGCCTCGGGCATCGGGCGCGAGCACGGCCGCGACGGGCTGGCGGCGTATCTGGAGACCAAGACGGTCTGGACCCGGCTGTAGGCGGCGGTCAGGCCGCGCGCCGGGCGGCCCGGCCTCGCTAGGCCGCGGCGCCGGCGACGTCCTCGCTGCCCGGCTCGGTCACCGGGAAGGGGGTGTCGCGCAGGTACCACTCGGCGTCGAGCGCCGCTTGGCAGCCCGAGCCGGCGGCCGTGATGGCCTGCCGGTAGGTGTGGTCGACGAGGTCGCCGGCGGCGAACACGCCGGGCAGGTTCGTCAGCGTCGAGCGCCCCTGCGTGACCACGTAGCCCTCGGCGTCGGTCTGCACCTGGCCCTCGACGAGCTGCGACTGGGGCACGTGGCCGATGGCCACGAAGGCGCCGGTCACGGCGAGCTCGCGCTCCGAGCCGTCGCCGGTGTGGCGCAGCCGCGCCACGGCGAGCGCGCCGTTCTCGCCCGCCGCCAGCTCCTCGACCACGTACGGCGTGATCCAGTCGATGTTCTCGATGGCGCGGGCGCGCTCCAGCATGATCTTCGAGGCCCGGAACTCGTCGCGACGGTGCACCACGGCGACGCGGCGGGCGAACTTGGACAGGAACATCGCCTCCTCCATGGCCGAGTCCCCGCCGCCCACGATGAGCGTGGGCGCGTCGCGGTAGAAGGCCGCGTCGCAGGTCGCGCAGTAGCTGACCCCGCGGCCCGCCAGCTCCTGCTCGCCCGGGACCCCGAGCTTTCGGTGCTCGGCGCCCATGGCCAGGATCACGGTGCGCGCCACATGCTCGTCATCGCCCACCCAGACGCGGTGCAGGCCGCCATCCGGGGAGAGCTCGATCCGCGTCGCCTCGTCGGTCTCCAGGCGGGCGCCGAAGCGCTCGGCCTGGTCGCGGAAGCCCTGCATCAGCTCGGGGCCCATGATGCCCTGGGGGAAGCCGGGGTAGTTCTCGACGTCGGTGGTCTGCTGGAGCAGCCCGCCCCAGGCAAAGCCCTCGATGACGAGCGGCTCCAGGTTGGCGCGCGCGGTGTACAGCGCGGCCGTGTAGCCGGCAGGGCCGCTGCCGACGATGATCACGTTCTCTACTCGGTCGGTCACTTCACTAAGTATAGCTTTGAAGGGCAGGGCCTCAGGCACGTGCCGGCGCCTCACGCCAGCGGTGCACGGTGCGGCGCAGCTGAAAGTACGCCACGGCGCCCGGGAGCGTCGGCAGCCAGAACGCGAACGCGCGGTAGGTGAGCACGGACACGATGGCCACGTCGGCGCTGACGCCGAACGCGGTGAAGGCGCCGATCATGCCGCCGTCGACCCCGCCGATGCCCCCGGGCAGGGGCAGCGTGTTGCCGAGCATGCCGACGAAGTAGGCCATGACGATGACCCCCTTGGGCGGGGAGGCCCCGAAGGCGTGGAAGCACGCCCACAGCACGGCGATGTCGAAGCCCCACCAGGCCACCGCTCCGAGGAGGTAGGGATTGCGCTCACGCACGAGCGCGATCGCCGTGCGGATTCCGGTGGCCGCGGTGGCGGGGGCGGCCGCCAGATGCCCGGCGAAGCGGCCCAGCCGCCCACCCTTTGACCAGCGGGCGACCAGCCGGTCGGCGTCGCGGGGCAGCAGCGAGACGGCGAGGAAGATCACGACCACCGCGCCGCCGAAGATGGCCGGGACAATCGTGATCGCGAACGGAGCCCGTCCCGGGAAGAGCCCGGTGTAGAGCCCCAGGCCGTCGATGACCAGCGTCGCCATGTAGACGCCGTAGAGCAGGGCCATGAAGGCGATCATGCGGCAGGCGGCCACCCGAGCCTCCATGCCGGAGCGGCGCAGCGCCCACGCCGTGAGCGCGATCCCGCCCGCGCCCGCTGAGGCCAGCACGCGCGTGGCGGCCAGCCCGGCCATCGTGATCTGGTAGCTCTCGCGCCAGTCGATCCGGCTCGCCCCGCGCACGAACACCGCGCGGAACAGCATGATGTAGCCGCCGAACGAGCAGCCCTCGAGCAGCGCGGCCAGCCCGAACCACCAGGCGTTGCCCTGCTTGATCCGGTTCCACGTGTCCTTGAGCCCGACCAGCTTGGGCAGCCCGAAGTAGAGGAACACGACCGAGAGCACGATGAACAGGACGGTGACCAGGATCTGACGGCGCGTGAGCGTGACGCGCGGCATCTCCTCGTGGGCGGGAGCGGCCTCGAGGCGCGCGCGGGACTCGGCGGCGTCGACCGCCTTGCCCCGGGCGAGGCGGGACAGGCCTCCGCCCCGCGGTGCAGCGGTGGCTCGTTCGCCGCGGGGCGTCTCGTCCCTCACGTCGCCTACGTTCCCGTCGCCGGCGCCGGCCGGCCGGCGCCAAGCCCTCGCCGGGCTCGCGCGACCCACCGTGCCCCGCCGCGGACCGACTCGGTCAGCGCCGCGCCCGCCAGCAGGTCGATGGCATAGTGCTCGCCGAGGTAGACGAGGGCCAGGCCCAGCAGGGCGGCGTAGGTCGCTCCGAGCGCTCCGGCGACCGGATCGGTCTCCGCCAGCAGGTGGGCGGCCATCAGCGACGTGGCGAAGTGAAGCGAGGGCATGGCAGCCAGCGGGTTGCCTCCGAGGACATCGTAGAGGTCGCCCCAGCGGTCGCCCCAGAACTCCTCGCCGTACTCGATCATCATCCGCCGGACCTCGAGCGGCTCCTTGCCCTCGAGTCGTCCGTGCGTGGCCGCCCACCACGGCGGCGCCGTGGGCACCGCCCAGTAGAAGACCGCCCCGATGTCGAACACGGCGTACATGCGCAGGGCCGCGGCGGGGAGCCGCTCGGGCGCCCGCCACATCACGTAGGCCACGCTGGCATGGGGCACGGCGAACCACAGCCAGTGGCACCAGACGAGCACCCGTTCGAAGCGGCCGACCCGCCCGGGTGTGGCGAAGGCGCGCTGCAGGCGCATGGTCGGCGTGACGCCGAGGCCGAGCGCCCGGTCGATGGCGATCGGATAGCCCACGCGCACACGCGCGCGCAGGCGCTCGGGATCGTCGTGGGGCATCTCGTAGGCGGCCAGGTAGGCCCACATGTTGAGCGCGCAGACGCCCGCCTGGCGCAGGCGCCCTGGCGGCACGACCGCTCGCAAAGCGAGCGGCGCCAGCCCCGCCGTCCCCAGGACCGCGGCCGGCGGCAGGCGCAGGCGACGCCGCAGCGCCGGGGCGGCCACGCCGGCCGCCACGAGGGCCCAGGCGGTGACTCGGATGGCCCTCGATCGACGCAAGAAGCGGCCAGTATATGCGGGGCTTTGCCCCGGCCGCGGGTCCCGAGGCGCCCCCGCGCCACGGCCGGGCCGCCGCCACGGGCGGGTCCGGCCCGGCGACGGAGCAGGGGGGTCCGTGGGTAGAATCCCGCGCCTTGCCACGCCAGCTGATCCACGTCGTGCGCAGCCGCCGGCGCCCCCTGGGAGCTCTCAGCCTTGCCCTCGCGCTCACCGTCGCGGGCTCGTTGCTGCTGCCCGCCGCCGCCTCGGCCAACTTCTTCACGCCGAAGTCGGGCGGCTCCCCGAACGCCAACGAGATCGACTCCCTCTACAAGATCATCCTGTACATCGCCGCGGTGGTGTTTGTGATCGTCGAGGGCGCCCTCCTGTACTCGGTGATCAAGTTCCGCGCCAAGCGCGGGGCGGTGGCCGCCCAGATCCACGGCAACACGCGCCTGGAGATCGGATGGACGGTGGCCGCGGCGCTGATCCTCGTCGTGCTCACGGTCGTCACCTTCGTGAAGCTGCCGAGCATCATCAACCCGCCGGCGTCCGACCCCGGCACGGTGCTGTCGGCCTCGACCACCGAGCCGAGCGTCCCGGGGCAGAAGCGGATCACGATCTGCATCCAGGCCCGCCAGTACATCTGGCGCTACACGTACGGCAATCAGTGCCTGAACAACGCCTTCCAGGGCAAGCTGCCCTACTCGTACACGACGATGTACGCCCCCCGCGGCGCCACGGTCATCCTGGCCATCCAGGCCAACGACGTCATCCACTCGTGGTGGGTGCCCTCGCTGGGCGGCAAGGTCGACGCGGTCCCCGGGTACACGACCTGGACCTGGTTCAAGGCCCTGCACAACGGCCTCTATCACGGCCAGTGCGCTCAGCTGTGCGGGCGCGGCCACGCCGCGATGTTCGCCTTCGTGAACGTGGTCTCGCCGCAGGACTACCAGAACTGGCTGAGCCAGCAGACCGCGCAGATCAACGCGGCCAACAGCCAGGTTGGGGCGCTGCGGTCCTACCTGACCAAGATCGGAAGCCTAGGAGCGCAGTAAGCCCCGATGTCCGTGAGCACTGAAATCGCCGCCGTCCGCCCGGTTCCCCAGGTCGTCGCGCACAAGCCAACGTTCCCGCGCACGACCAAGCGCTGGGTCGACTGGGTGACCACCACCGACCACAAGAAGATCGGGATCATGTACCTGGTCCTGACCTTCGTGTTCTTCGTCCTCGGCGGGATCGAGGCGCTGCTGATGCGGGCTCAGCTTGCCGTGCCGAACAACACGTTGCTCAGCGGCGAGCACTACAACGAGCTGCTGACCATGCACGGGACGACCATGGTCTTCCTGTTCGTGGTCCCGATCATGGCCGGGTTCGGCAACTACTTCGTGCCGCTCATGATCGGGGCCCGCGACATGGCCTTCCCCCGCCTGAACGCGCTCTCGTTCTGGCTGCTGCTGTTCGGCGGGATCGTCTTCTACGCGACCTTCTTCTTCCACCCGCCCGAGGCCGGCTGGTGGAGCTACCCGCCCCTCTCGAGCGCCCAGTACTCGCCGAGCGGCGGCCAGGACGCCTGGATCTTCCTCATCCACATCACGGGCATCTCCTCGCTCGTGGGCGCGATCAACTTCTACGCCACGATCGTCAACATGCGCGCCCCCGGGATGAGCTGGGGCCGCCTGCCCCTGTTCGTGTGGTCGATCCTCGTCTACGCGATCCTGCTCATCATCGCGCTGCCCGCCGTCGCCGCCGCGGTCACGATGCTGCTGACCGACCGGCACTTCGGCACCCACTTCTTCGACCCCGCCGCCCATGGCTCGCCGGTCCTCTGGCAGCACCTGTTCTGGTTCTTCGGGCACCCAGAGGTCTACATCATGATCCTGCCCGGGTTCGGGATGATCTCCGAGGTCATCCCGGTGTTCTCGCGCAAGCCGATCTTCGGCTACAAGGCCGTCGCGGCCTCGACCGCGGTCATCGCCTTCCTGGCCACGCTGGTGTGGGCCCACCACATGTTCGCCTCACCGGTCCCGCTGGTCGTGCTCGGCTTCTTCATGCTGAGCTCGTTCCTCATCGGCGTGCCCACGGGGGTGAAGATCTTCAACTGGATCGCGACCCTGTGGCGCGGCTCGATCGTGCCCACGGCCTCCCTGCACTTCGCCGTGGGCTTCATCGCGATCTTCCTGCTCGGGGGCATCACGGGGATCTTCCTGGCCACCTTCCCGGTCGACTGGCAGCTCACCGACACGTACTTCGTGGTCGCCCACTTCCACTACGTGCTGATGGGCGGCGCGGTCTTCTCGATCATGTCCGGGCTCTACTACTGGTTCCCGAAGATGACCGGCCGGCTGCTCAACGAGCGGCTCGGCAAGGCCTCCTTCTGGGTCATGTTCATCGGCTTCAACATGACCTTCCTGGTCCAGCACGCGCTCGGCCTCTCCGGGATGCCGCGGCGGATCTACATGTATCCGTCGAGCTACGGCTGGTCGACCTACAACATGATCTCGACCGTCGGGTCCTACATCCTGGGCCTCGGCATCCTGATGACGATCATCAACGTGGCCATCAACTACAAGCGCGGCCGCATCGCCGGGCCCGACCCGTGGAAGGCCAACACGCTCGAGTGGTTCACCACATCCCCGCCGCCGGTCAACAACTTCGACGTCATCCCCCGCGTGCGCTCGGTCGAGCCGATGCGCGACATCCGCCGCCAGGTCGAGCGTGAGACCGGCGTGACGCAGAAGACCGGCGGCAGCGAGCAGTTCGCGCGGGCGTGAACGTTTCGCCGCTCCCCTCCGCCGAGACGGCTGCCGCGCCGGCCGTCGAGGCGGCGCCCGGTGGGGGGGTGCTCCAGCTCGCCCGCGACTACCTGGAGCTGACGAAGCCCAAGGTCCAGTCGCTGCTGCTCTTCACGACGATCACCACGATGGAGATCGCCGGCAGCCCGTCGGCCGGGCGGATCGCCCTGACGTGCCTGGGCGGCTACCTGTCGGCCGGCGGGGCGGGCGCCGTCAACCACTGGTGGGACCGCGACATCGACGCCCAGATGAGGCGCACGGCCTCGCGCCCGATCCCAGCCGGGCGAGTGTCCCCCCGGGCGGCGCTGACCTTCGGGGTGACGCTGGCCGCGCTGTCGGTCGCCGTGCTGTGGGCGAGCGTGGGGCTGCTGGCCGCGGTGCTCTCGCTCGGCGGCTTCGTCGGCTACGTGGGCGTGTACACGCTGTGGCTCAAGCGCCGCACGCCGCAGAACATCGTCATCGGGGGGGCCGCGGGCGCCGTTCCGCCGCTGGTCGGCTGGGCGGCCACGCGCGGCTCGCTGGCCTGGACGGCGGTCTACCTGTTCGCGATCGTGTTCTACTGGACGCCGCCGCACTTCTGGGCGCTCAGCCTGCTCATGAAGGACGAGTACGCCCGAGTGGGGGTGCCGATGATGCCCGTCGCGCGCGGGGAGCGCGAGACCCGGCGGCAGATCCTGCTCTACACGCTGCTGCTCTACGCCGTCACCCAGCTGCCCTTCTGCGCGGGTGGCTTCGGCGGGATCTACCTGGTCTCGTCGATCGTGCTCGGGCTCGGATTCGTGGTGGGGGCCGTTCGCCTTTACCGGCGCGCCGACCGGCGCAGCGCCCTTCGCCTCTACCTGTACTCGCTGGCCTACCTGGCGCTGCTCTTCGGCGCGATGGTCGCCGACGTGAAGCTGTAAATTCCCTGGCGCGATGGACAGAAAGCTCGCCCGCAAGAACCTCCGCTCCGGCCTGATCGCCGGCGCCGCCTGCCTGATCCTGTTCGGCATCACCTTCGTGGCTGCCGCAATCTACGTGCACTCGTGAGCGACGCGCCCCGCGAAGCGCCCCCGGTCGGCGAGGAGATCCACCTCCCCGGCCCGTCGATCCTTCCGTTCGTGAACGCCATCGGCATCACGCTCATGGTGATCGGGACGACGCTCGGCTGGTGGCTGTCGATCCTCGGCCTGATCATCTTCCTGATCACGGCCTTCCGCTGGATCCGCGACACGCGCCGCGACATCGAGGACCTGCCCGAGTCCCACGGGCACTGAGCGGCCCGGGGTGGTCGCCGGCCTCGGCGGGTCTGGCTCACCCGCCGGCCTCGGCGGGTCTGGCTCACCGGCGGGGGGTTCGCCGCGGCTGTCCTCGTGTCCGCCCGCGGACGCCGCTCGGCCGTGCCGGGCGCGGGCCTCCCCCAGCGCGGCCGCCGAACGACGGCGGGGAACCCGCCGCGAAACGAGCCGGACCGGCGCCCGGGCGCATACGCGCCGACCGGCGCCCGGCCGCGTACGCGCCGACCGGCGCCCGGGCCCCTACGCGCCGACCGGCGCCCCGGCCTTCCTCGGCGGCGCCGGCGGGGGCGGGATCTCGCAGCTGGCGCCGTCCTGCGTCCACACGCGCACGATGTCGCGCATCGACAGCACCCCGGCCAGCTCGCCGCCGTCCACGATCAGCAGATGGCGAAAGCCGCCACGGACCATCGAGGCCGCCGCCTGCTCGAGCGACCACTCCGGGGTGGCGAACTTCACCTCGGTGGTCAGCCAGTCGGCCACGCGCTCGCGGCCGGGATCCTCGCCCTCCGCGATCGCGCGCAGGATGTCGCGCTCGGTGATCACGCCGGGCCCGTGGGCGTCCGGGTCGAGCACGATCGCCGCCCCCACCTTGCGGCGGCACATCGCCTCGGCGGCCTGCCGGAGCGTGTGGTCAGGGCCCACGGTCAGGACCACGTCCGACATCCCGTCTCGCACCTGCATGCGCGCCTCCCAGCTGGTTTGCAACAGTTGCCTCAATCATAGACAGGAGCGGAGGCCGGCATCCAGGGCAGCCCATGGTCCGTGCTCGTGAGCGCGCCGTCCGTCGGCCGAAACGCATAGGATTTGAGCCGCAGCACCCAGCGGGTAAGAGGAGACTGGAGGAGCGCGGTTGCGCGGCAAACCCATCGTGCAGATGGTGATCTTTGGGCTCGTCGCCACGGCGATCGGCCTCGTCGCGGCCTTCCTGATCCCCTGGTTCCCGACCGAGGGCTCCCGCCAGGCGGGGAACATCCACACCCTCTACCACGTGCTGCTGGTCGCCTCGGTGCCGGTCTTCGTGATCGTCGAGACCGTCGTCATCTTCGCCGTGTGGCGCTTTCGCATGCGTCCGGGCGAGGAGCTGAAGGACGGACCGCCGATCCACGGCAACACGCGCCTCGAGGTCGTCTGGACCGTGGCCCCGGTGCTGCTCATCATCGGCCTGTGCGCCTACTCCTACTCGGTGCTGCGCTCCAACGAGCAGACCAAGCCGAGGGAGCTCACGATCAACGTCACGGCCCGCCAGTTCGCCTTCGAGTTCTCCTACCCGAACGCAGGCCACGGCCAGGTCGTCTCCAACGTGCTCTACATGCCGCTCAACCGGCCGGTGGTGTTCAAGATCCGCTCGCTCGACGTCGTGCACAGCTTCTTCGTGCCGAACTTCTCCGAGAAGCTCGATGCCGTGCCGGGCATCACCACGACGCTCAGGGTCACCGCGACCCGGATCGGCAGCTACTCCGCCGAATGCACCGAGCTGTGCGGCGCCGGCCATTCGCTCATGCGTGGGCCCGTGCGCGTCGTGTCCCCGTCGCAGTTCCAGTCGTGGCTACAGTCCCAGAAGTCGACCACCGCCCCGCCGCTCGGCATCCCGACGCCCCTGGAGTCCCAGCCCGGTGTGCCGGGATCGACCGGCGCGGGCGCCACGTCCGGCGGCAGCTCGGGACCGTCGTCGACCGGCACCACCGGCGGATCCTCGAGCTCGGGAGCCTCCCTGGGAGGCAATCCGGCCAAGGGGGCGGCGTGAGCTCCGGCCCCGCGGCGCGGCGCGGCTCAGAGAAACCGGGGGAAGGCCTTGTCAGGCGGTGGGAGGTCGTGGCACAGTGGAGGCGTTACAGAGTGAGGGACCGGGTGCAAGTGTCTGATCTGCTGGAGGAGATTCGATGATGTTGCTCCCGGCGAAGTTCCGCGCCCCGGGCTGGTACCGCGCAGCGCTGTTCGACGTACTCGGGTTCGGCTTTGCCGTCGCCCTGACCGTCCTCATCCGGTGGGGCCAGCATCAGCACCCGGTGGTGGATGGCCAGGCGATCACGATCGTCGCGCTGATCGCCGTGCCGCTGTTCTTCCTGGTCGGCCTCGGCGCCGCCGACTACTGGTTCTACTGGATCTCCGGCCGGCCGACGCGCCCCGAGGACCACTCGCAGCACGGGGCCTACAGCTGGCGGGACTACTTCCGCGTGAACACCGATCACAAGGTGATCGGAATCCAGTACACGGTCACCTCGTTCTTCTTCCTGCTCGTCGGCGGCCTGCTGGCCATGCTGATCCGCGCCCAGCTGGCCAAGCCCGGGATGCAGTTCCTCACGCCCGAGCAGTTCAACGGCGTGTTCTCCGTGCACGCCACGATCCTCATCTTCCTGTTCGTGATCCCGGTCTTCGCCGGGCTGGCGAACTTCGTGCTGCCGCTCATGATCGGCGCCCCGGACATGGCCTTCCCGCGGCTCAACGCGCTCTCCTACTGGATGCTGCCGCTGGCCGGCGTGATGATGCTGATGAGCTTCCTCGCCCCCGGAGGCTCCTTCGCCTCGGGCTGGACCGCCTACGCGCCGCTGTCAACGACCATGCCGGTCGGACAGCTGTTCTTCTCGATCGCCGTGCAGCTGGCCGGCGCCTCCTCGATCGCGACGGCCCTGAACTTCCTGGTCACGATCATCACGATGCGGGCGCCCGGGATGAGCTTCTTCCGGATGCCGCTGCTGGTGTGGGCGAACTTCTCGACCTCGCTGCTGGTCGTCATCGCCACGCCGTTCATCGCCGCGTCGCAGTTCTTCGTGCTGCTGGACAAGGCGCTCGGCTTCCACTTCTTCGACGCCTTCGTGGGAGCCGGCAAGGACGGCAACGTGATCATGTACCAGCACGTCTTCTGGTTCTACTCGCACCCCGCGGTCTACATCATGATGCTGCCGGGCTTCGGCATCATCTCGGAGATCATCGCGGTGAAGTCGCGCAAGCCGATCTTCGGCTACCGCATGATGGCCTTCTCGCTGCTGGCCATCGTCGTGCTCGGGTTCACGGTCTGGGCCCACCACATGTTCGTCTCCGGGATGCAGCCGTGGATCCGCATCCCGATGATGATCACCACGGCCATCATCGCCATCCCCACCGGCATCAAGATCTTCTCCTGGCTGGCCACGCTCTGGCGAGGGGTGCTCCACCTCGACACGCCGATGCTGTTCGCGCTCGGCTTCCTGACCATGTTCACGCTCGGAGGGATCAGCGGCGTGATGCTGGCCATGATCCCGTTCGACATCCACGTCAGCCAGACGTACTTCATCGTCGCCCACATCCACTACGTGCTGTTCGGCGGCTCGCTGTTCACGATCTTCGCGGGCGTCTACTACTGGTTCCCGAAGATGACCGGGCGGATGTTCGACGATCGCCTGGGCAAGCTCCACTTCTGGATGACGTTCATCTTCTTCAACCTGACCTTCGGCCCCATGCACATCATCGGGCTCCAGGGCATGCCGCGCCGCGTGGCCGAGTACGCCCAGAAGTTCGCCGCCTGGAACCTCTTCATCTCGATCTCGGCCTTCATCCTGGGCCTGAGCACGCTGATCTTCCTCTACAACATCGTGGCCAGCTGGCGCGGCGGCCCGCGCGCGGCCGCCAACCCCTGGCGCGCGCTCACGCTCGAGTGGCAGGTCTCCTCGCCGCCGCCGGTGTTCAACTTCGAGGCCGTACCGACGGTCGTGGGCGGGCCCTACGAGTACGGCGTGCCCGGCGCCGTGCACGGGATCTTCAAGCCGCCCACGGAGGCCAAGCCCGTCGCCGCGGGGGCGTTCGCCACCCCGCCTAGCCAGGAGGGCCATCGGTGAGCTTCACGGGAACCCCGCAGCTGCGGGAGCCCGACCCGATCACGAGGACGATCCTCGTCGTCGCCAACGAGACCCTCGGGGGCCGGGAGCTGCTCGACGCCATCCAGCAGCGGGCGGCCGACGACGTGCGCTTCGTGCTCTGCGTCCCGCAGAACAAGCCCCGCGCGGGCCTCGTCATCTACGACGACGCCGTGTTCGACGCCGCGCAGGTGCGTGTCGACCTCGCACTCGAGGTCATCCGCGACATGGGCATGCGCGCCATCGGCGAGGTCGGCGACTCCGATCCCTTCACGGCGACGCTCGACGCCGTCCGCGAGTACGAGCCGGAGGAGATCATCATCTCCACCTATCCGGCCACGCGCTCCGGCTGGCTGCGCCGAGACCTCATCGAGCGCGTGCGCGACAGCACCGGGCTCGAGGTGAGCCACGTCGTCAACGACATCGACAGCGAGGGGCTCCCCTTCCACGTCACGCTGGCCGTGGCCAACCGCACCGCGTCCGGCGACGAGCTGCTGGAGGCCCTGCGCAGTCGCGCCGAGCGCTTCACGGACGCCGATCGCCGCCAGCTGTTCATCGTCCTCGTGCCCCAGGAGGGCGGCGACGGTCAGGCCAGCCGGCGCGCCCGCACCCGCCTGAAGCTGGTGCTCGACCGTTTGCGGGTGCGCGGCCTCTA
>Ga0070739_10006246_pt1 | contig 13201 bp, 6 predicted proteins | sample Coa_R1_7_FD_66445 | JGI IMG/M metagenome (GOLD analysis project Ga0070739, IMG submission 66445) | Surface soil microbial communities from Centralia Pennsylvania, which are recovering from an underground coalmine fire - Coalmine... | ecosystem: Environmental > Terrestrial > Soil > Unclassified ... | reverse complement strand
CGACTTCGCCCGCGCGACTGTCGGCGCACTGGCCGCTGGTCGCGAAGTCAAGAACCCGGAAGGCGTGCTGCGCTTCAAGCCCACCGATACCGGCGCGCCGGTACTGCTCGGCGCCGCCCATGATGCGGACATCAATTGGCTCACCGCCGAGCAGTCCAACAGCTCGTTGACCGTGGGCGACACGGTGATGCTGAAGATCTTCCGGCGCATTTTGCCAGGTCAGCACCCCGAAGCCGAAATGAGCAAGTATTTGACGACAGCGGGATTCGCGCATGCGCCGCCGCTTCTCGGCGAAATCGTCCAGATCTCCGATCAGGGCTTGCCTCATACGCTTGGCGTCGCGCTCGGGTTCATCCGCAATCAGGGCGATGCTTGGTCCTGGATTCTCGATCACCTGACACGCGGGTTGGACAGTTTGGCGGACGATTCCGAACTTGACGTGTTGACCGACTGCGAGGCGATCGCGGCGACGATCGGCCGCCGACTTGGCGAAATGCATGCCGTGTTGGCGCGCTCGACTTCAGACGAGGCGTTTGCGCCTGTCGTCGCCGATGCCCAGCACGCCGCCGGGTGGGCGCGGAAAACCGAACAGCGGCTTGAAAATGCGTTTTCGATTATCGACCAGATAAACGACTGGCCCAATGAGGAAGACAAAGAGCGGGCAAAAGCGCTGCAACGCTCCCGTGCAAAGCTGATGACCGCCGTCAGAAGCCAAGCCAAAGTCGGCGCCGGAACTTTGATGACGCGCATCCACGGCGACTTCCACCTCGGTCAGGTGCTTGTCGCGACCGGCGATGCCTACATCATCGATTTCGAAGGCGAACCGGCGACCTCGATCGAGGAGCGCCGGGCTAGGAGTAGCCCCTTACGAGACGTGGCGGGGCTGCTTCGCTCCATTGATTATGCCGGCGCGGCGTTGCTCGAAGGCCGCGGCGTGGCGTCCGCCCCGGTCGACAACGCGCAGCGCGATTCTCTGATCGCAGAGTTCCGCACGCGAGCTGCACGCGCATTCTTGAAGGATTATTGGCTCGCGCGAGCCTCGCACGGCAACGCCGCCGAACGCGCTCTCTTGGATCTCTTTCTCGTTGAGAAGGCAGCCTATGAAATCGCCTATGAGGCCGCCAATCGGCCGCCGTGGATCGGCGTACCGCTCGCCGGACTGGCGGCGTTGACAAAGCGAATCCTCGACAGGGATTCCGGAGGCCGCAATGTCTGATCTACGACTGCGGCAGTCCTGGCACCTCGACGCGCAATCCGCCGCGGCTCTGGCGCAAGGCGTCCATGGCGATCCATTTTCCGTCCTGGGACCGCACGACACCGAGGGCGGCCGCATCATCCGTGCCTTTCTGCCGGGAGCCGTCGAGGTCGAAGTGCTGCGGCAATCAGACGGCGCCGTCCTGTCGCGGCTCGAACAGGGCAGCGAGCCCGGACTGTTCGAAAACCTGGTTGCAGAACGCGCGCCCTATCGACTGCGCATCCATTGGCCGAACGCGGTGCAGGAGACCGAGGATCCTTACTCGTTCGGCCTGCTGCTCGGCGAATTGGATCTTCATTTATTCAACGAAGGCCGGCATTTCGAGCTGGAGCACTGCCTCGGCGCGCAGAGTCTCACCATCGATGGGATCGCCGGCGTGCGGTTCGCTGTGTGGGCCCCGAATGCGGGCCGCGTCGCGGTGGTTGGCGATTTCAACTCCTGGGATCGCCGCCGCCATCCCATGCGCGTGCGCCATGGAGCCGGAGTCTGGGAACTGTTCGTGCCGCGCGTGGCACCGGGGTCGCACTACAAATACGACATTGTCGGTCCCGGCGGCGTTCATGTGCCCTGGAAGGCCGATCCGGTAGCCCGCCAGACGGAGGCGCCGCCGAGCACCGCGTCGGTCGTGCCGTTCCCCGATCACCATCGCTGGCACGACGACGCATGGATGGCGGAGCGCGGCCGGCGGCAAGCGCGGGATGCGCCGATCACCATCTATGAGGCCCACCTCGGCTCATGGCTCAAGGCTGACGACAGTCATCAAACCTCGTTCTGGGATTTTGCCATCGATCGGCTGGTGCCGTACCTGGCCGATATGCAATTTACCCATATCGAGCTGCTTCCGATCACCGAGCATCCATTCGGGGGCTCCTGGGGCTATCAGCCGCTCAGCATGTTTGCGCCGACGGCACGTTTCGGGCCGCCGGAGGGACTACTCCGCTTTATTGACGCGCTACATTCGGCCGGTATCGGAATTATTCTTGATTGGGTACCGGCGCATTTTCCGACGGACCCGCACGGTCTGGCGCGCTTCGACGGCACCGCCCTTTATGAACACCTCGACCCGCGTGAGGGCTACCACCACGACTGGAACACGTACATCTACAATTTCGGCCGCCGCGAGGTTCAAGGCTTCCTGATCGCCAGCGCATTGTACTGGCTAGAGGATTTTCACGTCGATGGCCTGCGTGTCGACGCCGTTGCCTCGATGCTTTATCGCGACTACAGCCGTCGCGAAGGCGAATGGATTCCCAATGTCTACGGGGGTCGCGAAAATCTCGAAGCTATCGGCTTTTTGCGCCATCTCAATGCCGTGGTTGCCGAGCGCTGTCCCGGTGCAGTCGTAATTGCCGAGGAATCCACGGCATGGCCGGGAGTGAGCAGGCCGATCGCCGACGGCGGGCTTGGGTTCTCATACAAGTGGAATATGGGATGGATGCACGACACCTTGCGGTACATGACCAAGGATCCGGTCCATCGGCAGTACCACCATCATGACATGACGTTCGGTCTGCTCTACGCGTTCAGCGAAAACTTCATCCTGCCACTGTCGCACGACGAGGTCGTCTACGGAAAGGGATCGCTGATCGGCAAAATGCCCGGCGACCGTTGGCAACGGTTCGCCAATCTCCGCGCTTATTTCGGCTTCATGTGGGGGCATCCAGGCAAGAAGCTGTTGTTCATGGGCGGTGAGTTCGCGCAGGAACGGGAATGGAATCATGATCGCGATCTCGATTGGCCTTCGCTGGCCGACCCAGCCCATGCCGGCATTCAAAGCCTGGTGCGCGATCTCAACCGGCTCTATCGGGCCGAGCCGGCCCTGCATCAGCGCGACTGCGAGGGCAGCGGTTTCCAGTGGACGGTCGGCGACGACCGCGCCAATTCGGTCTTCTCGTTTCTGCGCTTTGCTGCCGATCGGGCGCCGATACTCGTTGTCTGCAACATGACGCCGGTGCCGCGGCACGGCTATCGGATCGGCGTGCCGCTCGCCGGCGGCTGGCGTGAAATATTCAACAGCGATTCGGCCTTTTATGGCGGTTCAAATGTCGGCAACGAGGGCCGCGTCGAGACCGCTGCGATAGGAGCGCACGGTCAGGCCCAATCGCTCGAGCTTGTTCTGCCGCCGCTCGCAACAATTTATCTCCGCCACGACGGCTGATCGATGGCATCGTTTCCAGCCCAACTCGAGCGCGGCAATCCCTATCCGCTCGGCGCCACCTGGGATGGCCTCGGCACGAACTTCGCGGTGTTCTCGGCTCATGCCGAACGCATCGAGCTGTGTCTGTTCGATCCCAGTGGCCGACGCGAGATTGCCCGCATCGACCTTCCAGAATGCACCGATGAGGTTTGGCACGGCTACTTGCCCAACGCCCGTACTGGCCTGATCTACGGCTACCGCGCTCACGGACCATATCGACCGCAAGACGGGCATCGATTCAACCCGCACAAGCTCCTACTCGATCCTTACGCGAAGCAATTGGCCGGATCGCTGCGGTGGAGCGATGCCTTGTTTGGCTATCGCGTCAATTCACCGCGCGCCGACCTGTCGTTTGACCGGCGCGACAGCGCTCCAAGCGTGCCGAAGGCTGTCGTCACCGATGACGTGTTCGACTGGGGTGACGACCGGCCGCCGAACACCCAATGGTCGAAGACAGTGATCTACGAGATGCATGTGCGCGGCCTGACGATGCGACGGCGCGACATCCGCCCCAATGAGCGCGGCACATTCGCGGCATTGGCTGATCCAGGCGTTATCAGATACCTGCAAAGTCTTGGCATCACTGCGGTGGAGCTCCTGCCGATTCACGCTTTCGTCCAAGATCGCTACTTGGTCGAGCGCGGCTTGAAGAATTACTGGGGTTACAACTCGATCGGCTTTTTCGCCATCGAGCCACGCTATCTGTCCGACGGCACGCGCAACGAAATGCGCGTGGCGGTGCGGCGGCTTCACGCCGCCGGCCTCGAGGTTATTCTCGACGTCGTGTACAACCACACCGCGGAGGGCAGCGAGCTCGGACCGACGCTGTCCTTTCGCGGCCTCGATCATGCCAGCTATTATCGCCTGGTGCCGGACAATCCGCGGCACTGCATCAACGACACTGGCACGGGCAACACGCTGAACCTGTCGCATCCGCGCGTGCTGCAGATGGTGATGGACTCGCTGCGCTATTGGGTCACCTCCTTCCATGTCGACGGCTTCCGTTTCGATCTCGGTGTCACGCTTGGACGCGAAGCTCACGGGTTTGACCCTGGCAGCGGCTTCTTCGATGCGCTGCGGCAGGATCCCGTCCTCACAAAGGTTAAATTGATTTCAGAACCTTGGGACATCGGTCCTGGAGGCTATCAGCTCGGCCGCCATCCACCCGGCTTCGCCGAGTGGAACGATCGCTTCCGCGACAGCACGCGGCGGTTCTGGCGTGGAGATGCCGGAGAGAGACCCGAATTCGCCGCGCGGCTTGCCGGCTCGGGCGATCTGTTCGACCGTCATGCGCGGCGGCCTTGGGCCTCGATCAACTATGCAGCGTCGCACGATGGGTTCACCCTCGCCGATGTCGTGAGCTTCACCCACCGACACAACGAGGCGAACGGCGAGAACAACCAGGACGGACAGGCCGAGAACTATTCCGCCAATTGGGGCGTCGAAGGCCCGACGGACGATAAGGCGATTGTCGAGACCCGCGCGCGCATCCGCCGCGCCATGCTCGCGACCGTGATGTTCGCGCACGGCACGCCGATGTTGCTTGCCGGTGATGAATGTGGCCGCACCCAGGCTGGCAACAACAATGCTTATTGCCAGGACAATGAGATTTCATGGCTGGACTGGGCAATGGCCGAAACGCCCGAAGCCCAGCAGATGATCCGTTTCGTTGCCAGATTGATCGGATTGCGCCAGGAGCACACCGCTTTGCGGTCGCGTCATTTCCTCCATGGCCAGCGCGAACCTGCCCCCGGCATTTTTGACATCGCCTGGTTCAACGAGGATGGCGTCAATATCCCGGAATCGTCGTGGACCAATCCGGACCACCGCCTTCTCTGCCTGCGCCGGGCGACCCGCAATGCCGATGGAACGGTGTCAATCCTGAGTTTTCTGCTCAATCCGACCGCCGAGGAGCGGACCTTTCAACTTCCGGAACCGGCTTTACCAACCCGGATTTTCGTTGATACGGCCCGCCCCGAGGTGGAGGACCTCGACCTGAAGGAGCAAAAAGTCCTTGTGCGGCCGCACAGCGCCGTCCTGGTCTACAGCAACTTGCAACCCATTTCGCAATGACCGCGTCCAAATGGCGTCCATCGTTTGGCGCAAATCTGGTCGCTCCGGGCCGGGTCCATTTCCGCCTGTGGGCGCCGGCGCAACGCCGCGTTTCGCTCGTACTCGACGGACGTCCGGCTCTGGCAATGACGGCAAGCGATGGCGGCTGGTTTGAGACCGAAGCCGAATGCGTCGCCGGCGCGCGCTACCATTACGTCTTGCAGGACGGGACAAAGGTGCCGGACCCGGCGGCGCGCGCGCAAGCCGCCGACGTACACGGCGACAGCATTGTCGTTGATCCGCATTCCTATCAATGGCGCTTCCCGCAGTGGCGCGGCCGACCGTGGCACGAGACGATCTTTTATGAGCTGCACGTCGGTGCGCTCGGCGGCTTCGATGGTGTCGAACGCGAACTGCCGCGGCTTGCCGAGCTTGGAGTCACCGCCATCGAGCTGATGCCGATCGCAGAGTTTCCAGGCAGGCGAAACTGGGGCTATGACGGCGTGCTGCCGTTCGCGCCCGAATGCAGCTACGGGTCGCCGAATCAATTAAGGGCGCTGGTCGACGCCGCCCACGAGCACAACCTCATGATTTTTTTGGATGTCGTCTACAACCATTTTGGGCCTGACGGGAATTACCTTCATCTCTATGCGCCCGAAATGTTTCGCAGCGACATCACAACGCCCTGGGGGCCGGCGCTCGATTTCCGACGCAAGGAAGTCCGCCGCTTCTTCACCGATAATGCCCTGTATTGGCTCATGGAATATCGTTTCGATGGATTGCGCCTGGATGCAGTTCACGCCATCTCCGAACCCGATTGGCTTGATGAGATGGCCGAAGAGGTGCGCCGATCAATCGAGCCGGCTCGTGACGTTCACCTGGTGCTGGAGAACGATGCCAATGTTGCGAGCCATCTCGCGAGCCATTTCGAAGCGCAATGGAACGATGATGGCCATCACGTACTCCACGTCCTGCTCACCGGCGAGCATGAAGGTTATTATGCGGACTACGCCGACACGCCTGCGGCGCGGCTGGCGCGTTGCCTCAAGGACGGCTTCATCTATCAAGGCGAACCATCCGCATTTCGCAAAGGTCAGGCGCGGGGCACGGACAGCACGCAGTTGCCGCCAACCTCGTTTGTGTTATTCCTGCAAAACCACGATCAAATCGGCAACCGCGCCTTCGGCGAACGGCTTACCAGCCTCGCCCACCCGGCCGCACTCGAGGCCGCGATCGCGCTGCAACTCTTATGTCCGCAAATTCCTCTCATCTTCATGGGCGAGGAGCAGGCCAGCACTTCGCCATTCCTGTTCTTCACCGATCACAATCCCGAACTGGCACGAGCTGTTCGCGAGGGCCGGCAGCGCGAATTTGCCGCCTTTGCGTGGTTTTCCGCGCACGCCAACGAAATCCCCGATCCGAACTCAGTGGCAACGTTCGAACGGTCCCGGCCGGCGCCGCATCAAGACGATGCCGCCAAGCGTGAAAGGCTGTACCGGGAATTGCTCGCGTTGCGGCGCACCGAGATCGTGCCGCGCCTGAAGGGAGCGCGGGCGCTCGATGCAAGCGCCGTCGGACCCGCGGCTGTCGTCGCCAAGTGGCGCTTGGATGGCGGGGCAGTTCTCGTGATTGCCAGCAACTTCGGCGCCCATGCCACAGCGATTCCGCCGCAACAGCACAGAATGCTCTTTGCAACATCGGAAGGCGCCGCGCACGCCACGCGCAGCGGTCGAATAGAACCGTATTCCACCGTTGCGTTGTTGGCTTCGGAATGAGCGATGCGGCCGTTCGCAAGCTTGCACGCCGCGCGGGGATAGCGGCGCAGTGGACGGATTATGCGGGCAGGCGACATCGTGTGCCGCTTGACACCCTGCGCCGCATTCTCGCCGCTCTTGGATTGCCGAGCGACAGCGCGGCTGATCGATCGCATAGCGCGCACGCGCTGGCGCAAGCGCCAACACCGCCGCTGCTGACCGTAACCTTGGGGACGCCGACCTGCTTGCCGCTCCGCACAGCCGCTCGGCGGCCGCGCGCACGTCTCACTTACGAAGACGGCGCCATCGCTGATCTCGCGCTCGTTCAAACCCGCGAGGGCGTCAGTCTGCCGCCCATCCGAGCGATCGGGTACCACACGCTGGAACTCGCCGAGATGCGAGTGACGCTCGCGGTGGCGCCACCACGCTGCCTGACGGTCGAGGATATCATTGCGCCGAACGCGCGCGTGGCGGGCCTCGCCGCTCAGACCTACGGCTTGCGCAGCGCAGATGATTGCGGCATCGGCGACATGGCCGGAGTGACGACGCTGGCGGAGGCTGCGGCTGCGGCCCGACTCGATGCGCTCGCCCTTAGTCCGGCGCACGCGCTGTTCGCTGCCGATCACGGCCATTTCAGCCCTTATTCGCCATCGAGCCGCCTGTTCTACAACCCGCTATTGGCCGATGCGGGTTCGGTGCTTGGCGAAGACCGCCTCGCGCGCGCAAGAGCGGCTGTTGCAACCGCGGGCTTTGCGCGGGAGCTCGATGCGTCAACACTGATCGACTGGCGCAAGTCGGGCGCAGCCAAGATGGCGGTGTTGCGCGGCCTGTTCGACGATTTTACCGCGACCGATCTTACCCGCGGAGGCGCCAATGAGCTCACTGGAGACTTCGAGAGCTTTCGCGCCGCCCGCGGTGTCGCTCTCGAGCGACATGCTCTGTTCGAAGCCCTGCATGCGGCGCGCTTGCAGGCCGATCCGGCAGCGTGGAGCTGGCGGGATTGGCCCGCTCCCTGGCGTGATCCGTCCAGCGCCGCCGTCAAGCGCTTTGCTGAAGACAACCCGAACGAGGTTCTGTTCCATACGTTTCTGCAGTGGATCGCGTCTCGCTCTTTTGCGGACGCGCAGCGGCGCGCTAAGCTTGCCGGAATGCGCATCGGCCTTATCGCCGACATGGCCGTCGGTATAAGCCACGGCGGCAGCGATGCCTGGAGCAGAAGCGACGACGTGCTCGGCGATCTGGAGATCGGCGCGCCGCCGGACCTCTTCAATTTCAACGGCCAGAATTGGGGACTGACGACGTTCTCGCCGCGCGCGCTTCGCAACCGCGGCTTTGCGCCATTCATTGAGACATTGCGTGCCTGTATTCCCGACGGCGGCGGCGTGCGCATCGATCACGTGCTGGGCTTCAAGCGGATTTGGGTGAGCCCGCGCGGCGCCAGCGCCCGCGACGGCACGTACATTTCTTACCCGCTCGATGATCTATTTCGACTGACGGCGCTCGAGTCCCATCGCCGGCGCGCGATCGTCATTGGCGAGGACCTCGGCACGGTTCCCGCCGGCTTTCGCCAAAGGCTGGCGCGAGCCGGTATCTATGGCATGAGCGTGCTGTGGTTCGAGCGCGACGGCGCGGCTTTCGCGGCCCCGCGTCGTTGGACCGCCGAGAGCGTTGCCATGACGTCGACGCACGATCTGCCGACGGTCGCCGGCTGGTGGCAGGGCACCGATCTTCAGGTGCGCGCCGAATGTGGGCTCCTGGCAAACGTGACGAAAGCGCAAGCCGTCCGCGACCGTGAGCGCAAAGCCTTGTGGCGCGCTTTTCGATCCGCCGGGGTCGCCGGCGGCAATGAATTGCCACGACCGGCGGAGAGCGCACGCGTCGCCGACGCCGCGGCAAAATTCGTCGCTGCGGCACCGTCCCGACTGGCGCTGTTGCCGCTGGAAGATGCGCTCGCCAACACGAGCCAGCCGAATCTTCCCGGCACCATCAATGAACATCCGAACTGGCGCCGCCGTTATCCGGGCCAAGCCGGCGCGCTGTTGGATGCGCCTGCTGTGCGCCGCCGCGTCGAGGCGCTGGCCAAGAGAGCCGCGCCATGAGTACGCCGCGTGCCACGATGCGGCTGCAATTCCATCGCGGCTTTACGTTCGCCGATGCGCGCGCGCTGACGCCGTACTTCGCATCCCTAGGCGTCAGCCATCTCTACGCCTCGCCGATCATGGCGGCGCGGCAAGGCTCGGCACACGGCTACGACGTCGTGGATCCGACACGCATCAACCCCGAACTGGGCGGCGAGGACGAATTCCGCCGCCTGGTTGACGAGCTTCGCCGGCACGGACTTGGCTTGATTGTCGATATCGTTCCCAACCACATGGCGGTCGGCAGCGATAATCCCTGGTGGATGGACGTATTGGCGCACGGCCCCGCCAGCCGGTATGCGCGCTATTTCGACATCGATTGGGATCCGCCAAGCCGCCACCTATCCGGCAAGGTGTTGCTACCGGTGCTTGGCAAGCCCTATGGCGCCGCGCTCGAAGCCGGCGAAATCGCACTGGCGCCGGACAATGAGCGATCTGGTATTGTCATTCGCTACTTCGATCACACGTTTCCGGTTACTCCCGGCGAAGCGTTCGATGAATCCGGCCTTGCCGACTTCAATGCGGCCTCGCCGCGCGGCCGGGAACGGCTCCATGATTTGCTCGAGCGCCAGCATTATCGCTTGGCATGGTGGCGCACGGCCAACGATGAGATCAATTGGCGGCGCTTCTTCGACATCAATGGACTTGCGGCGCTCCGTATCGAAGACCACGAGGTATTCGAGGCCGTTCACGCCGCCGTCTTCAGACTCTATCGGGATGGCCTGATCGATGGCCTGCGCATCGATCACGTCGACGGACTGTCAAAGCCCGCAAAGTACTGCCGCGAGTTGCGCGCCCGCCTCGGAGCCATGGCAAGCGCGCGTGATGCCGGCCTCGGCCCTGATTACATCATCGTCGAAAAGATATTGGCGCGCGATGAGGACCTGCCGGCGGAATGGCTGACCGACGGTACGACCGGCTATGACTTCATGAACGAGATCAGCGCGCTGCTGCACCGGCCATCCGGTGAAGCCGCGTTGCGGGATTTATGGGTACGCGTCAGCGGCAGACCCGGCGATTTCGACGATGAGGAGCAACTGGCCCGGCGTCAGCTTCTCGAACAGAGCTTTGCTGCCCAGCGCGATGCCCTGGTGGAAACGCTCTATGCCATGACGCAAGCCGATCTTAGGACCCGTGACTGCCCACGGGCGGCAATCCGCCGTTGTTTGACGGAAATTTTGGTCGGCTTGCGCGTGTACCGCACCTACTCTGGCGTCGATCACGCATCGGCCTGCGATGATGCCTTCCTTGCAGAGGCCGTCGCGCGCGCACGACAAGCCTGCCTCCCGGGCGACGTTTGGCTCGTCACAATGCTCGCCGAGTGGCTCGCCGGCAAGCGCGTTCACCCCTCGCTGGATGAACTGCAAGATGTCGCGCTGACGCGTTTCCAACAACTGAGTGCGCCGCTATGCGCGAAGGCGGTAGAGGACACCGCCTTCTATCGTTACGGTCGCCTTCTGTCGCGCAACGACGTGGGCTTCGATCCCCGGCAATTCGCTTGCTCGGCGGGGGAATTCCATCGCCGCATGAAGGCGCGCGCGACCGCATGGCCTCGGGCGATGCTCGCGACCGCAACTCATGATCACAAGCGCGGTGAGGACGTTCGCGCAAGGCTCGCCGTGTTGAGCGAAGTCGCCAAGGACTGGGCGCGAAAGGTCGAGCGGTGGCTGAAGCTGAGCCGCCAGCACTGCCCAAGTCTCGCGCAGACCGGCACGCCCACTGGTGGCGATCTGCTCATTCTGTTCCAAACGATTGTCGGCGCGTGGCCGCTCGGCTTGATGCCGGCGGATCGCGCGGGGGTCATCACGTACGCGGACCGTATTGCCAGATGGCAGCAGAAAGCCGTCCGCGAAGCCAAGCTGCACAGCGACTGGTCGGCGCCGAATGAAGCCTATGAGCAAGCGGCCGCCGATTACATCGGGTGGCTATTTTCCGGCCAATCGAAAGTTCTGACGGAGCTCGCGGCTTTTGCGCAACGGATCGCTGCAGCGGGCGCGGCCAAGGCTCTGGCTCAAGTCCTGGTCAGGCTTACCGCGCCAGGCGTTCCCGACACTTATCAGGGCACCGAATTATGGGACTTCAGCCTGGTCGATCCGGACAATCGCGCGCCGGTCGATTTTGCAGCGCGGCAAAAAGCGCTGAATAGCGCGCCGTATGCCGAGTTGGTGCGAAAGTGGCCTGACGGCCGCATCAAGCAGCTTGTCATCGCACGCAGCCTTGCGTTGCGAAAGGAAAAGCCGCGGCTCTTTGCAGAGGGACAATACGTCGCTCTTCAAACATCCGGTCCGATGGCCGAAGACGTTGTCGCATTCGCGCGGGTGACGCCCGACGCCAGCGCCATCGCCGCGTTTGCGCGATTTACCCTGCACGATATCCAGAAGCGCGGCGTCCACGCCTTGCCTTTGTTGCGGTGCAAACAAACGCGCATTCTGATTCCACCCGAGCTTCGTGCCACATTTTCAGACGTCCTGGTGCCAGAACGTAGCCTTTCGCTCGGCCGCGATATCAAGATCGAACGCATCTTTGGACGTTTGCCGATTGCCCTGCTAAGCCGGGTCAGCCAAGCCGCGAAATAAATTCTACGCGTTTTCACAACTGCGCAAAAATCGTTGGTGGTGGCGCGCTCTTGTGCAAATCTTCATGCGCGCTAAACTGATTCGAGCAAATCGCGGCGGCGTGGAATGCAGACACGCAGCATGGAACGCACGGGAGCCGGGGGCTTCTTTGAGGGGCACCCAAAGCGGATATCCGAAACGCAGCGACCACTACCTCACGGTGCGTAGGTAGCGACAAAAGTGGTCAGCCGGAGTTGCGCCCGGCCCGCGATTCTCGTCTCAGCCGCAAGCAATTGCGCGCCGGACTAAGTGTTGCAGCGCGCGGCTTGCAGCACAACATCTTGCAGTGCAGCATCTTGCAGTGCAGCACCGCGCCTCATGTCAAAGTCGAATTATCGCACTTGCACCGCTTTACCGAGCCAAAAGCCAGCTCGAGGCGCTCCGGTCTCACAGCTCGGGGCGAGCCCCGCCGCGACCATAGACTAATTCAAAGCTCGGATTCGATCGCACGGAGACGCCGTCGCTTCACGACAACTGAGGTCACCACGCCGTTCCGGAAGTAGACAAATTTGTTGTCGCCATAGGCGTATAGTTCGTATTTGCCGTCTTTCCGGACCTCGGTGGTTACATAAAGCGGTCGCCCCCAGCACGTTGCCGCAACTTGTGCGGCGTTCATTCCCAGTTTCGGATTACCCTTCTTTTCGCATTCCGCAGCCGCCACCGCCGGATCGACCGTCGTCGTCGCAGTCGGCAATAGCATTGCACTGACAAAGCCTGCGCGGCCACCGTCCATGATTGCATGAAAGTAGGGGTCGTCGATGGAGGTGCCTGCGACGTCTGCATGGTTCGGCACCAGGCCGTCGACTTTAAGATGCGTCCCGAGCTGCAGAAATTCGCAGTGCAGATCGGTGGGTGCTTCGCATAATTTCAAAGTACCGGCGGTGACCCAATAGTCCCTTCCGACATAGCCGTTATATTGCTGCATACTGGGAAGCGAAGAACTTGCCACCGGCGTGAAATCAACCTTTGGCGTCGCCGCGCAGCCTGCGAGCCCGCACAGCGCGACGCGGGTAAAAACGACCTGAAACACACGCATGACATCGGCCCCAGCCCACAGCCATCTTCAAACACCCGAACCAGGAAGACAAGTAGCCTTGCTTGCGCGAGTTTGTTACCAAATCTCGTTGCCAAGCCGCCGCGATTGACTTCCCGAGGGTCCTTTTGTCCAACCATTCGCGCAGCGCCTTGCG
>Ga0070739_10006244_pt1 | contig 13203 bp, 5 predicted proteins | sample Coa_R1_7_FD_66445 | JGI IMG/M metagenome (GOLD analysis project Ga0070739, IMG submission 66445) | Surface soil microbial communities from Centralia Pennsylvania, which are recovering from an underground coalmine fire - Coalmine... | ecosystem: Environmental > Terrestrial > Soil > Unclassified ... | reverse complement strand
GACGCCCACGTTGTCCGTCGACGCGGTCCACGAGAGCAGCATGGACGTCTCGGTGAGCAGGCTCGTCGTCAAGCCGGTCGGCGTCGACGGCGCCTGCGTATCGGTGCAGGCACTGGTCGACTGCGTCAGCGTGGCGACGCCGGAGACGTTGCCGGCCGCGTCGTAGGCGGAAACCCCGAGCGTGTACGACGTGCCGCAGGTGAGGGCGGCGAACGGATAGCTCGTCGAGGTCGTGTTGCCGATCTCGACTCCGTCCAGGAACAGGTGGTAGCCCGCGACGCCCACGTTGTCCGTCGACGCGGCCCACGACAGCTTCATGCCGGTTTCGGTGAGCAGGCTCGCCGTCAGGCCGGTCGGCTTGGACGGCGCCTGCGTGTCCGCGCAGGCCTCCGTGGGCTGGGTCGCCGTCGCCGTGTCGGAGAGATTCCCGGCTGCGTCGAAGGCGGCGACGCCGAGCGTGTAGGTCCTACCGCAGGACAGGCCGGTGAACGCGTAGCTGGTCGACGTCGAGCTGCCGACCTCGCTGCCGTCCAGGAACAGCCGGTAGCCGTCCACGCCGACGTTGTCGCTCGACGCTTCCCACGACAGGGTCATGCCGGAGCGGGAGACCGAGCTCGTGCTCAGTCCCGACGGCGTCGACGGCGGCTCCGTGTCGGTGGAGCCCGCTGCAGGGCTGTTTCCTCCCGCCAAGAGGGCGCCGAATTGCTGCACGGACGCCGAGGACTGCTTCCCCGGCGCGACCCCCAGGTTGACGAACGAGTTCGCCGAGCTCTCCGTGATCGCTGCCCGCCAGGCCGACGCGTCGAAGCGGCTGGGGAGCGGCGCGATCACGACGATCCGGCGGCGGAGTCGCCTCGGCAGCTGAGCAAGGCCCGTGAGAGCGGCCGGGCTCCTGACGTAGACGGCGACCAGCGGGTGGAGAGAGTCGCTCCGTCCGGCCAGTCTCGCGGCCGCCGGCAACGACGGGGCCTGGAGCGCGCACTTGAACAGGGCTGCGTGGTGGGAACAGGCTGCGAGCGCGTGTCTGGCCGCGGGGGTGTGCGCCTTGCCGGCCGGCACGACCGCGACCAGGTACAGGCCCTCCGCGGTCGCGAACCGGCGGATCATGCCGAGCGCCTTCGTGCCGTGCGCCTTCGAGCCGAGCGCCGAGACCCTGACCGCAACGGCGTTGATCCCGTCCGGGACGACGCCCCTCAGCACCGTGGGATGGAACCACCCGTGAGCGCCCGTGCTCACCTGAACGGCCCACAACCGCGGCATCGGGTGCGAAGACGGCGCGCCCGTCCCTGCCGGAACGAAGAAGACCAGCGCGAGCGCGGTCAGCAACGCCGCGCCGTGCCATCTCCTCGGACGGAACGGGGACGAGGAGTCGGCGGCGGCGGTCGAAAGCGGCGCCTGTTTGGGTGCGGCCCCCAACATGGCACTCGCTTTGTCGGATCCGGCGTGCCGCAGCTGATCCCCCGTTTGAGGCGAATGACTCAAACGGGGGCCATCCTAACCGCTGGCGGCGGCCAGCTGATTCATGCAGGCGTTGTTCGTGTCGGGCTGGGCAGCCCAGACGAACGAGCCCATCAGACCGGCTTGTGCCGCATAGGTCGCGAATTGCCCGCAGCCGCCGCTCGGCTCCGGGTCGTCGGCCACGTCGACCCCCACCACCATCTTCGCGTAGGGAAGTCCCTGCTCGAAGGTGTCCAGCACGTCCGACTTCATCGTGCTCAGGTCGTCGCCGTAGGTCATCAGGTTGTACTGGTCGACGTACGACTCGCTCGGCGCGAACCAGTAGCCGTCCCAGTTCGTGATCACGTCGGCGGAGAGGAGCAGGCCGGCCGCGTGGGCTGCGGTCGCGACCGCCTCGATGCAGGTCGTCATCGCCGGGGTCGGCGGGCCCGATCCGAGCCAGTCGCCGTCCTCGATGTCGAGGTCGATCCCGTCGAAGCCGTGCGAGGTCGCGAAGTGGACGAGATTCGTGACGAACTGCGCGCGATTGCTGTCGTCGCAGGCGTTCTGCCAGTTCTGGTCGCCGTCGCCGCCGATGGAGATGAACGCCTGGACCTTGTGCGCGTGGGCCGCCGCCACCCAGGCCGGAATGTTGACGCCGTCGACGTTGCTCGTGTCGAGTCCCGGTCCGTTCTCGGTCGCGAGGTCGAACAGGTACGCCTGTGTCAGATCGTTCCACGGCATGTTCGAGGTCGGATCCCAGCCGAGATCGAAGGCCATCACGACCTGGCCGCTCGGCGGCGGCGGCGGGCTCGTGCAGGAAGCCGTCGCCGCGGAGATGCTCGCCATGGCGGAGGCGTTGCCGGCCCCGTCGTAGGCGCTCACTCCCAGCGAGTACGAGGTGCCGCACGACAGCCCGGTGAACGAGTAGCTGGTCGAGCCCGATGTGCCGGCCTGGTTCCCGTCGACGTAGAGCCGGTAGCCCGCCACCGCGACGTTGTCCGTCGACGCCGTCCAGGACAGGGTCAGCGAGGTCTGGTGGACCGACCCCGTCCCCAACCCGGCCGGCTTGGACGGTGCCTGCGTGTCCGTCGCGCCCGCCGCGGCACTGCCGTGCAGGAGCGCCGCGAACCGGTGCACCGCCAGCGACGCATGTCGCGTCCGCGGAGCGACGCCGAGGTTGAGCGCGGCGCTGGCGGCCGTCCGGCCGATGGCCGCGCTCCAGGCTGAGGCGTCGAAGCGTTCGTAGAGGGAGGCGATGACGAGGATGCGGCGGCGCAGCGAGGCCGGCAGCCGGGTGAGAGCGGAGACGCTCTGGGGACCTCTCACGTAGACGACGACGAGCGGCCGCGTGGAACTGCGCACACGCGCGAGCTTCGCGGCCGAGGCCGTGGAGCGGGCCTGGACGGCGCAGCGGAGCTTGGCGAAGCGCTTGCCGGTGCAGGCCGCAGACGCATGGACGGCGGCAGGAGTCCTCGGCTTGCCGGCGGGAAGGACGGCGATCAGGTACAGCCCGTGCGACTTGGCGAACGCTCGAATCGAGTCGAACGTCCTGCTGCCCGCCGCCTTCGGCCCGAGCGCCGCTACGCGGACGGCGATCGCATTGATGCCCTCCTTGCGGACGCTCTCGAGCGCGGAGCGGTCGAACCAGCCGTGCGCGCCGGTGCTCACCTGAACGGCCCAGAGCCGCGGCAGCGCTTGCGTGGTGCTCGCCCGTGCGTGCTCGCGTGCGCCGGCGGCGCCGGCGGGGAGAAGGACGAGGACGACGAACGCGGAGACCGCGGCGGTCGCCAGCAGCGCGGCCCTCCGGCGCGGCGTCGGACGACCGGCCCCGACGGCGTGTGTGGGTGCGGCCCCCACCATTCGCACACTATCGGGGGCCTCAGACGGCGGCTTTCTATCTTCCGGGGCATTCCTTACAGGGGTCTTACACAGGCCGCGCACCGGGCAGCCTGCCGGCGTCGCGGAGGGACTAGCGGTAGCCCCACGGCAGGTTCCGCACCACCTGCGCCGGGTTCCCCTCGACGTACGTGTTCGGCGGCACGTCCTTGAGCACCACCGCCCCGGCCGCGACGACGCTCCCGCGGCCGATGGTCACGCCGGGCACGATGATCGCGCCGAGCCGCACCCACGCTCCGTCCTCGATCGTCACCGGCAGGGCGCTGAACTTCCCGATCCGCATCGACCCGGGGCCGATCTGGTGGCTGCCGGTGTAGATGAGGACGTGCGGCGCGAGCGCGACGTTGCGCCCGATCGTCACCTTCGCGTCGAGGTTGATCGTGATGTTGTCCGCGAGCGTCGTCCGCTCTCCGATCGCCAACTTGTCGTAGAAGTTCGGCGCCGCGCTCTTGAGGCGGAGGTTGCCCATGATGAACGCGCCCTCGGCGATCTCGAAGCCGGCCCACCGGTAGAGGCGGCCGCGGATCATGCCGCTCGCGAAGTCGGGGAGGAGCCGGCTGAGCGCGTTCGCGATCGCGAACTTCAGGTGGATGCTGTTGCGCAGCAGCTCGGCGTAGTGCGCGAGCCGCTCGCGACGGCTGGCCGGGCCTTCGACGCTCGAGAGCGTCGCGTCGGCGGCGTGCGTCGTCGGCGAGCGCACGTCGGCGAGGCTCGTTCCGCGGACGACGGTCATACGGCGACCGCCGCGGGCGCCCGCAGCGCCTGCTCGAAGAAGCGGCAGACGTCCGGGCCGCAGCTCGCGCCTCCAGGCGCGATGGTGTCGGTGTGGGCCGCCCCGTCGGCGACGATCCGCTCCTTCGGTTCGCCGGCTGCCGCCAGCAGACGCTCGCTGTCCTGCGGGAGCACGACCGTGTCCGCGCTCCCGTGGACGAGGAGCAGCGGGCGAGGGCTGATCCTCGCGACGACGTCGACCGGCCGCAGCGTGTCGAGGTCGATGCGAGCTCGCAGCTCGGCGAGCTTGAGCGAGGGGGGCGAGAACCGCTCCCGAGGGTGGAGGAGAAACGTGCGAAGGCTGGGACGGAGCCAGCTGCGGACGTCCGACCAGGCCGAGTCGGCGACGACCGCGCCGATGCGCGGGTCGCGCGCAGCGGCGAGGATGGCGGTGGCGGCGCCCATCGAGAAGCCGAGCAGCCCGAGCTTCGAGGAGTCGACGTCGGCGCGTTCGGCCAGATGGTCGACGACCGCGATCACGTCGTCCTGCTCGAGCGCTCCGAACGTGACCGAACCGCCGCTCCGCCCGCAGCCGCGCGCGTCGTACGTGAAGACGCCGAAGCCGGCGGCCTGGAGCATGGCGGCCACGGGCAGCATCTCGTCCTGGTTGGCGCTGTAGCCGTGCACGAGCACGACCGTCGTCCGGCTGCGGCCGCGGAAGAAACGGCCGGCGAGGCTCGTGCCGTCGCGTCCTGCGAGGACGACGTCCTCGGCGCGAAGGCTCGGGTACGCCTCGAGGGAGAGGGGAGCCGGGATGCGCGGCGGATACAGCGCCTGTCCCGACGCTCGCCAGAGGACGGCGAAGAGGCCCGCCGCGACGGCCCCCGCGAAGATGAGAACGGCGAGGAGGATCATGCGGGCAGCGTTTCGAGTCGGGCGAGCAGCCGTGCCGGGCTTCCCGCGACGGTCGCGCCGGGAGCGACGTCACGCGTGACGACGGCGCCCGCGCCGACCGTCGCGCCTTCGCCGATCCGCACGTCGCCGAGGACGATCGCCCCCGAGCCGATCGAGGCGCGATCCTCGACCACCGTGCGCTGCAGCAGCCAGTCCTCCTCGCTCTGGAGCTCGCCGGCCTCGGTCGTGGCGCGCGGGTGCTTGTCGTTGATGAAGACGACGCCGTGGCCTACGAACACCTCGTCGCCGATCTCGACGCCGCTGCAGATGAAGGAGTGGCTCTGGATCTTGCAGCGCTCTCCGACGACGGCGTCGCGCTGGATCTCGACGAACGGGCCGATGCGGCTACCGGCGCCGACGCGGCAGCCGTAGAGATTGACGAAGGACTGCACGACGACGTCCGCGCCGAACGAGACGTCGGCGATCAGCCTGTACGGAGCCTCGTTGACCGGCCCGTCAGTCATGGAGGACCCGGACGAATTCGTAACCACGTTCCTACGTGTATAGAGGCTTTTCCCGGCGATTTCTCGGGTCGCGAGGCAGAACCCTTCGATCGTCTAGTTCGGGATCTCGGGCGTCCCGGGGCCGGGCTCGGGCGCAGTGGCGATGGCCTTCACCGCCTCCGGGGAGCCGGTTGGGCGTTCGGCCCGTCCGGGCCGGGCCTACGGCCTCGTCCTTCGGCCAGTTGGCCGTGCTCCGCCGAGGGACGAAGCTTCCGGGTGGAGTTCCGGACCCAGATGATTCTTCGCCGACAGCCGCCGGTTCAACCGGCATCCGACGTCACCTGCGGGGGCGGTCGGACGCGGAGGGCGAAAGCGCTCTTCGCCGTCCTGGCGCTCGCCGTCGCCGGCGCGCTGGTCCTCGGCGTCAGCCGCAGCTCGGCGACCGGGCCGCCCGGCTCCTACGGGAACGTCGTCTTCGCGGACGGCTTCGAGTCCGGGAACCTGAGCGCGTGGAACGGGCTGCTCGGCAACGGATCGGCGAACGTGATCGCGAGCGCCGCCCACTCCGGGAGCTACGGGCTCGAGCTGACGAACGCCGCCGGCCAGTTCCAGGCGCTGGCCAAGACGCTTGCCTCGCCGCTCACCGACAGCTCGGTCAGCTTCTGGGTGCGGATCGCCCCGGGCACCGCCTACCAGACGGTGGCGGAGGCCCGCGACGGAACGAACAGCGCGCACCTGTGGGACCTCGCGTACGACGGCAGCACGCAGGGCTTCCACTTCTATCCGTATTCGAGCTCGGGGAGCACAGACATCTATACGGGCGCGAACAGCGCCCCGGCGGGCACGTGGGTGCAGGTCGAGATCCAGTACACGGCCACCGCAACCGGCGGAGCGCAAATCGCGCTCAACGGCGTGACGCAGCCCTCGTGGCAGGTCAGCGGCAACTACGCGCGCTCGACGAACTTCCAGACGCTCCAGCTCTGGAACGACGGCGCGGATGCGACCGACTTCGACCAGGTCAGCGTCGCCACGCCCGGCGGGCCGTCGGTTCCGAGCTCTCCGACCGCCGTGAGCGGCATCCCGGGGAACGGCTCCGTCGCCGTGAGCTGGACGGCCCCCGGCACGAACGGCGGCAGCCCGATCACGGGCTACCGCGTCACTCCGTTCGTCGCCGGTGTGGCGCAGACGCCGATCCTCACGGGCTCCACCGCCACCAGTTACACGGTCACCGGGCTCGCGAACGGAACCGCCTACACGTTCACGGTCGCCGCGATCAACGCGATCGGGACGAGCATCGACTCCCTCGCCTCGGCTCCGGTCACGCCTAAGGCCGGTTACACGAACCAGGTCTTCGCGGACGGGTTCGAGTCGGGTGACCTGAGTGCCTGGAACGGCCTGCTCGGGAACGGCGCGGCGAACGTGATCGCCGGCGCCGCCCACGCCGGGAACTACGGCCTCGCCCTGACGAACACCTCCGGACAGTTCCAGGCGCTGCAGAAGGCGCTCAGCTCGCCGCTCGCGGACAGCGCCGTCAGCTTCTGGGTGAAGGTCGCGTCCGGTGGCAGCGGGCTGCAGTCGATCGCGCAGGGTCGCGACGCGTCGAACGGCGTGCACATGTGGGACCTCTCGTACGACAACACCCAGCACGCGTTCGACCTCTTCCCGTACAGCAGCTCAGGGAGCACGCAGATCTCGACCGGCGCGAACAGCGCGCCGGCGAACACGTGGATCCAGGTCGAGGTCGACTACACGGCGACTGCGACCGGCGGAGCCCAGATCTATCTGAACGGAACGACGCAGGCGAGCTGGGGCGTGAGCGGGAACTACACGCGGAGCGCCACCCTGCAGCACCTCCAGCTCTGGAACGACGGCACGAACGCCGTCGACTTCGACCAGGTCTCGATCGCGACGACGCCGGGCGCGGCGGTTCCGCCGGGCGCGCCGACCGGAGTCACCGGCACCGCCGGGAACGGCTCGGTCGCTCTCAGCTGGACGGCGCCGGCCTCGAACGGCGGCAGCGCGATCACCGGGTACCAGGTCACCCCGTGGGTCGCCGGTGTCGCGCAGACGCCGATCCTCACCGGCTCGACGGCCACGGGCTACAACGTGACCGGCCTCGTCAACGGCACGGCGTACACGTTCACGGTGGCGGCCATCAATGCCGTCGGCACGGGCGCCGACTCGGCCGCTTCCGCGCCGGTGACGCCGATCGCGGCGCAGACCGTCCCGGGCACTCCCACCGCGGTCGTCGGGATCGCCGGCGACAAGTCCGTCGCGCTCAGCTGGAACCCGCCGACCTCGAACGGCGGCAGCAACATCACGAGCTACCGCATCACGCCCTACATCGGCAACACGGCGCAGACGGCGATCAACACCGGCTCGAGCGCGACGAGCTACACCGTCACCGGGCTCGTCGACGGCACCGCGTATTCCTTCACGGTCGCGGCGACGAACGCGATCGGCACCGGCACCGATTCCGTCGCCTCCGCCGCCGTCACGCCTCACGTCGGCTACACGAACGTGATCTTCGCCGACGGATTCGAGTCCGGCTCGCTCTCGGCCTGGGATGCGGCGCCAGGTACGGGGTCGGCCACCGTCTCCGGCGGCTCCGCTCGCACCGGCAGCTTCGGTCTCAACACGACCAACACCGCCGGGCAGGTCACCTACCTCACGAAGGGGCTCTCCGCCCCGCTCACCGACAGCTCGACGAGCTTCTGGGTGCGGCTCGACTCCGGCAGCGGCGTCGAGTCGATCGCGCAGGCTCGCGACCTCGGGTCGGGCGTGATGATGTGGGAGGTCGACTACGACTGGGGGAGCAACGGCTTCGTCTTCTACCCCTTCACGAACACCGGCAGCACGGCGATCTCCACAGGACCCGGCAGCTGGGCGCCCGGTTCGTGGATCCACGTCGAAGTCCATTACACGGCGACGGCGACCGGCGGCGCCCAGCTCTACATCAACGGGCAGACGAAGCCCACGTGGGGTGTGAGCGGCAACTACGCGCGGAGCGCGAACCTGCAGCGGATCCAGCTCTGGAACGACGTGTCCGGCACGACCGAGTTCGACGACGTGAGCGTGGCGACTCAGCCGCCGGCAGGCTCGACGCTCCCCGGGGCGCCGACCGCCGTCAGCGGGATCTCGCGGGACGGCGCGGTGAACCTCAGCTGGACGGCTCCCTCGTCGACCGGCGGCAGCACGATCAGCGGCTACCAGATCACCCCGTACATCGGTGGCTTCGCGCAGACGCCGATCACGACGGAGTATCCGGTCACGAGCTACACGGTTCCGGGCCTCACCGACGGCACGGCGTATACGTTCGCGGTCGCGGCGATCAACGGCGTCGGGATCGGCCCCAACTCGACGCAGAGCGCCGCGGTCACGCCGAAGCCCGCGACCCTGCCGGGCGCGCCGACCGGCGTCGTCGACACGGCCAAGGACGGCAGCGTCGCGTTGAGCTGGACTGCTCCGTCCTCGGACGGCGGCGCTCCGATCACGGCGTATCGCGTCACGCCCTGGATCAGCGGGACGGCGCAGACGCCGATCCTCGTCGGCGCCACGCAGACGAGCACGACGGTGACGGGCCTCACGAACGGAACGCCGTACGCGTTCACCGTCGCCGCGATCAACTCGATCGGCACCGGCCCCGACTCGGTCACGTCCGCGGTCGTGACGCCCGCCCCGGCGCTGTCGCAGTACACGAACGTCGTCTTCTCGGACGGCTTCGAGTCGGGCTCGCTCGCCAGCTGGGATGGCAGCCGCGGCACGGGCACGACCGCCGTCGCGGCCACGGCCGCCCACACCGGCGGGTTCGGGCTCGCCATCTCGGCCGACGAGAGCCTGTACCAGTACGTCTACAAGTCGTTGCCGCAGCCGCTGGCGGACAGCGACAGCACGTTCTGGTTCCGGGCACCGTCCGACAACGTGGTCTCGACGATCGCCGAGGCGCGCGACGGGTCGACGAGCATGATGATGTGGGAGCTCGACTACGACGCCGCCCACCAGTCGTTCGTCTTCTATCCGTTCAGCGGCTCCGGCAGCACGCAGATCTCCACCGCCAACGGGACGGTTCCGGCGAACACGTGGGTGAAGGTCTCGATCCAGTACACCGCGACGGCTGCTGGCGGCGCCCAGCTCTACATCAACGGCCAGACGCAGCCGGGCTGGGGCGTGAGCGGCGACTACACGCGGACCGCGAACCTGCAGAACATCGAGCTCTGGGACCAGGGGCTGCCGACCGCCTACTTCGACGACGTCTCGGTCGCGACCCTGCCGCCGGCCGGAGCCACCCCGCCCACGGCGCCGACCGGCGTCACGGGCGGCCCGCTCGACTCCGCGGTCGCGCTGAGCTGGAACGCGCCTTCCTCGGACGGCGGCAGCCCGATCACGAACTACCAGATCACGCCGTACATCGGCTCGACGGCGCAGGCTCCGATCCTGACCGGCTCCGCGAACACGAACTTCTCGGTCTCGGGGTTGACCAACGGGACCGCCTACACGTTCTCCGTGGCGGCCCTGAACGCCGCGGGGACGAGCCCTGCGTCGAGCCCCTCGGCCGCTGTGACGCCGCAGCCGGCCCCTCCGCCCGGGCCGCCGACCGGAGTCACCGGCTCGCCCGGCAACGCCTCGGTCGCGCTCAGCTGGACTGCTCCGAACTCGACCGGCGGCGAGCCGATCACCAACTACCGGATCACGCCCTACGTCGGCGGCGTCGCGCAGACGCCGGTGCTGACGGGCTCGACGAGCACGAGCTACACGCTGACGGGGCTCACGAACGGCTCGGCCTACACCTTCACCGTCGCTGCCTCCAATGCGAGCGGCTTCGGCGCCGATTCGTCCCCCTCGGCGCCCGTGACGCCGGCGCCTCCGACCGTACCCGACGTTCCGACGGGTGTGACCGGTGCGGCCCGCGACAGTGCGGTGGCGCTCACCTGGACCGCGCCCGACAGCGACGGCGGCAGCCCGATCACGAGCTACCGGATCACGCCGTACCAGGGATCGACCGCGCTGACCGCGGTGAACACGGGCTCGGCGTCGACCGGCTACACCGTCACCGGACTGACGAACGGCACCGCGTACACCTTCACGGTGGCTGCCACCAACGCGGTCGGCACCGGCGCGGCCTCCGCCCCGTCGGCTGCGGTGACGCCCGCCGTGCCGCCGGCGAACCCGATCCAGCTCGAGAACCAGCAGCCCGGGACGACGAGCTGGGAGCTCGACCCCGATCACACTGCGCAGAACCACGAGATCGAGGGTTATGCCTCGGCCACGAGCGTCAACAAGGGCAGCTCGATCAACTTCATGGTCTCGCTCTCGTCCAGCGCGCAGTACACGATGGACATCTACCGGATGGGCTATTACCCGAACGGGAAGAACCCGGACGGCACCTCCTGCAGCCCGTCGTGTGGCGGCCGACTGATGCTGCACGTCGGTCCGCTCAACGGCTTCAAGCAGGCCAACTGCCCGACCGACATCACGCAGAACGACCCGAACTTCGGCCTGACGGAGTGCCAGTGGAGCCCGAGCTACACGCTCAACGTGCCGGCGACCTGGACGACGGGCGTCTACATCGTCAAGCTCACGCGGCTCGACGGGCAGCAGCTCCAGAGCTACATGACCTTCGTCGTCCGGGACGATTCGAGTACCGCGCCCATCGTCTACTCGCTCGACGTCACGACGTGGCAGGCGTACAACTTCTGGGGCGGCGCCGGGAACAGCGACGTCGGCTACGACCTCTACGCGCGGTTCAACGACGGCACGTTCGAATCGAACGGCCCGCGCGCGTACACGGTCTCCTTCGACCGGCCGTACCTCGACGAGGGCGAGACCGACGGCGCGGGCGAGTTCTTCGACTGGGACTTCCCGCTCATCCGCTTCATGGAGTCGAAGGGCTACAACATGACCTACGTGACCGACACCGACCTCGAGGCGAACCCGAACATCCTCGCGGGTCACAAGGTCTTCGTGAACACGGGCCACGACGAGTACTACTCGGACAACATGCGTTCAGCGATCACCAACGGCATCGCGGGCGGCACCAACATGGCCTTCTTCAGCGCCAACGACTTCTACTACCGCATCACTTGGCAGCCGGACGGCGCCGGCAACGCGCTCCGCGAGCAGCACTGCGACAAGAACGCGCTGCCCGGCTCGACAACCTTCGAATGGAGCAACCAGTCGCCTCCGAAGCCCGCCAATCAGATCGCCGGCGTCATGACGGCCGGCGTCGCCAACGACCGCTCGTACCTGGTCGCCAACGCCAACAACTGGATCTACCAGGGGACGAACCTGAAGACCTACTCCGGCAACGGCACGACCGGCGTGGTCACGAGCGGCACCGGGCAGAACGCGATCAAGGGCATCGTCGGCTACGAGTTCGACGCCGACGCCGCGACCACCCCGGCCCTCTCCGCCTACGCGCAGTACGAGCCTTCAGGGTTGCAGGATGTCGGTCACTCCTACGTCCCGGCCGCGGACGGCAACGCCACGAACACGTACTCGGACGCGGTCGTCTACACGGCTCCGAGCGGCGCCATGGTCTTCGCGGCGGGGACGATCCAGTGGGCCTGGGGCGTCGACAACGGCTACAACACCGGCTTCTGCAACTGCAACCCGGGCTACTCGAGCCCGGCCGCACAGCAGATCACGGCGAACATCCTCAGTCGCTTCAGCGGCTCGTAGCCCGAGGGAGTAGTGCGCCCGCGATCGCGGTCGTACTGTCCGTCCGACCAGCCCACAACCTGCCCTTCCAGCCGGTGATGATTCCCGCTTTCCATGCGACGCTGCGGGTATGGGAGAGTTCCCCGAGCAGACGCGCGGCCGGCGTGCGCTGATCACCGGCATCACCGGGCAGGACGGCCGCTATCTCGCCGAGTTCCTGCACAGCCTCGGTTACCAGGTGTTCGGCCTTGTCACGGGGCAGGCGAATCCCCGCGGCGACCTCATCCGCGACGAGCTGCCTTTCGTGGATCTCGTCGGCGGCGATCTCCAGGATTTCGCGTCGCTCATCGCTGCGATCGACTATGCGCAGCCGGACGAGATCTACAACCTCGGCGCGATCTCCTTCGTGCCGCTCTCGTTCAAGCAGTCCGAGCTGACGGCGAACATCACCGGCCTCGGCGTCCTGCGGATGCTCGAGGCGATCCGCGTCTCCTCCGGCGCCGGCTCCTCGATCCGCTTCTACCAGGCGTCGTCGAGCGAGATGTTCGGAAAGGTTCGCGAGTCGCCGCAGACGGAGCTCACACCGTTCTACCCGCGCAGCCCGTACGGCGTGGCCAAGGTCTTCGGCCACCAGATCACCGTGAACTACCGCGAGTCCTACGACCTCTTCGCGTGCAGCGGGATCCTCTTCAACCACGAGTCGCCGCGGCGCGGCTACGAGTTCGTCACGCGCAAGGTCAGCAGCGGTGTCGCGCGGATCAAGCTCGGTCTCCAGCACGACCTCGCGCTCGGCAATCTCGACGCGCGCCGCGACTGGGGATTCGCCGGCGACTACGTCCGCGCGATGTGGTTGATGCTGCAGGAGGACGAGCCGGACGACTACGTGGTGGCGACCGGCGAGACCCACGCCATCCGCGAGCTCGTGGAGCTCGCGTTCCAGGTCGCCGGCATCGACGACTGGGAGCGCTACGTGCGCGTCGACGAGAAGTACTTCCGTCCCGCCGAGGTCGACCTGCTCATCGGCGATCCGTCGAAGGCCAAGCGGCAGCTGGGCTGGGAGCCGACCGTCAGCTTCGAGGGGCTCGTCACGATGATGGTCGAA
>Ga0070739_10006241_pt1 | contig 13207 bp, 12 predicted proteins | sample Coa_R1_7_FD_66445 | JGI IMG/M metagenome (GOLD analysis project Ga0070739, IMG submission 66445) | Surface soil microbial communities from Centralia Pennsylvania, which are recovering from an underground coalmine fire - Coalmine... | ecosystem: Environmental > Terrestrial > Soil > Unclassified ... | reverse complement strand
ATAGCGATCGATGCGCACACCGAACGTCCGCTCGATGGCGCTTGCCGTTCCCCGGATCACCGCCCAGCTCTGGCCACGGCTCCACGAAAAGGTCACACCCCGCGCCGCCAGGAACCAGCGCGCTCGCGCCACCGGGCCGGGAGCCGGTCCTGCCAGCTTCGCCCATTGACCGGGACTCGCGTACCGTCCGAATCGCTTCGAACCAGGGCGGTACATTGCCGCCACCGCGCGTCCCGCACCACTTCGCGCCCGCAGCTGAGCGATGAAGCTGACGGTCCGCGACCCGGGCAGGCGGCCCAGATCGCGCGAGTCGGCTAAAAGCGCTTGGAACGGACTCGCGCCAGGATGGATCGCCGGTAGTATCGCCCCGACCGTCGCCGGTTGGGAGGACGGCGCGCAGGCCGTGACGCCCAGCAGGAGAAGAGCCGCGACGATAGTCTGCGCCTTCACCTCACTGCTCTCCCTCGCTCCCCACCTGCTTCTTCATTAAACCTCATACGGTACCATCCGTCATGCAACGAGCTCAGGGCGTCCGTATCACCTGGGACCAGATTCCGCCTCGCGTCCGTGACGCGATCGAAACTCAGCTTGGCGGCAGGGTCGTCGAGGCGTGGAATCAGCAGGGCGGCTTCTCTCCCGGTCTCGCCGCCCGCATACGGACCGAGTCCGGCAACCGGGTCTTCCTCAAGGCCGCCGGTCCCGATCTCAATCCGGTGACTCCGGCAATCCACCGGCGCGAATCGCGCATCGCCGCCGCGCTGCCGTCGGACGCCCCGGTGCCACGATTTCTCTGGTCGCTGGACGAGGGCGGGGCCGGTTGGATCGTCCTGGCATTCGAGGACGTAGACGGTCGCTTGCCGTCGCACCCGTGGGATCCCGCCGAGCTCGAACGCGCGGTCGCCGCCATCGCCGCAATGCACCGGGCGCTGACCCCGAGCCCGATCGACCTGCCGCCCGCCGCCATCCGGCTTTCCCGCACTCTAAACGGCTGGGCGCGACTCCGCAGCGACGAGCCGGGACTGGACGATTGGCCGCGCCGTCATCTCGAGACGTTGACCGCGTTGGAAGCCGAAGCACCCGAGGCGGCTTCCGGTACCACGATGATTCATATTGACCTTCGTGCCGACAACATCCTTCTTACCGACACGGACGTCGTGATCGTCGACTGGCCGTCCGCTGCCGTCGGCGCGCCCTGGATCGACATGATCGGTATGGCGCCGAGCGTCGCCCTGGAGGGCGGCCCGCCGCCGGAGGAGTTCTTCCGCTTGCACCCCGCATCGCGTGAGGCTCATCCCCACCGGGTCACTGCCGTGGTCGCCAGCATCGCCGGCTACTTCACCTACAACGCTCTCCAACCACCGCCACCGGGGCTACCCACGCTTCGCGATTTCCAGGCCGCCCAGGGTGCAATCACAAGACGATGGCTTGCGGAACGTCTCAACCTCACCTGACGCCCCGGTGACCGATGTTGGCCGAAGGGCAAGTACGCATCGCCACAGCGTTTTCCAAACAGCGCCTCTACGCCGATAGTTCCGCAGGGGCACGCAAAACACGTACCCGCGCCAATTCTCCACGTTTTCAAATGTGTCTTACGAGAAATTCCTCAGCTCACGCCATGCTGTCGCCCACGGCACCTTCAATCCGCGGCAGACCCACACCGCTCGCCCAACCTCTTCGTTCTGGATTCCGTACTCGCTCGGAACCGATGCCACCTTGCGGACCGACCGGAAATATTGCAACAGATACGACCGGTCGAAATCGGTTGCGATCACCGTTCCGCGCGGTACCGTCCCGGCCGTCCAAAAGTAGTACGTATTGTGCGGGCTGATGACCGGCGGCAAGCCCTTGCCCAAAAGATCGAGCGCGCTGGCCTCGCCGTAGTTACCGGCCAGGATCGTGGCTGATTGTCGTTCGTCCGGAGGTAGCGCTCGATCCACCCGCGTCACCGTCCCCACGAACTGGGGCCAGCCGAAGCGGTCGGCCACCGGCTGAATCGGGTTCGGCATGATCTTCGCGAAGGTTCGTGCGGGGAGGATCGGCGCGACGACCGGCGCCAGGGCAGCGCCGCCGACAATCAGCGCAACTGCCGCGATCGTTCCGAGATGCAGCCTCGGCCGCCGCGTCATCCGCCGCTCGACGACGATTCCGCCGGCTGCCAGGAGCGCCGGGAACGCTGGAACCAGGAAATACGACTTCGCGTGGCCGGCCAGGAACAGCGCCGCCAGGAAGAGGAATGCCCAGCCAAGCGGGCGGTACGGACGGGCGTCCGGATTCCGCAGGAGATACACCAGGCCGGCAACCCAGAGCGGCAGCGCCAGCGGCTGCATGAGGAGAACGACCTGGATGAGGAAGGTCGGCGTGTCCTCACCGTGGCTGTAGTTCTGCCAGAACGTGAGTGTCGGCCAGCCGTGTTGCGCGTTCCAGATAGCATATGGGACCAGCGCCAGCAGCGCGATGATCCCGCCGATCCACGGCCAGGGCCGCCGGAACTCCGCCCGGGCCAGCGATGCCATGAGCCCGACAACCACCGCCAGGCCGAAGGATAGCATTGTCAGCTTGGTCAACAGCCCGACCCCGCACACCAGACCGAATAACAACCAGAGCCGGGCCGTGGAAGCGTCCTCTCCTGCCCGCTGACGCAGTCGCAGGAGGCGGATCAGCACAAACGCCGCCAGCGTCCACCATAACTCGTCGAACGCATCCATCGTCAGAAGCGCATCGGCGCCGATGAACGCCGGCGCGACCAGGGCGCTGAGTCCTGCAATCCGCTGCGCGGCGAGTCCGCCGTCCATCTCGCGCGCCATTAAGCCTGTCAGGACGATGATCAGCGCGCCGGCGATCGGCGAAAAGACGTGAATCGCCGTGAGGGACGGTCCGAACAGCCACCGCTGGACATCGGCCAGCACCGCGACGCCCAGCGGGAAGTCGACGTACCCGCCAGCGAGGTGCTTACCGGCCTCGATGTAGTACAGTTCGTCACGGAACCAGCCGTAGCGCCCGGCGATGACCAGGTGGAGCGCGATCGTGACGAACGCAAAAATTCCAAGCGTTCGCCAGGCAATCGGCGCGAGGGGAGAGTCCGCCGGCACGCGTCCGAAGCGCTCGTCAATCGCAACCGGCCGAGCTACCGAAGATCCCACTATTCCGTCACTCCTATGCGTCGTCGCCGGATAAAAGGCACACAATCACCTACGGGTAGAGTTACGGCTCGTTCATCCGGTGCCACGTCAGTTGGTACGTCCCTTGCTCGCGACGATGCGAACATCGACCCGCCGCCCAAGCTCGTTCGGGATCGCCGCCGGCACCCGGCCGAGAATCCCGTACACGTGAACGAGATCCACGAACTGCCCCTGGCGGAAGATGACCACTCGCCCCTGATAGGCCAGCTCTTCCGCCGGCCAGGTAACGGACATCGACGTCGACGCATCGCCGATGTGCGGCGACCGGGCTAGTTTGTAGCGAAACGGACTTGCCGCGGTTCCGTGCTGGGTGCCCATGGCGGTGCTGCCGAGGACCGGGGTCTTTTGCACGTGCTTCGAATACCACCGATAAAACCACGTCGCTTCCGCCACCGACCGGAACTCTGTAAGGAGCCCATCGACGCCGACAACTCCGCCCATCGCGCCGGCACTGGATTTGTGGAGGTTCGAAAACACGGTGCGGCAGGAGAGAATACGGCCGTGCGCGTCGTATAGCGCGACGGGAACATGATCCCAGGCAGCAGCCTGCCGGTTCGTCCAGAACGCAATAGAATCGAGCGTCGTTCCTTTCGGTAAATCCGACAGATTTAATGCGAGCGCGCGCAACTGGGACCGCGATCCGGCCGCGCTTGCGGCCGGCGCGTATCCCACCAAAATCGTCAACGCGATCAGGACCACACTTTGGACGACAACTCGCCTGGATACCCGCATACGATCATCCCAACTGCCCGTGCGTATCGGACGACATCGATCATTCCTTGCCGTTAGAATACGCTCCGCCATGCCTGCCGTCCACCGGGAGCCCTATGTGACGGTTCGTGAATTACCCGTGTAGGGCGGGACCGACCGGAGGCCAGTGTCCCGCCGCCCCGCCCTACGTGTCCACACAATTGGGTGCGTCGCAGCAACACGGCACGGGGGCGGGCTACGATCTCTTGGCGCCGATTCGGAATCTAGAATTTGCCGGGACAAAACGTGTATCGATAGCGAAGTCCCATCGGAGGTACGGGGAGCGATGAAGACGAAAGACTCGATCATGCCGGCGTTACGCACGTTGGCGGCGATTACTGCCGCCTTATCCCTCGCCTTTGCCACCAACCAGGCGCTGCCGGCGCGTGCCGCCAGCCCGTCGTTTCGCACGCCGTCGGGGAACATCGGCTGCGAAGCGTTCAACGGCTACCTACGCTGCGATATCGGGCAGAAGGATTGGCGCAGTCCACGCCGCCCCGCATCCTGTCCGCTGGCGTATGGCGACTCGTTTACGATGACCGCCAAACGCCGGCCGATCTGGACCTGTCACGGCGATACCGCGCTCCATCTTGGCGGGGCGCTGCGCTACGGGCACACCTGGCGCCGTGGGCCCTTCACCTGCACATCCCGAATTACCGGCCTCACCTGCACCAACCAGCGCGGCCATGGGTTCTTTCTGAGCCGCCAATCGTATCGAATCTTCTAAAACTGCTTGGGACGGGGCGCCGCGACCCCGTGGCGCCCCACGTACCCTTATTCCTTCGGCGACTGGGAGATACCGAGGATATTTCCGTCGGCGTCCTTGACGGTCGCGATCATCTTGCCCCCGCCGACGTTCGTCGGGGACTGCTGAACCTCGGCGCCGGCATCGACTAACCGTTGCAACGCCGCCTCGACATCGTCGACACTCCAGTACCCGATCGGTTGGGTCGTTCCTCGTGGGTTGGGATTGAGTCCCACTTCGACAGGCCCAACACGGTAGCCGACGTAATACGGCGCATCTACGTACGGATCCGCGCCCATCAGCGACGTAAACACGGCTTTCGCCGTCGCGAGATCGGTCACCGGGTAAACCACCAGCTCCAATTCCTGACTCAAGACCATTTCCTCCTTGTCACAGAGTCTCATGCTGACGCGTCACTACTATGACGAACGCGATCGAGGGAGTGTGACCGATGGACGCGCACGATTTGGCAAACCGCTTTGAGGACAACCGCTCGCACCTGCTGGCGGTTGCCTATCGCATGCTCGGTTCGGAGACCGAAGCCGAAGACGCGGTCCAGGAGACCTGGCTGCGGCTCAACCGGTCCGATGGTGAGTCGATCGAAAACCTTCGCGGCTGGCTGACGACGGTGACCGCCCGCGTCTGCCTCGACCACTTGCGATCGCGAAAGACGCGCCACGAACAGCAGCTCGAGGGAAGCGGAATCGAGACTGTTCCAACCGGAGCGATCGGCGTCGATCCCGAGGCGGAAGCGCTACTCGCCGATTCGGTCGGCCTGGCGATGCTGGTCGTCCTCGATACCTTGACTCCCGCCGAACGGGTGGCCTTCGTCCTGCACGACACCTTTGGACTCCAATTCGACGAGATCGCGCCGATTGTCGGGCGAACTCCCGTTGCGACACGCCAGCTTGCCAGTCGCGCGCGCCGTCGAGTACGTGGCGCCGGCGCGCCCGCTCCGGACACCCACCGCAAGCGGGCGGTCGTCAACGCCTTTCTCGCTGCCTCGCGTCACGGAGACTTCGACGCACTGCTCGCTCTTCTCGCCCCCGACGTCATTCTCAGCGCCGACGAGAGTGTCGCCGCTATGGGTGTCGAGCCGTCGATTATTGGCGCCCGTGGCGTCGCGGCGCGGTTTGGCGGCGGCGCCCGCGCGCTCCTACCCGCCCTCCTGGACGGCGATGTCGGGCTCGTCTGGATGGTGGGCGGAGCGCCAAAGGTCGCATTTACCTTCGAGCTCACCGGGGAGAAGATCGTGAGAATCGACATGATCGCCGCCGCCGATCGCCTCGACAACCTCGACGTGGCCTTGCTGCGCGCACGATAATCGGTCACTCAAATGGAGGGACTCATGTCCGTCGAAGAGAACAAGACCATCGTCCGCCAGGCATTTGCCGGACTCGCATCAGGTGAGTTTGGCAAGATTCGCGACGTTCTCGCTCCCGAGGCCGTCATCCATCAGTGCGGTTTCCTCCACCCGTTACCGGTCATGGAGCTGATCGAGCGGGGAGGGGCGTACAGCCCGATTCACGACCGGGCCGTCCACCTCGATCAATTGATCGGCGAAGGCGATCTGGTCGCCCTGCGGTGGCACACTGACGGCGTCCACACCGACCCGGATCACTCCGCTAACGAAGCTGTACCGGTGAGCTTTCCCTCAATGACCTTCGTCCGGCTGGCGGACGGCAAGATCGCCGAGATCTGGAACATGCGCGACGCGGACACGATCCAGAGCCAGCTCTACCAAGCCCAGCACGCCTCCTGATCGATAACTTCCTACCGTCTCACAACAACTGTGTTTGCGGCCCGGTCGCCAAGCCGCTGCTGCCGATTGCTCGTCGTGACAAACAGAAGGCCGGCAACATTCGGAATCACGTATGGAAAACTATCCACGATAGGCAGAAGATTCCTGACCAGCGCCGACCATAGAGACATCTGAGATCCATCGACCCGGACCACGCGTAACCCAAGAAACAGCTTTCCCAGAGTTGCGCCGACCGCCCACTCCATAAGGACGAAGTAGGCGAGGATCACCAGGCTATAGAACAGTGTCTGGACACCGGTCAGGTTGAAGTAAACCCCTGTTCCGGTGGTCGACGCGCCGGTAGCGAGGGTTGTGGTCGTCGTGTAGGTCGTGGTGGTACCGAAGCTGAGTATAAACGCGATGTAGAGAACAACGCCGAGAACGAGATCAATGAAGTATGCAAAAATTCTGCGTCCCAATGCCGAACTCTCGACCGGAACCGTCATTCCTGACGTTGTCGCATCCATGGCAGGCCTCCTTTGCCCGTAAGACTAAGAGCTTTGACAGCCGTTGTCATGGGGCAAAGGAAGTAAGATATTGACGAGATTGCGCACGAGAGAACCATGTCCTTCGACTCGCTTGCCGGTCGGTATCTGAAACATACGTCGACCCTGCGCGGACTCGTTAGGCAAACGCTTGTACGCGAGCAGTTCGCACCCCACCTGCCGCCTCCACCGGCGCGGATCATTGATGTCGGCGGAGGTGCCGGCCACCAGTCAATTCCGCTTGCGCGCGAAGGGTACTGGGTTACGCTACTTGACCCGTCCGAGGAGATGTTGAACCGAGCGAATGAAACCCTCCGCCCAGAAGATCATGGGGTTCGTGATCGACTCCGATTGGTTCTGAGCACTGCTGAGGACGGGTCCCGGCTAGTCGGCAAAGGGCTATTCGACGCGGCGCTGTGCCGATGACATCTTGAGACTCGAGATTCTGGCCGGTGAGACCGAACCGTACCGGCGGGTTGCACGGTTGATCCATGTGACTAGCCAAAAGAGAAGTGACGGGACGGGACGCTCTAGCTAAATGACCATCTCGCCCAATTTCGGCATCGAAGCCCGGTACCTGCGCCCCGTCACGGCCCAGCCTGCGAAAATAGTGATGCGAACGTTTTCGTCAGCCGCGTAGCAGAGGATGCCTATGCGCCCGCATCCAGTTCTCTTTCTGTTCTCCGTGTCGGTTCTAGTGATCGCCTCGTTCTCAGTACCGCGGCGAGGCACTAGCCAGGTCGCGTACGCGGCGCGACGATCGTCGACGCTTGACCCAAGCAGCCGCATTCAGGTCCGCACGCCCATCCAGAACTGGCTGCGCGGCTGGCCGATGGTCGGTCACGATCCGCAACGGACCAACCACAGCCCCCTGATCGGCCCCGCCCACCCCCAGTTGCTCTGGACTCGCCGGGGCATCGCAGATCAGCCCATCGTCGCCACCAACGATACGATCTATGCCTGGAGCGGCGCCGGCCTTACGGCTTTCAGCCGGGATGGCCGGTTCCTCTGGCACGTTCCGGGGGAAGAAGGCGACGGGGGGCCGCCGGCCCTAACTCCACAAATGACTGTCGGGGTCCTCGCCCTACCGCGCAAGGTTATCGACCCGACCAGGACGAAGATCCTCACCGTCGGCACGGATGGCCGGGCGACCGTGCGAGCCCGAGGTGTCGGCTTCAGCAAGACAGGCGCGCCGCTCGCAACGCCCTACGGCACCTTGATCATTCCCATCGTCGGGCCCCGGCTCGTCGGCCGTGTCTACGGCGGATTGGAATCAGTCTCACCTTCCGGTCGTACGCAGATATTTCTCAATCACCTTTCGATCGACGACGTTGCGGAGGCACCCAGCGGCAGGCTGTACGTCATCGTCACCGACCTTACGGGCGCAACCGAACTCGATTCCCTGGCGCAGTCGGGCGCCATGCAATGGCAGTACGGGAGCATCGCCGGACCACTTATGGCTGGAGTACGCGGTACCGTGTACGCCAGTATGGGGAACGCGCTCGTCGCCTTGGACATCGTGGGCCGCGTGCACGTGGAGTGGCGACGGCGCCTCGCGAGCGCTCTCACTGCGCTGGCCGCGGACCGAGCAGGGGTGATCTTGTCTGTTGACGGCCAGTGGCTGAATGCCTGGGGCAGCGGAGGAGATCGCCTCTGGCGCCTGTCGATCGGCACGCAGTCCCAGTTCGGCAATCCGGCCATTGCGGTCGATCGTGCCGGCAGGGTCTACGTCGCCTCGCCGAACGGAACATTGCTCATTGTCTCGCCGTCTGGGCACGTCGAGGCGCGCCTGTCGATCGGTCCACGACACGGTGGAATCGCGCCGCACATCGCAATTGCTCCGGGACACCGCCTCGTCGTCGTCGGAACGGACGGGATGCTCCGCGTCTACGGGCCGCGAAATCGATCGTGACTCTTGCCGATCCTCTCGCACGCCTCCTCCCGCTCGCCGACATCATCACGCCCGATGCGGCGGATGCGCCGGCAGCCGTCCGCGCTGCGATCTCTGCTGCATTACATCAATCCGCTGCGCTCATCAATACGCGCCGCCGGCTGGTCGTCCTCGGCAGCTTCAAGACCGGCAAATCGTCGCTGGTCAACGCGCTGCTCGGCACGCAGGCGGCCGCCGTCTCCACGGTCGAGCCGTCATCGGCACCGGAGAGCTTTCGCGCCGAAGATTATGTCGAGAGTGGACTACGCGGGCCGTGGACGATCGTCGACACGCCGGGGCTCTTCCACCAACCCGATCTCACTCAACGCGCTCTCGACGAGCTCGAGAGCGCGGATCTCGCGATCCTGCTCCTGTCTGCGGACACGATCCTTTCGGCACAGGAGAGAGTGGTCGGCCGCCGGATCGACGTAACGCTTCGCGGCAATGTCATCGTCGTCGTCAACCGGATGGATATGGTGGACGAGGCGGAACGCGCCGATGTCGCCACCTGGGCGGAACAAGCGCTCCGCGGTCACGGCAACGCGCTTGTCGGCTCGCCACGGATCTTCTACACCTCGCTTGCCCCGGGCGGAACCGAGCTCGGCTGGTTCGTTCCCTGGCTCGGCGGGATCCTGTCGTCCGGTTCCGGCGACCGGATCGTGGCGATATCACGACTTGGGCGGGTGGGCGCCGCCCTTCAGCGGCTCCAATCTACTGTCGCGGCCGAACGCGCGGCTCTGGAGCAGCGGATCGAGCTGATTCGAGTCGGCGACGAGCGCCGGCTGGATGAGGAACGCGCCCGCATTCGGAACGACATCGCCGAAGGACGTGGCCGCGTCCGCACCTACCGGGCAAACCTGGACCGGCGAGACGAGACCTTCGTCGCCGAGGCGGCAGCGGACGCGAGCGCAATGCTCCGGGCCGGTGAGATGGGGATTACCGTGCGGTGGGACAGCCTCCTGCCGCGCTACGCCGAGGGAATTTCCGATGCCGTTCGAGAGGCGGTTCTCGGATTGCCGATCACGCCGCCGGCATTCGATCTCTCGGGTTGGCTGATCCACGTCGAGTCGCTGTCTGCCTCACACCCGGTCGCCGACGTCGCCAGCGCATTGGGCGATCTGTTGGGTCAGGTGTCGGGAGATGACTCGGCGCGGCAGCGCGGCGTCGCAGCCGGGCGGTGGGTGTCCCGCGCCGTCTTCGGCAGCGATGTCGAAGAACGGGTGCTGAAGGCGGTCGAGGCTGCCGCGCGCAACCGCCTCGCCGAACTTCGCCCGGACGTCGAGGAATATTTCGATCGTGTTGATGCGCTTCTCCGCGAGGCAGATGCGTACTTCACCGACTGGACGCCCGCTTCAACCGAGAGAGCGCACCTGCAGCACATGTTGGACGCGCTCGAGTCGGTCGGGGAATGGGCTAAACAATTGCTTGGCGAGGTCGGCGCCGCCCTGCACGACATTGCTCCCTCGATTGGGTAGGCCGGCGCGATATCATCTACAGCAGGCGCGGGCGTATGCAATACGCCTCTACGAAACTTGTCTAATTGCGAGACGATGGCGGTAGTACCGCGGCCGCTACCCCAATTGCGCGACCCGGTCTAGTCCGCTTTCGATCGCTCGTAACCGATCGGCGATCGCGCACAAGCGATCCTTTTCTTTCGATGCGGAAAAATGCTCATCCCGCCGCCGGTGAACGATTCGCTCTTGCTCGGCCGCGGATTGATCGATCTCCGCCTGGATCGATCCGCCGACGGTATCCGCAAGCTCCCGAAATCGCTCATTGACCGACTCGAGCACGAACGCGCGCCGCTCCTCGACCTTCTGCCGCAGCTCCTCGTGCAGGCGGCGTCCCAGGTTCTGCCGAACGTGTCGCTTCGCCTCGTGCTCGTGGACCCCCAGGTGCACCGCCTCCACCGCCAGCAATGCCAGCGCAAAGTTCCCGCCGGTCAGGAAGGTTCCGACCAGGAAGACGATCACCGCCTGCTGCGCCATCGTTCCCACGACCTCGGTCCAGTCGTTGGGAAAGAGCATGCCCTCGGTCACTCCTTCGATATCCCGCATGCTGAGCGTGATTTCGCGAATCTCTGCGGTGCGTATCTCGGTTCCGCTCGCCGGGGTCTTCCCGGCAAAGGCCGTCGCGATCTGATCCAGAGCCAGCTCGATCTCGCCGATCTGCGCCTCGACCTCGGCGCCCAGCAGCTCGACATCCTTCTGAATCGCCCGCGGGATGCGATCGGTCCACTCCTCGAATTTCAGTTGCAGGTAGCGCTGCACTTCCTCGCCGATTGACTGCGCCATCTCCTCCTTGGCGCCCGGCTTTGCGTACGCCGCGACCAGGTTTCTTAGTGAAACGGCGCCATCCAGATCGATGAGCTGGCGCGAGTCCTCGGGCCAGCGCTCCTCCATTTCGCGGATGAAGCCCCGCAGGTCCGAGTACACCTTCTCGCCGATCACTTCGCCGAACAGCGCGATCGTCCGCTCGATTCCCCGCTTGTGCTCCCGCAGCGTTTCGAGCGTCGCTTCAGCTTCTCGCCGCTGCTTTTCCAGCTCGGCCAGCGGCCGGTCCAGCGCCTCCTCTTGCAGCGTGATATGGGTTAGCGCCCGCGCGACGATCGAGCGCGCCATCCCCAAGCTCGACTCCAGTGCCGCCCACACGCGATCCCCTCCGGTGAGGAACCGCTCCAGTGCGTCCTCCAGATCCGGAACGCCAGAGGCCGCGAGAGCCGCTTCATCCGGCGGGGACTCCAGTCGCGCGCTCAGCGCCTGCTTCGCCGACACAAAAAATACCCGCCATTCGTAAAGATCGTCCCCATCGCCGGCTTCCGCCAGAAGCGGGCCGAGCGTCTGTCCCACCCAGCGACGTACTTCCGCTACCCCGGTCTCGTTCAGACTGTCCATGCGGTTCACGACGAAGAAGGTGCTCTGCGTTCCGCGGGTGGCGAGCTCGCGTTCGATGAACTCACGTTCGTTCTGGCCCAGGATCCGGGTGGCGTTGAGGACGACGATCACCGCTTGAGCCTGTCCGAGGTATTCGGTCGTTACCCGCGTCCGAGTGATGTGCTCGCCAAGGCCGGGAGAATCCACGAGGCGGACGCCGTGGGAGCAGAGCCGGTGGCTGCTTTCGATCTGGGCATAGCGCACGTTTGCGAAGCGGCCCAGCACGTTCCCACCCTCGAGCGTTTCCTGATCAGCCAACGAAAGCTGGAACTCACGCCTGAATTCCTCCCAGGTCAGCACGCGAGGCTCGGCGCGACCCATCTCGTAGATCGCGACCCCGTCGCTCGTGCCGTTGACCAGAACCGTGATGATCGCCGTGCAGGGCGTGGCCTTCGCCGGTAGCGCTCCACTCCCCAGCATGCTGTTGAGAAGCGTGCTCTTCCCGGTCTTGAACTCGCCCACCACCACGACCGTGAACAACCCCTCCTCCAGGTCTCGCGCACGTTCGCGCAGCATCTCCGCCTCACGCGTCAGACCCAAACCCGGCTCGAACCGATCGCCGGTCGTGTCCGCGTCATCCGGTGCGCCGATCAGCGCCGCGATCTCGGCCAGCGCCGATTCGACGATTCGTGCCTGCTCCTGCGCCGCCGCATACCCAAGCTCTGTCATCTCGCACCGTCACCGTTCAGAGCCACGACCTGCCGACGCAAGTCCGGCAGTGTTTCCGCCACGAGGGTTGCCAGACGCTCGCGACGCTCGGCGATGCCTCCGCTCTGGCGCTCGCGCTCGTCCAGGAGCCCGCCGATCCGCGCCAGGGCGCCGGCGTACTGCTCGGCGATCTCCTTCTGCACATCGGCGGTCAACCGGTCAAACTGCGCGTTGACCTCCGCCCGGAGAGCGATCCCCGCATCTCGCGCTGCCGCCCGCGCCGCGTCGACCAGCGCCTCCCGATCCGCCCGTTCGATATCCTTCGCGAAGACCCGCCGGATCACGTGGCTGGCGCCGAGCGCCAGCAGTCCAGGCACGGGACTGAATCCGAGGAAGATGGTGGAGATCGTCAGCATCACGAACGCGTGCAGACCCAGACCGCGAGCGACCTTCGAGGCATGACTCTGGCCGCGGCGCGGCATGACGAACGCGCGCAACCGGCTATCGCCGCCAAACGTCTCGACACCCCCTCCCAACCTTTGTTCGAAGGCATCGACCAGCTCGGTCAGGTCGGCGCGGATTTGCGCCTCGATGCTCTCCGCCTCCCCGGCAAGCTGGTCGCGCACAGCGGTCATGCGATGGTCGAGGAACCCTCGCCAGCTCGACTCGATATAACCGGGCAGGTAGCGACGGACCGCCTGCAGATCATCTACCTGGCCGATCTCGTCCGGCAGCC
>Ga0070739_10006240_pt1 | contig 13209 bp, 17 predicted proteins | sample Coa_R1_7_FD_66445 | JGI IMG/M metagenome (GOLD analysis project Ga0070739, IMG submission 66445) | Surface soil microbial communities from Centralia Pennsylvania, which are recovering from an underground coalmine fire - Coalmine... | ecosystem: Environmental > Terrestrial > Soil > Unclassified ... | reverse complement strand
ACTCCCGGGTCGCGGATCGCGTTACTCCCGGGTCGCGGATCGCGTTACTCCCGGGTCGCGGATCGCGTTACTCCCGGGCGCTAGCCGTCGCTGCCCCGGCGGGCGCGGAGCGCTCGCGGGGCGACGACGATGTCCCCCGGGCTGCGCGGCGGCGGCTGGTCGCTCAGCCGTGCCTCCTCGCGGCGCTCGATGCGGTTGACCCAGAGCTCCTCGATGAGGATCTTCACCGTGGCGATGATCGGCACGGCGACGATCAGGCCCACGAACCCGAACAGCAGCTCGACCGCCACCACGCCCACCGCCACCACGGCCGGGTGCAGCTCGACCGTGCGCGCCATGACCAGCGGCTCGATGATGTTGCCCTCGAGCTGGTGGGCGATCACGTAGATGATGGCCACGACCACCGCCTTGCCGGGCGAGAACGTGAGCGCGTAGAGGATCGGCGGGATCGAGCTGACCAGCGAGCCGAAGTACGGCACGATCATGGCCACGGCCGTGAACACGGCGAAGAACTCGGCGAAGCCGAGCCCGGCCAGGCGCAGGCCGAGGTAGGTGACCCCGCCGAGCACGAGCATGCCGATGGCCAGCCCGCGCAGCCAGCCCAGGTAGGCCGTGCGCAGGCGGTCGAGCACGCGCTCGGCCTCGAAGCGGTGCACCGGCGGCACCATCCGCACGAGGCCGTCGCGCAGGGGCTGGGGATGGATGGCGGTGTACAGCGCGGTCAGCAGCACGACGATGATCGCCGCCAGCGCCGCGGCCAGGCTGGCCCCGATCGACTCGAGCGGTCCCAGGAGCTTCGTCGGGTGCTGGGTGTAGCCGTTGACGAAGTGCTGGATCTGGGTGCCGACCTTGCTGGCCGAGGTGCCGGTCAGGCCGGCGACCCGGTGGCGGATGGCGTCGACGATGCCCGGCAGCGCCTTGACGAACTGGTTGATCTCGTGCGTGAACACCGGCACGGTGAGCGCGATCAGCCCACCGATGCAGCCGAGGCCGATGAGCAGCGCGATCACGGCCCCGACCACCCGCGGCACCCCGAGCCGCTGCAGGCGGCTGGCGAAGGACGAGATCGGCAGCGCGATTATGACCACGATGAGGATCGCCAGCACGAGGCTGATCAGCTGGCGGAACACCAACCCGGCCACGACCAGCCCGAAGGCCAGCAGCACCGTGCGGTAGAGCGCCCCGGGGGTCACGCGTGATGGGCTCATGGCCTGCCCGCATTCTTCCCCTGCCGGGCGCCGGCCATGCCTGCGGGCGCCGACGCCCGCACGGAGCCCCTGCGTGCCGGGAGCCGCGAGCGGGTAGGGCAGGCGACGATGGCAGTGGCGATCCTAGACATCGACGGCACGCTGGTGGACACCAACTACCACCACGTGATCGCCTGGTACCGCGCGTTTCGCCAGCACGGCATCGTGCTCGAGCAGTGGCGCATCCACCGCCACCTCGGGATGGGCGGCGACCAGGTCGTGGCGGCGCTGACCGACGAGAAGACCGAGCAGGAGCACGGGGATGAGATCCGCGCGGCCGAGAAGGCGCTCTATCTGGCCTTCATCGAGGAGGTCGAGCCGATGGAGGGCTCGCGCGAGCTCATCGAGGAGCTGAAGCGCCGCGGGCACACCGTGGTCCTGGCCAGCTCGGCCAAGCAGGACGAGGTCGACCACTATCTCGACCTGCTCGACGCCCGCGAGCTGGCGGACGCGTGGACGAGCTCGGCGGACGTCGAGGCGACCAAGCCCGAGCCCGACCTGGTCCAGGCCGCGCTCGAACGCGCCGGGGGCGCCGATGGCGCCGAGGCGATCATGGTCGGCGACACCCCCTGGGACATCAAGGCGGCCGAGAAGGCCGGCGTGCGCACGGTGGCCGTCCGCACCGGGGGCTTCGGGACCGACGAGCTGCGGGACGCCGGGGCGCTGGCCGTGTACGAGTCGGTGTCCGAGCTGTGCGCGGACCTCGACGCCACGCCCCTGGCCTGAGCGCCCCCCCGTACCCGCCGGTCAGTGGTGGTGGTGGGTGCTGATCCCGCGCAGCAGGTGCTTCTGCGCGCCGCCGAGCCCGCAGTTGCCGAGCAGCGAGATGCTGTCGGCGACGATGCCGTTGATCGTCTCGCCCTGGTAGATCCAGGTGCGGCTGTGGTGCCACACGGTGAGCAGCTTGCGCACGCCGGCGTCCGCGCTCTTCTCGAGCGTTCCCAGACCCTTGGCGTGGGGGCCGCCGAACGCGGTCAGCTGCATGGCGTAGCCGCAGGAGGAGGCGATCGCGCTCGTCGACTCGTCGAGCTTCTTGGCCGCGGGCAGCGGCGCCTGGGTTCCGGGCTGCTCGCAGCCGCCCGCGGCCAGGGCAAGCGCGGCGCCGATGAGCACGGCGCCGGCCCATGCCCGGAATCGATGTCGAGGCGGGGTCATCGCTCAGCGCAGGGTGATCAGGCAGATGCCGGCGATCGCGCTCGCCCCCGCGCTCCACCAGGCGATGTAGTCGCCGATGTGACCGGAGTGCAGCGTGCGCAGGCCGACCACGACGGCGCGCAGGCGCTGTCCCAGGGCGCTCCGGGGCTGCGGCGCCGACCACGACGGCGTCAGTCCGAGCCCGGCCACCAGCAGCGCGCCGACGGTGGCGATCGCGCCGTAGCCGTAGTCGGAGCCGCTGATGTGGCTGGCCGGCAGCACGGGCAGGCTCACGTGCGCGCCGTGCAGCACCCAGGCGCGGTAGTTGGCGTGCACGATGAACTGGGCCGCGTAGCGCTCCATGCCCGGTACCGCTCCGGGGATCAGCCCGAGCACGAGCGCCCCCACCAGCAGCACGGCCGGGACGAGCACCATGAGCACCGGCGTGTGCTCGCGCGGCCCGCGCTCCTCGTCGACGTCCTCTTGGGCGGCCTGGTGCTGGGGGGTCTCCGGCCCCTCGCTCTCCCCCCAGCCCAGGAAGACGCGCCCGGTGGCGCGCAGGACCGCGCCCCCGGTGACGGCCGAGACCGCGATGTAGATGACGATCAGCCAGTTGTAGCCCGCGCCCGAGGCCCCCTCCTCGAGCAGCGACTTGCCCATGAAGGTCGTGAACGGCGGGATCGCCGCCAGCAGCAGCGCGCCCACCGCCATCAGCACGCCGACGATGGGAACCTCGCGGCCGCGGTTGTGGAGGTCGTACTCGTCGATGGTGGCGAAGCGGTGCAGCAGCACGCCCGCGCACATGAACAGCGCCGCCTTGGTCAGGCCGTGGCCGATCACGTACACGGCCGCCCCGGCCAGGCCCTTCTCCGACAGCAGCGCCACCCCGGTAATGAACAACCCGACGTGCGCGATGGTCGAGAAGGCCAGCAATCGCTTGATGTGGCGTTGCAGGTAGCACATCGTCGCCCCGAGGAGGGCCGTGATCACCCCCAGGCCCGCGAAGACCGCGCGCACGGCATCGGCGTGCGGCCCCAGCGGGCCGGCGAACATCACCCAGTAGAGCCGCGCGACCGCATACACGCCGAGCTCGACCATGACGCCCGAGAACAGGACGCAGACCGGGACGGGCGCGACGGCGTGGGCGTCCGCGAGCCAGAAGTGCATGGGCACGGCGGCCGCCTTGGTGAGGAAGCCGACGAACAGCAGCGTCATGGCCACGATCACCAGCGGGTCGGCGTGACGGCCGTCCAGCGCGGCGCCGATCTGGGCCATGTTGAGCGCGCCCGTGCGCGCGTAGAGAAGCGCCACGGCGAGGAACATGGCGTAGCCGGCGATGCTGTTCGTGATGGCGAAGTTGATCGCGCCCTGGATGGGTGCGCGCTCCTCGATGTTGTAGGCGGTGAGCGCGTAGGCGGCCGCGCTCATGACCTCGAAGAAGACGACGAGGTTGAACAGGTCGCCGGTCAGGCAGAAGCCCATCATCCCGGCCATGAAGAGCAGCATCAGGCCGTGGAAGAGACCCTCGACGGCTTCGAAGTAGCGCAGCGAGTAGGTCAGCGCGGCCGTCACGAGAAGCCCCGAGAAGGCGGCCAGCCCCGCGCCCGTGGCATCGATCGAGAGCGAGATCCCGATCGTCATCCCGTGCGTGGCCCTCCAGCCGCCGACCCAGTAGGGGAACGGATGCGGGGCGGCGTGCACGGCCAGCAGCACGCAGATCGTCGTCGCCGCCAGGGCGGACAGGGCGCCCACGCTGTCGTTGAACCAGCGCGGCGCCGAGTGGCCAACCGCGACGAGCAGTGGCCCGGCCAGGAACGGCACGAGCACCGGGAGGGCCGAGAGGTGCGTCACGCCGCCACTAGTCCTGGAGCTGGCGCAGGTCGGCCGGGTCGACGCTGCCGAAGCGCTTGTGCGCCTGCACGACGAGGGCGAGCAGCAGCGCGGTGACCGTGGCCTCGATCACGACGTCGGTGAGCACGAGGACCTGCACGACGGGATCGACGAGCTTGGACGTCGCCGGGACGTCGGCGACGATCGGCGCGGTCGCCCCCGTCCGGTACCCGATCCCCAGCAGCAAGAGGTATGTCGATGACTGCACGATGGTCAGGCACAGGACGGTGCGCACGAGGTTGCGGCTGGATACGACCCCCCAGAGGCCGATCACGAAGAGCCAGGCGGCGACCCCGTAGGGCAGGAAGCTCACTCGCCCGCTCCCCCGCCCGGGGAGTTGATCAACGTCTGGTCCAGGAACTCGCTCCACGTGACCAGGAAGGCGCCTGCTACCTCGAGACCGACTGCGACGCTGTTCAGCGGCATCATCCCGGCCGACAGCAGATGACCCGGCGTCCCCAGGGGCATCGGGTTCTTGAGGTACACCCCGACGAAGATCAGCCCGCCGAGGCCGATCAGGGCGTAGGCGGCCGCCCCGATGGCGTCCGCGCTCTCGACGAGCCGCTTGGGCGCGACCGCCTTCATCGCCAGGTAACGCCCGGCGATGAGGATGGCCACGGGGCCGGCGGCGAGGACGATGCCGCCCTGGAAGCCGCCCCCGGGAGTTAGCTGGCCGTGGAAGACGAGGTAGGCGCCGAAGGCCATGATGACCGGGATCAGCACCAGCGAAGCCAGCCGCAGCCCGTCGCTGGCCCCGGCGAACGCGTGCTCCTGGATGCCCTTCTGCTGCCCGGCGTCCTCGTCCTCGCCGCGCAACTGGCGCAGCAGCAGCACCACTCCCGAGACCGACGCGAACAGGATGAACTCCTCGCCCAGGGTGTCGAAGGCGCGGATGTCGAAGTTCAGCGCGGTGACCACGTCGGTGGCGTGGCGCAGCCCGTTCTCGGTGTAGTCGACCACGGCCCCGTAGAGCTCGTGCGCGCTGCCGAAGTCGGGCAGCCCGATGAAGGCCAGGACCAGCACGGTGGCCAGCCCGCAGCCGCTCACGACGAACAGCCCGAGGCGGACCGGCCGGCTCATTCCTTGCCCTCCCGCTGCCGGCGCAGCTCCTCGTGCTGGCGGATCTTGCGCAGCGCCGCGAGGATGATGAGCGGCAATCCGATCCCCGTCACCACGATCTCCGACAGCGCCACATCCGGGGCCTGGAAGGTGAAGAACACGAACGTGAGCGCGATGCCGTAGAAGCCGAGGACGATCGTCTGGCGCAGCGGCTCGGAGACGAACACCACGGCGCCGCCGCCCACGGCGACGAACACCAGGCCGATGATCTGAAGCACGGTCACGCCTGCGGCTCCGTCTTCTCGTCGATGGCCTCTCGCCAGTCGCCGTGCTCGCGGGTGAGGAAGCTGCGTGCGGTCGTGTGCACGAGTACCGGGCCGACCGTGAGCAGCACGAACCCCGCGGCCAGCGCCTTGTCGCCGATCAGCGACCACGACTCCCGCACGAGGATGGCCACCGCGACGGCCAGGGAGCCGTAGCCGGCCAGGCCCACGTAGTGGAGGCGGTCGAAGGTGTTGCGCATGACCAGCATGCCCAGCACGGCGAAGAGCTGGAGCACGATCCCGAGGATGAGCAGGATCGTGGCCACGACGTGGCCGAAGCTCATGCGGGGCCCCGCAGCGTCAAAGATCGTGCTCCATCAGCCGCGCGAACACGAACGCGCCGAGCATCGAGATCAGCGCGAAGAGCAGCGCCAGATCGATGAACGGCTGGCGGTGAAAACCCTCGCACAGGGCCATGAGCGCGGTCGAGAGCAGCGTGCCCGCGAGCTCGAGCGCGGCCAGGGCGCTGGTTACCGATGCGAACACCGCGACCGTCAGGCAAGGGACGATGGCGGCTCCGATGATCGCCGCCGCCACGTTCCACTCGTTCATCCCAGCCTCGTCACGTCCAGGTCTTCGGGGCTTCCCTGCGGCCGCAGCTGGTGGACGAGCAGCAAGCCGCGGTCGGCGTCGACCCCGACGACGATCGTGTTGGGCGCGATCGAGCCGATCACCTCGGTGATCGCGCGCCGGCCGGCGTCCACCGGCGTTTCCTCGACCGCCCGGTAGCGCCGCGCCCGGAAGCGGCCGCGCACCGGCGCTGGCCGCACAAGCTGGGCGAGGGCGGCCCAGCAGATGATCGCGATGTCGCGAGGGATACCCCAGGCCAGCCGCCACCCGCGCAGCAGCCACCACGGCAGGACACGCGCCTCGATGACCCGCTCCTCGCGCGCGAGCTGGAACCCGACCCCGCAGGCCGCCGCCACGCCGGCGAGCACGTAGAGCTCGGGCAGGCTGGTGGTGTCGATGAGCAGCAGGTAGAAGCCGCCGCCGACGACGATGCCGAGGACGAGGATCCAGCCCTTGCGGATCAGCGCAGGCGTGGCAGCACCTCCTCGCGGTAGGCGGCGAAGAAGGCGTCCTGCTCAGGGCCGATCTGGCTGACGTAGAGCTCGTCGAAACCGGCGTCCCGGTAGGCCTCGATCTCCTTGACGTGGCGCTCGACGTCGGGGCCGCAGGCGACGCTCTGCGCCACCATCTCCTCGGTGACGAGCTGCGAGGCCTGCTCGAAGTGCTCGGGCGTGGGCAGGATCTGGGCCAGCTCGCCGGGCAGCTCCTGGTTGGGCCAGAGGCGGTGCACGGTCCTCACCGCCTCGCGCTCATCGGCGCCCCAGCAGACCTTCAGCCCACCCTGCACGACCGCGCCGTCGCGCGCGCCGGCCCGGAACTGCTTCACGGCGTCGGCGTCGGGGCCGACGGTGGCGAAGCCGTCGCCGATCCGCGCCGCGAGCTCGATCGACTTGGAGCCGAAGCCGGAGACGATGATGCGCGGGGGCTGCTCCGGTAGGTCGTAGATGCGGGCGTGCTCGACCCGGTAGTGGCGCCCGCGATGGCTCTGGGCGCCGCCCTCCCAGAGCAGGCGGATGACCTCGACCGACTCCTCGAGCATCTCCAGGCGCTCATCGGCCTCGGGCCAGCGGTCGCCGAGGATGTGCTCGTTGAGGGCCTCGCCGCTCCCCACGCCGAGGCTGAAGCGGCCGTCGAGCATAACCGCGGAGGTGGCCGCCGCCTGGGCGATGACGGCGGGATGGATGCGCAGGGTGGGGCAGGTGACGGCCGTCGTCACGTGCGTGCCGGGGACCGCCCGGGCGAGCGCGCCGATCACCGACCACACGAACGGGCTGTGGCCCTGCTCGTCGTTCCACGGGTGGTAGTGGTCGGAGATCCAGAGATCCTCGAAGCCGGCCTCCCGGGCCTTCACGGCCAGCTCAACGAGCGCGTTGGGGCCCCACTCCTCGCAGGACAGGAAATAGCCGATCTTCATCGTGGTCCTCGCTGTGGCCCTCCGTCGGCGTGCCTGCGGCCCCTACTGCCCGACCCCGGGGGGTTGTAATCCGGCAGTGACGCGGGTACGACCTTCTCCAGGCAACCGAGGAGGAGCCGTGGCGCAAGTCAACGACACCCGCCGGAGTCCGGGCGCGGGCGAGGAGGCGACCCGGCGCCGTCGCCAGCGTGCGGCGTCCCGTGCGCGCGACCGGGCGCGGGCGCACCGCGAGGAGCAGTCCGGCCTGGCCGGCTGGGTGGCCGAGCGCGCCTCGGCCTGGTCGCTGGACGGCCCCGACTACGAGTTCATGGAGCTCCAGAAGTACTTCTGGAACCCGCTCATGGACTACTGGTTCCGGATGGAGATCGAGGGCTGGGAGCACATCCCGCCGGCACCCGCGCTTCTGATCGGCATCCATTCCGGCGCGCCGTTCGTGTGGGACGCGTGGACGGTCGGCGTGCAGTGGTGGCGGCACTTCGGCCGCGCGCGCCCGCTGCACGGGACCGCGCACGACGCGCTCATGGCGCTGCCGGGCTTCGGCGAGTACTTCCGCCGCATGGGCGTCCTGCCCGCTCACGCCGACAGCATCTCGGCCGCCCTGGCCGCCGGTCAGGACGTGGCGCTGTGGCCGGGGGGCGAGCGCGACTCGCTGCGCCCCTGGGTCAAGCGCGACGAGGCGGTCCTGGCCGGTCGCATGGGCTTCGTGCGCCTGGCCATCCGCAGCGCGGTGCCCATCGTGCCGGTGGCCACGGTCGGCGGGCCCGATTCGATGCCCGTCCTGGCCACCGGACGGCGCATCGCGCGCGTACTCCAGCTCGACCGCATCGCGCGCCTGAAGATGTTCCCGATCGCGCTCCAGTTCCCATGGGGTGTCTCCCCCGCGCTGCTGCCCGAGCTCCCGCTGCCCACGAAGATCCGTACCGCCTTCCAGCCCGCCGTCGTGCTCGACGGCGACCCCGAGCGCGCGGACGACGAGGCCTACGTGAAGGAGAAGTACGAGGAGGTGCGGGCCCGCATCCAGGCCGGGATGGACGCGCTGGCCCGCCGCCGGCGCCTGCCGGTGTTCGGCTGAGATGGCGCGCGAGCCGCGGGGGCGCCGGCCCGGTCAGGCCGGCGCCCGCCCGCGGCGACCAAGCGCGCCGCGCGCGGCTCAGGCGGCCCGCTGCTGCTCGTGGCGGCCCTCGGCGAGCTCCTCCACCAGCTTGGCGCTGAAGGCCGGGATGTCGTCGGGCTTGCGGCTCGTGACCAGGCCGCTGTCGACCACGACCTCCTCGTCCACCCACTCGGCGCCGGCGTTGCGCAGTTCGGTCTTCAGGCTCGGCCACGAGGTGACCTTGCGCCCCTTGACCGCGCCGGCCTCGACCAGCACCCACGGGCCGTGGCAGATCGCGCCCACCGGCTTGTGCTGCTCGAAGAAGTCGCGCACGAAGGCGACCGCGTCCTCGCTGGCGCGCAGCTGGTCGGGGTTGGCCACGCCGCCCGGCAGCACCAGACCGTCGTAGTCGGACGCGCTGGCCTGCGCGACGCTCTTGTCGGCCTTGATCTTGTCGCCCTTGTCGAAGTGCTTCCACATCTCGACCTCGCCCGCCTCCAGCGAGACGATGTCGACCTCGGCGCCGGCCTCGCGGACCGCCTGGAGCGGACCCTCGACCTCGGACTGCTCGGCGCCCTCGGTGAACAGGAACGCCACATGCTTGCCCTTCAGCTCGTTTGCCATTTCTTGCCTCCTGGGTCGGCTTTGCGTCAAGGATTGGCGTACCCGGCGTAAGGGGCGCTTATCCCACCCCGCTAGGCTTCAGGACATGTTCGGACTGGGCCACAAGACAGAGATGGTCGACCCCGACCGCGCGCTGCGCGGCCGCGAGCAGGAGATGCCGGTGCCCGCGCGCCACGCCGTGCTCGGCACGCCGCTGCGCCCGCCGTTCCCTGAGGGGTTCGAGCAGGCGATCGTCGCGATGGGTTGCTTCTGGGGGGCCGAGCGCGTGTTCTGGCAGGCGCCGGGCGTGTACACCACCGCGGTCGGTTACGCGGGCGGCTACACGCCCAACCCGACCTACGAGGAGGTGTGCAGCGCGCGCACCGGCCACGCCGAGGCCGTGCTCGTCGTCTTCGACCCGGCGCAGACCTCCTACGGCGACATCCTCAGGTTGTTCTGGGAGAGCCACGACCCCACGCAGGGCATGCGCCAGGGCAACGACCTGGGGACGCAGTACCGCTCGGCCATCTACTGGACCTCGGAGGAGCAGCGCGAGGCCGCCGAGGCCTCCCGGGCCGCGTTCGCCGAGCGCCTGCGCGCCGCCGGCTACCCCGAGATCACCACCGAGATCGCCCAGGCCGGCCCGTTCTACTACGCCGAGGACTACCACCAGCAGTACCTGCACAAGAACCCGAACGGCTACTGCGGGCTCGCCGGCACCGGCGTGAGCTGCCCGGTCGGGCTCGGAGCGGCCAAGGCTTAATTTCATGACGGACGGGCCGCATGCGGCCCGTCCCCGGTCGGCGCATGCGCCGACCGGCGGGAGCGCGCATGCGCGCTCCCGAACAGCCTGATCTAGCCCCCGGCCACCGCGGGCAGGATCGTGATCTCGTCGCCGTCGGAGACCTGCGTGTCGAGCCCGTCCATGAAGCGGATGTCCTCGCCGCCCACGTAGACGTTCACGAAGCGGCGCAGCCCGCCGTCCTCGGCGATGCGGGTGCGCAGCTCGCCGTAGCGGTCGTACAGCGCGTCGAGCACCTCCCCCACCGTGGCGCCGTCGACCTCGGCCGTCGACTCTCCTCCGGTGGCCTCGCGCAGCTGGGTGGGGATCCTGACCGTGACTGGCATACGCCGGGTTCTTATCACGCGGCGGCGCGGACTCGCTCGCCCGCGGCCTCGAAGCTGGCCAGCGTGGGCTCGATCACCCGCGTCTCGAACGTGCCGCGCGCGCAGTCGAGCGTCTTGAGCCCATCGCCGGTGATCACGGCCACCACGCGCTCGCCGGGATCGATCGCGCCCGCGCGCGCCAGCTTGGCCAGCACGGCAGTGGTCACGCCGCCCGCGGTCTCGGTGAAGATCCCGGTGCTGCGGGCCAGGAGCTTGATGCCCTCGACGATCTCCTCGTCGCTGACCGCCTCGATGCTGCCGCCGCTGCGCCGCGCCAGGTCGAGCGCGTACGGGCCGTCCGCCGGGTTGCCGATGGCCAGCGACTTGGCGATCGTGTCCGGCTTCACGGGCCGGCAGAAGTCCTGCCCGGCCGCGAACGCGCTGGCCACGGGCGAGCACCCCTCGGCCTGGGCCCCGTTGAAGGCGGGCAGCTCGCCCCCCAGCAACCCAGCCTCGATCCACTCCTCGAACCCCCGCGCCAGCTTCGTGAACAGCGACCCCGAGGCGATCGGCGCCACGACCCGGTCGGGCAGCTCGAAGCCCAGCTGCTCGGCCGTCTCGAAGGCCAGCGTCTTGGAGCCCTCGGAGTAGTAGGGCCGCATGTTGATGTTCACGAACGCCCAGTCGTGCTCGCCGGAGATCTCCGTGCACAGGCGGTTGACGTCGTCGTAGTTGCCGCGCACGGCGACCAGGTTCGTGCCGTAGATCCCGGTGGCCAGGACCTTCTGCTCCTCGAGGTCGGCGGGGATGAACACGTAGGACTCGAGGCCCGCGGCCGCCGCGTGCGCGGCCACGGCGTTGGCGAGGTTGCCCGTCGAGGCGCAGGCGATGGTCTGGAAGCCGAGCTCACGCGCGCGCGCCAGCGCGACCGAGACCACGCGGTCCTTGAACGAGTGCGTGGGGTTGGCGGCGTCGTTCTTGATCCACACCTCGCGCAGGCCGAGCTCGTCGGCCAGTCGGTCGGCGCGCAGCAGCGGCGTCCAGCCCGCGGTCAGGGCGCCCTTGGGCGGGGCCTGGACGGGCAGGAAGTCGCTGTAGCGCCACAGCGAGTGCGGGCCGGCCTGGATGCGGCGCTTCAGCGCGTCGGGGTCGGACTGCGCCCGGGCGGCGTAGGCGACCTCGAGCGGGCCGAAGCAGCGCTCGCAGACGTAGCGCGCCTCCAGCGCGTACTCGGTATGACATTCCTTGCAGCGAAGCGACTCTGGCGGCATATGAAAAAACCTCCGCCGGGGTCAGTGGTCGGAGGTCAGCGAACCGCCCTTTCCACATCTCCCAGGCCTTTTGTAGTTGGAGCCTGATGGAATTGGCACCGTTCCCTTGCGGGAGGTTGCCGGGGCTTCGCAGGGCCATGTCCCTCCACCCCTCTGGATGCGTACTGCTATGTGCCCGTCAGTATACGCATAGTCGACCACGCGACCACCCGCTTGAGCGCGCCGGCGCGTAACGGGCGCGCGGGTGCGGTGTTCGTCTTCTCGACAGCGCGTGCCCGCCGCCGGCGGCCCTGCCCGTCTCACGCCTCCCGTTCGTCCTTCGTTGGCCGCCACCTCATCCGATCCGCTCGCGCGCCTGGAGGCGATCCTGCGCGTCGGCGAGACCCCGCCCAGCCGGCGCATGCTCGTGATCGTCAACCCGTACGCGACGACGGTCTCCGACCGGCTGAAGAACCTCGTCGTGTACGCGCTGCGCGGCAGCTACCAGGTCGATGCCATCGACACGGAGGCCCGCGACCACGCGACCGAGCTCTGCCGCGAGGCCGCGGCGGCCGGCTACGACGTGGTCGTCGCCTTCGGCGGGGACGGGACCGTGAACGAGGCGGCCAACGGGCTCGTGGGCTCGGATACGGCGCTCAGCTGCCTGCCCGGCGGCCGGGCCAACGTGTACTGCCGGATGCTCGGGATCCCCAACGACGTCGTCGACGCCACCGAGCACCTGCTGCGCCTGGCCGACGATTGGCATCCGCGCCGCGTGGACACGGGCGTCTTGAACGGCCGGCACTTCGCGTTCTCGGCCGGGGTGGGGCTGGACGCCAGCGTGGTCGAGCAGGTGGACGCCCATCCGCAGCTGAAGGCCCGTCTGGGCGAGTGGTACTACGGCCTCGTCGGCGTGCGCACGTTCACCCGCCGCTATCTCGTGCACCCGCCGCGGCTGGAGGCCGATCTCGGCACCGAGCGCGTCCGCGGCGTCACCGCGATCGTCCAGAACGCCGAGCCGTACACGTACTTCGGCCGGCGCGAGGTCGGCGTCGGCGAGGGCGCGAGCCTGGAGAGCGGCGATCTGGCCGGCGTGGTCATGAAGCAGGCGCGCCCCCTCGACATCCCGACGATGGTGTGGCGCATGCTCTCCGCGCGCGCACGGCTGACCCGCCACCGCCACATCCACGCCTTCTCCGGCCTGCGCGAGCTGCACGTGCGCTCGCAGGACGAGCGCCCGCTGCCCCTCCAGGTCGACGGCGACTACATCGGCGAGGCCCCCGAGGCCGTCTTCGAGGTGGCGCCCCGCAGCCTGTGCGTGGTCTCGTGACCGGGGCGGGGAGCACTCGCGGGATGGGCCGGGCTCGCCGGCTGGGGGCGCCGCCGGCGGGCTGGTCGTCGCCGGCGCCGCCGCCGCCCTGAGCGGGCCCGTCCTGGTCGCCGCCCACCCGCTGCCCGGCGCCCCGCGATGCCGCATCTTCCCCGCCAACAACCCGTGGAACCAGCGCGTCGACCGCCT
>Ga0070739_10006238_pt1 | contig 13210 bp, 10 predicted proteins | sample Coa_R1_7_FD_66445 | JGI IMG/M metagenome (GOLD analysis project Ga0070739, IMG submission 66445) | Surface soil microbial communities from Centralia Pennsylvania, which are recovering from an underground coalmine fire - Coalmine... | ecosystem: Environmental > Terrestrial > Soil > Unclassified ... | reverse complement strand
AGCGCGGCATGCTGGAGCCGTGGCGGAGCGCTCGGCTGCGCACTATCGAGGAAACGGGCAGTTCAGCGCCCACGCGGCGCCGCGTCTGACTAGACGTAAGGAACAAGGTGAGTAGTTACCGCCACGCTAACCGTCCGAGTCGAGGAAGGGGACGAGCGGCGCGCCAGAGAGATTATTGGCCGCTACACCGACAAGAGCTTCTCGCTAACCGATGCCACGAGCTTCGCCGTGATGGAGCGGCTCCGCATCGGGGCGGCTTTCACTTTCGATCGCAACTTCGCTCAGTATGGGTTGCTGGTAGTGAGCCCCGAGCCGGGTAGGTGATGCCCCGGTCCGCGCGCCAGGTGGCTCCGGCCCGGCAGCGAGATGCTCCGCTAGCGCCACAGCGCCCGCATCTGGGAGGTGACGGCGAAGGGGTCGGCGCCGCGCTGGACGGCGCGGATGCCCTGGCGGGTCAGCACGTAGCCGAGCGAGGGCAGGGCGCGGCGGATCTCCTCCCAGAGCGCCGCGTCGCGCGGGTCGGCGCTGGTGCGCGGGTAGCCCAGGCAGTAGTCCTCGACCAGCATGACCCAGTCGTCGGCGATCGGCGCGACACGGTGGCGCTCCTGCAGCCGCACGCCCTCGGGCAGGCCGAGCTGGTGCTGGTGGAAGACGCGCAGCGCGGCCTGGGCAAGCGCGGGGTGGTCGCGCTCGAAGCGGTCCCAGCCTACAGTGGCGCCGTCCCGCGACCGCCGCTCCGTGACGCGCTGGCGCAGCCAGGTCACGAAGTGGCGCGGCGAGTCGGCGTCGAGCAGGTGGCCGAGGAGCGCCTGGAAGCGGGCGTGCTGGGCCGCGACGTACTCCTGCTCGCGCGGCAGGGGGACTGTCAGGTAGGCCAGCTCCTGGTAGGGCGCGAGGTCGCCTTCCTTGGACCACGGCCGGCGTCGGCACCTCCTCGGCCCGGTATCGCTCCGGCACGGCGCGCGCCCACTGGTCGATCTCCGCGTCGGCCTCGGCGGCCGGCAGCCCGCGCTCGGCCTCGAGCGTCGCCCGCCAGAGCGCCCGCGCCTGCTCGTCGAGCGCCTCGTCGGGCTCAAAGCTGCACAGCGCCTGGTAGGTCAGGACAATGAGCAGTGCGCGCAGGTCGGGCTCGGGGCTGGCCGGGACGAGCGGCGGCTGGAAGTCGTCCCACTGCTCGAGCCACTGGGCCTGGACCGCCGTATTGGGACAGAGCACCAGGGCGCGCGTGCCGCGACGGCGGGCGATCTCGAGGCCCAGCATCGTCTCGCCGGCACCGGGCGGCAGCACCAGGTAGCAGCGGGCGCTGCCCGCGGCCCGCTCGCGCTCGAACGCCTCCACGGCCAGGCGCTGGTAGCGCCGCGGGGGCCAGCGGCAGGCCATCGCGGCGAAGCGCGCGGCGAGCTCGGTCGACAGCAGGCCCAACCTAGACGCCAGCGGTGATCTCGAAGCGCTCGGGCAGCGTCCAGGCCGTGAGCGGGCGGCCCTCGGCCAGAGCGCGGAGCTCGCGCGCCCACAACTTACGGAAGAGGATGATCGCCGCGTCGGAGCGGCCCAGGCGCTCGTGGACGCGGTCGGCGATCGCCCCCTGGCCGTTCTGGACGACGTCGTCCTGGAGGTTCACCAGGCGCGCGGGGATGTCCTCCTGCACGTCGGCCAGCCGCAGCTCGCCGCGCAGAACGGCGGCGGCGAGCGCGGTGGTCGAGCTGGGACGCGCCGCGGCGCGGGCCCGCAGCGCCGCCCGCTGCGCGCGGTAGCGCTCGGCCGCCTCGCCGCTGAGGTGGGCGAGGCGCAGCGTGAAGCTGTGATGGTGCTCGTCGTCGACCGGCACGCGCCAGGCGAGCTGGTCCTTCCAGCCCGTCTCGTCGGGCTCCACCTTGGCACAGAGGATGTTCGGCATCACGATGTACTGCGCACGCACCTCGCCGCTGGCGCGCCGCCCGTAGGCGGCGAGGCCGAACGGCGTCTCCTCGGCCGTCATGACCGGCAGGTCCGCGCCGAGCCCCGCCTGGCCGTAGTTGGCGTCGCGGTGGACGAACGGGATGTGCACCTCGTCGATGCCGTTCTCGAGGTTCTGGAAGTAGTTGCAGGCGCGCGTGTAGAGGTTCGTCGCCTCCAGCACGCCCTCGCCCTCGAACATCGGGTAGCGCGGCAACGGCGGCGGTTCGCCCTCGCCCAGGTAGGCAAAGACGAAGCCGAGGTACTCCTCGGTCGGATAGCTCCGGATGCGTACCTTGGGCGGAAAGCTCGGGTCCTCGGCCGGCATCTCGACGCACTGGCCCGTGCCGTCGTACTTCCAGCCGTGGTAGAAGCAGCGCAGACAATCCCCCTCCACCCAGCCGGTGGAGAGCTGGGTGCCGCGGTGGGCGCAGCGGAAGGCGACGAGGTGGGGCGCGCCGCCCTCGCCCCGATAGAGCGTGAAGTCCTCGCTCATGATGCGGATCGGCTTCGCCCAGCCCGGCGGCAGGTCCGCCGCGACGTAGACTGGCTGCCAGAACCGGCGCAGGTAGCGCCCCGCTAGTGTGCCCGGCCCGGTATGAGCGAAGTCAGTGTAGGCGGCTTGCATCGGCTCAGTCCTGTTCCGGCAGGCGGTCGCCGTGCTCGGCGACGGAATGGGCGACGCAATTCACGTCGGCTCGAGACGGGACCACGTCACTCCGCCGACCGGCGAAGGCGGAAACCGCGAGCAATGGCCGACCGGCGAGGACGGGGGCCGCGCGGCGAATTGCCGCACGGCCCCCGTCCGTCCAAGTAGGCAACCTAGACACGCTAACGGCCACCGCCACCGGCTCCGCCAGCGCCACCAGCGCCCCCGGCTCCGCCGCCAGCGCCACCGGCGCCACCAGCACCACCGGTCCCGCCGGCCCCACCGGTTCCGCCCGCGCCTCCATCGGCGCCGCCAGAGGGCCCGCCGCTCTGCCCGGGCGCCTGGGCCGGCGCGCCGCCCTGCCCCTGGGGGTTCGGGCCCGGCTGCGTCCCGGTTCCGGGCGGCGTGCCCGGGGCGGGGGCGCCACCCGGCCCGCCGGGCGTGGCCGGCCCCTGGGGGCCCGTTCCAGGCGGGGGCGGGGGCAGGGGCGGGGGCACAGGCGCCGGCGGAAGCGGCGGAGCGGGCGGCAGCTCGACCTTGCCGCAGGTGATCCCTGGACTCGGCAGGAACTGCCAGCCGTGCGCGTTGATCCACCAGTTCTCGACGTCGATCGGCGCTGGTACGGACGTAATCGAAGTGGCAATGCCGCGATGATCGGCAACGAGATCCTGCAGCGGCAGCAGGATCGGGCCGGTGCACGACCCGCCATGGATATGCATCACGTGCGTGCTGCCGGGCTCGAGATGGAAGACGGTGACGGTCACGACGGTCTTGCCCGACGCCGTGCGCTCGAGGAGCGCCTGGCCGTCGATCAGCGGGAACTGGGCGCTGGACAATCGCGCGATAGCGCGGGGAGGCGGGCCGGGCGGAGCCCCTTGCTCCGGCGGCTCGGCAAGGTTAGCAGACTCGATCTGAGCGAAGGAAGGCTGGGTACCGACCGAGGCCAACAGGAGTCCGAGCGCGGCCAGGAAGGGATAGGCACGCCTCATCCAACGCCTCCTCATGGCAAAGTTCGACCGGTTGGGGCAGAGTCTATGCCAGGAGCCATCATACCGAGCGGGCCGGGTGGCGTCAATGCGGGCGGCGCGAGGCTGGGCCGTGAACAGCGCGAAGCCCTGCGCCAGGAGCGCAGGGCTTCGATCGGGACGGAGGCGCGGCAGAGGACGTCAGGCCGCGGCGGTCGGGAGGCTGGCGCCGCAGCGCGCGCAGAAGCGGCTCTCGGCCGTGGCCCGCGTGCCGCACTGCGGGCAGAACGCACCGGTGGGCGGGCTAGCCTCGACGGGCGCGGCCTGCGGCGGCGGCGCGGGCGCCGGCTCGGCTGTGCTCGCGGCGATCTCGCGCGGCGGCTCGTCAGTCGTCGCCTTCTTGAACTCGCGGATCCCTTTGCCTAGTGCGCTCCCGACGTCCGGCAGCTTGCCGGCCCCGAAGACCATCAGCGCGATCACCAGGATGATTACCAGCTCTGGCGCGCCCAGTTGCGGAAACATCGTCGACGGCCTCGCTTTCTCCGACCCGCTTGACCCGGCGAGATTTATACCAAATTGTAGGTACCCGCCTATTGTTGGGCAAGCGCCGCGCTACCGCCGCGCTATGGCGGCGGCGCGGCCGCCTCCACGGCCGGCGGTCCGGCGCAGCGGCGCGCTAGCACGCGACTCATCCCCACCGCCGCGCCGTAGATCAAGACCGCCGTGACGAAGACGGCTTGCAGGTCGATGCCCGCGGCCAGCGCGCCGAGCAGCGGCGCGGCCAGCATCGCGCTGTTCCGTGCTAGCGGCGAGAGCCCCATGATCGCCGTCATGTGCTCGCGCGGCGTGACGCGGGCCAGGTGGGCGTAGAGGGCGGTGTTGCTGGCGCCGTAGGGAATCGCGCCGAGCAGCATCGCCGCGGCCACGGCCAGCGGCGAGGCGGCGAACACCAGCAGGACGCTCATCAGGACCAGCCCGGCCATGTTGAAGGTGATCAGCCGGGTCGGGCCGACGCGGTCCGCCAGCCGCCCCGCCACGGGCGCGGCCAGCCCGGCCACGGCGCCGTTGGCAGCCATGATCAGGCCGATCGCCAGGGCCACGTTCTCGCCCGCATACACGCGGGCGATGAGCACTGGAATGAACGCCGTCACCAGCGTCCAGCCTCCGGAGAACAGGGCGAAGATGCCGAAGGCGAAGCGGATCGGCTCCTCCCGCCAGCTCACCCCGACCACGGCGCGCAGCCGCTGGAGCAGGCCGAGGCTCCGGTCGTGGTCCCGCGGCGGCTCGCGGTAGCACAGGGTCACCAGCAGGAGCGCCGTGCAGGCCATCCCGGCGTTGACGGCGAACATGCCGCGCAGGCCCAGCCAGGCGATGAGCCCGCTGCCGAGCAGCGGGCCGACCGAGTTGCCGAGGGGGAACATCATCTGGGTGATGCCGATGGACAGGCCGAGCCAGCGGGCCGGCACGAGCGCGGCCATGATCGCCAGGATCACCGCGTTGCCGCCGAAGGTCAGGCCCAGCAGGAAGCGCACGCCGAGGAACTGCCAGACGTCCTGCGACAGCGCGGCGAGGGTGTAGGCCACCGACTCGAGCAACAGGCAGCGCAGGATGACGACCTTGCGGCTGTAGCGATCGGCCAGCACGCCCCAGAACGGCGACAGCGGCGCCGCCACCAGCAGCGGCGCCGCCGCCAGCAGGCCGGTCCAGCGCGGGATCTCTTCGGGCGGCACGCCGAGCTCGGTCTGGATGAACAGCGGCCCGAACGCCTGGCCCTGACCATAGGCCGAGACCTCGAGCAGGGTGGACGTGGCGAAGACGGCCAGCAGGAAGCGCCAGCCGCCGATAGAGATGCCAGCCGTGGTCGTTACCCCCCGCGGAGCGCTGCCGCGTGCTCGGCAAGCTGGCGCGCGACCAGCCAGGAGGCGAGGTCCGCGCCGGCGCGGCGCTGGATGACCTCGGCCGCGGCGCGGCGCCCGCTGCGCACCGCCCCCTCCATGGTGCCCTGCCAGGTGTCGGTGTGCTCGCCGCAGAAGTGCAAGCGCCCCTCCGGCAGGGCGACCACCGGGCCGAGCACCGTCATCGTGCCCGGGGGATAATAGCTTACTCCGCCGCGCGTCGTCGGGTACTCCTCCCAGACCACGCTCTGGCCGCGCTCGAGCAGGCCGACGCCACCATAGACCTGCTGGATCGCCTGCGCGGCGACGGCCACGCGCGCCTCGGGCGGGAGCTGGCCGAAGCGGCCGGCGTCGGCCCCGCCGACCAGGCAGGCCAGAATGCCCCGCTCGCCCGGCAGCGTGGCCGTGGCGTCGAACACGCGCTGGATCGGCTGGTCGCTGATCAGGCTGCCGCTGACGCCCAGGTCACGCCAGAAGCGGCCGCGATACTGGAGGAGGATCTTCACCGACCGGCCGAGCGGCAACTGGCTGAAGCTGGCCTGCTTGGCCTCGGACAGCGGCGGTTGGAAGGTAAGCGCGCGGAGCACGGTCGGCGGGACGGCCAGGATCGCGTAGTCGGCGTCGAGCGTGCGCCCGCCGCCGCGCTCGCCGTAGGTGACACGCACGCCGCTGTCGGTCTGCTCCACGGTCGTGACCGCCACCGGCAGCCGCAGGCGATCGCCCAGCGTGATGCCGATCGACCGCGCGAGCTGGTCGGCGCCCCCCTGCACGCGGTAGAGCTGCCCGGGCGGCGTGTCGGCGGCCAGGCGCTGGTCGCGGGCGTACTCGAGCAGGCTCACCCCGGTCGGCTCGACACCGTAGACGCTGGTCCAGAGCACCTCGTAGTAGCGCTGCACGATGGCGTGGGGCTCCTGGTCCTGCAGCCAATCGGCCAGGCTGCGCGGGCTGAGGCTGTCCGCGCTGGGGCTGGTCCAGGGCGTGCTGGGGTCGTCGATCATCGCCGCGAGCTGGCTAATCGCCGTGCGGACCCGCGCCGCCGAGCGCTCCACCGCCACACCGTACTCGTCGAGGTCGTTGCCGGCGCGATACAGGCCCTGGAGGTAGAAGCCGGCGCGCCCCGCGGGGAGCGGGTCGAGGGCCAGGCCAAAGTCGGCCAGCAGCGCCTGCAGCGTCGTCTGCGAGTCGTCCACGAAGTCGGCGCCGCCCTCGGCGTACTGGCCGCCGAGCCAGCCCTCGCGGATGGTCCAGGTCCGCCCGCCGACGCGCGGACGCGCCTCCAGCACGTCCACGGGCACGCCGGCCTTGACCAGCTCCCAGGCAGCGCTCAGCCCGGCCAGGCCCGCCCCGATGACGACGACGCGCCCCTCGCCCTGGGCGCGCGCCGCGCGCAGGCCGGCCCGCCACGGCGCCGGCAGCGCCGCTGCCGCGAGCCCACCGGCGATCGCCGCGGCGCCGCGCAGCAAGCGGCGCCTGCTCAGCCCGTTGCCCACGGCTCACCCGCTCCGACGCAGCCGCCAGCCGGCGAGCACGAGAAGGAAGCCCAGGCCAGCCGGCCACAGGACCGGCGCCGCGTCGCCGGTGGCGGGGAGTACGGCCGGCAGCTCGACGGGCATCGTGCTGATCACCACCTGGAGCGGCTCGACCAGCGTCTCGGAGCGGCCACCCAGCTCGACGACGCTGCCGCTGGGCAGCAGCACGGTCGACTCGGGCGTCAGATCGCCGTAGACGGTGGTGCCCGAGGGCAGCGTGAGCACGGCGCCGGGCGGCGTGGCGACATCGCCCACGAGCCCGGCCCGCGGCAGCACGGCGTTGAGCGGCGCGCCGACCACCGCCGCGTTCTCGACGGCCGGGATGCTCGTGCCCGAGGGCAGCGCGAGCACCTGGCCATCCGGCAGGCGGATCGTGGTGCCGGGCGGGATGGCGCCGTTCTCGAGGCTAACCTGGATGGGGATCTCCAGCGGCGCGCCGGGCGCGAACGTCTCGCCGCCCACCGAGATCGGCGCCGTCGTGATCACCGTCCTGCTGCTCGCCAGCGGGTTCACCGTCGGCGGCGGCGTGATCGTCGGCGCGACGGTGGGCGTCGGCGTGCTGGTCGGCGAGGGCGAGGCGGTGGACGTGCTCGAGGGGGCCCGCGTCGCGCTCGGCGCCGCCGTCGGCACGACCATGGCGGTCACGGTGGCCGCCACGGCGGTAGCCACGGCGTCCAGCGCGCTCACCGTCGCCGCGACGACCTGGCTGAGCGGCACCGCGCTCGTTGTGGCGCTCGGCGACGGCGTGATCGTGGGGCGCGGGGGAATGGTAGCCACAGCGCGGGTGGCCGGCACCGCGGTCCCTACTGTCGGGATGCCCGGCACGCCCGTGCTCGGCGGTCGCGACTGGGCGCGCGCTGCCGGGCCGCTGGCCAGCACTGCCAGCAGCGCCGCCACGGGGACGAGGACGCGGCTCAGCTCGGCCAGCGACGGATTAGCCAAGACCCTACTAACTCCCTCGGACGGGCGCGGCGCTCGCCGGCGCGCGGGCCGCCGGCCATCGCCGCCAGCGGGCCAGGCGAGTCCTATCTAGCCATTATAGGCTGGCCGGCCGCCAGATCGATAGTCGCCGGCGTCGGTGACGATCATAGGGCCATGACTGCCCTGGCTTCCCGAGCGCTGCTCGCGCCACCGGCGCTACACTGGGGTGCGTGGGTGTCGCTGGAGCGTCCAGCACTGGCGCGTACCAGGTAGGCCAGGGGACGTCCGCGGCGCTGCGCATCCCTGGACTCATCTCGGGAGTAGGCAAGGTATGGCCGGGCCCCCGCCGCCCAGCGCGTGCCGCGCGGCTGCGCGGCACGCGCTGGGGCGCGCGCTGCCGGTCGCCGGCTGGGCGCTGGTGATCGGCAACGTGCTGGTGGTGACAGGCCTGCTGCCGCTGTGGCGGCCGAGCCTGCCGCCGCCGGACGTGCTCGTCCCGGCGGCGACCCCGACGCCGCCGGTGGCGGACACGCGGTGGTCGCGGGCCGACTGGCTCGCCTTCGCCGCGCCGCGGCCGACCGCTCCGCCCGCGGAGCCGACGGTAGCCGCGAGCGCGGCCGCCGGTGGGCCGCCGACCGAGGCGCCGCCGACCGCCAGCCCGCGCCAGCCCGCGGCGCTCGGCCCGCCGCCCTCCCCGCCACCGGCGCTAACCGCCACGCCGATCGTCCTCCCCACGCCGGTCCCGCCGCTGCCGCCGCCCGGGCGGCCGGTTCAGCTCGTGATCCCGAGCATCCACGTCGACACGCCAGTCGTCGAGCTGCACACGACCACCAGCCCGGACGGGACCGTGGAGTGGGAGACGGTGCCGTTCGTGGCCGGCCACTACGCCACCACCGGCCTGGCCGGCGCGCCGACGAACGTGGTCCTCTCGGGCCACGTCGCCACGACCGACCGCGGCAACGTCTTCCGCGACCTGCACCACGTCCGGCCGGGCGAGCCGCTCGTCGTGTACACGGACCAGGGCAGCTTCACCTACCGTGTGGTGGACGTGCGCCTGGTCAAGCCGGACGAGGTGGGCGCGCTGGCGCCCACGACCGAGCCGCGGCTGACGCTGATCACCTGCGCCGGGCAGTTCGACTTCCGGACGCACAGCTTCAGCGATCGCCTGCTCGTGGTGGGGCAGCTCGTCACGGCCTGAGCGGCCGGCGCGGCGGCCCCGCGTCCCCGGCCGGCGGCCCCGCCCGCGGCCGTACGAGCCAGGCCGCGCAGCCGCCCCTGTAATCGAAATGAGACGCGTAGTGCCCGCGGCGTTACGGTATCGTAGGGAGAACACTCGCGAGGATCGCCGTGCTCCCTTCGTCTGCCGGATCGGCCCGCGTGTCCGTGCGCCAGGCCGAAGTGCGCGCCCTGCGCGTCGCCCAGGAGGCCGCGGCGCACGCGCCGGCCTATGCCCGCTTCCTGCGCCTGGCCGGCTACGATCCGGCTCGCCTGCGGGGCTTCGCCGACTTCTGCCAGCTCCCGGTCATGGACAAAGCGTCCTACCTGGCCCGCTACCCGCTCGACCAGCGCTGCCGGCGCGGCGAGCTGCCGCGGGCGCACATCGTCACCCTCAGCTCCGGCTCGTCCGGGCAGCCCGTCCTCTGGCCCCGCTTCCCGGACCAGGACGCCCTGCTGGAAGCCAGCTTCGCCGCCATGTTCCAGGAGCACTTCCGCATCCGCGAGCGCTGGACGCTCCTGGTCGTCACCCTGGCGATGGGCTCCTGGGTGGCCGGCACGCTGGTGGCCGAGATGGGCCAGCGGATCTTCGCGCGGCCCGGGATGCGCGGCACGGTCGTCACGCCCGGGCTCAACCAGGAGGAGGCGCTGCGCTTCATCGAGCAGCTCGGCCCGCACTACGACCAGACGATCATCATCGGCTACCCGGCCCCGCTCGCCACCCTGCTCGCGGCCGGCGCGCAGCGCGGCCTGGCCTGGCCGGCGCTCAACGTGCAGCTCGTCACCGGCGGCGAGTACGTCTCCGAGGGGCAGCGCGAGCGGGCGCTGCGGCAGATCGGCAAGGACCCGGAGCGGCTCGAGGGCTTCGTCGTCCTGTTCGCCTCCTCGGAAGTGGCCGGCGCCCTGGGCTACGAGACGCCCCTCTGCCTGCTCATCCGCCGCCTCTGCGTCGGCTCGCCGGCGCTGACCGAGGCGCTGTTCGGCAGCCGCGTCATCCCCTCGCTCGCCCAGTACAATCCGCTGAGTTACTTCCTGCAGACTGAGAACAACGAGATTCTGCTCACCGCGCGCGGGGCCGTGCCGCTGGTGCGCTACAACACGCACGACCGCGGTGGCTTGCTGACCCACGAGGAGATGCTCGCCCGCTGCCGGGCCCACGGCCACGACTTGCTGGCCGAGCTGCGGAAGCGTCGCCCGGACCTCGCCAGCTACGACCCGCTGCCGTTCGTGTACGTGTTCGGGCGCAGCGACGCCGCCATCGTGCACGGGGCAAACGTCTACGTCGAGCAGGTGCGCGCCGTCCTCGAGCAGCCCGGGCTGCCGGCCTTCACCAGCGGCCGCTTTCGACTGGGCGCCTCGACCGAGCCCGATGGGCAGGCCACGCTGCGCGTCGAGGTGGAGCTGCGCCCCGGCGTGGAGGCGAGCCCCGAGCTGACCGCCTCCTACCAGCAGGCGGTGGTGCAGGGGCTCCAGCAAGTCAGCTCGGAGTTCCGCGCCGCCTACGAAGCGGCGCGCGGGCGCGTCGCGGTGCAGGTTGCGCTGCTGCCGTTCGGGGCCTTCCACCAGACCGGCGGCAAGCACCAGTACCTGGAGCGGAACCACCGCGCCGAGCCGACGGCGACCGAGGCGACCAACGGCGGGCCCAGCCCGATTTAAGAGGCGAGGACCCGCGCTACGGCGTCGCGGGCGGCCTCGATCGTGAACGGCTTGCTGAGCACGAAGTCGATCCCGTGCGAGCCCAGGTCCATGCCCTCGTACTGCGTGCCCCAGCCGGTCATCAGGCCCACGGTGAGATCGGGCTGCAGCGCCTTGGCCCGCCGCGCCACTTCCCAGCCGTCCATGCCCGGCATGGACACGTCGGTGAGCAGCAGGTCGAACGGCGCGCGCTCGAGCGAGGCCAGCGCTTGGGCGCCGCTCGCGCAGACCTCGACGTAATGGCCATCCTTGTGCAGCATCCGCGCGAGCATGGCCGCCAGCTCGGGCTCGTCGTCGACGGCCAGAATGCGGCCCGTGCGCTTCGCGACGGCGGGCGGCGCGGACACGGCCGCCGGCAGGGCCGCGCTGGCGGCGTCCGCGCTGGCGATGGGGAGCCGCAGGGTAAAGGTGGTGCCGCGGCCCTCTTCGCTGTCCACCGTGATCTGGCCTTTGTGCCGGGCGACGATCGTGTAGGCGACGGAGAGGCCGAGGCCGCTGCCCTTGGCGCCCTTGGTCGTGAAGAAGGGATCGAAGATGCGGCTCCGCACGCGCGGCGGCATGCCGACGCCCGTGTCCGCGACGGTGACGACGACCTCGCGGTCGGTCGCCCGCGTCTGCAGGCGAACGGTCCCCCCCTCGGGCATCGCGTCCAGGGCGTTCTGCACCAGGTTGACCAGCACCTCGCGCAGCTCGGCGGCGTTGCCGAACACCGACGGCACGGCGCCGGTCTCGACGACGAGCTGGACCGGCACGCCCTTCTGCTGGCTGAGCGCCTCCCAGCTCGGGCGCATCAGCTCGGCGACCTCGGCGACTAGCGTCGAGAGGTCGACGCTCTCGGCGAGCGCCTCGCGGCTGCGGGCGAAGCTGTGTAGCCGCTTCACAGTCTCCGCGCCGTCGAGCGCTGCGCGCTGCACGCGCTCGAGGACGATGCGCTGCGCTGGATCGTCGATGCTGCTCAGCAGGAGCTGTAGGTTGCCGAGGACGTGGGCCAGGGTGTTGTTCAGGTCGTGGGCGACGCCCGAGGCCATCTGGCCCAGGACGCGCAGCCGCTCGGTGCGTAGCAGTCGCGCCTGCGCCTCCTTGCGCTCGCTCAGGTCCCAGACGATCCCGCGAATCACCTGCTGGTCGCCCCACGTGAGCGGCTCGAGCTGGACGCGTACGGGGAACAGCGAGTCGTCGCGGCGGCGGGTCGAGGCTTCGTAGCTGAGCGCCTGGCCTTCCCGGATGCGCGCGACCAGCTCGCGCTGCGCCTCCCCCTCGTCTACGCCGGGGGGCAGGGGCGAGAAGTCCGGCAGCGACATCTGCAGCAGCTCCTCGCGGCTGTAGCCGAGCAGGCGGCTGGCGCCGCCGTCGGCGTCCAGCACACGCCCCTGGAGGTCGACGATCATCACCAGGTCGCCGGCCAGCTCGACGGGCGGACGCCACTCCGGCGCGAGCAGGGCCAGTTCGTGCTCGCGGTGTAGCGGCCGCACGGCGAGCTGGCTATAGGCGAGGCGCAGCCCGGTCACATCGGCCAGGATCTGGAGCGGGGCGAGGTCCTCCGTGCTATAGGCCGGGAGCTGCGGGGCACGACCAACCAGGAGGTAGCCGAGGATCGTCCCCTTGAGCCGCACCAGGGCCGCGGCGCGGTGGCTGGTCAGGACGGGCGTGTCGGCCGGGGCGAACGGCGGGGGCTGGGCCGGGTGGTCCAGGAGGAGAGGCTCGCTGCTCTCGAGCAGCTCACGCATGATCCCGTCGCCGGGCGAGAGCTGCCGCCCGATGAGCTCGGCCGAGGGGCCCACGGCATGGCGGACGATCAGCCACTGGCGCTCGGCGTCGAACAGCGCCAGCCGCACGTCAGTGGCCTGTAAGGCCTGCGCGACCTGGGTGACGATGATCTCGCCGATCTGCTCATCGTCGGCGTCGCTGGCGATCTGCGCAGCCGCGTCGGCCAGGAGCTGGAGGGAGACCGGCGCGGCAGCGGCGCCACCCGGCGGCGGTCTCTCGGCAGTGAGTGGTCCCCGATCGCTCTCAGCCCCGCGACCGGTGGGCATTACTCCTCCCCAGCTCCCGCCCGTCCCGCACGGCGCGACCAGCGCTGGAGCCCCGGGGACGAACGAGACGACACGCAGATAGTATAGGCCGACGCGGAGAGCGCGGGAATAGGCAGTGCTCCAACTTCTCATCATATCTAACCCAGCAATCCTGCATAACCGGTGCCATAGGAACGAATGCCAGGACGCTTCCCGTTCTGCCGACACGACTCACTCGGCGGCCGCGAGGGGCAGGCTGAACGTCACGCGCGTCCCCTCCCCCGGGGCGCTGTCGATCTGGAGGTTGCCGCGGTGGCGCAGCACCGCGTGGTAGACCCGGTTGAGGCCGAGGCCATTCGCGGCCGGCCGCCGCAGGGTGAAGAACGGCTCGATG
>Ga0070739_10006237_pt1 | contig 13212 bp, 11 predicted proteins | sample Coa_R1_7_FD_66445 | JGI IMG/M metagenome (GOLD analysis project Ga0070739, IMG submission 66445) | Surface soil microbial communities from Centralia Pennsylvania, which are recovering from an underground coalmine fire - Coalmine... | ecosystem: Environmental > Terrestrial > Soil > Unclassified ... | reverse complement strand
GATGAGAGGTAACAGCGTGCGGAAGGCCATGTCGCCGTTGGTTCGGGTGTTGTGCTGAAAGTCGGTGAGGCGCACGGAGCGTTCTAAAGCCGGGAAGAGGCTGGCGACGGTCCAAACATAATTCCAGACGTGCGTACAATTCTAGATTATCCAGTTGGCCTAACGTATAGGGATTGTTATAAAGGCTTGGGCTGTTGTAATGATCCTTCGGTTCCGCACGTGATCGTTAAAGCCGTACAATCGTAGTACATAAGACATTCCCTGACTGTCACCGATTCGGTATCCAGGCATTGATCCTGATCCGCAAGGACAATGCTAGCCACTGTACCAAATAGTTCTGATCCAATGGGGTATGTTCCTTCAATCACTTGCCTGGCAATGCCGGTGCATACTTATCGGGGGAGATACACGGTCTGTGCGGATGCGGACGTCTGGAGCGCTGCGGCGGCTCTGGCGCCCATGCGGACCCACGGAGCGGGATAGATGCCGATGATGAGCGTGCCGAGCACGCAGACGGCGATCGCCAGGCCGAGTGGGCGGGCCACCGGCAGGCGACGGTCGTCCTCCGGGTCCCGAATATAGACCTGGCGGGCGACGATCAAATAGTAGTAGAGCGCGATCACGCTGACCAGCGCGCCGAGCAGTACCAGCGGCTGCTGACCGCCCTCCCAGCCGGCTGCGAACAGGTAGATTTTGCCCACGAAGCCGGCCAGGGGTGGGATGCCGCCGAGGGAGAACAGCACTACGAGCGCCGAGAAGGCAAGCAGCGGCGAGCGCCGATGCAGCCCGCGCAACGCCGTCACCTCGTCCGAGCCGGTCGCATCGGCGACCGCCTGAGCGATCAAGAAGCCACCCACATTGGTGAACGCATAGAGCAGCAGGTACATCACCGCCGCGCCGACGGCCATGCCGCTGCCGGTGCGCGCCGCCCCGGTGACGGCCACCAGAATATAGCCCGCCTGCGCGATTCCCGAGTAGGCCAGCAGCCGCTTGAAGTTGGTCTGGGTGAGCGCCACCAGGTTGCCGATCACCATGGACAAAACGGCCAGGAGCAGCACCACGATCTGCCAGTAGTCCCAGGCCCCGCCCATGCCGGAGAGCAGGAACCGCAGCAGCGCCGCGAACCCGCCCGCCTTCGACGCCGTCGAGAGGTAAGCCGTCACGGTGGCCGGCGCGCCTTCGTAGACATCCGGCGCCCACAGATGGAACGGGGCCGCCGCAATTTTGAAGCCCAGCCCGCCGATCACCATCGCCAGCCCCAGCCAGAGTGCAGGCATCGGCTGCCCGGCATTCCGCCCGATCTCCGCTGCCATCCTATCGAACTGCGTGGTCCCCAGCACGCCGTAGAGGATGCTCGCCCCGTACAGCACCACGGCAGACGCCACCGCGCCGAGCACGAGCATCTTCAAGGCCGCCTCCGCCGAGCGCTTCTCCCGCTTCGCAAAGCCCACCAGCGCGAATAAGCAGATGGTGGATAGCTCCAGGCCCAGATAGAGGGCCAGCAGCCCGCCCGACGAGCCCATGAGCATCAGGCCCATCGTGCTCAAGATGAGCAGCGCATAGTACTCGCCGGCAAAACCCGTCTTGCGCTCTTCCGCCGCCGAGCCGATCGCCACGATAGCCAGCGTCACCAGAAAGACTGCATTGAACGCCCGCGCGTAGCCGTCGAAGCGGATCATGCCCTGCCAGGGCGCGCTGTCGGAACCCATCTGGTCCAGCGCCATCGCCACAATGGCGCCAAGAGCGGTCAGCCAGCCCATCCACGACCGACCCCGCACATTCTCAAACGTGTCCAGCAGCGTGACCGCCAGCGCCACGACCAGCAGCACAATATAAGGAAGGAAGGGATGGAAATCGCCAATCATCGAATGTCCTCTGTTCCTGGCAGCACCGCCGCTAAGTGAGAGCCTGCCTGTATAAGCGGAATGGTTCGGGTATTTCCGTCCGCAGGAGGGTTGTCCGAAGGACAGCGGGGAAGGGGCCCCGCAGGCGGGTCATTCATGGCTCGGCTAATACGGTCCGCAACATTCGTGGTGATGGATGGCGTCCGCAGGCCGGTGTCGATCAGGCGGACCAGCGGGCGCGGATAGACCCCAAAGAAGATCAGCAGCACGGCCAACGTGGCGATCGCGACCCACTCGGTCGTGCGGGCGTCCGGCAGCGCGGGATACGTCTCCTCCCGGAACCGGCCCAGGAAGATCTTCTCGATCATGCGCAGCACGTAGATGGCCGTCAGCACGATCCCGATGACCGACAGCAGCGCCAGAACCGGGAACTTCAGCCACATCCCGTAGAAGCAGAGGAACTCCGCGATAAAGCCGCTCGTCGCCGGCAGCCCGAAGGAAGCCAGCCCGCCGATCGTCATGCACACAGCGATTCCCGGCATCCGCTTCGCAAAGCCGCCCATCGCGGCCACCTGCCGTGTGTGCGCCTTCTCATAGACCAATCCCACCACGGCGAAGAAGAGACCCGTCATGATGCCGTGCGAGAACATCTGCATCACCGCGCCGTTCATCCCGATCGGATTCAAAGACGCCAGCCCCAGCATCACCACGCCCATGTGCGAGACGCTGGAATACGCGATAATGTATTTCAGGTCCGTTTGCCCCATCGCCGAGAAGGCGCCATAGAGGATGTTGATCGTCGCGATAGTGCCCATCAGGAGCGCCCAATCCTCAGCGCCGTGCGGCAGCAGCCCGATGCCCAGCCGCATCACGCCGTAAGCGCCCAGCTTCATCAGCACGCCTGCGTGCAGCATGGAGACCGCCGTCGGCGCGGATGCGTGGCCGTCCGGCGACCAGGTGTGCAGCGGCCAGATGCCCGCCAGAATCCCGAACCCAACGTAGATCGCCAGGAACACCCAGCGCTGAAAATTCGCGTCGAACGGCGTCTTGGAAAGGACATCCATGTCGAACGAGTGCGGCGCAGTCCGGAAATAGAGCGCCAGAATGGCGACCAGGATGAAGGCGCTGCCGCCCAGCAGCATCAGCGTCAGCTTCATCGCCGAGTACTCTTTGGTCCGCTCCTTCGTACTCGTGCCCCAGACCCCGATGAGCAGATACATCGGCAGGACCGCCAGCTCATAGAAGAGGAACAGGAAGAACAGATCGCGCGCTGCGAACACGCCGAAAACCCCGCTTACGAGCAGCAGCAGCAACGCCAGGAACTCTTTGGTCCGCTCCTTGCGTGTCCACGAGGCAAAGATTCCTCCGGTGATGATAAAAGCCGTGAGCAGAATGAGCACCACGCTTATGCCGTCCGCCGCGACGTGATAGCGGATTCCCAGCCCCGGCACCCAGAGCACATCCTGGACGAATTGGAACCCGCCGCGCGCCCGGTCGTATCCTGCGCAGAGCCACAGGGCTGCCGGCAGCGTCAGGCCTGCTCCCGCCAGCGCCACCGATCGGATGAGCAGCCCCCGGCTGGCGGGCAGCAGCAGGAGCACGATCGCTGCCAGGAACGGGCACAAAATCGTGAAAGTCAGCAGGTAAGCGGTCATCGGTCTCCTCGTTCTCCGTTCCCATGGGCCGCAATAAAGGTGAGGTGGGCCTTAGCCCGCTTCTGCGGGCTTCGTATTTCAGCACGGGGCTTTAACCCCGCGTGCGCAACCGGCGTTGAGCCACGGTCGTAAACGGTAAACACAAGCGCCACGACAACCACTGCCGCCATCAGCGTCGTGGCATAGCTCTGTACCTGGCCGTTCGTCTCGTGGCGCAGCTCCTGCCCGCTCGTCTTGCAGGCGCGGCCCACCCGATCCACCACTCCGTCCACGACATGCCGGTCGAACCAGGCGACCACGCGTCCCACCGCCAGCGTTCCCCGCGCTCCGACCGCGTTCCAGAATGCCTCCACATACCAGAGGTTGGCGAACAGCGCGTAGCCGGGCAGCCGCATCACCGGATCGTCCGCCATCTGCGGCGCGCGGTAGAGCGCCCACCCCAGCGCCATGCCGCCGAGCGCTGCGGCGCTCGCCAGCCCGGTCAGCCAGAATGGGACCGATTCAGCGGGCGCCGATCCCAGCAGGAAGGCGGTGAACCGTCCGCCCGCGTGCAGCCAGCCGCCGAGCGCCAGCGACAGGACCGCCAGGATCCAGAGCGGCAGCGTCATCACCGGCGGCGATTCGTGGGCGTGCGCGGCGGTCTCGGAGCGCGGCTCGCCCGCAAAAGCCAGCATCCACATCCGGGTCGCGTAGAAAGCCGTGAGCGCCGCCACCACGATGGCGACCGTGAGCGCCGCCAGCGCCACCGGGCTGCCGTTCGCCAGCGCCGCCCCTAAAATCGCGTCTTTGCTCCAGAAACCGGACAGGCCCGGAAAGCCCGCCAGCGCCAGCACCCCGATGCCGCCCGTGATCGCTGTTCCGCGCATCCGCCGAAACAGCCCGCCCATGGCCCGCAGATCGTTCGGATCGGCGGCGGCATGCAGCGCATGGATCACCGAGCCGGCCGTCAGGAACAGCAGCGCCTTGAACATCGCGTGCGTCACCAGATGGAAGATCCCGGCGCTCTGGCTGCCCGCGCCCAACCCCAACATCATGTAGCCGAGCTGGCTCACCGTCGAGTAGGCCATCACCTTCTTGATGTCGTTCTGCGTGAGCGCGATGGTCGCGGCGATCAGCGCCGTCACGCTGCCGATAATGAGCACTGTCTCCATCGCGACCGGCGAGGCCGCAAAGATCGGCAGCAGCCGCGCGACCATGTAGACGCCCGCCGCGACCATCGTGGCCGCGTGTATCAGGGACGACACCGGCGTCGGCCCCTCCATCGCGTCGGGCAGCCAGACGTGCAGCGGGAACTGCGCCGACTTGCCGATCGCTCCGCAAAACAGCAGCAGCGGCGCCAGCGTCAAGAAGACCTGCGCGCTCACCAGCGGCACCGAAGTCAGTTCTCCCCGCGCGATCCGCTGCACCGTCTGGGTCACCGCGTCGAACCGGAACGAGCCGGCGGCGGAGACCAGCAGCAGCACGCCCAGCAGGAACCCCACGTCTCCAAAGCGGGTCACCACGAACGCCTTCTTGGCCGCTTTCGCCGCCGACGGCTTGGACCACCAGAACCCGATGAGCAGGTAAGAACAGATGCCGACCAGTTCCCAGCAGACATAAAGCTGGAACAGGTTGCTCGCGACCACCAGCCCGAGCATGGAGGCAGTGAACAGGCCGAGATAGGCGAAGTAGCGCGCATATCCGTTCTCGCCGCGCATGTAGCCGATCGAATAGACCTGCACCAGCAGGCTGACCGTGCAGATGACGGCGAGCATCGTCCAGCCCAGCGGGTCGATATGGACGCCGAGCGGGAGCTGAAAGCCGCCGGGCAGGGAAAGCCATGTCGCCTCGATATTCCCTGCCGGTGGGTGCGCGCGGTCCGGCATAGCCGTCAGCGCCACCATACCGCTAAGGACCGTGGCCGCGATGGTCAGGGCCGGAGCCGCCCGCTCTCCTCGGCGGGTCAGGACCAGCACCCCCGCGATCAGAGCCGCCAGCAGCGGAGCGAACGGTATCAGCCAGAGTGGTAAGCTATTCATGAGGGTGTTTCACCCTTTCAACGTATCGATCCGGTTGACTTCGATGGTCCCGAAGTCGCGGTAGATATTGAGCACGACCGCCAACCCGACGGCGGCGTCTGCGGCGGCGACGGTCAGGCCGATCAGCACGAACACCTGCGGCTCCATCGCCGCCGGGTGCAGAAACCGCCAGAACGCCAGGAAGTTGAGGTTCGCGGCGTTGAGCATCAGTTCTACGCCCATCAGCACTGCGATGGCGTTGCGGCGGGTGAGGACCGCGAAGGTCCCGATGCCGAACAGCAGCGCACTGACGACCAGATAGGAATTCAGTCCCATCGCTCTCTTCTCTCCTACTCCGCGCCCGCCGGCTCGCGAGCCTCACCGCCGAGGTCCGCGAGCGGCGGAGGCGCGGGTTCTGGTCCACGCTCGGCCTTGGCAAGCACGATAGCGCCAACGAGCGCGGCCAGAAGCAGCAGGGACGCGACCTCGAACGGCACCACGTACCGTCCGATAAGCGCCTCGCCGAGCGCCCGTGTCTGTCCGGCGACATCGGCAGGTCGGGCGGCCGTGACCGACCATTCCTGCCGGGTCAGCAGCCCGGCGGAGACGATAATCAACGCGCTGCAGATCAGCCCGGCGGTCCATCCCATACGGTTGCTCTGCGGGTGGCGGGGGTGCGCGGCGTCGCGCGTCAGCATCACAGCAAAGAGAATCAGGACCAGAATAGCCCCGGCATAGATCAAAAGCTGTACGACGAAGAAAAAGTGCGCCTCCAGCGCGGCGAAGAGCCCGGCCACGCCGATAAAGCAGGGCAGCAGCCAGAACCCGGCATGCACGATGCTGCGCGCCCGCACGACCATAAGCGCCGAGATCAGCGTCAGCGCCGACAGGCTGTAGAAGGCGATCTGCGCGCCCGGTGCATTCATACGGAAACCTCCTTCGTCGCCGGCCTGGGGACGGCAGGCGCTTCGGCGTTCTTTCCATCCACGCCAGGCCCCGCCTTGGCGCCGTTCCCTTCCGGGTTGACGGCAGCCGGGCGCGGCTCGGCCGGTTTCGCGGCGTGTTCGGCCTTCTCCCCGGCGGCCTGCGCCTTCGCCGCCTTCTGCGCCTCTTCTTCCGCCAACGCCGCCGTGATGGTCTCGAAGTTCTGCTCTACCGCCGCCTTGCCACCCACCGCCAGGGCCTCCAGCGGGAACACGCAGGCGTTGCGGTCCCATGAAGCCAGCGTGTAACTCGGACCCATGTAGATCGCCTCAAACGGACAGGCCTCGATGCATAGGCGGCAGAACATGCAGCGGCCCAGGTCCATCGTGAATTCCGAGACGCCGCCATGCTTGCCCGCGCCCAGCTTGGTCAACGAGATCACGTTCGTCGGGCAGGCCTGCACGCACAGCGTGCAGCCGGTGCATTTCAGCCGCTTCGCCTCCTCGTCGTAAGGCAGATAAAACAGCCCACGGTAACGCGGCGAGACCGTCAAGCGCTCGTAGGGATACTGCACCGTGATCTTGCGCCGGCCGACCAGATTAGTCACCGTCACCTTCATGCCCTGCAGGAAACTGCCGAATACGGTAAAGAATGCGCGAAGCGGACTCTCTCGTTCAAGCGTGGTCACGATTCTCGACTCCTTATCCCTTCACCAGCCACAGGGCGGTCGCGCAGAGCAAGGCCAGCGCCAGAGGCACCAGCAGCTTCCAGCAGAACCCCATCATCTGGTCGATGCGCAGGCGTGGCAGCGTCCATCGCACCCACATCATCAGGCCGATGAGCAGCAGCACCTTGAGCGTGAACCAGACCGGCGCCGGCAGTCCCGGACCCAGCCAGCCGCCGAAGAAGAGGACCACCGCCAGGCCCGCCGAGAAGAAGTTGTTGGCGAACTCCGCCAGGAAGAAGAACGCGAAGCGCATCCCCGAATACTCGGTATGAAAGCCGCCGACCAGCTCCGATTCGGCCTCCGGCAGATCGAAGGGCGCGCGGTTGACCTCGGCCAGGGAGCAGGCGAAATAGATCAGAAAGGCGGGCGCCATCAAAAGGGGCTGCGCGGCGATGTTCCACAGGCCCGCCTGCCGCTGCACGATCTGCGTCAGCGAGAGCGTGTCCGCCAGCATCACCACCGCCAGCACTACCAGCACCATCGGGATTTCGTAGGAGAGCAGTTGCGCCACCGCCCGCACGCCGCCCAGCAGCGAATACTTGTTGTTGGACCCCCAACCCGCCGCCAGGATGCCCATCGCCGCCACCGTCGAGATGGAAAGCGCGAACAGCGCCGAGAGACCGAAGTCGTAACCCACCCAGGACAGGCTGAACGGCAGCACCATGAAGGCCAGCACCGTCGGCACGAACACCAGGTACGGCGCGATCACAAATAGCGGCCGGTCGGCGTGCGTGGGAATGATGTCCTCCTTCAGCAGCAGCTTGACCGCGTCCGCCACCGTCTGGAATGTGCCTTTCCAGCCGACGTGCATCGGGCCGAGCCGCGCCTGCAGCCAGCCCGCGAACTTGCGCTCCAGCCAGATGAGGAACAGACACTGCGCGGCGATAAAGGCGCAGACCACCAGGGCGTCCAGAAAAGCGTTCAGCACCGGATGCGCCGCGATGAATTTCGTGGCCGGCGCGAGCAGATACCAGGGCAGATAGGCCAGCGCGCTCACCAGCCCCACGAGCACGAGAGTAAGGATCAGGCCGAGTACGAGCTGTCCCCCCGGCGCCGTCCGGGCCGGCTGCGAGGTCTGCACGCTCATCGGTCCACCTCCCCGAGCACCGTGTCGAAGCTGCCCAAGATCGCCACCACATCGGCGATCTTCGTGCCGGGAAGCAGGGCGGGCAGCAGGCTCAGGTGGACGAAGGAAGGGGCGCGCACGTGGACCCGCGCCGGGTTGGGCGTGCCGTCGCTGACCATCATCACCGAAAGCTCGCCGCGCGGCGATTCGGTCCGCGAATAAGCCTCCCCGACCGGCGGCTTGAAGATTTTGGGCATTTTCGTCATGATCTCTCCCTCGGGCATCTCGCGCAAGCACTGCGTAATGATCCGTGCGCTCTGGCGCATCTCCTCGATGCGCACCCGATAGCGCGCCAGGCAGTCGCCCTCGGCAAACGCCGGCACGTGGAACTCCATCCGGTCGTAGACCTCGTACGGCGCGATCCGCCGGATGTCGTAAGGCACGCCGGAGCCGCGTATCACCGGCCCGGAAGCGCCGTGGGCGATCGCCATCTCCGGCGAGATCACACCGACCCCTTCCAACCGCGCTCGGAAGATTCCGTTGCCGGTGAGCAACCGGTCGTTCTCGTCCAGCGCCCGCGGAAACTCGTCCAGGAAAGCGCGCACGCCCTCGGCAAAGCCCTCCGGCAGATCCTCCGGCACGCCGCCCGGCCGGATGTAGTTGTAGGTCAGCCGCGCGCCGGTCATCGCCTCCAGCAGATCGATGACCTTCTCGCGCTCGCGGAAGCTGTAGAGGAAGACCGTCGTGGCGCCCAGGTCGCTGGCGAAGGTGCCCAGGAACACGAGGTGGCTGGCGATGCGGTTCAGCTCGCAGAGCAGCACCCGAATGTACTGCGCCCGCTCGGGGACCTCCACGCCGCCCAGCCGCTCGATCGCCTGGGAGATGGCGAGATTGCAGTTGAGGGAGGCCAGGTAGTCCAGCCGGTCGGTAAAGGGGATCGTCTGGCGGTAGGGCCGCGCCTCGAACATCTTCTCCAGGCCCCGGTGCAGATAGCCGATCATCGGGCGGCAGGAGTGGATCACTTCACCATCCAGCTCCACCAGCAGGCGGAGCACGCCGTGCGTGGAGGGGTGTTGCGGACCCAGGTTAAGCCTCATGCCCGTGCTGGAAATCTCGGTATCCGTCAGCGTCATCGTCTCAGTTCCGTTCCTGCGGGCCGTGCAGCGGATCGCCGCTGAAGGCCGGCTCATAGTCGCTGCGGAAGGGATGGCCTTCCCAATCCTCGGGCAGCAGAATGCGCAGCCGGGCCGGATCGTCGCCTTCCGGGTGGCCGGCGAACCGCACGCCGTAGAGATCGAAGCATTCGCGCTCGTGCCAGTTCATGCCCGGCCACAGCGGCGTCACGCTCCCGACTGCCGGCTCCTCGCGCGGAAGGATCACGCGCAGGATAGCCGTCCGGTTGTGATGCATCGAGACCAGCCGGTACCACAAAACTATTTCTTCCCCGGTATCCCTTGCGCTCAAATCGGCGGGATAGTCGAACGCCAGGTACGGCTCGTCTCGCAGCGCGCGGCACAGCGCCGCCAACCCCTCCGGCGTCACCGTCAGCCGCAGCTCCTCTTCGGCCGCCTCTGCCTCCATGATCGCCTCCCCGAACTGCTCTCGCAGCGCCTCGATGATCTCGCTCTCTTCGCTCATTACCTGACCCCTCGCTTCACCACGGGCCTTGCGGCCCTGCCTTCCCTAATGCGCTCCATGCATTCGCAGGGAATGGGGAGCGCGTCGGCGATCAGAAGGAGATGACCCAGCTATTGCGCTCTAACCCGATCTTCCCTCCGCTTAAAGTCCGCCCTTACGGGCGGTTGGCGGCTTTGCCGCCTGCCAGACGGGCAGCGGGTTAGGGACCCGCGGGCGGCCCGGTACTGATTGGTTCTCCTGGCCTGGTCGGGGAGGGGGTGTGCTCTCCGATAATAATAGGTTCGCGAACGGGAACGGGCAGGCCGCGCCGCGTCAGCGCGTGCTCCTGCTTGATTTTCGCCTGCAGCTCCAGGATGCCCGTGATCAGGTTCTCCGGGCGCGGCGGGCAGCCGTAGACATACACGTCCACCGGCACGAACCGGTCCACCCCTTTGACGATCGTGATGCTGTCACGGTAAGGCCCGCCCGAGGAGGCGCAGCCGCCCATCGCGATCACGTACTTGGGCTCCGGCATCTGATCGTAGAGCCGCCGAATGAACGGCGCCATCTTCACCGAGACCCATCCGGCCACGATCATCACGTCCGCCTGACGCGGAGTCGCGCGGAAGAATATGCCGAAGCGGTCCAGATCGAAACGCGAGGCCGCCGTCGACATCATCTCGATAGCGCAGCAGGAGAGACCGAACGTGAGCGACCAGAGCGAGTTCCGGCGCGCCCACTGCGCCAGGCGGTCTAGCGGAGCGACGATGGCCGCGCCGCCCGGAATCGGCACGCGCCAGGAGGCGACCTCCGGCTGAGTGAGGGGTTTCTCGATCACTCCCATTGCAGCGCTCCCCGCCGCCAGGCGTAGGCCAACCCCACGCCCAGCAGCGCCACGAAGATCAGCATCTCGGCGACCGCGTAGGCCCCTAGATGCCGGAAGGCGACCGCCCAGGGAAAGAGAAAGACCGCCTCCACGTCGAAAACCACGAACAGCAGCGCGAACAGGTAGTAGTGGATATTGAACCGCTGCCACGCTTCGCCGATCGGCTCGGCGCCGCACTCGTAGGTGTCCAGCTTCTGCCGGTTCGGCGCCGAAGGCCGCACCAGGCCAGACAGCCACAGCGTAAAGCCCACGAACACAAAGCCGACCAGCGTAAAGACCACCACCGGCAGATAACCGGTCGGGGTTCCGGCATGCATGCGCTTATCCTCCTGTCCCTGCGGGCGCCGCCGCCATCTGCTGATAGAGCCGGAACCGATTCCGCACGTCTTCCTGCGCCTCTTCCAGGAGAATCCGCGCGTGCTCCGGATCCGCCTTCTGCAGGGATGTGTAACGGGTCTCCGTGTAGATATAGTCCTCCAGCGGAATGCTGGGCTCTTTGCAGTCGAGCTGGAATGGGTTCTTGCCCTCCTGGATCCGGTCCGGATGGTACCGATAGAGCGGCCAGTAGCCCGATTCCACCGCCCGCTTCTGCTGCGTCAGGCCGTTCATCATGTCGATGCCATGCGCGATGCAGTGTCCGTAGGCGATGATCAGCGATGGCCCGTCGTAAGCCTCGGCCTCCAGGAACGTCTTCACGACATGCTGGTCGTTGGCCCCCATCGCTACCTGCGCCACGTAGACGTTGCCATAAGTCATCGCCATGCGGCCCAGATCCTTCTTGGGTCGCGGCTTGCCGGCGGCGGCAAATTTGGCGACCGCCCCCCGGAACGTCGATTTCGACGCCTGCCCGCCCGTGTTGGAGTAAACCTCTGTATCGAGCACCAGCAGGTTCACGTTGTGGCCCGTCGCCAGCACGTGGTCCAGCCCACCGTAATCGATGTCGTACGCCCAGCCGTCGCCGCCCACGATCCAGACACTGCGGGGCACCAGCACGTCGGACAGCGTTAGAAGGTCTTTGGCCCAGGGCTCCTGGCGGCCTTCCAGCCGGGATTTCAGCGCGGCGACCCGCTCGCGCTGCGCCGCGATCTGCTCGTCTTCGCTCGAATGGCAAGCCAGCAATCCCTCTGCCAGCTCTTCCCCGATCTCTTCATGCATCCTCTCGACCAGCCGCTGCGCATACGCCGTCTGCTGGTTCAGCGTGAGCCGCATCCCCAGTCCGAACTCGGCATTGTCCTCGAACAGGGAGTTAGACCACGCCGGGCCGCGGCCCTCGCGGTTGCAGGTCCAGGGCGTTGTCGGCAGGTTGCCGCCGTAGATGCTGGAGCAGCCGGTGGCGTTGGCGATCAGGGCGCGGTCCCCGAAAAGTTGGCTGAGGAGCTTCAGATACGGCGTCTCGCCGCAGCCGGAGCATGCGCCGGAGAACTCGAACAGGGGCTGCAAGAGCTGCACGTTCTTGATGGAGTTGAAGTGGATATGCCCGTCCCGCGTCACGTCCGGCAGGGTCTGGAAGAACTCCCAGTTCTTGCTCTCCGGCTCGCGCAGCGGGCGTTGCGGGGCCATGTTGAGCGCCTTGCGGTCCGGGTTTGTCTTGTCCGCGACCGGGCAAACCTGCACGCACAGCGCGCAGCCGGTGCAGTCCTCCACGGAGACCTGCAGGATGTAGCGCTGGCCCGGTATTTCCTTGAATTTGGCCGGCATCGACTTAAAGGTTTCTGGCGCGTTCGCAATGGCTGCCTCCTCCGCCACTTTCGCGCGAATGACCGCGTGCGGGCAGACCAGCACGCATTTGCCGCACTCGATGCACAGGTCCGGCTCCCAGATAGGCGCCTCCAGCGCGATATTGCGCTTCTCCCACTTCGACGTGCCGACCGGATACGTGCCGTCGTCGGGCAGCGCGCTCACCGGCAGCAGATCGCCGCGCCCGGCCATCATCTCGGCGGTCACCTCGCGCACGAATTCGGGGGCTTCCGCCGGCACGAACGCCGGCGGCGCCTCGATCATCAGGCCTTCATCGGTCGCCGGGATCTCCACCGGATAGAGGTGCGCCAGCGCCTGGTCCACCGCCGCATAGTTCTTCTGCACGACCGCCTCGCCGCGCTTGCCGTAGGTTTTCTGGATCGCCGTCTTGATCTGCGCAATAGCCTCGTCTTTGGGCAGCACGCCACTCAGCGCGAAGAACCCCGTCTGCATGATCGTGTTGATGCGCACGCCCATGCCGGTCGCCTTCGCCACCGCGTAGCCGTCGAGCACGTAGAGCTTGAGATGCCTGGCGCGGATTTCGTGCCGGATCGCGGCAGGCAGGCGCGCCCAGACTTCGTCAGGTCCATACGGGCTGTTGATAAGGACCGTCGCGCCCTCCTCGGCCTTCTCCAGCACCGGGTACCGCTCCAGGAAGTCGAACTGGTGCATGGCGATGAAGCTGGCGCGCTGGATCAGGTACGCGCTCTGAATGGGCCGGGGTCCGAACCGCAGGTGGGAGACGGTCATCGAGCCGGA
>Ga0070739_10006233_pt1 | contig 13217 bp, 11 predicted proteins | sample Coa_R1_7_FD_66445 | JGI IMG/M metagenome (GOLD analysis project Ga0070739, IMG submission 66445) | Surface soil microbial communities from Centralia Pennsylvania, which are recovering from an underground coalmine fire - Coalmine... | ecosystem: Environmental > Terrestrial > Soil > Unclassified ... | reverse complement strand
GTCACGGCCACACGAAATCCGACGCGCAACGCATCAAGGAATTGATTGAAACGTACCAGGCCGCGGCGCACAATCGCCCAGATGCGCAAACTCCCTGAATTCGCCACGCTCCTTTGTTTTTTGGCGCCACTGCTTGCGGCAATTTCGGCGCGAGCCTACGAACCAACTTCCAATTACGACGAACGACAGCTCGACGGCTGGCGCGTTCTGGTGAACAAGCAATTGCTGACCAACACGCCCGCGATGGCCAGGGAAGTCATGCACGTGCTGGATTGCCAGCTTTTCCAAATCACGCGGGTCGTGCCGGAGCCGGCGTTGTCTCGTTTGCGCGATGTGACCATCTGGGTCGAGGTGAACGATCCGCTCAATCCCTGTTCGTGCTATCATCCTTCCGGCAAATGGGTGCGCGACCATGGACTTAATCCCGAAAAGGCAACCAGCGTGGAAATTTCCAACGCGACGAATTTTCTGCTTTGGACCAAGGGCCAGCCGTCGACGGTTTTGCACGAACTTGCGCACAGTTATCATCATCGCGTGCTCGGGTTTGAAAATTTGGAGGTGAAAGCTGCATACGAACACGCGGTCGAATCGAAGTCCTATGAATCTGTGCTTCACGTGAGCGGCCGAATGCAGCGACATTACGCCCTGACGAACGAACGCGAATATTTCGCAGAGTGCAGCGAGGCTTTTTTTGGCTGCAATGATTTTTATCCGTTCACCCGCGCCGAGTTGAAACAGCACGATCTGATGATGTTCAACCTGCTAATGAAAGTTTGGGGTGTGAAAAACATCGACGCAGCCCCGGCGCTTCCATCCGAAAGCGCGACGCTCCAAAATGCGCAATGAAGCGCGACGTAATCGTCATTGGCGGCGGCGCGGCGGGATTGATGTGCGCGATTGAGGGGGGAAAACGCGGGCGCTCGGTCGCGGTGCTGGAACACGCGGAACGGCTGGGCAAAAAAATTCTCATCTCCGGCGGCGGACGCTGCAATTTCACGAACATCAATGCCGCGCCGGAAAATTATGTTTCCGGCAACCCGCATTTCTGCAAATCGGCGCTGGCGCGTTATCGTCCGGCAGATTTCATCGCGCTGGTCGAGAGGCACGGTATCGCGTATCACGAAAAGAAATTGGGCCAGCTTTTTTGCGATATCACCTCGCGGCAAATCGTCGAGATGCTGCAGAAGGAATGCGACGCCGCGCGTGTGGAGATCCGGTTGAATGCGCAAGTGCAGCAGGTGCAGAAGAACGTCCGTTTCTCTGTGCGAGCGAACGGCGAGACCTGGGAATGCGATTCGCTTGTCATCGCGACGGGCGGATTGTCATTCCCGAAAATCGGCGCGACGGATTTTGGTTATCGCATCGCGCAACAATTTGGCTTGAAAATTTCCGGCACGCAACCAGGTCTCGTACCGCTCTTGTTCAATGAAGCCGACGGCGCTATCTTCGGAGAACTGAGCGGAGTTTCGGTGGATGTTGTTGCAACGAGCAACGGAGCAAGTTTTCGCGAAAATATTTTGTTCACGCATCGCGGCCTGAGCGGTCCGGCGATTCTCCAAATTTCAAATTATTGCGCGGACGCTCCGATTAGCGTTGATCTGCTGCCTGACCACCCCGGCAGCGACTGGTTGAAAGGGCAACGCTCCACGGCGAAGGAATTGAAGACCGTCCTTGGAAGCGTTTTGCCGCAACGATTGGCCCAACGCTGGTGCGAACGATTTGCGCCTTCGCGTCCGATTGCGCGCTATTCCAATGCGGAACTCGACGAAATCGCGCGGCAGTTGCATCAATGGAAAATCCAGCCCGCAGGCAACGAAGGTTATGCGAAAGCGGAAGTAACGCTCGGCGGCGTGGACACCGGCGAATTATCTTCCAAGACCTTGGAGGCGCGGCGCGCGCCCGGACTTTATTTCATCGGCGAAGTGGTGGACGTGACCGGCTGGCTCGGCGGTTACAATTTTCAATGGGCCTGGGCCTCCGGCCATGCCGCCGGGCAATTTGTGTGAGACCATTCCAATAAAGTCGCGCCCTCTTCGCTTAATTCCCGGCTTTGTAAAACTTCTTTTCCCATTTCTTCTGCTTTTCGCCCGCTTCGCGCAAGAAAGGGGCGAGCGCGCCGATGTTCAACAAAGCTTCGTTCATCTGATGAAATGGAAATCTCAGCGGACGCGCAAAATCCACAAATAACACCACGCGATAACCGTCGGTATCGTTCCAGACTTCGTGATTGAACGTGTCGTCGAAGATGAGGCACTTGCCCTCGCTCCAGTTCCGGTATTCGTTGCCGATGCGGATGCGCACTTTTTCGCGCGGTTCGGGTACGAGCAGGCCAAGATGCAGGCGCAGGATGCCATTGTAGGCGCCGCGATGCGCCGGGATGTGTTTGTGCGGCGAAAGGATGGAGAAGAACGCCGTCTTCATCCCGGGAATTTTTTTGAGCAGCTTCATCGTCTCCGGACAGCGGCGCGCGTTCTCCTCGCAATTCATCCCGATGCCCGCAAGAAAATAAGTTTTCCAATTATTGTCCGTGGTGATGGTGGTGACTTCCTTGAGGATTTCGTGGAAGCTGGGGATTTGGTCGCGATATTGCATCACCTGGTCCAATTCTGCGCGAACATTTTTCCAACCCGCCTCAACTTCCGCGACCCACGGAAAAACAGACGTATCGTAAATGCACGGATCGCCCTGCTTGGAAACCTTGGCAACGGCGCTTTCCATCATGTTTTGCATCGCCAAAAGGCTGCGGCCCAGAAAAGTCTTGGGCAAACCGAGTTGATGCTTGCGCGTCCGTAAATCCACGGCAGGAGCTGCTGCGCCGATGTTGTCTGATTCGAGTGTCTGGTCCACGGTTAAGTGGCTCGAGAATAGAACGGTGGTGGAGGCGAATCAATGACGGAGTGCACTGGGCTTGAGCGGTTCTATATCAGAACTTGCCCGGCTCAACGTCTCAAGGCATATTCACGACATGCTCAGACCAAGCAAAGTTGAGCCGTTGCAAGGCTATCGAATCCGGTTGACCTATCCTGACGGAATTGAGGGCATCCTTGACCTTTCCGAAAATGTCGGCAAGGGAGTTTTCGCCCCGCTTGCTGACGAGGCTTTTTTTCGCACGGTCCACCTTGGTGATTACGGGCAAATCGCCTGGACAGACGAGATTGAGATTTGCCCCGATTCTGCCTACGAGGAAATCAGCGCCAAACCAGCCGAGGCCTGACATGCCGGAAATCAGCAGATTCTACGGAATCATCATTCGCATTTATTACCGCGACCATCCTCCGACCCATTTTCATGCCATTTATGGGGAACACGAAGCGTTGGTCCAGATCGAGAATGGCACAATCTACCGCGGACATCTGCCAAAGACTGCATATGATTTGGTGAACTCGTGGCGTCTGGCCCATTTACAAGAATTAAGGACGGATTGGGAACGCGCCCGCCAGCAACTTCCTCTCTTGCCGATTGCTCCACTCGAATAGGAGAAGGGCAGCTTCGTGCGAGCTTGAAGGAGCGGGAAAAACCAAGCTGAAATGAGACCCAGGCAGAATGCAATTTTACAATTAACCCCGAATCGCGGATTTATCAGTCTGCTTGTACTCACGGTTGGTTGAATGCAAGCGCACATGAGATCTTAAAGACTTGGTCTTCCCTGTAATTCTGTGTTCGAGAAATCGAATAAGGTAACGCGCACCTCCCAGATTTTTTATGTCGGCCTCACGACGAATTTCCAAGTCTGTGGGAAAAATGCCATTTTTTAGGTAAAGAGCCAAAACCGCATTATACACTCGAACGTTGGAGTGCTTGAAAACTGTTCCACGGTTGTTTTTTTCTCGGTTGCAGTCAGCACAAAGCACTTGGAGGTTTTCAAGTCGATGATCATTGGGATTGCAATTAATATGATCAAGTGTGATGCGGTGCTGGCTCTTGGCAAATGACACATTGAAAATCAGCATCCTCAAACAGGCCCCAAATTTCACGTGTGGACGGAACATCACCTTGATAATTTTTGCGATTAGTCCACGCCTGACGAAGCGCACCCGGTTGGCATGGGGAAAAAGCCGAAAGGATCGCTGTAATGGCTTCACTCTCTGGGATTTTCAGCATAGAAATCAACTGCCCGACATTGTCGTAGGAGATTAATTTTGACATAGTATTTGGAGTTTCAAAATGGTATAAGAACACAACGCTGTGTTCAATTAAAAAACAGCCCCGAACGCTTCGCATCCAGGGCTGGTGAAATAATCGCAGCAAAAATTACGCGACCGTCACGTCCTTGTTCAGGTAAACGTCCTGGATCGCGTTGAGCAGCGCGATGCCTTCCTTCAACGGGCGTTGAAAGGCCTTGCGTCCGGAAATCAATCCCATGCCGCCCGCGCGTTTGTTGATGACGGCGGTGGTGACGGCGTTTTGCATGTCGGCCGCGCCCTTCGATTCGCCGCCGCTGTTGATGAGTCCGTTGCGGCCCATGTAACAGTTGGCGACCTGGTAACGGCAAAGATCAATCGGATGGTCGCTTGTCAATTCAGTGTAGATGCGCTCATCCAGTTTGCCGTAACTCGAGCTGCCAGTGTTCAACGCCTTGAAACCGCCGTTGTTCTCGGGCAACTTTTGCTTGATGATGTCCGCCTCGATGGTCACGCCGATGTGATTGGCCTGGCCGGTAAGGTCGGCAGAGACGTGGTAATCCTTGTCGCTCTTGAAGGCATTGTTGCGGAGATAGCACCAAAGAACCGTCGCCATGCCCATGTCATGCGCCATGGCGAACGCCTGGCTGACCTCAACGATCTGCCGCGTCGCATTATCGGAACCGAAATAAATCGTCGCGCCAACCGCCGCCGCGCCCATGTCCGCAGCCTGTTTCACCGTGCCGAACATGATTTGATCGAACTTGTTCGGGTACGTGAGTAACTCGTTGTGATTGATTTTGACGAGGAACGGAATTTTGTGCGCGTATTTGCGCGCGACCGCACCAAGCACTCCGTAAGTGGAAGCAACGGCATTGCAGCCGCCCTCAATCGCCAGCTTGACGATGTTTTCCGGGTCGAAGTAGTCGGGATTTTTGGCGAAGCTTGCGCCGGCGGAATGCTCGATTCCCTGGTCCACCGGGAGGATGGACACGTAACCGGTGCCGCCGAGACGTCCATGGCCAAAAAGCCGCTGCAGATTGCCAAGCACGCGGTTGTTGCGGTCTGAGACTGCGAACAGCCTGTCAACGACATCGGGACCGGGGAGATGAAGCCGCTCCTTTGGAATTTTCGGTTTATTAAATCTGAGGAGCGAGTCGGCCTTATCTCCCAGATAATGTTCAATCGTTGTCATAGTTTTAGGTTTCGCCAGCCATTCGAGACGGCGATTAAAAGTCAATCTCCCATAAATTGGGACAGATAGGAAGCCGGAATTTGCTCAAGATTGGGGCCTTGACCCAAACACGGCACGAAATGGTGCTGAGCAGGTATTGTTTGATTAAACCGGACGGATGGCTTAGGTACGGTTTAGGAGGAGTTATGAAAGCCAAAAGAATTTGTTTGGTGATTCTGTCCGTTTTGTGCGCACTGGGGCTCGCAGAGCCAGCGACTGTGCAAGCGCGTTTTGCGCCAGCGCCATTTGTGCCGCAGCCCACAGTAATAGCGCCGGGCTGGGCGCCACCCCCGCCCATGACGCCCTGGACGCCAGTTCCGCCCGCGCCGGGTGCTGGACTTGTCTGGACCCCGGGATATTGGAATTGGAATGGTGGTTGGGTCTGGGTAGGTGGCCGGTGGGTAAGGCCTCCGCGTCCGGGAATGGCCTGGAGGCCGGGACACTGGGACCGAGGTCGCCGCGGCGGAAATTGGCGTTGGAGACGCGGCCGTTGGCGCTAATCGGCTGAGTTTACTTCAAACCAATTAATTCGCCCTTGGCAATCTGCGTCGCGGGGAAATCAGTATTCCCTTGTCCGGTAATCCGTCTGCGAATATTTTCCAGCTCTAATGGAACAGCAGACGTCAGGTGGTTTTTTCAAACGATGGGCAAAAACGTTGAAGCCGAAGGAGGAGTTGCGGTGCGATCAGGATAATTCTTTCCCGGCAGACCCGTTTGAAGCGCAACGCCGGTTGCTTGGGCATCTGGATCGAACAGATTTTTCCATCCTCGATGTCGGCGGAAACAAGGGTCAGACCACCAAAAAATATCGTTCACTCTTTCCAAGGGCTGAAATTTATTGTTTCGAGGCATTTCCCGACTGCATTGACGAGTTGCAAAAGCAATTTCACGAGGATCCAAAAATCCACGTTGTGCCAAAAGCAGTAGCCGCCAGCAATGGGGTCGCAACTTTTCACGTCAACGAGTTTGATGCAACCAATTCGCTCCTTCCGCGCACGGTTTCCGGCAGGAGATATTATTCCAAGACTGCAGGGCCAAAAGGGACGATTGAAGTGGAAATGACCGCCCTGGACGAATTTTTGCGGAGCAACAATGTCCAGAATGTTCAATTATTGAAACTCGATATTCAAGGAGGCGAGTTGAATGCCTTGCGCGGAGCGGAGTCTCTTTTGAGAGCAGGCAACGTCTCGTTGATCTTCACGGAGATATGGTTCGTCCCGCATTACGAAGGCGCGCCGCTTTTTCATGAGATATGGTCGTTTCTCTCCAAATTCGATTACTCGCTTTTTGATGTTTATGATCTGCACCGGGCAACCAATGGACAGTTACGATACGGTGACGCGCTTTTCGTCAGCAAATCCCTCAGGGAAAAGGTCATTAATAACTACTCAGAGGAGCCCTAGCAAAAGCCGTCACTTCGCCCGCTCTGCCTAATCTTTTTTAAGCATGGGCCTTATGGTGAGTGTGACTTTGGCCTCTTTCACCGGCCGGTTTAAAGCGATGCCGATATGCCACGGCTTTCTTGGGGTGTGCACGTCTGCATTGATCATTGTTTTGCGAATTGTGTAGGGCACGCCGCCAGTGTCCACGCTCACGCGCAATTCCTCGCCGCCGTCGGTCATCTTAAATTCGTTTGTCGCAACTTCCTGCCAATCGCCCCAGGTGATCAAGGCTGACTCGAACTGCTCCGGGCTGTCAAACACCACTTCATCTTCCACGCGCAATCCGGCGTCCGCTCCGCGACGATAATCAAACGTGCGTTCCAGTTTCTTTAAACCCGGCACTTGATAAGCCGAGCGCAGGTCGAACGCCAGCACATCCTCGGCATCTGTAAAATCCGAGCGCAACACGACCGCCCGCGCCGAACTTCCCGTCGCCTGTAATTGTCCAGCCACCATGGGCACTGCATGGCCGAAAGAGTTCAGCACATCGCTGTCATAACGATGAGTGCCGAAGGTTCTCTTTGTGTAAACTTCCGCACCGGGATCGCAAATGATCATCGCGCGACCCAGCACCACGCTAAAGCTGCCGACGTCGTTATGGTTGTGACTCTCGCCATTGCTGCCGCCCTTGATCACGACGGCGAACGGCTCCGGCTCATCCGGCCCGGGACGGGCTATGAGCACGCCGCCTTCGTTAAACCAGGTGCGCAACGGAGAATCGTTTCCGTGCGCGATCGTTTTTGCGACCGGCCACGGTTTTTCTGCGAATAACGCGAAGACCGCCTCGGCAAGATTTCCCGTGGGGACGGAATTTTTGTATTTTAAGCCGGGCTTCGTCGCGATTTGAAAACGCTCGTTCACGTAGCGCAACCATTGCGGGTCGGGTTTCTGGCCTGGATTCACGTCGGAAATCGAGGGATAAATTCCGTTCACGATTTCGTCGCGATCGCCAAATTGCGCCGGCAACTGCACCTCCGGCAATAGAAACAAATCCACCCTGCCCTTCGTGGCTTTGCGGATCTCCTCCGTCAGGACGATGAAATGCCCGAAGCCATAATTCCAATAACCGATGCCCTCGTAGCAATAACCGTCCTTGGCGAAACCGCTGAGGAATGAGTGAATGTATTTTTCCGAAGCGCCGACATACCACGCGCGCTCTTCCGTCGATGGCTCGATGGCCAGCGCGGCGCCAAGCGTCCCGGCGAGACAAACCGCGTTCCAATTGTTCGTGATCCGCAGCCAGTAGGCTTCCTTGAGCTTTCCTTCCACAGTTCCCCGGAACGGCAGCAACACGCGTTTGCGGATGTTATCGCGAAGCAATTGTCGGGTGGCCTTGGGCAACTTGTCGCCCAGCAGATAATCGGCTGTGGCCAGATCGAAGGCCAGGGCCGTCGCGCGCAAATCGGGGCGCATTGCGTGGCCGTGAAACACTTCCAGATTCAGGTCGTGCGCGGGATAAGTCCACGCGCGCTCGGCGCAAATGGTTTTGATGGCTTTTTGCAACGGCGGAAGGAAACGTCCGCGGTTCTCGATGCACTCCGCAAGCGTCAGAATGCTTAACCGCGCCGAATGGGCGAAATCTACTTTTTGGCCGCGTTCGCGGTTTCCGGTGCGTGAACAATCGAGGTAAAGATCATCCGTCATCTCGGGAATGGATTCCGCGGTCAATTCCTCCGCCCGCCCGATGATGTCATCCATCGCAGGATTGGAGGCGACTTTTGCCCAAGCCTCGCGGTTGGTGATGCGTTCGCCGAAACTTTCCGGCCCGGCAGAAATCATAGCGGCAATCTGCTGGACACGTTCCGGGGAGATTGAATTCGTTGCAGTGCAAACGGACATTGCCCATAAAGCCGCAAAGGCACAGAACGTTCCCACGAGATATCGGATGTTCAGATTAGGCGTCACACGGGCAACGAAATATCGACATTGAGAGAATCAAAAATTTGGTGGGCCCAGCCGGATTTGAACCAGCGACCACGCGATTATGAGTTGCAATTAATAGAGTTTTGTTCAGTCGCATCGAGTTGCGATAAGTTGCATATTCAAGCTGTTTGCAAGGGGTATTTACAAGAATGCAAAACGTAAGGCAACTCTTTGTGACTGGTCAAAACCGAAAAATTGGCCAAGCATGTTGGAACTTGGTGAGCGGTCAGCCAAAACTCCACTCGTGCCTTTGCGCGAACTCGACTTGTTAGTACGCAATCAAACGCCAGAGCACCGCAGATGTTGCTTTCAATGAAGGCTCAAGAAGCGTCTCACAGTTCAAGATCCGCTCTTGGCCGAAACGTACACGGGAACCGGTTGGGGGAGGTATAACCCGCAGTTCATGATTCGGGGCGCGTGTCCGGTTCCGTTGTTCAAAAAAAAACGGAAATTTCAAAACTTTTTTCCGACAGTGGCGCGGGTGGTGGGCTATTGTTATTTGGGAGTGCGACCGCAAAACTTGACAAGTGAGCGCGCGGTTAAGCGAAATCCAGAAGAACCATCAAAGGAGTAATATGAAAGCAAAAGCAATTCTTGTGACGGGCCTTGCCATGGGCCTGCTTAGTTTGGGAACACCGAGTTATCTGCGTGCGGATTATCCACCATTTACCCACAGTAATGCGGATGCTGCGAACAACCATGAGGTGCCCCCGGCAAACCCACCCGAAAACGGAGGCGCACCGGGAACTTTGTCGGGCCAGTCGAGCGGAAGCCAACCAATTCAGCCCCAGGCGGCAAATTGCGCGACCAAGTTGATCGGCATGAAAGTGGTCAATCAGTCGAATAAAGATTTGGGAACGGTCAAGGACGTTGTGTTTGACCTTCCCTCGGGCCAAATCTCGTATGTGGTAATCGAAAAATCTTCGCCTGCGGAAGGAACCGGCCAGTTTGCCGCCGTCCGTCCAAATTCATTGGTCACCTCATCTGACGCGAACAGTTTGGTGCTCAATGTGAGCAAGGACCGGTTTGAGCGTTCTCGGGGATTTTCTCAAACCAGTTATCCTAACATCCGGCCTTATGGCACCCAGCCAGTCGGGGAGGAAGAGATTTTTATAGTGACGCCCGACCAGACCCAGTGACGAGCGGCGAAGGAAAAGCAAGCGGTCGAAAAGTCGCCGAAATCATAAGCTAAAAGGAACGTGAAAACCAAACTGCGGATTATCAGCGGTTTCACAGCCGCGAAAATGCAGTTTGGTTTTTTGTCAGCTGCGGATGACTTCGTTCGACACGAACCAATATTTTGCCCGCTTCCTATGGCGCGTAAAATCCTATCTAAGAATCTTGTTAAAATTGCGTAAGAATACACAGCCTGTGCAAAAAGTAACAAAACAACGTCACTTTAACAAGTGGCAAGAGTCAGACGAAATATAGTGAACTAAATTTTTTCTTGGATGGTCCCCTGATAACCAGACTTTGCAAATGCCTTGTAATCCAGCCCCATTTTGCGTTTCTCGGTTTCTCTTTTAACGCGTCGCAAGTAACAAGAGTTAGTTTGCCTTGACTCCAAATGTTGTTGGCACGTGCGATGCTCGGTTCCCCTTTTGTATCGAAATAATCAGAGAGAGCGATTGTTGCTCGTGATCGGGTGCGAAAACTCATCACGATGCGCTGCTGGATGTTGCTTACCAGCCGTCTCCTCACTCAGAACCGAAACCGAAACCAACAACCAATCCTAATGACCTCAAAAAAGCGAAGGAACCAACATTTGATCGCCGCAGGTGCGTGTCTGGGCGCCGTGCTGGGTGCAGCTTCGACACTGCACGCTCAAACTAACACCACCTCAACTACAAGCACTGAGACAGACAAAATCTCCCAACTGGAGAAGCAGAATCAACAGCTCCAGAAGCGGTTGCAAACACTGGAAGACCTGGCGGTGAAAAACGGCTTGATGCCGAGCGGCGAAAAAAACGCTGACCCGCCCGTTTCAGCCATGTCCGATTTCAGCATCAGCGGGTTTGTGACGGCTTCTTATTTCCACGATTCGACCGAGCCCTCGGCAGCGAACGGTCATATCAGCCCCGGTTATCTATGGAATCGCGTCAATGACAACATATCCCTTAACAAGGTCAAGATCACCTTTGCCAGCCCTCCTGTGGAGCGCAGCGGGGACAAATTCGATGTCGGTTATCGCGTTTCATTGATCGCCGGCCAGGACGCGCCGATCGTCAATTCCGGCTCCAAGATCACGGGCTTCGATTATTTGCGCGAAGCGTATCTGGAATTAAATGTTCCGCTCGGAACCGGCCTTAATATCAAGGCGGGCGAATTGATTTCACTGCTCAATTATGAGTCTGGCGACGGCGGCGCGGTGAATGACAACTTTTCGCAGGGTTTCCAATGGTTTTTCACCGGCAACGGCCCGGCGGCCGCCATTGAAGCCGGTTATGCCCTCACGCCCTGGCTCGAAGTCAAGGCCCGTGTCCAAAACGGGCTTTATGCCGGACCCGTTGATAACAACAGTTCAAAAACATTCGTCGGTGCGATTGACTTGAAACCGATGACAAACCTTTGGGTCAACTTGATCGGATTTACCGGGCGCGAGGACGCATTTTCGGAATACGTTGAAGGCGGCGAATTGCTTGCGGGATATCAAGTGCTGCCACAGTTCAGCTTGGGCACGGAACTCGATTATTTTGATTTTTATAACCATGACAGCCCGGCAACCTTGCCTGCACCCGTGCTGGCTGGCAACAATTCCGTATATTCCGGCGGATTGTGGGCGAGTTACTGGTTCTGCAAGGAATTGGGATTGGGCCTGCGCGGTGAATATCTCAGCGATTCACACGGGGCGGACATGTCCGGCGGAGCATTGGGCTTGATGAATCCAGCCGGCACCGGCCAGGACATCACCAGTGTGACCTTGACACTCAATTACAAGCCGCTGCCAAGGATCAAAATCCAGCCTGAGATCCGCTACGACCACACCTCCTGGTCGCATGGATGGGATCCTGTTACTCCGACCGCCTTCAGCAAGAAAAACCGGTTTATTTACGGGATTGGGGCGTCGTATATCTTCTAACCACCACTCGATGAGTTGACCGAACCAAAATTCCAACGATTGAAAGCAAACAACCATTAATTAGTATGAAAAAGTTATTCCTCTCCATGACAGTAGGCGCTGCCATGCTCTTTGCGAGCCTGGCTTGCCGGGCGGCAGATACCATCAAGGTCGGTATCCTGCATTCGCTAAGTGGCACCATGGCCATCAGCGAAACTTCTTTGCGCGACATGCTTCTCTTCGCGTTCGATGAAATCAACAAAGATGGAGGCATCAAGGTCGGTGACAAAACCTACATGATTGAGCCGGTCATTGTGGACGGCGCATCCAACTGGCCGCTGTTCGCCGAAAAGGCAAAGCAGTTGCTCGAGGAGGACAAGGTGGCAGTGGTCTTCGGCTGCTGGACTTCAGTCAGCCGCAAGTCCGTGCTGCCGGTGTTCGAAAAGGACAACGGCCTCCTCTTCTATCCCGTGCAATACGAGGGCGAAGAATTATCCAAGAACATTTTTTACACCGCCGAAGCGGTCAACCAGCAGGCCACGCCTGCGGTGGATTACCTGCTTGGGCTGGGCAAGAAAAAGTTCTACCTCATCGGCACGGACTACGTTTATCCACAAACCACCAACTTGATCCTCTACAAATACCTGCGTCTGCACGGCATAAAGCTGGAGGACATTGGGGGCGGTTTGCGCAAGGATGATAGCGGAAAGATCATTTCCGCAGGCAAATACACCCCGTTCGGCCACACGGATTATCAACAAATCGTTGCTGAAATCAAACAATTCGCCGCGAGTGGCGATGCCTGCGTGATCAACACAATCAACGGTGACTCGAACGTCCCTTTCTTCAAGGAAGTTGCGGCGGCCGGCCTGACGCCGGCTGATTGCCCGGTGGTTTCATTCAGCCTGGCAGAAGACGAACTGCGCGCCCTGCCAACCAAAGACCTTGTCGGCGAACTCGGCTGCTGGACTTACTTCATGTCACTCAACAAACCGGAAAACAAGAAGTTCTTGAAGAATTGGAAGAGCTGGTTGGCCAGCGAAAGTCATCCCGGTGTGGTGAAAGAAAACCGTCCAGTGGACAGCCCCATGGTGCTTTCGTATGATGGTGTTTATCTCTGGAAAGCCGCGGTTGAAAAAGCCGGCACCTTTGACGTGGACAAAGTCCGTGAAACCCTCGAATCCGGCGACATCAATTTCGAAGGTCCAGGCGGAAAAATCACGATGCAGAAAAATCATCATGCCACAAAGAATGTTTACATCGGCGAAACCAAGGCCAATGGCCAGTTCAAGATTCTCAAGTCATTCGACCAGGTCGTTGGTGAACCGTTCCTCTTGAAGGGATTGGATGATCAATTGGCAGCGGTCAAATGATTGAGCGTTGATCAAACGTAAACGCGAGGACAGTTAGTTAGTCCTGGAGGAACGAAGAACCCGGCT
>Ga0070739_10006231_pt1 | contig 13218 bp, 8 predicted proteins | sample Coa_R1_7_FD_66445 | JGI IMG/M metagenome (GOLD analysis project Ga0070739, IMG submission 66445) | Surface soil microbial communities from Centralia Pennsylvania, which are recovering from an underground coalmine fire - Coalmine... | ecosystem: Environmental > Terrestrial > Soil > Unclassified ... | reverse complement strand
GCGGCCCCCGAGGGCGCGGGTATATTGAGAGTTCCGGCCACCTCGAGGGAGAACGACGCGGAGAATGAGCGATCGAGTGCAGAGCAGCGCCACCAACGGTGCCACTGCCGACATCGACGCCACCGAGACCGCCGAGTGGATCGAGGCCGTCGACGCCGTCGTGGCCCACGACGGGCCCGACCGCGTCCGCGAGCTGCTGACCCGCGCCGTCGAGCGTGCCCAGCACCGTGGCAGCGGACCGATCGCCACGCTCAACACGCCATACGTGAACACGATCCCGGCGGACCGCGAAGCCAAGCTCCCGGGCGACCCGGCGCTCGAGCGCCGGCTGCGCTCGATCGTGCGCTGGAACGCGATGGCCATGGTCGTGCGGGCCAACAAGGAGTCCTCCGAGCTCGGTGGTCACATCGCCTCCTACCAGTCGCTGGCCACGCTCTACGAGGTCGGCTTCAACCACTTCTGGCGCGGGCCCGACGCCGAGCACGGGCCGGATCTCGTCTACTTCCAGGGCCACTCCTCGCCCGGTAACTACGCGCGCGCCTACCTCGAGGGCCGCCTGAGCGAGCACGACCTCGACGGCTTCCGCCGGGAGGTCAGTCGCCACGGGCTCTCGTCGTACCCGCACCCTTGGCTGATGCCGGAGTTCTGGCAGTTCCCGACCGTCTCGCTGGGCATCGGCGCCATCACCTCGATCTACCAGGCCCGCTTCATGAAGTACCTCCAGGCCCGGGGGATATCGGAGACCGCCGGGCGCAAGGTGTGGGCGTTCCTCGGCGACGGCGAGGTCGACGAGCCGGAGACCATGGGCTCGATCGGACTGGCGGGCCGCGAGCAGCTCGACAACCTCATCTGGGTCGTCAACTGCAACCTCCAGCGCCTCGACGGTCCGGTGCGCGGCAACGGCAAGATCATCCAGGAGCTGGAGTCGGACTTCCGCGGCGCGGGCTGGAACGTCATCAAGGTGATCTGGGGCTCGCGCTGGGACCCGTTGCTGGCCGCCGACACCGACGGTCGCCTCGTGAAGGTGATGGAGGACTGCGTCGACGGCGAGTACCAGACCTACAAGTCGCGCGACGGCGCCTACGTGCGCGAGCACTTCTTCGGCAAGGACCCCGTCCTGCTCGAGCGCGTGGCCCACATGAGCGACGAGGAGATCTGGCTGCTGAACCGCGGCGGGCTCGACCAGCAGAAGGTCTACGCGGCCTACCACGCGGCCGCTCACCACAGCGGGCAGCCGACCGTGATCCTGGCCAAGACCATCAAGGGCTACGGGATGGGGGTCTCGGGCGAGGGCCAGATGATCACCCACCAGGCCAAGAAGATGACCGAGGACGCGCTGCTCGCCTTCCGCGACCGCTTCGAGCTGCCGCTCACCGACGAGCAGGTGCGCGCGGCCGAGTACTACAAGCCGCCGGAGGACTCTCCGGAGATGCGCCTGCTCAAGGAGCGCCGCCGCGAGCTCGGAGGCAGCCTGCCCGTGCGGCGGCGGCGCGCGCCCGAGGAGCTGCCGATCCCGCCCCTGGAGACGTTCAAGGGCCAGCTCGAGGGCACCGGCGACCGCGAGATCTCGACCACGATGGCGTTCGTCCGCGTGCTCGCCGCGCTCCTGCGCGACAAGCAGATCGGCCGGCGGGTCGTGCCCATCGTGCCCGACGAGTCGCGCACGTTCGGGATGGAGGGCCTCTTCCGGCAGGTCGGCATCTACTCGCCGTCGGGCCAGCTCTACCAGCCCCAGGACGCCGAGCAGCTGATGTTCTACAAGGAGGATGCCCAGGGGCAGATCCTCGAGGAGGGCATCACCGAGGCCGGCTCCATCTCGAGCTTCATCGCCGCCGGGACCTCCTACAGCGCCCACGCGGCGCAGATGATCCCGTTCTACATCTACTACTCGATGTTCGGCTACCAACGGGTCGGCGACCTGGTCTGGGCGGCCGCCGACAGCCGCACGCGCGGCTTCATGCTCGGGGGCACGGCAGGGCGCACCACGCTCAACGGCGAAGGCCTACAGCACGAGGACGGGCACAGCCACGTGTTGTTCTCGGTGGTGCCGAACTGCCGGGCCTACGACCCCGCGTTTGCCTACGAGGTGGCGGTGATCGTCCACGACGGGCTGCGGCGGATGATCGGCGAGCAGGAGGACGTCTTCTACTACCTGACGCTGATGAACGAGAACTACCACCACCCCGCGATGCCAGGCGGCAGCCAGGAGGGCATCCTGCTCGGCATGTACCTGCTGCGCGAGAGCTTCCAGTACGCCCGCCCGCGCGTCCAGCTGCTGGGGTCGGGGACGATGCTGAACGAGGTCCTCGCGGCGGCCGAGCTGCTCGAGTCGGACTTCGGAGTGGCCGCCGACGTGTGGAGCGTGACGTCGTTCACCGAGCTGCGCCGCGACGGCATCGAGGTCGAGCGCTGGAACATGCTGCACCCGCTGGAGGAGCCCCGGCGGCCCTACGTCACCGAATGCCTGCGCGGGCGCGAGGGACCGGTGGTCGCCTCGACCGACTACATCCGCGCTTTCGCCGACCAGATCCGCGAGTGGGTGCCGCGCCGCTACGCGGTGCTCGGCACCGACGGCTTCGGCCGCAGCGACACGCGCCGGGCGCTGCGGCGGTTCTTCGAGGTTGATCGGCACTACGTGACCGTCGCGGCGCTGAAGGCGCTGGCCGACGAGGGCAAGCTCGATCGCCGGCGCGTGCAGGAGGCGATCGAGCGCTTCGAGATCGACCCGCAGGCCCCGATCCCGACGAGCGTATGAGCACCAGCGCCGCCGTCGCCGTGGAAGTGCCGGACATCGGCGACTTCGCCGACGTGCCGGTCATCGAGGTGCTGGTCTCGCAGGGCGACACGGTCGCCGCGGACGACCCGCTGGTCACGCTCGAGTCCGACAAGGCCACGATGGACGTCCCGGCCCCGTTCGCCGGCCGGGTGAGCGAGGTGCTGGTGTCGGTCGGCGACCGCGTGTCCCAGGGCAGCCAGCTCGTGCGCATCGAGCCCGAGGACGAGGCCGCCGAGCAGGCCCAGGGCTCGTCGCAGCCGGACACGGTCGAGGAGTCCGGCCGCGGGCGCGAGCCGCAGGCCGAGGGCGTCGCCACCGCTGTCGCGGCCGAGGCGCAGGAGCCCGCCGGGTCCGATGGCGCCGACGGCGCGCCCGCCGCCGAGCGCCGTCCCGGAGCCGAGGGCGCACCGGCCGCCGAGCGCCGCCCCGCGGCCGAGGGCGCACCCGCCGCCGAGCGCCGCCCCGGCGCCGAGGGCGCACCCGCCGCCGAGCGCCGCCCCGCGGCCGAGGGCACGCCCGTCCCGTCGGCCAACGGCGGCGCCGTCTACGCCAGTCCCTCAGTGCGCCGCCTGGCCCGCGAGCTCTCCGTCGACCTCACACAAGTGACCGGCAGCGGCCGCAAGGGCCGCATCACCCGCGACGACGTGGAGCAGGCCGCCGCCGGAGGGCCGTCGTCGAGGCCGGCACCGGCAGGCGGGCTCGGACTCGACCTGCCGCCCTGGCCGTCGATCGACTTCGCGCGCTTCGGCGAGGTCGAGCGCGTGCAGCGCTCGCGCATCCAGCGCATCTCGGCCCCGAACCTGGCCCGCAACTGGGTGATGATCCCCCACGTCACCCACCACGACGAGGCCGACATCACCGAGCTCGAAGCGTGGCGCAAGCAGCTGAACTCCGACCACCAAGACGTGAAGTTCACGATGGTGTCGTTCCTGATCGCGGCCTCGGTGGCCACGCTGAAGCAGTTCCCGATCTTCAACGCCTCGCTGGACGGCGAGGAGCTCGTGCTCAAGCGCTACTACAACATCGGGTTTGCCGCCGACACCCCGGGCGGCCTCGTCGTCCCCGTGATCAAGGAGGCCGACCGCAAGGGCCTGGCCCAGATCGCCCGCGAGCTCACCGAGCTCTCCGGCAAGGCGCGCGAGGGCAAGCTGATGCCCGGTGACATGCAGGGCAGCACGTTCACGATCTCGAGCCTCGGCGGCATCGGCGGCACGGCGTTCACGCCGATCGTCAACGCGCCCGAGGTCGCCATCCTCGGCGTCACCCGCGCGGCCATGAAGCCAGTCTGGGACGGCAGCGAGTTCCGCCCGCGGCTGATGGTTCCGCTCTCGCTCTCCTATGACCACCGGGTGATCGACGGGGCCGCGGCGGCGCGGTTCATGGTCCACTTCACCGGCGTGCTCGGCGACCTGCGCCGGGCTCTCCTATGAGCGTGGAGTCGTCGGCTCGGCTGAGGCCGACTCCGTTGGAGGTTTCGCCGATGCGACACTTCCGGGTGTGAGTGACGCGATGGAAGTGCGGGTTCCCGACATCGGCGACTTCACCGACGTCCCGGTCATCGAGATCCACGTCGGCCCCGGCGACGAGGTGGCGGCCGAGGACCCGCTGGTCACGCTCGAGTCCGACAAGGCCACCATGGACGTGCCCTCGCCCGTGGCCGGGACCGTCGCGCAGCTGAGCGTCAAGGTCGGCGACCGCGTCTTGGAGGGGAGCGTCCTGCTCACCCTGGAAGGTCGCGAGGACGGCGCCGGGCGCGAGCAGCCGGCCGAGGCACCCGCCGAGGCGCCGACGCGGGTCGAGCGCGAGCCCGAGCCTCCCCCGGCGGACGGCGGCGGCGGGGACTACGACTGCGACGTGGTCGTGATCGGCTCGGGCCCGGGCGGATACACCGCGGCCTTCCGCGCCGCCGACCTCGGCTTGAAGACCGTGCTCGTCGAGCGCCAGGAGAAACTCGGCGGGGTGTGTCTGAACGTGGGCTGCATCCCGTCGAAGGCTCTCCTGCACGCGGCGCGGGTGGTGGCCGAGACCGAGGAGATGGCCGAGCACGGGCTGTCGTTCGGCGAACCCGAGCTCGACCTCTCGAAGCTCATCGGCTGGAAGCAGTCGGTCGTCGACAAGCTCACGGGCGGGCTGGTATCGCTGGCCAAGGCGCGCGACGTCGAGGTCGTCCACGGCGAGGCGCGCCTCACGGGAGCGCACGAGCTCGAGGTCGGCGAGCGCCGCCTCAGCTTCGCGAACTGCATCATCGCCGCCGGCTCGGAACCGGCGTGGCTGCCCGGTCTGCCCGAGGACGAGCGCATCATGGACTCCACGGCGGCGCTCTCCCCCGATGGCATCCCCGGCCGGCTCCTGGTCATCGGCGGCGGGATCATCGGGCTGGAGATGGCCACTGTCTACGACGCGCTGGGCGCCCGGGTGACGGTGGTCGAGCTGCTCGACCAGCTGTTGCCGGGGTGCGATGCCGATGTCGTGAAGCCGCTCCACAAGCGGATCGCCGGCCGCTACGAGGCCATCCACCTCTCGACCAGGGTCGCGCAGGTGCAGGCGAGCGGCGACGGCCTGCGCGTCGAGCTCGAGGGCGGCTCCGCCGAGACCTACGACCGCGTGCTGGTGGCGGTCGGCCGGCGCGCCAACGGCCGGGCGGTGGGCGCCGAGGCCGCGGGCGTCGAGGTCGATGAGCGCGGCGTCATCCACACCGACGCCCAGATGCGCACGAACGTGCCGCACATCTACGCCATCGGCGACGTCACCGACGGTCCCATGCTCGCCCACAAGGCCAGCCACGAGGGGCGGGTGGCGGCGGAGGTCATAGCCGGCGAGGAGGGTGCCGCGTTCGATGCGCGCGCGATCCCCTCCGTCGCCTATACCGACCCCGAGGTGGCCTGGATGGGGCTGACCGAGACGGCGGCACGAGAGCAGGGCATCGAGGTCGAGAAGGCGCTGTTCCCCTGGGCGGCCTCGGGCCGCGCCCTGTCGCTGGGCCGCAGCGAGGGCCTCACGAAGCTCCTGTTCGAGCCCGGCAGCCGCCGGCTGCTCGGCGCCGCCATCGTCGGGCCGAACGCCGGTGAGCTGATCGCCGAGACCGTCCTGGCCCTGGAGCTCGGTGCCGACGCCGAGGACATCGGCCTGAGCATCCACGCGCACCCCACGCTCAGCGAAACCGTGATGTTCGCCGCCGACGTCGCGCAGGGGACGATCACCGATCTGCCTCCCGCGCGCCGCCGCCAGGCGCGCTAGCTCGACGCCGCGCGCCGCGCGCCGCGCGGCGGGCTGCGGGGCATGCGTGCGGGCCGCGTGCCGAGCGCCGGCGGGGCGATCCGGCGCAGCCGCCACAACGTTCCTCTCGAGCCCGCCCGGGGGCCGAGAGGTACAAAGCGCGCGCTATAGCCGCATCTGGTACCTCTCGAGCCGGGGGCGGGGGTCGAAAGGAACGTTGTGGTGACCGCAGCGCGCACGAGCGCCGGCCGCACGGGCTTGGGCCCCGCCGGAGCGGCGGGGGAACTCGTGGCGCGCCGCGCGCCGGGCCGCCCGCTAGCGCCGGCGCAGCAGGCGCGCCAGCATGAAGCCGCCGGCCAGCGCCCCGGCCATACCGACGAGCGCGCCGGACGCGCGCGGAGGTTCGGCCACGGTGCCGTGGGGGCGACGGGCCGCCGGCATCGCGAACTCCTCGGCGGCCAGGATGTCGTGGGGCTCGGCGATGCCCGACGGGTCCTCGGGCAGCACCACAGGCCCGTGATGAAGCTCGGGATCGGGCGCGGGGACCCCGAACTCCTCGGCGGCCAGGATGTCGTGGGCGGCGTCTGGGTCGGTCAGCTTGCGATTGGGCATCTGGCGCATCTTCTCAGATGGCGGCCGCCCGCAGCACCGCTGCCGCCGCCCTACAGCTAGACCATCGGATAATCTCAGCCATAGCGACTGAGATGTGCGGCGACGCACAGCGCTGGCTGCGATATCATCTACTTATCGTCAATAAGTTCCTATTGAAAGTGAAGAATTGATGACCCGACTGCTGCTGGTCCCGCTCGACGACACCGTCGTCTTTCCGGGGATGTCGCTGACGCTGGCCATCGACACCGGCCAGGAGGAGCGGGTGTTGCTCGTTCCACGCCACGGTCAGGACTTCGCCAACGTCGGCACGGTGGCCGAGATCGCCGATCGCGTACGCCTGCCCGGCGGCGCTCGCGCCGTGGCCCTCCAGGGGCTGCACCGCGGCGTCGCGGGGGCGGCTCACACGCTGCCCGACGGCCGCCTGTTCGTCGAGGTCGACGAGCGGCCCGATCCCGTGCCCGTCGATGGGCGCACCCGAAACCTCGAGCGCGAGTATCGCGCCGTCGTCGAGGAGATCCTCGATCTGCGCGGCGACGACGGCCGCATCGCCGCGTTCGTGCGCAGCATCACGGAGCCCGGCACGCTGGCCGACACGAGCGGCTACTCGCCCGACCTGAGCTATGAGCAGAGGGTCCAGCTGCTCCAGACGGTCGACGTCACCGAGCGCCTGGAGCTGGCCCTGGGCTTCCAGCGCGAGCGCCTGGCCGAGCTCCAGGTCCGCAAGCGCATCCGCGAGGACGTGGAGAGCGGCGCCGAGAAGCAGCAGCGCGAGTACTTCCTGCGCAAGCAGATGGAGTCGATCCGCAAGGAGCTAGGCGAGGACGACGCCTCGGTGGCCGAGGAGTACCGCACCAAGATCGCCGAGTCCGGCATGCCCGAGCACGTCCGCGAGCAGGCCGAGAAGGAGCTGGCTCGCCTGGAGCGCCTGGGCGATCAGACGGCGGAGTCGAGCGTGATCCGCACGTACCTCGACTGGTTGATTGCGGTGCCGTGGTCCGAGCACTCGGAGGAGCGCCTCGATCCCGAGCATGCCCGCGAGGTTCTCGACGCCGACCACGCCGGGCTCGAGGACGTCAAGGAGCGGATCGTCGAATACATCGCGGTCAAGAAGCTCCGGGTTGAGCGCGGCATCAATGAGGACAAGCGCTCGGGCGCCATTCTGACCCTGATCGGCCCGCCCGGGACGGGCAAGACCTCGATCGGCGAGTCGATCGCCCGCGCCACCGGCCGTGAGTTCGTGCGTATGTCGCTGGGCGGCGTGCGCGACGAGGCCGAGATCCGCGGCCATCGCCGGACCTACATCGGCGCGCTGCCCGGCCGCCTCGTGCGCGCGCTGCGCGACGCCGGGACGATGAACCCGGTGATCATGCTCGACGAGGTCGACAAGGTCGGCGCGGACTGGCGCGGCGATCCCAGCGCCGCGCTGCTCGAGGTGCTCGACCCGGCCCAGAACCACAGCTTCCGCGATCACTACCTCGACGTGGAGCTCGATCTGAGCGGCGTGCTGTTCATCGCCACGGCCAACGTGGCCGACACCATCCCCGGGCCGCTCCTCGACCGTATGGAGGTCATCCGCTTCGACGGCTACACGACGTCGGAGAAGGTCGCGATCGCCCGCGGGTACCTTTGGCCGCGCCAGCTCGAGCGCAACGGGCTCCGTCCCGAGGAGGTCGAGATCTCCGACGAGCTGCTGCGCACGGTGGCAACCGAGTACACGCGGGAGGCCGGCGTGCGCCAGCTCGAGCGCGACCTCGGCACCCTGCTGCGCAAGACGGCCACGCGGATCGCTTCGGGCGCCGCGACGGCGCCGGTCGTCCTCGACCTCGACGCCGTACGCGATGCCCTCGGGCGCCAGCGCCACTTCCAGGAGTCGGCCATCCGCACGGCCGTCCCGGGCGTGGCCACGGGCCTGGCGGTGACCGGCGCGGGCGGCGACGTGCTGTTCGTCGAAGCCACGGCCATGCACGGCAAGCCGGGCCTGACCCTGACCGGCCAGCTGGGCGACGTCATGAAGGAGTCGGCTCAGATCGCGCTCTCCTACGTGCGCGGCCACGCCGGCGAGCTCGGCATCGACCCGGCCGCCTTCGACGAGCGTTCGTTCCACGTCCACGTGCCGGCCGGGGCGATCCCCAAGGATGGCCCGAGCGCCGGCGTGACGATGGTCACGGCGCTCGCCTCGCTGCTCGCCGACCGTCCGGTGCGCCACACCGTCGGGATGACCGGCGAGGTCACGCTCCAGGGTCGCGTGCTGCCGATCGGCGGCGTCAAGCAGAAGGTGCTGGCCGCACACGCGGCTGGGCTCACCGACGTCGTGCTCCCGGAGCGCAACCGCGGTGATCTCGACGAGGTGCCGGCCGAGGTCCGCGAGGCGATGAGCTTCCACTTCGCGATGACGATCGACGAGGTGCTCGCCGTCGCGCTCGAGCCCGCCCCGCTGGCGGCGGCAGCCTGAGCTCGTGTTTGGGGGTGGGCCGATGCGCCCGCCCCCGGCCTGGACGCCCTCCTCGCTCCAACTTGTCGTCCTCCCGCGGCCGGCGTTGGGCGCTGCGCCGATGTGAGCGGGCCCGGCACTCGGGTAAGTTGGTGGGCATGAGCACGATCACAGCCTCAGAGGAACAGCGAGTCGTCGACGAGTCGCCCAAGCAGCTGTACATCGGGGGTGAGTGGCGTGAGGGGTCCAAGGGCACGCTCAGCGTCGAGGACCCGTCAACGGGCGAGGCGCTGTGCGATGTAGCCGACGCCAGCACCGACGATGCGCGGGCCGCGCTGGATGCCGCCGTGGAGGCGGGCCCGGAGTGGGCCCAGGTCCCGCCGCGGGAGCGCGGCGAGATCCTGCGCCGCGCCTTCGAGGCCATCACCGAGCGGGCCGATGACCTCGCGCTGCTGATGACGCTCGAGATGGGCAAGCCGCTGAAGGAGGCCAAGGCCGAGGTCACCTACGGGGCCGAGTTCTTCCGCTGGTTCTCAGAGCAGGCGGTGCGGATCGACGGGCGCTACGCGGTCGCCCCCAATGGCCAGGGGCGGCTGCTCACGATGAAGCAGCCGGTTGGGCCGTGCCTGCTGATCACGCCGTGGAATTTCCCGCTCGCCATGGGCACGCGCAAGGTCGGCCCCGCGATCGCCGCTGGATGCACGATGGTCGTCAAGCCAGCTCAGCAGACGCCACTGTCGATGCTGATGCTGGTCAAGATCCTCGAGGAGGCCGGGCTACCGGGCGGCGTCGTGAACCTTGTCACCGCCTCATCCTCCGGCGAGACGATGGGTCCGCTGATCGCCGACCCGAGGCTTCGTAAGCTGTCGTTCACCGGCTCCACCGAGGTCGGGCGCACGCTGATGGAGCAGGCCTCTCAGAACCTGCTGCGGCTCTCGATGGAGCTGGGCGGCAATGCGCCGTTCATCGTCTTCGACGACGCCGACATCGACGCCGCGGTGCAGGGCGCGCTGATCGCCAAGATGCGCAACATCGGCGAGGCGTGCACGGCGGCCAACCGCTTCCACGTCGCCGACCGCGTGGCCGAGGAGTTCGCCGAGAAGCTGGCCGGGCGGATCTCGGCCATGAAGATCGGCCGCGGGACGGAGGAGGGCGTCGAGGTCGGCCCGCTCATCGACGCCAAGCAGCGCGGCAAGGTCCAGGAGCTCGTCGACGACGCCCTGGGCAAGGGCGCCAAGGCCCTCGTCGGCGGCCACGCCCGCGACGGGGCCGGCTACTTCTTCGACCCCACCGTGCTGTCCGACGTGCCCGAGGACGCCGACCTTCTCAGCGAGGAGATCTTCGGCCCGGTCGCCCCGGTGAAGGGCTTCGACGACGAGGACGAGGCGATCGCCGCCGCGAATAACACCGAGTACGGCCTCGTCGCCTACGTCTTCACCCGCGACCTCAAGCGAGCTCTGCGCGTATCCGAGCGGCTCGAGACCGGCATGGTCGGACTCAATCAGGGCATGGTCTCCAACGCCGCCGCCCCCTTCGGCGGCATCAAGCAGTCGGGCTTCGGCCGCGAGGGCGGTCCCGAGGGCATCGAGGAGTACCTCGAGACCAAGTACGTGGCCATCAACCTGTAGCTGCGGCCGCCGCGTCCCGCGAGCCGCCCGCGCGGTCGGGGCTGGCCAGCAGGATCGCCCCGGCCGTGACGGCCACGTAGGCGAACACGCGGGCACCGCCCAGCGCGCCCGAGGGCACCGGCTCGTGCAGGACGATCGTGCCGGCGGCGATGGGGAGGGCATTGGTGAGGAGGGTGGCCAGGCCGGCCACGGTCAGGGCGCCGCCGCGCTGGTAGCCCAGCTGCAGCAGCGAGGTGCCCAGCGTGTAGCCGATGACCAGCGTCACGACGAAGGCGAAGCGGGCGCCGCCCTGCGTCGCCAGCTTGGTCGAGAAGTCGCCGATGGAGAAGAGCAGACCGCCCGCCACGCCCTGTGCCACGGCGGGCCGTCCGCTCATGCGCCCCACCGCGAGCACGATCACGGCCAGCGCGGCGGTGGCGCCGATCCACGCCACGATGGCGACGGTCGAGCCGTTGCCGCCCTGGCCGCTGGACCGCGCCAGCGATGCCGCCAGCGCCGCCAGCCCGGCCACCGAAGCCATGACGCCGGCCAGACGGCGGCCGCCCAGCGGCCGTCCGCTCATCCGGGCGGAGACGAACGCGAGCACGCCGATGCCACCCGCGCCGATGCTCTGCACGAGCGCCAGCGAGGCGAGCGCCACAGCCGCGGCATAGAGCGCGAAGCCGCTCGACTCCATGGCGAAGCCGAGCATCCAGCCGCGGCTGGTCAGCAGCAGATGGATCGAGTGAAGCGGGCGGCGCATGGACAGGCACGGCAGCGCCGCCGCCGCATCATGCTCGCGCAGATATGCGAGGTTCGTGAGCGTCGTCGAGGCGACCGCGAATCCGATCGCGATGGCGGTCTCAACTCTCACTCATCCCACCGTATCGGGTGGGACGGTGACCACCGCACCGCGGCGGCCCGGTGACCACCGCACCGCGGCGGCCCGGTGACCACCGCACGGGGCTCCCGGTGACGGTGGTGTCTGACTTTCATCAATCCATAGTTGATGGAACTCAGCCACCCCCCGGGGAGTGGGGCCGGGTCGCGCGCGGGAGCGCGCGACCCGTGCCGATCAGCGTCGCGTGAACACCGAGAACAGCCCGCCGCGGCGGCGGCGAACGGCGTGGGTCGGCTCGCCCGCGTAGGGCTCGGCCGTCGGGGCGCCGGTCGTGGTCGCCCCGTCGGCTCCGGCGCCCGCCGTGGTCGGGGTGGCGGGAGCGCTCACGGTCGTCGGAGCCTCGGCACCGCCGAGCCCGCCGGTCGTCGTCGTGGCGCCGGTGGCACTCGCGCCCGCGGGAGCGGCCGTGCCGGCGGTCGCACCCGTGCCAGCGGTCGGGGTCGCACCCGTGCCAGCGGTCGGGGTCGCACCCGTGCCAGCGGTCGGGGTCGCACCCGGGCCAGCGGTCGCACCCGGGCCAGCGGTCGCGCCCGCGCCCGCGGGCACTGCGCCGCCCGTGCCCGTGTGCCGCTCCTCCTCGTGCCGGCGCGCGGCCGCGGCGCCCACTGCGGCGCCACCGCCGGCGAGCGCGGCGTCGTCGGCGACCGGGTGGCGCCGGTAGCCGGTCCCAAGCCCGCCCGCAGGAGCGGCCGTACCCGCGCCCACCGGCGCGCCCGCGGCAGCGCCCACCGGCGCGCCCGCGCGCGTCCGAGCGCCGGCCGGAGCGGCGACGGCGCCGGCAGGGACCGGGAAGCGCGGCATGGCGTAGGCCGCCAGCGCGGTGACCAGGGCGCCCAGCCCGGTGTGGTAGGCGAGCATCTCGAGCATGCGGATGTGCGGGGAGCCGTGCGCGGCGCCCTGCGCCCCGCCGGTCGTCCACAGCATGCTGAGGTCGGGCCCGATCACGAACCAGATGCCGCCCAGCACGGCCAGGAACGCACCGAGCCGCGCGTGCGCGCGCCACCCGGCGCTGATCATCATCAGCCCGCCGACCACGGCGGCGATGGCCGGCAGGATGTCGAGCCACAGCCGGCCCATGGTCCAGGTCCAGCTGCGGTCAGGCCCCATCGCGAAATGGAAGTAGGGACCGACGAAGGGCACGATTCCGCCCCAGACGCCGAGAACCAGGACCAGCAGTCCTGCTGTCCTCGTGCTCAAGCTGCGCATGACTCCTCCCTTTGGAGAGCTTTCGGTGCTAACAGGGGTTCCCAGCCTGACCAGGCTCAAACGCCGCGCGGGCGCCAGTCGCGCTCGAGGAGCGCCGCGCGCTCGACGAGCGCCGCGCGCTCGACGAGCGCCGCGCGCTCAAGAAACGCCGCGCGGTTCCGATTGCCTGACAAGTGGTTCGCCCCGTTCCGTCCCGCCTGGGCCCGTTGACGACGCTGCGGTTGCGGATCGCTGCCGTGATCCTGCTTGCCGTGCTCGGCTTCGCGGCGCTGACCGTCACCGACTCCACGAGCCAGCTGCGCTCCGCCCGCGGCGAGACAACCAAGCGCGAGACCCTGGCCATCGCCCGCAGCTTCAACGGCGCGTTCACCGCCTCCGAGCTCGGCGACCTGGCCGGCCTCCAGCGGCGAATCGATGCGCTGCGCACGCAGAACCCCGAGCTGGTGCGCACGACGATCTACGTCCGCCG
>Ga0070739_10006230_pt1 | contig 13220 bp, 13 predicted proteins | sample Coa_R1_7_FD_66445 | JGI IMG/M metagenome (GOLD analysis project Ga0070739, IMG submission 66445) | Surface soil microbial communities from Centralia Pennsylvania, which are recovering from an underground coalmine fire - Coalmine... | ecosystem: Environmental > Terrestrial > Soil > Unclassified ... | reverse complement strand
CGACCGAGGATTCGCGGCTGGCACGGCAGAGAGACGAGCTCTGGCATGGGCTCCTGGCACGGATTCCGGGCCTCGAGCGGAACGGGGACCGGGAATCGTGCCTGCCGAACACGCTCAACGTGAGCTTCCCCAAAACGAGCGGGGCCGCGGTCCTGGCTCATACGCCGGGCGTCGCGGCGTCGACCGGCGCTGCATGTCATTCTGCCATCCCCGAGCCGTCAGCAGTACTCATGGCAATGGGGTTGCCGCGGGAGCGGGCGCTCGGCGCGGCCCGCCTCTCTCTGGGCCGGTGGACGACGGATCAGGAGGTCGCGCGCGCCGCCGAATTACTCGCCGCCGGCTGGCAGGCCGCAGTGGCAGCGGGCGCTACCCCTGGCTTTGTTCTCGACATCGCCGCACAAAGGTAGCCAGCAACGCCGGACCCTCGCGGGTCAGGATCGATTCCGGATGAAACTGGATACCTTCGATCGGTAACGTTCGATGGCGCAGGCCCATGATGGTTCCGTCTTCTGATTCCGCGGTGACTTCGAGGCAATCCGGCACGTCGCGGCCGACCGCGAGTGAGTGGTAGCGGACGACGTCCATCGGCTGCGGCAAGCCTTCAAACACGCCGACACCGCGGTGCCGGATGCGCGACACCTTGCCATGCATGAGCTCCGGCGCCTGTTCCACCCGCCCGCCGAAGGCGGCGCCGACGCACTGGTGTCCGAGGCACACGCCAAGGATGGGAATCGTTTCGCCGGCAACGCGGATGAGGTCCACCGACAGTCCGGCATCGTCCGGCGTGCCGGGTCCCGGCGAGATGACGATTCCTTCCGGACTCATGGAAATCGCGTCGTTCACGGTCAGCGCATCGTTCCGGTGCACCTCCACGTCCGCGCCGAGCGCGGAGAGCGCCTGGTACAGGTTGTAGGTAAAGCTGTCGTAGTTATCGACGAGCAGTATCATCGGTACCTCCCGCCGCGAGCAACAGCGCCCTCGCCTTGTTCATCGTCTCCATGTACTCGCGCTCGGGAATGGAGTCGGCGACGATTCCGGCGCCGGCCTGGACGTGGAGCGTGCCGTTCTGAACGATTCCGGTACGAATCGTGATTGCCATCTCCATATTCCCGCTGCCATTTATGAAGCCGACCGCGCCTGCATACGGGCCGCGCTGGTCGCGTTCCAGGTCGGCTATGATTTCCATCGCCCGGATTTTCGGCGCGCCACTCACCGTTCCGGCAGGGAACGCGGCCCGAAGCGCGTCGTAGCCGGTTGAGCCGGGCGCAAGCGTCCCGGTCACGTCCGAGACGAGGTGCATGACGTGTGAGAATCTCTCAACCTCCATGAACTGGTGAACGGCCACCGTGCCGGGCGCGCTCACGCGGCCGACATCGTTTCTCGCTAGATCGACGAGCATCAGGTGCTCGGCTCGTTCCTTCTCGTCCGCCAGGAGCTCCTCAGCCAGCCGCTGGTCTTCCTGGCGGTCGGTCGATCGACGTCGGGTACCGGCGATCGGCCGGCTGATCACGCTGTCGCCGGAAACTTCCACCAGGAGCTCGGGGGACGTGCCGACGATCTGATGATCGCCGAAGTCGAGAAAGTACATATACGGCGACGGGCTCACGGCGCGCAGTCGCCGGTAGTATCCGAACGGATCGCCGGCGAGCGGGACGTTCAGACGCTGGGAGAGAACGACCTGAAGGATGTCGCCACGGCGAATGTGGTCTTTGGCCGAATGTACCATGGTCTCAAATTCTGGCTGGGTGAGGTTTGATGCCGGCGCAACCACCGGAGCGGGGCCGAGCGGCGCCGCAGGCAGCGGCCGGCGCAGCCGTGCCTCGAGATCGTCAATTCGTTCCTCGGCAGCCCGGAGCCCGGCTTCTGGCGCTTCTCCGGGACGCACGTGACTGACGATCCTGATCATGCGGGCAACATGGTCGAAGATCAGCAGCGTGTCGATGTCCATGAAAGCGGCATCGGGGAGATCGAGCGGATCGCAGCTCGCACGGGGCAGCCGTTCGAAGTATGTAGCGACCTCGTAGGAGAAATATCCCAGCGCTCCACCGGTAAATCGGGAGCCTCCGGCGACATCGGGCAGGTACTGCTCGGCGATCCGGCGTACGTCCGCTAGCGGGTCGCGGCCAGCGGGTGCGGCACCGATCGTCTGGCCGTTTTTGATCCGGAGCACGCGGCGTGGCCCGCTGCCAATGAGCGAGTACCGTCCGATCCGCTCGCCGCCCTCGACGCTTTCGAGCAGAAAGCTCGGTCCCTCCGCCCGGATCTTCAGATACGCCGAAACGGGCGTGTCGAGGTCGGCAAGGATCTGCCGCGATACCGGGATCGCGCGATCCGGGTTTTCCCGGCGCGCGGCGACGATTGCGTCTCGTTCCGCAATGACCATTACCTTTCCTCCAGGTCGGGACGCAGCGATCGCGCTGCTCCCAGATACACGTGCCGAGCCGGATCCGCACCGCGGGCATGAATGAGGACGCGCAGGCAACGGGGCAACGCACCCGGTACGGCAATCTCTTGCATGTCGAGCATCGGCACATCCCATCCGATCTGACGTGCCGCCCAGGCGGGGAAAGCTGCATTGAGATCCGGCGTCAGAGTGAAGAACATGCTCACTACATCCTCCGGCACGAGGTCGTTACGCTCGGCAATCGCGGTGAGGAGGGAACAAGTTGCCGCCGCGATTTCCTCCCGAGTGTTTTCGGCCACGTCTATCGCGCCGCGAATCGCCCTCACTCCTCCTCTCCGAGTACGTGCAGCAGCGCATCAAATGCCGCCACGTAGCTGTAGGCCCCAAATCCGGCCACCTGACCGCGACAAACCGGCGCAATCACAGAGCGTCGCCGAAACGGCTCGCGTGCTGCCGGGAGCGAGAGATGGACCTCGACGACCGGGTACCTCACCGACGCTATTGCGTCTCGAATCCCGAGGCTGTAGTGCGTGAAGGCGCCGGCGTTGAGGAGCGCACCGGCCGCCCATGCCTGGGCCTCCTGTAGCGCGTCGATAAGCGCTCCTTCGTGGTTGGATTGCAGGCACCGCACCGCCACCCCGCGCTCCCGACCGGCGGAGATAAGACGGCCGTCTATCTCCTCGAGCGTCACGTCCCCATATACTTCCGGCTGCCGGGTGCCGATAAGGTTTAAATTCGGCCCGTGCAGCACCAGAATTGCCGTCATAAACCGCCTCCCAGCGCAATGTCGATACACTGGTCGAGCTGGGCAGGAGTAATGGCGCGAACGGTTCCGCGGCCAATCTGCTCCGGCATCGCAATGCGGATCTGACCGGCGGCCCGCTTCTTGTCGTGGCCGATCGCCTCGCGGATGTCGGCCGGATCAAGAGCCGAAGCAGATGCCGGTAGCCCGAGCCGCGCGAGTAACGTTCCGATCCGGTCCGCAGCTTCCGACGATGCCCAACCCGCATGCTCCGCGAGGCGGCTCTCCGCTATCATTCCGATACTCACTGCCTCCCCGTGCGCGATTCCGTAATCACTCGCCGCCTCAACCCCGTGGCCGATCGTGTGGCCGTAATTCAGGTGAGCGCGGATACCCTTTTCGCGAGGGTCTTCTTGGACCACTTCAACTTTTAGCTGCACCGCCTGACGGATGATCGATGTGCTGATAGGGGAGGGTGGCATGTGGGTTCCCTCACCGCCTGCGCCCTCTCCCCTGCGCGGGAGGGTGGGAGAGGACTGCGTAGCCACGGAGGGCTCCGCTACGTCTCTGTCCGCCTGCCGCTGCGCCTCGCCTCGAGAAGCTGCGACTTCCTCGAGCTGCACAAATAGCTCTTCCGAGCGCATTGCGGCGATCTTCACGATCTCGGCTATCCCGTTGCGAATCTCCGCCTGCGGCAGTGTTGCGAGAAACGTTGGATCAACAACGATCAGGTCGGCCGGGTAGAACGCGCCGACCATATTTTTTACCCGCTGGATGTCGACGCCCACCTTGCCGCCGATAGCGGCATCGACCTGGGCCAGCAGCGACGTCGGGACCAGCACGAGGCGCATCCCGCGCAGATACGTGGCCGCCAGCATGCCGGCGATATCCCCGATGACGCCGCCACCAATCCCCACGACGATATCGCCTCGCTCGGCCCACTGTTCCAGCGCCACTCCATACAGCCGGTTCAGCGTCTCCAGCGTCTTGTACTTTTCGCCCGCGGGTATCTCCGTCAGAGTGACGTTCCATCCGGAAGCCCGCAGCGCCCCTTCAATCCGGGCGGCGATGCCGGAACCCGCGACGTTGGTGTCAGTCACCAGGATGACCTGGCCGGTCAATCCGCGTTCACCGAGTAGCGCGGACAAGCGATCCGCCGCCCCGACACCGATGACGATGTCTGACCGGCGACGATCGTCGACGCTGAGTTTTAGAGTTGTCGCCGGTTCGAACCCCGACACGATCTCCGAGGCTACATCTTCAATCGCGCGGCCCGTCGTGTCGATCTGGGTAAACCGCGAGTACACCGGATCGCGAACTCGAAGGAGCTCCCGGAGATCTGCGGTGGACCGAGCGAGGGGCCGGCCGGATCCACCGTTCAACCTCTGAACAATCGTGGCAAAGTCGGCCGTAAGACAGATGACGTGATGACGCGGCCCAAGGAGCGAACGGGTCTCGCCTGCGAGGAGAGCACCGCCTCCGGTGGCCACGATCGTCCCGTGCCGCGCGAGGGCATCACGAAGTATGGAGCGTTCGAGAGCCCGAAAGCCGGCCTCACCCTGTTCCTCGAAAAGCTGTTGCACTGTGCGGCCGGTCGCGCGCTCAACTTCCTCGTCGGTGTCCACGAACGGTAGCCCGAGCCTTCGCGCGACCTCGCGGCCGACCGTTGTCTTGCCCGTCCCCATGAAGCCGGTGAGGATGATTGAGGTCATGTGCCGAACCGCTCCCGAATTTCCGCCAGGCTGTCGCCGCCGTACTTCTCGAGAAAGGCATCGGCCAGGACAAAAGCGACCATCGCTTCGGCGACGACACTCGCGGCCGGAACCGCGCAGATGTCGGAGCGCTGATAAATCGCCTCAGCAGCCTCGCCCGATCGCACATCGACGCTCGGCATCGGGGTCAGCGTCGTCGAAATCGGCTTCATCGCGGCTCGAACGACCAGCGGCTGGCCGTTTGTTATGCCGCCCTCCAGCCCGCCAGCGCGGTTCGACGATCGTTCCGGCCGGCCGGCCCCCGGGACGATCGCGTCGTGCGCGCGCGTCCCCGACATACGGCTGACGGTAAAGCCCTCGCCGATCTCTACCCCCTTGATCGCCTGGATGCTCATAACCGCCTGGGCGAGCCGGCCGTCGAGCTTCCGGTCCCAATGGACGTGGCTCCCGAGGCCAACGGGTACGCCGTGCGCCTGGACCTCCACGATACCGCCGAGGGTATCCCGATTCTGCCGAGCTTCATCAATAGCTGCGACCATCGCGGCTTCAACATGAGCATCGGCAACATATACCGCTGACTCTTCGACCCGACGCCGGACATCTTCTCGCGACAGATCCGCATCATCCGCGACAACTCCCCCGATCTCCAGCACGCGCGCGGCAACGACGATGCCGAATTCCCGGAGCAAACACTTGGCAACGCTGCCGATCGCGACCCGCATTGCCGTTTCCCTCGCGCTGGCCCGCTCGAGCACTACCCGCATGTCGTCCAGCCGATATTTCGCGGCGCCCGCGAGGTCGGCGTGACCGGGTCGCGGGACCGTCAGTACCGGCTGCTCGCGCTTGCGTTGCCGCTCCCAATCGCGATTTTCGATGCGCATGGCGATCGGTCCGCCGGTCGTCACATCCCCAGCTAGCCCGCCGAGGAAATCGACGTGGTCTCGTTCGATGCGCTGGCGACCGCCCCGGCCGTGCCCACCCTGGCGGCGCCGGAGATCGTGGTCGATCGCGTCCTCCGGCAGATTCAACCCCGCCGGCATTCCCTCCAGAATGCCGACCAGCGTAGGTCCGTGTGACTCGCCGGCCGTCAGGAAGCGAAGCATGCGACCTCCAGCCGGTGCGTGCAAGCCGCCCTCATGACGTCGATATCCGGTTCGCGACCGGTCCAGAATCGAAACGCCGCCGCTCCCTGGTGGACCAGCATCTCCAGGCCATCCTGAGTGCGACAACCGGTGCGTTTCGCTATTTCGAGAAATGGTGTCTGCCGTCCGTAGACAAGGTCAATCGCAATGGTCCCGATCTGCGGTTCCACGTGGGGAGGAAGCGGCGACAGGCCCGGAAAAGCGTCCATCCCGAGTGGTGTCGCGTTCACCAGCACGTCGGCCGACGCAACCAGGTCGAGGACGCGCGTGGCAGTCAGGTCGACGGCTCTTTCCGGAGCAACCAGTGACTGTGCGCTTTCGGGCCGTCTCGCCGCCACCCAAACGCGATATCCACGCCGATCCAGCACTCGAACCACCGCGCTTGCAGCGCCGCCCGCTCCGAGAACCAGCGCCTCGCCGCCGCAGACCTCCCCAAATGCCGCAAGCGCCCGGTCGAAACCCTCCACGTCAGTGTTGTGCCCGACGAGCGCGTTGCTCTCGCGCGCGACGGTATTGACCGCTCCCGTCGCGCGGGCGTCCTCCGTCAGGTCAGCCAGCAGCGGGGTTATGGCTCGCTTGTGCGGGATCGTGACATTAAACCCGGCAAGGTCATCCGCGCCTTCACCTACCCATGAAGGCAGTGCTTCAGGCGCAATATCGAGCGCCTGGTACGTTGCAGCGATCGCGGCTTGGTCGAAAGCAGCGCGTTGCATGAACGGTGAAAGGCTGTGACCGACCGGGTGACCGATAACCGCATACCGCTCACTCAACGTCGATCCTCCCGCCGAGCGCGCCCAGGATTGCCGGGAATTCGGGGAACGAGATGGCCGCCGCGCCGGCTTCTTCGACCACCGTCTCGCCCGAGGCAATAGAGCCCGCGATGGCGAGCATCATCGCGATCCGGTGATCGCCGTAGCTGCTCACCCGGGTACCCCGAAGCTTGACCGGGCCGCGGATCGTGAACCCATCGGCTCGCTCGACAATGTCGGCGCCGAGGGCTGTGAGCGTCTGTGCCACTGATCGTATGCGATCACTTTCCTTTACCCGGAGCTCGCTCGCGCCTTCGATTGTCGACATACCGGGGGCCTGAGTCGCGAGGAGCGCCAGAAGTGGCAGCTCGTCGATGACAGCGGGAACCCGGTCGGGGACGATCACGATCGGCCCGTGGGGTCGCCCGGACAGCACAATCTTACCGGCCGGCTCGCCCAGACGTTCGCTCTCGTGCACAACGTCGACCGAGCATCCGGCGCCACGCAGAATGTCGAGAATACCGGTACGCGACGGGTTGAGCCCGACGTTTCGGATGCGAATGGTCGATCCATGAATTGCAGCCGCGACTAGTAGAAATGCGGCCGACGATAGATCGCCGGGTATCGATATCTCGATTGGGCGAGGTCGCTGACCGCCGCCGATCGATATCTGTGTCCCGCGCGACTCCACAGTGATGCCGGCCGCGCCAAACATCCGTTCGGTGTGGTCGCGAGTCGGCAGCGTTTCGATAATTGTCGTTTCTCCTTGGGCGCCCAGGCCGGCAAACAGAAGGGATGATTTCACCTGCGCGCTGGCTACAGGCAGCTGATAAACGAGGCCCTGGAGCCGGCTCTCTTGCAGAACCAATGGCGGGCGTCCGCCTGTAGACCGAATATTCGCGCCCATCAACGCGAGAGGCTCGACAATCCTACCCATCGGCCGGCGCCTGAGAGACTCGTCCCCGGCAAGTTCTGCCGCCACACCCTGTCCCGCCAGTAGTCCTGTGAGGAGCCGCATCGTCGTTCCGGAGTTACCGGCGTCCAGGAGTTGTCCAGTCTGGAACTCGCCGCCCTCGACCGTTGCCGTTCCGTTTTGCCGCGATACTGCGATTCCCAGGGCTTCGAGGCAGGTCGCGGTGGACGCAACGTCTGCGCCGGTCGGAAGATTCGTGATGCGGCTGCTCCCCCGCGCAAGCGCCGCGATCATGAGGGCACGATGACCGATTGACTTGTCGCCGGGTACTTCGGCCGCGCCTCCAATTTCTGCCTGCCGGACGCGCCAGATCATACCGGCAAGCTCCCAATCCTCATCGAACTCCGACCTTCCTCGATCCGCTCGACTAGCGCGTCGACGTTGCCCGCCGAGAGATCGACCAGCATTGAGTCAATAACCGTGCTGAACGCCGCGAGCGCGGGAACGATTTCCTCACGGTTCGACTCGAGTATCTCGCGCCAGAGGTTGGGATCACTCCCGGCAATGCGGGTCATCGCGGCGTAGGCGGGCCCGGTGAGCTGCACCGGTTGGTCGCGGCCGGCAAGAACCAGCGCCGTCGCTATCAATTGCGGAAGGTGGCTCGTATGCGCGAGAGCCCGATCGTGAGTTTCGGCATCAACGCAGACCGATCGCGCGCCGAGCAGGGATACGAACCCGACCGCGCGTTCCATGGAGTGTTCGGACGTGTGAGCGTTACCTGTTAAGACCCACACCCGTCCCTCGAAGAGATGTGAATCGGCTGCCTCGGGACCGGACCGTTCGCTTCCAGCCAGCGGGTGGCCGCCGACCATCCGCTCGGCTCCCGGCAGCGAGGCCATCGTGTTCACAATCGCCAGTTTCGCACTGCCGGCGTCGAGTATCAGCGCCCCTGGTGGGGCCGTTATGTCGACCTCGGGCAGTGAGGATGCTATTGCCAGCACCGGGGCTGCCAGCAACACGATGTCGGCGCACTGCGCGGCTTCCTCAATCGAACCCGCCAGCTCGTCGACCAAGCCACGTTCCAGCGCGGCTTTCCCATGCCCAAGCTCAGCATCGTAACCAATAACGGTCATTCCGGCGCGCCGCGCCGCCGATGCGGCTGAGCCCCCGATCAGGCCGAGACCGACGACCGCCAGTCGCGTCACAGGCTTCGACCCACGGCGCCTGCCAGCGGAGCCAGCTCCGCCATCAAATCGGCAAAGCGATCACACCGGAGCGCCTGCGGCCCATCCGACAGGGCCTCGGCCGGGCGCGGGTGCACCTCAATCATCAGACCGTCGGCGCCTGCTGCGACCGCTGCCTTCGCGGCTGCGCCGACGAACCGCCACTTGCCGGTCGCATGACTGGGATCGACGATCACGGGCAGGTGCGTCGAGTGTTTGAGCACCGGGACGGCGCTAATGTCGAGCGTGAAGCGCGTCGCCGTCTCGAAAGTTCGGATACCCCGCTCGCACAGAATCACGTTCTGGTTCCCGGTTGCCAGGATGTACTCGGCCGACATCATCAATTCTTCGATCGTCGCGCTCATCCCTCGCTTGAGAAGAACCGGATGACCGGATCTCCCGACCTCCTGAAGGAGCGCGAAATTCTGCATATTGCGTGCGCCAACCTGGAGGATATCGGCATAGTTTGCCACGAGATCGACGTCCTCAGGGGAAAGGACTTCCGTGATGACAGCCATACCCAGCGACCGTCGCACCACATCGAGCATTTCCAGCGCTCTCTTCCCGAGCCCCTGAAAACTGTACGGCGATGTTCGCGGCTTGAATGCCCCGGCCCGCAGGACCCGCGTCCCGGCAGCATGAACCGAGCGCGCCGTCTCCCACAACTGCTCCTCGCTTTCGACGGCACATGGCCCGGCGATGACGACAAGCTGGTCCGCGCCGAAGCTGGTTCCGTCGACCGATACGACCGTGTCGCGCGGCCGAAAGTCACGACTGCCGAGTTTGTACGGCTTTGTTACCTGAACCATGTGGTCGACGCCGGACAGGAACTCTAACGAGGCGAGTTGCTCGGGCGCGGTATGGCCAATGACTCCGACAATCGTCGTTTCCTCGCCCTCAGAGACGTGCGGCTTGAAGCCCAGGTCATGGACGTGGCGCACCACGCCCTGCACGTCCTCCGGCGTTGCATTGCTCTTCATTACTACAATCATGTCCTCCGCCTCCCGTATCTCTAGCGTGATCATCCTCGACTCCCTTTCGGTAAGCGAAAGGCCGGAGGCTTTCGCCTCCGGCCTGCAGGGTATAACGTCGCGATGGACCTTACGCGGTCCTCACGTCATACCCACGTACTAAACCAGTAATACCGGCCGCTGCCGGCGGTGTCCAGGCGCACGGTTACCTCGCGCTATTGCTGGTCCCAGTCTAGGGGCAGAGCGCCGCCGTGTCAAGAAAGGCCCCAAATATTTCTCGGCATCGGCGATGGTGTACTGGGTCCAACCTTGTATATACTTCAGCTATGGACTATGCCATGACACAAGGCCGGCGACAGCGCAAGCGAATCGCGCTCCACCAGTCGCTGCTCGATACCGCGGCGGAGCTGTTCGCGGAACGGGGCGTCGCCCGGACCACGGTGGACGATATTGCCGAAGCAGCGGACGTCGCCCGGACGACGGTTTTCAATCACTTTCCCTACAAAGAGGCAATCGTTCTCGAGCTCAGCGCCGACGCCGTGCAGAACGCCGCGCACAAAGCCCAGGCACTTCTCGCGGCCGGTACTCCCGCCATTCGTGTGCTCGAGTGCATCCTCGAGTGGGTTCTGGATGCCGCAATCGAGGAAGGTGAGCTTGCGGTTGTCATGGCCCAAGAATTGCTGCATCATGATCCTGAGCGCGCTGCGCGCGCAGCGCAGCAGGTTCCGCTCCGCGAGATCGTCGAGGCGATTCTCGTGCAGGCACGCGAGGAAGGCAGTATACGTGAGGATCTTCCTCTCGATGTCGTCGCCCAGCGGGTTAGCGATTCAATGCGATGCGTGCTCCAACAGGTAACCGCGCGTCCGGCTCAGCAACTCAAGCGGGAGTTGGCTGTCTGCCTGGACATGGTCTTCAACGGAATACGAGATAGGAGAAGGACATAATGCTTTCCTGGACAAATGCCCGCCGAATGGGCCACCGCCTTATCAGCGCGACCCTTCGCTGCCGCCAGTGCAGCCGCCCGGCCGGTGAACTTGTCGGCTATGCCGATCGTAGCCTCGGCGAGGCCCGCTTCCTCCCCGTCGACACCGGCTACATGCCGCACAATCTCGCCGGCGAGCTGCGTTGCGCTCGGTGCACGGGCCAGCTTTACCTGGACGACATCGAGCCCCTTGGCCGCAACGTTCCCCTTCACGAGGCGGGCGGCGTCGAGTTCGCGCGAGTGATGGCCGGCGAGCCGGTTGAGGCAGGAACCCCGCCCGCTGCCTGACTAGACTGATTCTGGGGCCGGAGGCAGAATCGTCTCCGGCTCCTTTTCTATGCCCCGCCGCCGTACCGGCCGGCGTGGTAGATTCCAGCAAGGACTTTATTCTTATTACTTATGACACTTATTGACAGCGAAACTGTATCTCTACCTGACGCCGCACTCTTTATTGACTGGGACAATCTAAAGGCCGGCCTCAAGAGTCTGGGCCGCCAGCCGAACATGTCCTCCCTCCTCGATGCCGTTGGGCACCGGGGTCGGGTCGTTATTGCCCGCGCCTACGCCGACTGGCAGCAGCGTACCAACGCGTTCGACCCACCGAACTTGTATGCGGCGGGCATCGAACCGGTCTACGTGCCGGTCCGATCCTACAACGGCAAGATTCTGAAGAATAGTGCCGACGTCAAACTGGCGGTCGATTGCATTGACTTTTTAAACACCGCGCCGCACCTGAAGACATTCATCCTGGTATCCGGTGACTCGGACCTCGTCCACCTGGTCAATTTCCTTCGGGCTCGCGGCAAGCGCGTCATCGTCATCGCCGTTTCCTACACCCTGTCGCCCACGCTCAGCGACAACGTGGACGAAGTGTTGATCTACGACGTCGACATCGATCCGGGACGGCCTCCCGAGACGCCGAGCCAGAACGGTCGGAAGGCAAAAGCTGCGGCCGACAAGGATCTCGACGCCGCGTTTGAGGCGCTCACGGACCTTCTGAAGAATCGGAGCAACCGCGTCGGATCGCTATTTTCCTGGATCGGGATTCAGTTGGGCCGGCGCGGAATCGACCATCGGGCGCTCGGCTTCGAGCGATTCAAAGACTTTATGCAAGAAGCGGAGCGGCGCGGTGTCGTGAGAGTCCTGACCCGTGGCCTTCAGGACTGGGCGTATCTGCCGCAGCAATATGAGCAGCTGACCGAGACCGAAGTCGAGGCGGCGGAGGAGCCGAACGAGAACGAGGGGGAAGTTCCGGACACCGTTGCTGTCGCGGCGCTGGACGAAGAAGACCAGCGCAATCTCGTCCGGTATCTCGTAGATCTCGAACAGCGGTCAGAGTACCTCATCCCGCCGTATATCGTCTCTCATTTGCTACGCGATAACGTCCTCCCGTCCCTCTCGCAGAGCCAACTACGCGGGCTGGTGCGAGATGCGGTCAACGAGGACATGCTCGTTCCCTCGACACACACGGTCCCGCACAAGACGACAGGCAAGCCGCACGAGCTGCGCACGGTTCGCGTCAACCCCGAGCATCCGCTGGTAGACGGTCGCGCCTGACTCCGCCAACTAGCGCGACGGCGTGTGCATCGGCATGATCACGTGGGTGTAGTCCACGGTATCAATCGGTTTGAAAACCGCCGCCGAGTGCGGCCCCGTTATCTCGACCCCTACCTGGTCGGATTGGACGGCGCCGAGGACGTCCGAAACGTAGCGCGAGTTGAATGAAATCTTCACACCGGCGCCGCTTACCACCGCGTCCAACTCGCCCCGATCCTCGCCGAGCTCAGCCGCCGAGCCGCTGACTACGACGCTTCCCACACCGGCCTCGCCTCCCGGCTGGACCTCTAGCGTGATGACGTTCGAGTTATCACGCGAAAAGAAGCTCGCGATCTTGGTCGCCTTGAGCAGGTCACCGGTTCCAATGACGACCCGTGTCGAAAACTTGCTGGGAACGATCTGGCGGTAGTTGGGGAAATTCCCCTCGATAAGGCGCGACACGACTTCGAGGTCGGTTGCTGTAAAGAGAATTTGATTCCGATTGGGGGTGACGGTGATCGCGACCGGCTCTTCGCCATCGGGCAGAATTTTTGCTAGTTCGGACAGCGTCCGTGCCGGCACAATCACGCTGAAGTCGCCGCTGGATGCCCCAGCCAGGCTTCCAGTGCGGACCGCGAGCCGGAAACTGTCCGCCGCGGCCAGAGTCAGCTGCCGGTCGGAGAATGTGGCCAGCACGCCGGTCAGAACCGGGCGCGTGTCGTCCATCGCGGCCGCGAACACAACCTGATCGATCATGCTCTTCAGGAGCTGCGGCTCGACGGATGCGGCCGGTTCTTCGCGCGCCGACGGAATTACGGGGAAGTCCTCCGCCGACATGCCGCGCAT